>Ga0210379_10000123_pt1 | contig 20647 bp, 16 predicted proteins | sample PLMedo_2_FD_155468 | JGI IMG/M metagenome (GOLD analysis project Ga0210379, IMG submission 155468) | Groundwater sediment microbial communities from an aquifer in East River, Colorado, USA - PLM4_32_coex redo | ecosystem: Environmental > Terrestrial > Soil > Riparian zone | place: USA: East... | reverse complement strand
GACTACGCGACTGCATTTCGGGATCTGGCGGGCCGGTAGTGTTCCGGCCTCTAAGCACTTGGGTGTTGCAATGTCCGTTCAGGGTCTAAACCGGTCCTGCCCGGAGGTGCTGCCCCTGGTCCGTTTGTCGCCCATAAGCGGTCATCCGTTCGGCGGGAACAACGGGCGGGCGGGCGTACCATCCGGCCATGATCAATACCACGCCAGTGATTCCAATCGCAGAGCCGAGGACTCACTTACCCTTCGTGTACTCGATCGAAAGCACTTCGAGCGTCTCCGGCCCCGCAGGCGTACGGAGTTCGACGACGTCGCCGACATGCGTCCTCATCAATGCGCGGGCGACAGGCGACAGCCAGCTGATCTTGCCGTTCGTGAGATCCGCCTCGTCGATGCCGACAATGGTCACTGTGTGTTGCGTGTCGTCTTTGCGCGCGTACTCGACGGTCGCGCCGAAAAACACCTGATCCTGGTTCTTTTGACGTTCCGGATCGACCATCTCGGCGCTTTCGATGCGCTTCGTGAGGTAGCGCACCCGATAATCGATCTCGCGAAGGCGTTTCTTGCCGTAGATATAATCGCCGTTCTCCGAACGGTCGCCATTGCCGGCCGCCCAGGACACGATCTCCACGATCTTCGGCCGCTCCCCATAGAGCAGCTTGCGGTGTTCCTCCTGCAGCGCTGCGAGACCCGCCGGCGTCACGTAATTTTTTACATGAGCAGGCAAGGCGTCGGCTTCGCCGACCTCGTCATCCGCGCTGTCGCTCTCTTTGGTGAAGGCTTTGCTCACGCGGCTACGAGCCGGGTGCCGGCGGCGCTGAGACAGCTTTCAAGTACGCCACCGAGTCGGCGTGGTCCCATTTCTGTTCGCCGGCGGCGCGTGCGACTTCTTTGCCTTGCGCGTCGATCAGGATCGTGAGCGGGAGCTCGTTGGCGGCAAAGCCGCGCATCGCCGAGAAATCGCGATCGATATAGATCGGCAGGCCTTGGATCCTGGTGCGCTCGAGGAATTCGACCACCTTCTGCGCGTCGTGCTTCTCGAGATCGAGCGGCAGCACGGTGATCTTGTCCTGCGGCAATTCCGCCTGAAGGCGAACGAGCGACGGCAGCTCATTGATGCAGGGGCCGCACCACGTCGCCCACAGACTGACGAGCACGTACCGGCCGCGAAAATCGTTGAGCGACATGGCCTTGCCGTCCGCATCGTAGAACGTGACGGCGGGGGCCGCGGGCGTGCCTTCGGTCAGCTGCAGCTTGTTGAGGACAGAGGGCGGCGAGGCGCTTGCGTGGACATCGCGCGCCCTCATCTCGTATAGCAGCCACGGAAGTCCCACGGCCGCGATTGACGCGACCAGGATATAGACAAGGCGCGCGCGCGACATCATAGCTCCACGTCCCAAGCGAATAGCGACCAGGTCAACAGCATGACCACCAACAAAATGTGGGGCGGACGCTTCAAGAGCGGCCCCGCCGCCATCATGGAGGCGATCAACGTCTCCATCGACATCGACAAGCGCCTCGCGGTCCACGACCTCGAAGGCTCCGACGCGCACGCCCAAATGCTGGCGGCGCAGCGCATTATCGGAAAAGCCGACGCCGATGCAATCCGCAAAGGGCTGAAGACCATCGGCCGCGAAATCCGGGACGGGAAATTCCCCTTCCGGCGCGAGTTCGAGGACATCCACATGAACGTGGAGGCGCGGCTGGCCGAGCTGATCGGTGAGGCGGCCGGGCGCCTGCACACCGCGCGGTCGCGCAACGATCAGGTCGCGACCGACTTTAGGCTGTTCGTGCGCGAGGCTTGCGCTTCAGCCGATCAGGGGTTGCTCGAGCTTCAGCGCGCGCTCCTAAAGCAGGCCAAGCGCCACGCGAAGACGATCATGCCGGGCTACACCCATATGCAGCCGGCGCAGCCGGTCACGTTCGCGCATCACTGTCTCGCTTACGTCGAGATGTGCGCGCGCGACCGCTCCCGCTTCGCCGACGCCGCCAAGCGCATGAACGAGTCGCCCTTGGGCGCCGGCGCGCTCGCCGGGACATCGTTCCCGATCGACCGGAAGATGACGGCCAAGGCGCTCGGCTTCGAGGCGCCGATGCGCAATTCGCTGGACGCGGTGTCCTCGCGCGATTTCGCGCTCGAATTCCTCGCGGCCTGCGCGATCGCCGCGACGCACCTGTCCAGGCTTGCAGAGGAGATCGTGCTCTGGGCCTCGCCGGCTTACGGCTTCATCCGCCTGCCCGATGCGTTCTCAACCGGCTCCTCGATCATGCCGCAGAAGCGCAATCCCGATGCGGCGGAGCTGGTGCGGGCGAAGACGGGGCGCATCCTGGGTGCGTTCGCGGGCCTCTTGACGGTAGTCAAGGGACTGGGGCTCGCCTACGCGAAGGACCTGCAGGAGGACAAGGAGCCGGTGTTCGCCGCGGCAGATGCGCTCGGGCTCTCATTGTCCGCGATGGCCGGGATGGTGGGTGAGATGGCGGTCAACGCAAAAGCGATGCGGCGGGCGGCGGAGGCGGGCTATCCGACCGCGACCGACCTTGCCGACTGGATGGTGAAGACGCTGAACATGCCCTTCCGCGCGGCCCACAAGAAGGCAGCCAAGGCCGTCGCAAGGGCCGAAAACCTCGGCGTTGCGCTGGGTGCTCTGCCTTTAGCGGATCTTAAAAAGATCGAGCCCAAGCTTTCCAAGGACGTCTATAAAGTGTTGTCGCTCGAGGCGTCCGTCCGCGCGCGTCAAAGCGAAGGCGGAACAGCGCCGAACCGCGTGGCCGAACAGATTGGCTATTGGAAGGCAAAGCTGAAGGAGCAACGAACATGATCCTGCGTTGGGCCGTCGCTGCGCTGGTCGCTTTCTCGCTGATCGCCTGCGGCGTCAAGACCGATCTCGAACTCCCGAGCGCGATGCAAGCGGACAAGAAGCGGCCCGATCCTTCGCTTCCGCCGCAGCCGCTCGGTCAGTGAGTCGATGAACCACTTCGAGTACCGGAACGGCGTGCTCAACGCCGAGGACGTGCCGCTCACGCTCATCGCCGATGAGGTGGGGACGCCGTTCTATTGCTATTCCACCGCGACTCTCACGCGGCACTACAAGGTGTTCGCCGCGGCGCTGCCGGCGTCCGCACTGATCGCGTTCTCGGTCAAGGCGAACGGCAATCTCGCGGTCTTGAAGACGCTCGGCAATCTCGGCGCGGGCGCCGATGTTGTGTCGGCGGGCGAATTGAAGAAGGCGCTTGCGGCCGGCATTCCGCCCTCGCGCATCGTGTTCTCGGGCGTAGGCAAGACGCGCGAGGAGATGAAGCTCGGTCTGACCTCGGGCATCTATCAATTCAACGTCGAGGGTGAACCCGAGCTCGAAGCGCTGAACGAGGTCGCGCTGAGCCTGAACGCGAAGGCGCCCGTGACCATCCGCGTCAATCCCGATGTCGACGCGAAGACGCACGCGAAAATCACGACGGGCACGTATGAGACGAAATTCGGCGTGCCATGGTCGCGGGCGCGATCGGCGTACGCGCTCGCGGCGAAGCTGCCCGGCATCGAGATCGTCGGCGTCGACGTCCATATCGGCAGTCAGATCACCGAGCTTGCGCCGTTCAAGGCCGCGTTCCAGCGGATGTCGGAGCTGATCACGGTGTTGAGAGCGGATGGGCACCGAATCACGCGGGCCGATTTGGGCGGTGGATTGGGTGTCCCATATCGGCTCGACAATGCGCCGCCGCCCGATCCACAGGCTTATGGCGAGGTTATCGCGTCGGTTACCAAAGATCTCGATGTGCAGCTGATTTTCGAGCCGGGGCGGCTGATCGCTGCGAATGCGGGCATCCTCGTATCACGCGTGCTTTATGTGAAACCCGGAGAAGCCAAGACTTTCCTGGTACTTGATGCCGGCATGAACGATCTGATCAGACCTGCGATGTATGATGCGCATCACGACATTCTCCCGGTCGTGGAGGCGAAACCGAATGACCCAAGGCGGCGTTACGACGTGGTGGGCCCGGTGTGCGAAACCGCGGATTTGTTCGCACGAGATCGAGACTTGCCGGAAGCCAAGGGGAGTGATCTGATGGCGATCATGACGGCGGGCGCCTATGGCGCGGTCATGGCGTCCGCCTATAATGCTCGCCCCCCGGCGGCCGAAATCCTGGTCCACGGGCGGCAGTGGTCGGTTGTGCGGCCGCGTATGACGTTGGAAGCGCTGATTGCGCTGGATCGGGTTCCGGGCTGGCTTGAAAGCTGAGACCAAGATGGAAAATCGCGAAGCACGCAAGCGTATAGCCGAGCGTTACGTCACCTCTGCGCGGCTCGTTCTGTTGTGGGAACGGGTCTGGCTCGCGATGTGGCCGGGCATCGGGATCGTCGGGATCGGCATGATCCTGGCCCTGCTCGGGCTGTTCTCGATCATTCCGGGTTATGTCCACGCCATTCTCTTGCTGATCTTCTTTACCAGTGCGGGCTATTACTTCTGGAGCACGTTCTCGACCGTTCGCGGTCCCAAATGGGAAGACGGTGCGCGCCGCGTCGAGCGCGACAGCGACCTGCCCAATCGTCCGATCACGGAAGGTACCGACAAAGTCGCGGCCGGCAAGGGCGATCCGTTCGCCGAACGGCTGTGGCGCGCTCACATCATCCGGCTGCTCGCATCGGCCCAAAAGCTCACGCTGAGGCTGCCCAAGCCCAACATCGCGAGCCGCGATCCGCGCGGCCTGCGTTTCGCGGTCCTCGTCGGCGTCGTCCTCGGCTTTGTCGTCGCTGGCCCGCGTTCGGGTGAGCGCCTGGTCTCGGGACTCCTCCCGGTGTTCGCCGACGCCATCGACACTTCGGTGTTCGTCGCCTGGGTGGCACCGCCCTCCTACACGCAATTGCCGCCGCGTTCGCTCACCGATTCCACGGTGATGAACAAGGACGACATCATCCCCGCGCCGATCAACAGCACGCTGGTGATGCGCCTGCGCGGCACGAGCAACCAGCCTGAGATCGACGTGCGTCCGATTCCAAAGGACGGGCAGCCGACCTTCGTGAAGGGCGATGCGGGCTTCGAAGCGAAGGTCGACATCGCCGTTCCGTCGCGCGTTTCCGTGCGCTTGGGATCGCGCAGCTATGGCGACTGGCGCTTCTCGATCATTCCGGACAAGTTCCCGACGGCGACGTTCACCGAGACGCCCCAGACGCAGACGAATGCGTCGCTGAAGCTCGCCTACAAGACCGAGGACGATTACGGCGTCGTCAAAGCCGCCGCGCTCATCCGCCCGCTCGACGCGAAGGGTGAAGAGATCAAGACGGCCGAGACGCTGGTCGTCGAGCTTCCCTTGGCGGGGTCGGGGAAAGTGGCCTCCAACACGGTGTTCCGCGATCTCACCTCGCACGCTTATGCGGGCATGAAGGTTCACATCGCAATGCAGGCGACGGATGCGGCCGGCCAGACGGCCGAAAGCCAGTCGCTGACCATCGAGTTGCCGCACCGCGTGTTCACCGAACCGCTGGCGCAGTCTTTGATCGAGCAGCGCAAGAATCTGGCGATGGGCGATCAGGACACGCGCGGCCGCGTGGAGACAGCGGTCGATGCGCTCGCTCTCGGTCCCGACCAATTCTACAAGAGCGACTTCGGCTCCTATCTTGCGATGCGCGCCCTCACCCATCGTCTTGAAACTCCAAGAGACGATCCGGGCGCGAAGGGCTCGCAGACCTTGATGTGGGACTTTGCGCTCGCGCTCGAGGAAGGCGATCTCGCCGATGCCGCGGAAGAACTGCGGCGCGTTCAGGATCAGCTGAACGATGCGCTGGAGCGCGGCGCGCCGGACGAGGAAATCCGCGCGCTGATGGACAAGCTCCGTCAGGCGATGGCGCGCTACATGGAACAGCTCGCGAAGAACGCGCAGCGGCAGAATCAGCAGGCCGGCCAGATGCCGCCGAACGCGCGGACGATGTCGCAGCGCGACCTGCAGGACCTGCTCAAGGCGATCGAGGATCTCGCACGCACGGGCAATCGCGATCAGGCGCGCGAGATGCTGCAAGCTCTGATGCAGATGCTCGAGAACATGCGCATGATGGCGGGCCGCCCGGGCCAGGGTCAGCAGGGCCAGCAAGGGCAGAACCAGCAACAGAACGCACAGAACGAGGCCATCCAGGGTCTGTCCGACCTGATGGGACGTCAGCGTCAGCAGCTCGACCGTACCTTCCGCGCCCAGCAAGAGCAGCAGAAGCAGGCCCAGCGGGGCCAGCAAGGGAAGCAAGGGCAGCGCGGCCAGCAAGGACAACAGGGCCAGCAAGGCCAGCAGGGTCAGCAAGGCCAACAGGGTCAGCAAGGGCAGCAGGGCCAGCAGGGTCAACAAGGCCAGCAAGGCCAACAGGGTCAGCAGGGCGGTCAGCCCGGCCAGCAAGGCGGACAGCCGGGGCAGGGCCAGTTCGGGCAAGGCCCGCTTGATCCAAACGCACTCGCCGGCGACCAGCAGGACCTCCGGAACAGGCTGGACCAGATCATCCAGGGCTTGAGCCGTAACGGCGTCGAAGTCCCGCAAGGCCTAAACGACGCCGGCCAAGCCATGGGCCAAGCGCGCGACGATCTCGCCAACAGCCAGTTCGGAAGCGCCGGCCAGAGTGAGCAGCGCGCTCTCGATCAGCTGCGCGACAGCGCGCAGCAGATGGCGCGGAACATGATGGCGCAGCAGAACGGCCAGCAGCCCGGCGAAGGCGAGCAGGCGCGCGGCGAGCAGTTCGATCCGCTCGGCCGTCCGCTCGACGAGCAGGGATCGATGGCCGGCGGCACGGTGCGGATCCCGGATCAGTCGGATCTCGCGCGCGCGAGAGAGATTCTTGAAGAGTTGCGCCGGCGCTCAGGCGAAGCCAACCGCGCTCAGACAGAGCTCGACTATATCGACAGGCTGTTGAAGCAGTTCAACAACTGAAAAAGCACTCAAGCCTTGCGAAAGCCCCATGCGCTGCATGGGGCTTTCTCTTTTGCGGCTACTCTTTGGCCCGTATATCGGGCAGACCGCGGGCAAGGCCTGCGCGATCCATGCCGTAGCCGTAGATGAAATCTGCGCCCGCAGCGAACAACACGTGATCGGCATGGGCGAGCGGATTGGCATAGGGCTTCTTCACCGCGACGACCGAGATGATGCCCGCGGCTCCGGCTTCGGCCAGCAATTGCCTGGCGCGCGCAAGCGTCCCACCCGATTCCAGAACGCCGTCGATCAGGAGAACGGTTTTGCCGCGTACCGTCTCGGTCGGGCCTTTGAGCACCATCACTTCGCCGGGCCGCTCGAAACGCCCGTAGGAGCGCAGCCAGATGAACTCCGTCTCGAGATCGATACCCTCGCGCGAAAGCGCGCGTAAGAGATCGGCTGCGAAGACGAACGCGCCGGCGAGCACGGGGACGGCAATCTCGGGCCTCAGGAGGCCGCGGGCAATCTCGCGCGCGACGTCCTCGACCCGTCGCGCGATTTCAGCTTCGGAGTAGATCTGGCGGTCGCGCCGTTCGGCGCTCATTTTGTCTCGCCGGCTTCCGCGAAACGGATGTTGAGATTGCGCGCTTCGGCGGGCGGGCTCGACAGCCGTGTGACGAACGGACTTTCCGCGCCGGGTTTCAGAGTTGGAACTCCGGTGTCGAACATCCAGTGATAGATCTCGTGCCGGTCCTGATCGCTCAGCATCACGCGGATGATGGGCACGGGAAGCTCGCGGTCGGTGACATTCACGACCTTGCCGCTGACGGAAAGGACCGGCTGACCGTCTTCGACTTCATGCTGATAGGCGATTTCGGTCAGCGTGATGCCTTCTGTCTCAACCGCCAAACCCACGACCTCGTAGAGCGGCGCGACGCCGGGCCACAACTCGACGATCGTTTGGCGAAATTGAACGGCCGCCCAGCCGATCGTCACTGCGAGCAGAATCAGGGCCGCCCAGGCGATCGCATCGGCGACCACGCTCCCTTTTTGCGGCCGCCGACGAACGGGGCGCGGCGGCGCGAGCGGCTGCCCTTGGTGCGCGATCTCCGCGAGCGCCGGTGCAGCTGCGGGAGGCGGCGCGTCCGGTACAGGTTCAGGCGGCGGGATCGCCGGCTCGGGCTCGGGTTCCGCCTCGGGCGCGGTCTGGAACCACACATGACTGCATTTCGCGCAGCGCACGTTCCGGCCGGGCGGAACGAACAGGGCGCCATCGGCTTGGTAGCGCGTGCTGCAAGACGGGCAAGTCAGGATCATTCGTGGAGCCCCATCGCCCTGAAAATTGGCGCATCCCTCTGGGCATGACAAGGCCGTCACAGGTGGGCTTGAGCCATTTCCCTGTGCGACACAGAGGTATGGCCCGAAGCAGAGGCGTGGCGCGAGGAGCATCGCCCGGCTATTGTCGGATGCAGTTTAGAATCAGTCGGGTAGCTTCGACGCGGCATGGTTCGTTTCGAAAACGTGGCGATGCGATACGGCACGGGGCGCGAAGTCTTGCGCGACGTGAATTTCGCGCTGGAACCCGGCTCCTTCACTTTTCTCACGGGACCGTCCGGCGCCGGCAAGACGACGCTCATGAAGCTCGTGCTGATGGCGGAGCAGCCTTCGCGCGGCGTGATCTCGCTGTTCGGCAGCAATCTTGCCCTGCTCAAGCGTGCCGAACTGCCGCCTCTGCGCCGCCGGATCGGCGTCGTGTTCCAGGAGTTCCGGCTGCTCGACCATCTCTCCTCATTCGACAATGTCGCGCTGCCCTTGCGGCTCGCCGGCCGGCGCGTCGGCGATTTCCGCAAGGACGTGGAAGAGTTGCTGTCCTGGGTCGGGCTGGGCGAGCGGCTGGACGACAAGCCGCCGACGCTTTCGGGCGGCGAGCAGCAACGCGTCGCGATTGCGCGCGCGGTCGTGGCGAAGCCTGAAATCCTTCTGGCCGACGAACCGACGGGCAACGTCGATCCCGACATCGGCGAGCGATTGATCCGCCTGTTCGTCGAGCTCAATCGCTTCGGCACCACGGTGATGATCGCGACCCACGACCGGGCCCTGATCGAGAGCACGCGGGCGCGGGAGCTGCGCTTGGTTGATGGCAAGGTGATCGAAATGCGGGGGCTGAGATGAGTGTGGTGGAGAACATCTCCTTCGATAGCGCGGGGCGCATCCTTCCCCGCGAGCAGGGTGCGATCTCGCTCGATCTCGTCATCGCGATCATGACGTTTCTTGCGGCGCTGGCGCTGGGCGGCGTGATGATCGCCGAACGCTCTGCGCAATCTTGGCAAGCGGGTCTGACGGGCCGGCTGACGGTGCAGGTCCTACCCCAAGGCGCGACACCGCCCGAAGCAGAGGTTCGAGCCGCGGTCCAAGTGCTTCAGAGCGTGTCCGGCGTCGTGTCGGTCTCGGCCCTATCGGACGCGGACAATCTCGCGCTCGTCGAACCCTGGCTCGGGCGCGACGCCATCGTCGCGGACTTGCCGTTCCCGCGCCTGATCGATGTGACTCTCGCGCCCGGCGCCACACCGGATCTCGAAGCGCTCGCGGCGCGCCTGAAGGAGGTGGCACCTCACGCGGTGCTCGACGATCACGGCCGATGGATCGAGCGCTTGCGCAGCACCGCCGATGTCGTCGTGCTGGGCGCGCTGGTGATCCTTGCGCTGATCGCGATCGGAACGGCGGCATCGGTCGCGTTCGCAACACGCGCAGGCTTGGCCGCACATCGCGAGATCGTGCAGCTCTTGCATCTGATGGGTGCGCAGGACCGCTTCATCGCGCGCGCGTTCGAGCGCCATTACTTCATGGCCGCGCTCGCGGCCTCGGCGGTGGGTTCCGCGCTGGCGGCCGTGACGTTCGTCGCCGCGTCCGGGCTCGATCAATTCGGCCTTCCGGCGGTGTCGTTCTTACCCCCGCTCGCGCTCTCTCTCGGAGAATTGTGCTGGCTCCTGCTGGTTCCAGCAACCGCTGCTTGCATTGCCTGGGCGACCGCACGCCTTTCGGTTATTTCGGCCCTGCACCAATTCTATTAGGCGCGGTAAACTATCTGCCTTGAGCGCAACGGGGCGTTGGCCATGTCGAGCCACCGAGACCAAGTCCTACACGCAACGGCGGCCCCCCCGCGCCGGCGCGGCATTCTGCTCACCATCATGGTCTGGGTCTTCGTGCTCTACTGCGCGGGTTTCACGATCTTCGTCCTCAGCCTGCCCCGCCCGACGATCACCACGACGAGCAAGGCCGACGCCATCGTCGCGCTGACCGGCGAAGGCGGACGCTTGGCGCCTGCCGTGCTTTTGCTCGAGCAGGGCGGCGGAAAGCGGCTGCTGATCACGGGCGTCAACAAGGCAACATCAAAAAGCAATCTCAAGGCGCTGCTGCAGGACGCGGGCCCCGCCTTCGATTGTTGCGCCGATCTGGGCTTCGCGGCCGCGTCTACCAGAGGAAACGCGGAAGAAACCGCGCAGTGGGCGCGCGAGCACGATTATCGCAGCCTGATCGTGGTCACGACGTCGTATCACATGCCCCGGAGCCTCGCAGAATTCGGGGCGCAGATGCCTGACGTGAAGCTGATGCCGTTTCCCGTGCCCGCGGACGATCGCAATCCGCAACCGTGGCAGACCTTCCGCCGCCTGAACAGCGAATACGCCAAGTTTCTCGCGAGCCTGGTTCGCATCACATTCCAAGGGTTGGCCAACCGCGCCGACGCATGAGTGTCTATCTGCGCTCGGCGCTCTTCCTGATGTGGTTCATCGGCGTCTCTCTCGTCTTGCACATCGCCTTGCTCCCGCTGCTGCTCGCTCCGCGCAGCGCTACGGTCTGGGCTGCCAAGACTTGGTCGCGATCGGTCCTCTTCGGGCTCAAGCACATCGCCGGTCAGGGCATGGAGGTTCGGGGCCCCTTGCCCGTTGGACCGATCCTGGTCGCCGCGAAGCATTTCAGCATGTGGGAGACCATCGCCGTGGTGGCGATGCTGCGCGACCCTTCGATCGTGCTCAAGCGCGAGCTCTTATGGATTCCGCTCTACGGCTGGTTCGCGGCCAAACACGATATGATTCCGATCGATCGTGCTTCGGGCGCGAAGGCCGTCCGGCGTATGCAGGCTGCCGCGAAGCGTGCCGCCAAGGCAGCGCGCCCGATCGTCATCTTTCCCGAAGGGACGCGGAAGAAACCGGGAGCACCGCCGGACTATAGGCCGGGCGCCGCGGGGCTCTATGCCCTGCTCGGTCTCCCGTGCGTGCCGATGGCACACAATTCGGGGCTGTTCTGGCGCGGGTGGTTTCTGCGCAAGCCCGGGACCGTGGTAGTCGAGTTTCTCGAGCCGATCGCGCCGGGGCTTCCGCGGCGCGAATTCATGTCCGAGCTTCAGACGCGGATCGAAGGCGCAACCAATCGGCTGCTGCGCGAACAAGGACACCAGCCGGGACGCGGCTGAGGTCTTCAGATGACCGCGAAGATTAAGAACAAATAAAGAACGATTCTTGACTCTGACGGGTGCCGATGCGACCTTAGGGGTGGCCCAACAGGCAGCCCCATGGACGCTCTGTCACACCAGATTTGGGACATGAAGTACCGCCTGAAGCGGTCCGACGGCACGCCGGTCGACGTGAGCGTCGAGGACAGCTGGCTGCGGGTCGCGCGTGCTGCGGCCGAGGCCGAGCTGCCCGAAAAGCGCGGCGAGTGGGAGGCGGCCTTCGCAGGCGCGCTTGCGGATCACCGGTTCCTTCCGGCGGGTCGGATCCTCGCGGGCGCGGGCACAGGCCGCGCGGTGACGCTCTTCAACTGCTTCGTCATGGGGACGATCCCGGACGATCTCGCCGGCATCTTCGCCCACTTACGCGAGGCCGCGCTGACCATGCAGCAGGGCGGCGGCATCGGCTACGACTTCTCAAGCCTGCGGCCCAAGGGCGCCGAGGTGCGCGGCGTCGGCGCGGATGCGTCGGGGCCGATCTCCTTCATGGACGTCTGGGACTCGATGTGCCGCACGATCATGTCGGCCGGCGCGCGGCGCGGCGCGATGATGGGCACCCTCTCCTGCTCGCATCCCGACATCGAGGCGTTCATCGAGGCCAAGCGCGATCCTGAGCGGCTGCGCAATTTCAATCTCTCGGTGCTGGTGAGCGACGCCTTCATCGCGAAAGTGGAGGCCGACCAGCAATGGGACCTCGTCTTCGACGGTAGGGTCTACAAGACGGTCTCTGCGCGCGCGCTGTGGGACCGCATCATGCGCGCGACCTATGACGCGGCCGAGCCCGGCGTGATCTTCATCGATCGCGTGAACGCGCTGAACAACCTTTCCTATTGCGAGACGATCCAGGCGACCAACCCGTGCCTCACCACTGATACGTGGATCATGACCTCAGATGGTGCGAGGCAGATCGGCGATCTCGTAGGAGAACCTTTTACGGCCGTTGCTGACGGACAATTTTGGCCCAGCGATGCTCGCGGCTTCTTCTCGCACGGGACAAAGCCGATTGTCAGCCTGAAGACGAAAGAAGGGTACTCCTTGCGGTTGACGGCGGACCATCGCGTGCGGCGCGTTGTTCGCGGCACGCGATGGTCGCTGGACTGGGAGTGGACGAACGCCGGCGCTCTTTCACCTGGAGATCAAGTGGTCCTCCATGACCATCGAAAGCTGACCGCGTGGGGTGAATGCACGGACACTCAACTCGAGCAGGCTGAGGGTTATCTGCTTGGACTTCTGATTGGCGACGGTACGCTGAAGGCAGACAAGGCCGTTCTTTCAGTCTGGCCTGGGCGGCGTGTAGCTAACGGAGGTTACGAGCGACCAGGCGTAGAGGGCGTCATGGAGAGCGCCCTGACAGCGGCCCGTCTCCTAAAGCATCGCTCTGATTTTATCGGATGGATGGACGTTGCAGGGAGGGATGAGAAGCGACTGTCCCTCGGCGCTGTGAGAACGCTGGCTATGCGTCATGGTTTAGCGCCGGGTAATAAGACCGTGACACCCGCGGTCGAGCAACGCTCTAGTGCGTTTTATAGCGGCTTCCTTCGCGGCGTTTTTGATAGCGACGGCAGCGTTCAAGGGAGCCAACAAAAAGGTATCAGTGTCCGACTCGCCCAGAGCAACTGGTCGATGCTTGAGGCGGTGCAGCGCATGTTGTTGCGGCTTGGTGTCACCAGCACACTTTACTCTCAACGGCGGCCCGCGAGAGTCGCGATGTTGCCCGATGCAAAAGGCGGCAGTCGAGGCTATCAAACAAAAGCTCAGCATGAACTCGTTATTTCGGGTGAGAACATTGCAGTATTCGCGGCACGCGTTGGATTCACAGACGGCGACAAGGCGGCGCGTGTGTCCGCCGCGCTGTCAAGTTACAGGAGGTCGTTAAACCGGGAGCGGTTCACCGCCACAGTACAGTCTGTAACGCAAGGAGGTGAAGCAGAAGTATTTGACGCAAGTATCCCCGGCGTCAATGCGCTGGATGCTAACGGTCTATGGGCCCACAATTGCGGCGAGCAGCCGCTGCCGCCCTATGGCGCGTGCCTGTTGGGTTCGATCAATTTGGCCAAGCTCGTCGATCATCCGTTCACGGATGAAGCGCGGCTGGATGAGGCGGAGCTCGCGCGGCTCACGCGTGTCGCGGTGCGTTTCCTGGACAATGTGATCGACATCTCGCGCTTTCCGCTTCCGGCGCAGGATGCGGAAGCCAAGGCGAAGCGCCGGATCGGACTCGGTGTGACGGGGCTTGCAGACGCGCTGATCTTCTGCCGCGTGCGCTACGGCTCGGCGGAGAGTTTGAACCTCATCGAGCGGTGGCTCAGAATCGTGCGCGACGAGGCGTACCGCACGTCCGCGGCGCTGGCCCAAGAGAAGGCCCCGTTCCCGCTGTTCGATCGCGACGCGTATCTTGCGCGCCCGAATATCGCGGCCCTGCCGGACGACATCCGCGCGGCGATCGCGGCGCACGGCATCCGCAACGGATTGCTGACTTCGATCGCGCCCACGGGCACGATCTCGCTGTTCGCGGACAATTTGTCGAGCGGCATCGAGCCCGTGTTTGCCGCCTCCTACACGCGCAATGTGCTGCTGCCCGACGGCGCGCGACGCGAGGAGAAGGTCACCGATTATGCCTATGGGCGCTTCCGCGCGCTGTTCGGCGAGGACACCGAGCTGCCCGCCTCTTTCGTAACCGCGCAATCGCTGTCGCCCACCGAGCACGTCGCCGTGCAGGCGGCCGCGCAGGCCTATATCGACTCGTCGATCTCGAAGACGATCAACTGTCCGCCGGGCATCTCGTTCGAGGATTTCAAGGACGTCTATCGCGCGGCCTACGAGAAGGGCTGCAAGGGCTGCACGACCTACCGGCCGAACTCGGTGACCGGCGCGGTGCTCGCAGCCAACGAACCTGCCGATGCTCCCGTTGCGCGGCTGGTTCCCATGGCAGGCGCCGTTGCGACTCCGGTTGCCGGATCTCAGACGGGTGCCGCGCGCACGGCGCTGGCGCTGGCGCCGCGGATCGCCGAACGGGCCGAGGGCGGCGACATCGTCTACATGACGAAACCGCTCGACCGTCCCGGCGAGCTCACGGGCCACACCTACAAGGTGCGCTGGCCCGACCTCGACCACGCGTTCTACATCACCATCAACGACATCGAACAGGACGGGCGCAAACGGCCGTTCGAGATCTTCATCAACTCGAAGAATATGGAGCATTACGCCTGGACGGTCGCGCTCACGCGAATGATCAGCGCGGTGTTCCGGCGCGGCGGCGATGTGAGCTTCGTCGTCGAGGAGCTGAAGGCCGTGTTCGATCCGCGCGGCGGCCAGTGGATGGGCGGGCGGTATATTCCATCGCTGCTTGCCGCCATCGGCGAGGTGATCGAGCGTCACCTGATCAATATCGGTTTCATGGCGCGGCCCGATTTGGGCGAGAGCGATGCGCAGCGCGCGGCTGCTGCGGTCGCCGGCGCCGAGGGTGCAGCCGTGCGCCGCTGTCCGCGCTGCGGTGCTGCAAGCCTGATCAAGCTCGAGGGCTGCGACACCTGCATCAATTGCGGCTATTCGCGCTGCGCCTGACGGCCGCTATTTAGGCCGTGCACCGCGCGTTTCTCGGTCCGCTGCCGGGACCAGCGCCCCCGTCTTGTCCCCAGTCGCGACCAACACTGCGGTTTGTCCGATGAAGAACTCAAATGGGTTTTTCGAGCAGATATTTTTCCGCCCATGCCATTGCGGGGCGCTTTGTTCGTCAAATAAGCGTAGCCTCGACGAACGACTGTCCTCTCGTCGTGATGCAAAGGTGTGATCGATGAAAACGCTCTCAAGACGTTCGGCGCTGGCACTTGCTGCGGCCGCCACGGCTCTACCGGGTCAGCGTGCCCAGGCACAGGCGTACAGTCCCACTGAGGGCAGGGAAGTTGGTCCGGGACTGCGCGTCTATGACCTTAGCCAAAACCAATCAAAGGTGCCCGGCTTCAGGATGGTGATGATGCGCGATCTCGTGATGCAGCCGGGCAGCAAAACACCGAACAACACGATGAGAATGGCGATGATCTGTCATGCCTTGGAAGGAGAGTTGGAGATCACGCAAGAGGACGGAAGCTTTACCGCGAAAAAGGGCACGGTGTGGACCTGCAAAGTCGGCGGCACAGAAATGGCGGCAAACAAGGGAAACAGCGTTGCGGTGATGCGAGTCATCGACCTCATGACGTGACGTGTGGGCGGCACCGCCGGTGCGGCTGCGTGGTGCGCGACGGGGCAGAATTCAGCCATATATGCCTGATTTTCAGATACGGACCTGAAGCGTTCGGCACATGCCCGTCCATGCTATCGTCTGCGCCGCAGGTGGGGCACGGGAATGGTCGAGTTCTTGAAGGAATTGAGGCGTCGGCACGTCTATAGGGTGGCCGCAGCCTATGCCGTCGTCGCCTGGCTGTTGCTGCAACTGTTCAACAACATGACGCCGCTGCTCAGGGTTCCGGACTGGTCGGGAACGCTGGTTCTCGTGCTGCTCAGCGGCGGCTTTCCTGTGGCACTCATCTTCGCTTGGATTATCGACCTCAAAGGCTCATCGGCCATCGAAGCGGCCGCGTTGCCGGCGGGAGCGCCAAAACTCCCGCTCAAGCATCGGGAGGCGGGCGAGCATCGGGCAACGGATCTCGCTCCGATCCGCATTGAGGGCCCGCACGCCGAGGCGGCGAAGGGCGAAGCGTCTCAATCGATTGCGGCGCCGGCGGATGGACCTTCGCTTGTGGTCCTGCCCTTTGCCAACATTAGCGGCGAGCCCGAGCAAGAGTTTTTTGCCGATGGCTTGACCGAGGACATCATCACCGAGCTGTCGCGGTTCCGTCATCTCTTCATCATCTCGCGGAACACTGCCTTCCAATACAAAGCCAAGGCATTGGACGTGCGACAGGTCGCGCGCGAGCTTCGCGTTCAATATGTGGTTGAAGGCAGCGTGCGCAAAGTAGGCAACCGCATCCGTGTCACCGTGCAGTTGATCGATGGCCAAGCGGATCGACACGTCTGGGCCGAGCGCTACGATCGCCTGCTCGAAGACGTCTTTATCCTCCAGGACGAAGTGACGAGTGCAATCGTCGCCACTCTGACCGGACGGGTCGAGGCCGCGACCGGCGAACGCGTAGGGCGCAAGCCGACCGAGAACATGACGGCCTATGAGTGCGTGCTCGCGGGCAAGGTATTGCATCATCGTTCTACATGCGCGGAAAACGAGAAGGCGCTCAAGTTTCTCGATCGCGCAATCGAACTTGATCCCTATTATGCGCACGCCCACGCGTGGAAAGGCTGCACGCTCGCGCAAGCCTGGGTAAATGGGTATTGCGTTGACCGCGACTTGACCTTGAAGCAGATGGGCGACGAATTGCAGACCGCTCTGCAACTCAACGGCAATGACAGCGACGTCCATCGCATTCTCGCTGCGGTGAATCTGTCGAGCGGAGAGCACGACAAAGCCGATTATCACCAGCAGCGGGCCCTCACTCTCAATCCCAACGATGACCTTATCGTCGTGCAGCAGGGCGAGCTTCTGACGTGGAACGGACAAGCCGAAGAAGCCATCCCGTGGATCGAAAAGGCGATGCGCCTCAATCCCTGTCATCCGGAGCGGTTTTGGAGCCATCTCGGCCGGGCTTTTTTTGTCGCGCGCCGCTATCCCGAAGCGATCTCGGCGTTTGGCCGCATCACCGCACCGGACCATGTTCAATATTCGTACCTCGGCGCCTGTTGCGCCCAGCTCGGCGATGAGCCCGGGGCACGGCGCTACGTCGCAGAAGCCTTAAAGCGCGATCCGCTTTTCTGCATCGAGGGGTTTCTGCAAACCCTCCATTACAAGCGGCCGGAAGACATCGAGCATAACCGCGCGGCACTTTTGAAAGCCGGTTTTTCCGTGCGTGCGCAAGAACAGTCTCAACCGAAGCCATAGAAGAAGGCAGGGCTCGCGCTGGCTGCGTTGGTCAGAGACGTTTGTTTTCGGACTTTCGGTCAGGCCGTTCAAGCAAGGCGGAGCTTGCGTTCCATTCAGATGCCAGCAGAAGCGGATTGCGACTTCGTGGCGGCCTTTTTCCTCCGGGCCCTTGGGTAGCACTGGGCATGATGCATGTCGCAGTAAGGGTGCCCCATCAGCGGCAGTTCGCCGCAATAGTGGAAATCCGCGTCGGCCGGATCTCCCAACGGCCATCTGCAGGTGTGGATTGTCAAAGCCATTGTCGTGATCAATTTTCGTTTGGTTGGTTTGAGCACCGGTACGCCGATCTCCGCCGCGTCAGCCTCGATCGGTGGCCCTATGAAGTCTCCATGAAGCGCGCGGTGTTGTTGAGCGATCTGTCCATTCATTTTGGTCCTCATCGCAGTTGCGGGCCGGGTCCGATAGGCCATTCGGACTCGTTCGGGGGAAGACGGTGAATTTCACGGCTGGACGGAACGGTATTTCTGTTCACGACGCGCCCCCCCAAGTAGCGACAGGCACGCCGCCGAACACGTAGCGCCATGCCTACCCCCATCGCACTTCAGCCCTGCCTCAAGCCCGACACGGTCAAGCTTCAATGCGCAATTAGAAAGCAAAGCTTGTGCGCTGCAATTGGACCTTGGTCTACGTTGCCGGGGATCGGACAAAGAGCGACGGGTCAAGAATCGCCGATTTCAGCGATGGGCAGGAATGTCCGGTCTCTTCGATAGCGGACATTCCTCTCGCAGCAATTGGGCTTGAACGATGAGCGGACGTAACGCGCAGGGCAGCACCCCGCCTAAGCGCGTGGCTCACAGAGTGCAATAGTGACGAACGCCGTCGTAGCCGAGATAGGTTCCGCTCGCAGGATCGAACGAGCGATATCGCCGACTGCAGCTCGCGAACCAATCCGCGGTAGCACGAACAGGTTCGCGCGACGCGGTTTTCACGCATTTGCCCGTCGACGATGACCATCGCACGCATGTGCGGGACACGCGCGCCTTGTCAGATCTTCCAAGATCATGATGGCCGGCCTCGTGCAGCGCGGCTTGCGCGGTGTCGGCAGCCGATTGCGCGGTCGTCAAAGATTGATTGGCTGTCGTCACAGCCTGATTGGCCGTCGTTTGCGCCAGTACCACCTCTTCCTTCGTCGCACAGCCGCCGATCAGGAGCGTTGCCACGGTCGAAACAAGCAAGGAACTGCTGCTCAAGAATCCACGCATCTTACCCAATTTCGTTCCCGAACAATCCCGCACCGGCTTTGCCGACTGCGACGGACTCAAGCGGAGGCTTCAAGACTCAACAATGAGACCTTGGTCTAAAGCCTAGTCGGACCAACACTCATCGTGACGTCGGAGCTAGTGCAATCCGTCCCGGTTTGGCGCAGAGTTGTTTCATGTCGTATTCGCATCGTTTCTGGATCTACGGCCCTGTCGGCCTTCTGTTGCTGGTGATCATCCTCTACTCCGTCTTCTGGCGGGTGCAGGCCGACATGATCGCGGCGCGGCTCGATAGCGCCAATGGCGGGGAGATCGTTCCCGGAATCGTGTTTGCGTTCGCCGAGAAGTCGGTCGGCGGCTTTCCCTTCCGTCTGGATGTTGTTCTCGAAGGCGTGACCTTCACCGATCGCCGCCCCGACGGCGAGACCTCGTGGCGGACCGAACGGATGGCGGTCCACAAGCTCGCCTACCGCAACAATCTCTACGTGCTCGAAGTGGCGGGTCTGCAGTCCTTCGAGCTTGCCGGCGAGGCGGGGCAGGTTTCGCGGGTGCTCTATGTGACGCCCGCGCTGGCACGCGCGAGCGCGCTCATCCAGGACGGCCGGCTGGCGCGGTTTGATCTCGACGTGCGCGATCTCGAAGCCAAGGACGCGCGCGCCGCGCCGGAGGCGAAGCGCAATTTTTCGGCATCGCGCGCGCAGTTCCATCTGATGGCGCGTCCCGACGACAGCATCGACCTCGCGCTCAAGCTCGAGAACGTGATGATCGGTGAGGGCTACAAGCCGAAGCTGCCGGGCGCGCTCAACCTGGCCGATCTGCGCGGCAAGATCCTGCTGGCCTCGGCGTTCGAGCCGCTCGAGCGGGGGAGCGGTACGCGCACGGACGCGCTCGAGCATTGGCGCGCGAACGGCGGAATGCTCGCGGTCGAGCGGCTCACGCTGGATTGGGCGGGCATCAAGACGGACTTGAAAGGCTCGCTCGGCGTCGATGGGAACCAGCGCCTCGAGGGCGAACTCACCGGCGCTCTCGATGCGGGGCCGCTGGTGGGCGCGCTGACGGGCGGGCAATTGAAGCTCGAGGCGCTCAACGCGACGGTTCCAATCGCGCTGCGCTTCCGCAACGGCGATATCGAAGCGGGCTTGAACCTAGGGCTTGCGCGGTGAACGCGGCGAGCGCCCGAAGTTCGGCGCCGCCGTGTCCTGGCCCGCCTCGACGATCGACCGCCTGATCGCGCGGGTGCGCGTGAAGAGATTGAACAGCGCATCGCCGTCGCCCCAGCGGACCGCGCGCTGAAGCGCGGCCAAGTCCTCGTTGAAACGGCCGAGCATCTCCAAGACCGCCTCGCGGTTGTTCAGGAAGATATCGCGCCACATCGTCGGGTCGGACGCGGCGATGCGGGTGAAATCGCGAAAGCCGCTGGCGGAATATTTGATCACTTCGCTCTGCGTCACCGTCTCGAGATCGGCCGCGGTGCCGACGATGTTGTAGGCGATCAGATGCGGCACGTGGCTCGTGATCGCCAGCACCAGATCGTGGTGCTTCGGGTCCATGATCTCGACCTCGCTGCCGCAGCCGCGCCAGAAGGCTTCAAGACGCTCGACCGCGGCCGCATCGGTGCCGGGCGGCGGAGTCAGGATGCACCAGCGGCCGTCGAACAATTCGGCGAAACCGGCCTCGGGTCCGGACTGCTCGGTGCCCGCGACGGGATGGCCGGGAACGAAATGCACGCCGTCGGGCACGTGCGGGCCGACATCGCGCAGAACCACGGTCTTGACCGAGCCCACATCGGAGAGGATCGCGTCCTTCATCAGATGCGGTGCGATGAGAGGCGCGAGGCTCGCGTAGGCGCCGATGGGGGTGCAGAGGATAACGAGGTCGGCGTTCGCGACGGCCGGCGCGATCTCCGCGTGCAGCGAATCGGCAAAGCCCGCAGCTTGCGCGCGTGCGCGCGTCTCGGGCCGCGGCACGTAGCCCGCGACATGCTCGGCGAGGCGGGCGCGGCGCGCGGCGTGCGCGATCGAGGAGCCGATCAGGCCGACGCCGACCAGCGCGATCTTTTTGAAGATCGGTTTGCTCGCCTTCATGACGCTGCGAAAT
>Ga0210379_10000122_pt1 | contig 20662 bp, 17 predicted proteins | sample PLMedo_2_FD_155468 | JGI IMG/M metagenome (GOLD analysis project Ga0210379, IMG submission 155468) | Groundwater sediment microbial communities from an aquifer in East River, Colorado, USA - PLM4_32_coex redo | ecosystem: Environmental > Terrestrial > Soil > Riparian zone | place: USA: East... | reverse complement strand
CGCATCCGGGCGGTCGGTGGATTCCGGCTTCCGCCGGAATGACGGCCAGGGGAGTAGGCGTTGCTGGCTTCCGCCGGAATGACGTGGAGGGGGGCCACCGCCATCGCGACGGTGATGGCCCAAACCGGCTAGTATCGTCCCTTCGGATGGCTCATCCGCTCGACCCCGACTCGCGAGGACGCCTGTGTGACGCTTGAACCCGGCCAGGCACTCTCCCACTACCGTCTCGTCGAGAGGCTCGGCGAGGGCGGCATGGGGGTCGTGTACCTCGCGGAGGACCTGAAGCTCAAGCGCACCGTCGCCCTGAAGATCCTGCCTCCGGAACTCGCCTCGGACCCCTCGCGCCTGGAGCGCTTTCGGCGTGAGGCTGAGGCCGTGGCGGCCCTCAACCATCCGAACATCGTCGTGATCCACTCCATCGAGGAGAGCGAAGGCACGCACTTCCTCACCATGGAGCGGGTCGAGGGCGTGAGCCTTGACTCCATCCTGCCAAAGGACGGTTTTCCGCTCGCCAGGATCTTCGACCTGACGATCCCACTTGCGGATGCACTGTCGGCGGCGCACGAGCGTGGCGTGATTCACCGGGACCTGAAGCCGGCGAACGTGATGGTGACGACGGAAGGCCGGGTGAAGGTGCTGGATTTCGGCCTGGCGAAGCTCACACCGGGGGCGGCCGTGGCCCCGGGCTCGGCGCCGCCAATACACGCGGGGCCGCAGGCGCCGACGGAGCTGGGGTCGTTGACGGGCGTGGGTCTCGTGATGGGGACGGTGCCCTACATGTCGCCGGAGCAGTTGCAGGGGAGGAGCGTCGACCACCGCACGGACATCTTCTCGTTCGGGGTGGTGCTGTACGAGCTGGCGACGGGCACGCGGCCGTTCCGCGGGGAGAGCTCGGCGGAGCTGATCTCCGCCATCATGCGCGACGAGCCGCAGCCGGTGGACGAACGGAACGCGTCGCTGCCGCGCCATCTGGGCCGGATCATCGCGCACTGCCTGGAGAAGGACCCCGAGCAGCGGTTCCAGTCGGCGAAGGACGTCCGCAATGAACTCAAAGCCTTGCGCCGTGAGCTTGACTCGGCGCCATCGTCGATGGCATTCGCGGCGGCGGCCGCGCGGGGGACGCGCCTGCGCCGGTGGGCGTGGGTCGCGGGAACGATCGCCGCGCTCGCGCTGGTAGCGGCCGCGGTCGTGACGATGCGCGGCCGCGGCGAGTCGGCTGGGGAACCCGGGTCGGATGGGGCGGCCGGCGCCCCTCCTCAGCCCACGGCATCGGTTAGCCTCCGCCGGTCGGTCGCGGTGCTAGGGTTCAAGAACCTCTCCGGCCGCGCGGACGCGGCGTGGCTCTCCACGGCCCTCTCGGAGATGCTGACCACCGAGCTCTCGGCAGGGGGCGAGCTGCGGACCGTGCCGGGTGAGAAGATCGCCGAGATGAAGCGGGACCTGTCGCTCACCGAGGGAGATACGTACTCGAAGGAGACGCTCGCCCGCATTCGCCGGCACCTCGGGAGCGACTACGTGGTCCTGGGCTCGTACCTGTCTCTGGGGCCGGCGTCGGTCGGCCAGCTCCGCCTGGACCTGCGCCTCCAGGACACCGGCGCAGGAGAGACCATCGCCTCGCTGTCGGAGACCGCGACCGAGGCAGACCTCCTGACGCTGGTGACGCGCACCGGCGAGCACTTGCGTCGGGAGCTGGGCGCGGCGGCGATGACGGCGCAGCAGGTCGCGGCGGTGCGCGCCACGCTGCCGGCGAGCCCGGAGGCGGCGCGCGCCTACACCGAGGGGATCGAGCGGCTGCGGCGGCGGGATATGCTCGGTGCGCGGGAGCGGCTGGAGGCGGCGGCGGCGGCGGAGCCGGATCACCCGCTGGTGCAGGCGGCGCTGGCGGAGGTGTGGGCGTGGATGGGGTACGACGCTCGGGCGCTCGAGGCGGCGGAGCGGGGGTTCCAGCACTCGGCAGCCCTGCCGGAGCGCGAGCGGCTTTGGGTGGAGGGTCGCTACCGAGAGCAGCAGCACGACTGGGATCGGGCCATCTCGATCTACCGTTCCGCGTGGGAGGCCGCCCCGGATGACCTGGACGCGGGGCTGCGGCTGGCTCGCGCCCAGCAGATGGGCGGCCACGGACAGGAGGCTCTGCAGATGCTGGCGGCGCTGCGGGCCCTGCCGGGGCAACTTGGCGCGGACCCGCGCATCGATCTGGCGGCGTCCATTGCCGAGGGACTGGGAGATTTCGAGAGGGGCCTGCAGGCGGCCCGTCGTGCGGTCAAGGCCGCGGAGGCGCAGGGGGCGAGGCTGCTCCAGGCGGAAGCGGTGTGCTACGAGGGGTGGGCGCTGTACCGGCTTGGCCGGCCTGCGGAGGCCGCCAAGTCGGGCGACCGGGCCATGGCGATCTACCAGGCCGCGGGAGACCTCTTCGGCCAGGCTGACGCGCTCAACTTGCAGGGGGCCGTGTTCGACGACCTGGGCGATCACGAGAAGGCTCGCGCGCGGTTCGAGCGGGTGCTGGCGATCTCTCGGGAGACGGGCCACCGGAACGGCGAGCGGGCGATGCTGAACAACCTCGCGGGCGTGTTCAGCTCTCTGGGGGAGCATGCCCGGTCGCGAGCGATGCAGGAGCAGGCGTTGGGGATCGCTCGTGAACTCAACCTCCGGAGAGCCATCGCCGGCCACCTTTTCGGCCTTGAGTACGAATCGATGGTTCTGGGCGACCTGGAGACGGTGCGGAAGCCGTTGCAGGAGGCCCTGGCGATCGCTCGCGACGTTGGAGACCGAGCGATGGAGGGGGGCGCACTGGCGACCCTCGGGTGGTTGTCTTTCCTGCGGGGGGACCTGCCGGCCGCCCGGCAGGGGTTGGAGGATGGCCTAAAGCTGTCCCGTGAGGCGCGCGACAAGGCGTCCACCTGCTTTGCCCTGCTCTACCTGGCGGAGGTGGAGCGTGAGCGCGCGGACCCCGACACGGCGCAGCGGCTGCTGGATGAGTCGCTCAAGCTGGCCACCGAGATAGGAGCGGAGCCATACCTGGCGCCGGTCCGCACTGCCCTGGCTCGACTCCGCCTCGATGGGGCGCGGGCGTCGGAGGCAGCGGCGCTGGCGGACCAGGCAAGGCGGGCGTTCCACGGCATGGCGGACCCCGACGACGAGGTCGAGGCCACCGGAGTGCAAGCGCGAGCGCTGGCGGATCAGGGCAAGTTGCCGGAGGCCTCCCGCGCGATCGCGGCGGCCACGGATCTGGCGGGGCGAATCGAGGCGGTGCTCCCGCGACTGACCTTCGGGCTCGATGCGGCACACGTGGAGATTGCCCGTGGCCAGGCCGAGCAAGCCGGCGTCCGCCTCGACGCGCTCCGCCGCGAAGCGGTCGAGCGGGACTTCGTCGGGATCGAATTCGAGGCCCGCCTCCTGCTGGGCCGCCTCGCTCTCCGCTCCGGCGATGCCGTAGCCGGCCCCGCCGCGCTCGCGGCGCTCGAGCAGGACGCCCGCGCGCGCGGCTTCGAGCGCATCGCCCGGCTGGCCGCTGCGGCGAGGAGTTCCCAACCGAGTCGAGGAGGGTCCGTACGATGATCACCCGCCGCGAAGCGCTGCGTAGCGCGGCCCAGATGGCGGCTCTCTCCTTCCTCCCTGAATCGACCAGTGAACAACGCGCAGCGTCCCCGCAACGACCCTCCGCCGAGCCTCTGTCCCTGTTCGAGGTCGAGGCACTGGCCCGGGAGAAGATGGACCCCGCCGCCTGGGAGTATTTCGCCAGCGGCAACGCGGACGACCTTACCTTGCGGTGGAATCGCGAGGCGTTCGAGCGCATGGGCCTGCGCCCGCGCTTCCTCGGGGATCTCTCCGGCTTGACGACTCGCACGCGCCTCTTTGGAGAGGACCTGCCCTACCCGATCCTGCTCGCCCCGGCCGCCTTCCATCGCGTGATCCGCCCGGATGGAGAGCTCGCGGTCGCCAACGGAGCGGCGCCAAGCAAGACGACGATGGTCGTGAGCAGCGCGAGCACGACGCCGATCGAGGAAATCGCCGCCGCCGCCCACGCGCCGCTCTGGTTCCAGCTCTACGTCGATCGTGATCGCGGCTTCACGCGCGAGCAGGTGCGCCGGGCGACGGACGCCGGGTGCCGCGTGCTCTGCATCACGGTCGATTCTCCCAGTTTCGGCCCGCGCAATCGCGTTGCACGAGCCCAGTTCGCATTGCCGAAGGGGCTCGACACGCCACACTTCCGGATGGACGAAGGCGGCCGCCTCCCGCAGGGAAAACCGGCGACATGGGAAGACCTCGACTGGCTCCGATCGACCACGACCCTCCCGATCGTCCTGAAGGGGATTCTCCACCCCGCCGATGCAGCCCAGGCCGCCCGCCGCCACCTGGACGGCATCATCGTGTCGAACCACGGGGCCCGCAATCTGGATACGAGCCTGGCGACGCTCGACGCCCTGCCGGACATCGTGGCGGCCGTGCAGCAACGATGTCCGGTCCTCATGGACGGGGGCGTGCGACGTGGGACCGACGTTCTCAAGGCGCTCGCATTGGGTGCAAGCGCGGTGCTGATTGGTCGTCCGTATCTCTACGGCCTGTGCATCGACGGCGCCGCCGGTGTGGCGCGGGCCCTCGACATCCTGCAGCGCGAGTTCAAGATGGCGCTCGCGCTGACGGGCCAGCCTGATCCGGCGCACGTCTCGGACGACATCCTCTGGCCACCCCGGCGGACCTGAGCGGCCACGCCTTTCCGGTTGCCCTGAGAGGTGGAACGGCGTATGATGCCGCCATCTCAGCTCGGCAGCTCATCTAGCTACAACCGCCCCGCGAGCCGGAGGCCTCATGACAGGTCGTCGGATTGACCGACCCTCCGGGGGCACCCACCTCCCGACGACGTTGTTCGCCCTTTTCCTCCTCGCGGGCGCGCTCCCCGTCCAGGCGCAGGTGACCGCGAACCTGCGGCTCGAGCAGATCAACGGCGGCTGCTTCGTCAACAGCCAGGAGACGATCTTCCAGGGGGACCCGGATCGCTACTTCCGCCTCGGGATCTTCGACTCGACGGCCGCTCCGGTGCTCGCGGCGTGCAGCACCGCTTGCACGGGCGACGCCACGCCGGGCACGCAGGACGGCTCGGTCGTCGATCGCTGTACGATCTCCACGGGGTGTGCTCTGTACGACCCGGCCGACCAGACCCTCTCCAAGGTCATTCCCAACCTGAGCGGCGCCTACTTCTACGTCGGCCTGTGGGATGACGACGATCTCCCGGACGCCGACGACTCGCTCGGCGACCACTGGCTCTTCGCCTCCGCACGATTCACCTCCGTCGCGCCGGCCAACAACAACCTCTCCCCGTACCGGGCCGACAACCCAATCGCATTCGTCTGCGGCGACGATGTCGAGGGGCTGGGCGATCCGGGGAACTTCAACCCCCGGTACTCGATCTGGTTCACGGACCAGAGCGCGCCGGTCGCCGGCTCGAACGTGCGCCTCGAGGACGACGGTGTCGTCACCGCCTGGGAGAATGACCTGACGATGACCTTCTTCTGGACGCAGGCGAGCGACCCGGACAGCGGGGTCTCCCACCTGGTTGACCTGTTCTCCGTGGAGGATGGCTTCCTGTGCTCCTCCATGCCCTCCTCGCCGGGATCCGCGTCGTTCTGCTCCTCCGGCTGCACCTGCGCCGGGACCCCGGTGCACGGGCGCATCTACTCCTTCCGTGCAGGCGGGCGGAATGGCGTCTTCCCCGTGATCGACAGCCCGGCGACGTCGATGTCGTCGTACATCCAGGTCGCAGTTGACCTGGTGAGCCCCGTCACGGCCATCACCGCCCCGCCCACTGGCGCCTGGAGGAACGCGGCGTTCGTTACCTCGTTCTCGGACACCGACTCGGGGGCCGGTGTCGCGCCGGCGTCCTGCGTGTGGGGAGCGATCAGCTCGGGGCTCGCCACCCGGACGGCGGAGGCGCGAACCTGTTCCTCCGGCGTGACGGTCTCGGTCGGCGCCGGAGCCGATTGCCGGCACGAGGGGGCCAACACTTGTGTCGTCAATGGCAGGTCCACCGACCAGGCGCGGCGGCTCTCGGCCACGGGGCAGCGGGCCTTCTCGATCGACTGGACGGCGGACGCGGTGACCGGCCTCGAGGCGTTCACGGAGGCGGCCGGCGCGGCGATCGCCGCGAGCACGTGGCAGAGGGACACCACTCCGTACTTCACCTGGACGGCGTCGACATCCACCGCCCCGATCGCCGGCTACAGCTTCGCGCTCGATGCGGCGCCCGACTGCATTCCCGACACCTCGAGCCTGTCGTACGGAGTCCCGCCGGGCTTGATCGACGACGGGCAACACTTGTTCCGCATCCGCGCCGTCGACGCCGCGGGGAACTGCGGGACGCCTGCGACCTTCTCCCTCTACGTGGACACGGTTGGGGATTCGTTGACCGGACTGCAGGCGTACACCGAGAACGGAGGCGTTGCGATCGCGTCGGGCGACTGGACGCAGGACCGCGACCCCTTCTTCACGTGGAGCGTGCCATCCTCGACGAGCCCGATCGACGGCTACAGTTGGGCGGTGGACGCGTTGCCCGACTGCATCGTTGACACCACCAGCTCCGCCTACAGCTTCCCGGCGGACGCGCTCGCGGACGGCATGCACGTGTTCCAGCTGCGGCCACGCGATGCGGCGGGGAACTGCGGAATCGTGTCGACCTACCTCCTGAACGTCGATACGGTGGCGGAGTCGATCACGGGGCTTCAGGCGTACACGGAGCCGGGAGGCGCGACGATCCCCGCGATGACGTGGCAGCCCGACAACGATCCCCACTTCGACTGGACCGCGCCGGCCTCCACCAGCCCGATCGCCGGCTACTCCTTCGCGCTCGACGCGTCGCCGGATTGCCTACCCGAGACGACGAGCCCGTCGTACACCTTCCCGGCGGATTCCGTCGGCGACGGCATTAACCTGTTCCGGGTGCGGCCGATCGACGAAGCGGGGAACTGCGGACCCGATGCGGACTTCGAGATCTGGGTGTACCAGAGCCAGGGGATGAGCCCCGGTCGCATCCCGGGAACGCTCGATGTCCATCTGGACCCGATCGACCCGACCCGGCTGGAGCTGGTTTGGGCGCCGAGCTGCGGTGCGCTCGCCACCGACTACGCGGTGTACGAGGGGACCCTGGGAACCTGGTACAGCCATTCCCCGGCCGAGTGCACGACGTTCGGAGCCGCGACGATTGACATCCTGCCCGGCGCGGGGAACCGCTACTTCCTCGTCGTGCCGCTGTCGCTAAGCGAGGAGGGAAGCTACGGGACCGCCTCCGGAGGAGCCGAGCGCCCCGCCGGCGTCATCTCCTGCCTCCCGCAGGCCCCGCCGGTTCCCTGCCCGTAGTTCAGTCCTTCGACGTAATGGCGGTGACGCTCGACGCGGTAGTGGCGGTGACGCTCGACGTGGTAGTGGCGGTGACGATCGACGTGGACGAGGGTCGCCCCCTTCAGCGTCATTCCGGCGGAAGCCGGCAATGCTCGCTCCCCTGGCCGTCATTCCGGCGAAGGCCGGAATCCACCGACCGCCCGTTCGCGTGGTTGACCTCGGTGTTCCGCCGACCGGCCCACAGGCACCGAGGCCAATGGGATCACCACGCTACCGATGGACCCCCGGCGTACGCCGGGGTGACGGAGGTGGGTGGGAACGCAGGGGATCGAGCGGCGGAGGAGCCGGGAGTGGTGACGGAGGTGCTCGGGGCGGCGGAGTTTCTGCGGGCACCTGGTTGCAGCCGAGCGCGACCCGGCGCATGATAGGCGGACGCTTCCGGTCCAGGTGCCGGAGCGTGAACTCGGTCGTAGAGTCCCCGCAAGGGGACGCAGAGTTCTCAGGTAGGGTAATCCATCCCAGGGAGGTCATCATGGTTACACTGCTCTCATCGTTGTGGCTCCCGATCCTGCTGTCGGCCGTGCTGGTGTTCCTGGTCAGCTCGGTCATCCACATGGGGCTGACGTTCTGGCACAAGCACGACTTCGGCGAGGTGCCGAGCCAGGATCGGGTGCAGGAGGCGCTGCGCGCCTTCAAAATCCCCCCGGGGGACTACGTCCTCCCACGCGGGGACTGCGCAGCGGACATGCGCGCCCCGGAGTTCGTCGAGAAGCTGAAGAAGGGGCCGGTCATGATCCTCACCGTGCTGCCGAACGGCCCGTTCGCGATGGGGAAGAGCCTCGTCCTCTGGTTCGTCTACTCCGGCGTGGTCAGCGTCTTCGCCGCCTACGTGGCCGGGCGCGCCCTGCCTCCCGGGTCTCCCTATCTGAGCGTCTTCCGGTTCGCCGGGGTGACCGCGTTCATCGGGTACACGCTCGCCACGTGGCAGACGACGATCTGGTACCACCGCAGCTGGGTCACCACGCTCAAGACGACGATCGACGGGCTGGTCTACGCGCTCGCGACGGCCGGCGTGTTCGGGTGGCTCTGGCCGCGATAGGGTGTGGCTTGGCCCGGATTCGGGGGGAACCGCGGGCGGGGGCGGGGGGTTGAACCGGATGCGGGGGAAGTGCTAACCTCCTGCCGCCCAAAAAGTACCCATCGGAATCGGGCGGATAGCTCAGTTGGTAGAGCGCCTGCCTTACACGCAGGATGTCATCGGTTCGAGTCCGGTTCCGCCCACCATCAGTAAAGCTCCGAAGAGCCCCGTGCGGGGGCGTGGTGCAGCTGGTTAGCACGCCGGCCTGTCAAGCCGGAGGTCGCGGGTTCAAGTCCCGTCGCTCCCGCCAATTTTGCTTCTCCCCTGGTCAACTCCATTCGCCTCCATCTGCGCTCTGGCGGCGACGTCCGGGGGTTCGATCCTCGACCAAGCGTGTAGATCCCTACTTTCGTGGCGACCCCGCGTCGCTGATGGAGGCGATGGAACAAAACGCCACCCAGAACCCGACGAAGATCCTGGAGGCGCAACGAGCGTTACAGGATGGGGAGCAGGTTGCAATACTCTCACGGGTACGCCAGCACTCCCAATGATCTCGGTGCAGCCGTCGTTCATATCTTTCGCCTCGACGGGGATCGCATCGTGGAGTTGTGGAATGTTGGCCAGGCCATCCGGAGCACGCTGTCAACGAAAATGGCATGTTCTGAACTGATGATGCGACGAGCCATTGAGGCGCTCGCCGCACACATGTGCCACGGGCCTGAGGGTGGAGTGAGGAAACCCCTCCTGGCGTCAGATGGCCACCCCCGCCCGATTCCGCTATAATCCACCGTCACGTCCGACCTGAGGAATCCTCATGCGGGGCGCCATGCTGACCGTCGTAGCACTCGGACTCCGCCGCCCTGGAACACGCCACACTGAGCAGGACAAGGGGCTTGAAGTCTGCACCACCACCCCCCCGACCCGGATGAAAGCTGGATGCCATTCGGGTCTACGGCCATCATCGTGATCGATAGCCTCTACAATCAGGCACCTCATCTCATTCCTACCGGCGTCAAAATGGTCACGAGAGCATGGAAGACCTAAAGCCCTACATGGACGCCTTGGCCGGTATAGCAAACACTTTCACAATCGTAGCTTCCGGCCTTGCGATTTACATCTTCACTGTCAATCGTGGGAAGCTCTCGGCCGCACTTCACCTTTTGCTGAACTACTCATTTCAGACTACGCTTACGGAGTTGAAAGAGAAGCTAGAGCGTCTGAATGAGTACAACGCAAACGAGCCCGCTGACCTGCCCGAAATTCGAAACATACTTCATGAGATCGCCGGCCAGATCCGCGGTAATGAACGCCTTCTGACTGCCGCACCTGGCCTAGCGGGGAAGATTGAATCCCTGGCGCGAGGAAAGAAGCTTTCGGAGCCTTCAAAACGTTCCGTCGTTAGCGAAGTTCGGGAACAGCTGAGGAATATCCAAGTGAACAACATCAACTCACACCTGGGACATGACCATGAGTAAGATCGTCCAAGCCGTCAACGCAATGATTAGCAATCCACAGTTGATTACGAAAGTGATAAAGCACGGCAATGAGTTGTTCTTCCTGTACAAGAACACGTACAAATGGTCGATGACGAGGGATGATGATGATGTGCACATACTCTGGTATTACCCAGGCAGCGAGACCCTGGAAGGACTAGCCTCAATGTCCGGATCCGGCTGGGACCCCGAGATCGAGATGGTGACGTATCGGGATTCGGAGATAGGAACGAAGGAGGCGACAGCGTCGTTCACGGAACTGTACACGCTCCTCAAGGAGAGACTGTATGATGTCAATGAGGTGTTGGACGACATCATTGCTGGAGGTGATTCTCACTAGAACGGGAGGTCTGCAGATTTCACAGTTGGGCTTACGATCGCGGCCGGCGCGATCGAACGGCCAGGCTGTGCGGGGGCAACCGGCATGATGACATCCATTTGCGCGTCCGCGCCCGCCGCGCTGCTCACGATCACTCACCTGCCCTTCCGGGTGATCGGGCTCACCTCCGAATAGCACGGCGCCCCGACGCTGGGGCTTCTCCTGCGTCTCCAAGATATCTCCACGACGGGAGTGAATCGCGCCGGGATTGCCGGAGACCCCATTACTTGAGAGGATGGGGTCATGGCGAGGCTGAGCAAGTATTCCCCCGAGGTCCGGGAACGGGCGGTTCGGATGGTCCTGGAGCACCGGGACGAGCATGACTCGTTGTGGGCGGCGGTGCGATCGATCGCGCAGGAGATTGGCGGGAGTCAAGCAATGCGGACCCCGGAAGAATTGGTGCGTTCTGAGGACAATCCGGAGCGACTCGCGCGGTCGCCGCTTGGGAGAAGGGGCGCAGCATGAGACGACTGTTCGCGGTGGTGGCAATCGCAGTGGTCTGCATTCCTAGTCAGGCGCAAGTTGCGGCGCGTCAGGGTACTCCCGATGCCCTCGCGCCAACGAGTTTCAGGTCGCCGATGATCCTCGAGGTGCCCTTCGACCCCGAGTCGTGGCCGGAGGCTTACCTTCGCACCGCCAGCAACAGCGTACGCCGGGGGCGACGATTGGACCTGGGCGAGCACTCGTGCGACGGGGTCGTCGTCGAGCATGTGGCAGTTGCTCGCTACAAGCAACGCAAGGGCGTTGTGCACTACTGGGTCGAGGTCGGAACCTACACGCAGCCTGGGATTGACAAACTCGCCATGGTGACGGTGGAGATCCTGCGGGACAGTTCAAGCCCACCAGAGGCGAAGGTGAGCCTCCCCAAGATCGATGCTGAGGAGAACCAGCACGGGACCGGTCGTGTGACGCTATCGATTCCTGAGAACCTCGTCGGAATGTCGCCTCCACCGACTCTGCGAATCACGGTGTCGGTGCGAGACAACCCATAGGTTTCCCGGCGCTTCGACGCTTCATTCTGGGATCCAGACGAAATCCTGTTTCGCCGATGGTTGCGAGTACTTGCAGGGACCGCACTTGAAGTAGGCGCCGTCAGGAGGGGCGACGGCGATGCCCTCGATCCGAGTGGGAGTCAGGAGCAGGATCTCAACGGCCTCATCGAAGGAGCAGACTTTGTGCTTGATTGTGGTCCAAACACCGTCACCCGTCTGGCAGGGGATCCTGCGGCGACCCGTCCCAACCCATTTGTCGCCCTGCTTCTTTAGCTCGGCCATGAGCATGCCTCCGGCGGCGATGAAGTCCTCCGGCATCACGGTCTCGATATAGATGAAATCCCCTTCCGTGCGGATGACCTTGGTTGCTCCCGAAACGAGCGACTTCCATCGGCGAGGGAATCCTCGGTTAGTGTCGGAAAAGAGGTTTCCGGTACCCGCCGCTGTGTTTTGCAATGCCTCGATACCAGGCTTCTGCTCGAGCTGGAGGAGCCCACGGGCGTAGTTGATGGGGAGTGCGAAGTTGAGGCTCTCGCCCGATTCGATCTTCGCAACGGTGACACCGATGACTTCTCCGCGTTCATTCATGACCGGACCCCCACTATTGCCTTTGGAAACCGCCGCATCCATCTGGAAAAGCCGTGAACGTTCTGTGACGCCCATTCTATCCAATCAGCGCGGTCCCCAGCATACTCTGCTGCATGCAACCCCGACAGGATCCCGAGCGGATGAAAACCCTGCTGGCCAGGCGCGCCCGCCACGGCTGGAGCTGGCCCGAGCTGTCGCGGCGCTCGGGCCTGCCGGTGTGGAAGCTGCACTTCTGGCAGCGGCGGCTGGCGCCGCGGAAACCCGCACCCAGCGTGCGGCGGAGGTTTGTGCCCGTCCAGGTCGTTGCTCCGACCCGGCGGGATAGCTCGTCGCTCGAGCTGCTCACCCCGTCGGGTGTCCGCATTCTGGTGACGGCGAGCTTTGATGCGGAGCACCTGCGGCGCGTGCTCAAGGCCCTGGAGCCGTCGTGCTGAGCCTGGGGGGCAACCACCGGGTCTTCCTGTGCCGCAGCGCCGTCGATTTCCGCAAGGCCCACGACGGGTTGTGCGCCATCATCCGGGACCAGTTCCGCGACGACCCGTTCTCGGGTGACGTGTTCGCGTTCTTCAACCGGGCGAAGGACCGCATCAAGCTGGTGGTGTGGGACCGCAACGGATTCTGGCTGTGCTACAAGCGGCTCGAGCGCGGGACGTTTCCGTTCGCGGTGTCGGGCGCGGGGCGCGTCGAGATCGAGCAGGGTCAGTTGGCGATGATTCTGGAAGGCATCGAGTGGAAACAGGCAAAAAAGTCGGCGCGTTTTTCCTCGACTCTTGTTATCATGGGTCGCGATGGAGCCGACACTGGATCTTCCCCATGACAGCGAGTCCCTGAAGGCTCTGGTTGTTTCCCACCTGCAGACCATCGAGCAGCAGTCACAGACGATCGCCCGTCTCGAGCACAACAACCAGATCCTGACCAAGCTCATCTTCGGCAAGAAGAGCGAGAAGCGGCCGCCGGTGGGGGCGGAGGCGCTGCAGAAGTCGTTGTTCTTCCAGGAGCTCGCGGCGGAGGCCTCGCGCCTGGCTGAGCAGCACGGCGTGGCGGCGACGGTGGAGGTGGCGGCGCACACGCGGGCCAAGAAGGGTCGGCGTGACAGCTTCCCGGCGCACCTGCCGGTGGTGCGGACGGTGAGCGAGCTGAAGCCGGAGGAGCGCACCTGCGCCTGCGGCGGCGAGCTCAAGGAATTCGGCGAAGAGGTGTCGCGGGAGCTCGAGCGGGTAGAGACCACCGTGGTGCACGAGCTGGCCCGCAAGAAGTACGCCTGCGCCGCCTGCAAGGAGGGGGTGGTGACCGCCCCCTGGCGCGGCAAGGTGATCGACAAGGGAATGCTGGGCCCGGGCTTCCTGTCGCATCTGATCGTCGAGCGGTTCGGCAACCACCTGCCCTACTTCCGGCTGGAGGGGAAGTACCGCTCCGAAGGGCTGGACCTGTCGCGCTCGGTGCTGTGCGCGTCGATGGCCCGGTGCGCGGAGCTGCTGGAACCGGTCGCCGAGTCCATCCGCCAGGAGATCCTGGCCTCGCCGATCGTCAACACCGACGACACGCCGGTGACGGTGGCGCAGTCGTCGTCGGGAGGCTCGCGGCAGGGCCGGGTGTGGGCGTATCTGAACCAGCACGGCCGGCACTGGTACGAGTTCACGGAGAGCCGCAAGCGGGACGGTCCGGCGCGGGTGTTTGCCGACTTCACGGGCTATATCCAGGCCGACGCCTACCCGGGTTACGACCGGCTCTTCCTGCCGGGAGGGGCGACGGAGGTGGGCTGCTGGTTCCATGCGCGCAGCGGTTTCATCAAAGCCGAGGCGACCGATCCGGTGCTCGCGAAGCAGGCCATCGATCGGATCCGGGCGCTGTTCAAGATCGACGAGGCGGCGGCGAAGCTGTCGGCTGAAGATCGCGCCCGCTTCCGCCGGGAGCACGCGGGGCCGTTGCTTGAGGAGTTGCGGGCCTGGCTGGCCCTGACCCAGACGCAGGTGCTGCCCAGGGGTCCCATGGGCCAGGCGATCACCTACGTGCAGAACCAGTGGGTGGCGCTGACCGAGTACCTGAAGGACGGCCGCCTCGAGATGACGAACAACGCGGCCGAACGCGGCGTGAAACCCTTCGCTATCGGAAGAAAGAACTGGCTCTTTTTCCAGCGGGAAGGCGGCGGCAAGACCGCGTCGGTGCTGATGACCCTGCTGATGACGGGGAAGGCGGCCGGCATCCACCTGGGCGACTACTTCAAGGACGTGCTGCTGCGGATCTCAGAGCCCGGCGTCGACGTCAAGAGCCTCACGCCGCATGGCTGGAAGGAGCGGTTCGAGCCCGAGGTGACCGCCCGCCGCCATGAGATCCTCCAGAAACTCGTCGGCGCCGAGTAGCACCGCGCCCCTCCGCCACGGCCAACCCCGGGACGGGGATCACAGAACGTTCACGAAAAGCCTATAGCCCTCGACCTCTCGGACGCCACTGATTACCCCGGCGGTGACGGTATTCTCGAGAATGCCGAGTGCGTTCCCTATGACGACGATGCGATCTCCAGGATGGACGGAATCGGAGTTGCCAAGGGGTGCCGGAGGAAGCCCGAAGGCGGGGATTTGCAGGACCGCCAAATCGCGCTTCCGATCGACGGACCGAACGCCCGACACGTCGTACACATCTCCGTTCGGAAGACGGACCTCAACGCGTTCAGCATCCTGCACGACGTGTGAGTTGGTCACAATGGTACCGGATGCGTCCACGATGAAACCTGAGCCGGATACCATGCTACCGTCTGGCATGGACGCGCGGATGGTGACGGTCGAACCTCCAACCGTGGTAGCGATCTGAGTGGTGGATTGTGGTCCAGAGGGCTCAACGATCGGGACCTGCGGCGAGGCTTCCTGGTCACGCATTCCCAACAGGAGGATGGTCATCATGTAGCACGCGACGAGCACGGATCTGAGCATTGCCCCACCTCGTGATCGGCCTCGCCGCCTCCGCTGGTTGCAGGAGTGGCAACAAGTCCTTCCACGCCCGAGAGCACGTCGGCGCAGATACCGCCAGCCGTGCGCAATGATAGCCGATCCGTCGCGCAAGCGGCAGGCGAGTCTGTAGGCCGATGAGGCACATGCGTTCGCGAGATCTTCTATTGGGCTCTGGCGTCCGATGAGCAAAGCCCGTCGAGCGCAACCACGGCCTCCTGCCGCTCGCTAGGCGATAGGTGCGCATACCGCAAGGTCATCGCCAGCGATCGATGCCCGAGCAGGTCGCGCACGGTGTTGAGGGCACGCCGGCCTGCACCAGGAACGACGCGTGTGAGTGGCGCAGGTCGTGGAAGCGGAACGCACCGAGGCCCGCCGCCCGCACAGCCTTCGGATACGCCCTTCGAAGCGTGCTCAGCGCATCTCCCCCGTCGGGGCCAGGGAAGACACTCGCATCGAGTCCCTGAACCGGGGCGGATGCCCGCAGCGTCTCGAGCGTCGCGCGCGCCGTAGCGTTCATTGGCAGCTTGCGCCCATGGCCGCTCTTGGTGTGGCCGGGATCGAGCGTGAGGTGGCCGCCGCGCAGGTCAACGTCACGCCAGGTTAGGCCGAGCAACTCACCGCGGCGCATCCCGGTGTGCAGCGCGACGGTGACAAGTGGCCGCAGCCAATCGGTGCAACTCGCGAGCAGCCGCAAGGCCTCTGCCTTCGTCAGGAGTCGCTCCCGCCGCCCGGTCTCGCGCAGGAACTTCACCCGCTTCACGGGATTGCTGGGGGCGTACCCCCGCTCGACCGCCTTGGGGAACTGCTAATTCCGATTGCCCTACCCGCCACGGACCCCGAGGTGGAGGTTTACGGCGTGGGGTCGAATACCCCGAGTTGAGCGGCGTCGAGTCGCAGTGCGGCGTTTCTTTGGCGGTGGGGTCGAACGTAGTTGCGGCTAGAATGGAGGCGTGTTCGCCGAGCGCGAAGTTGGCGGCGTGAGGGACGCGCCCCAGGACAGGATGGCCCATGACCCGGAACCGGTTCCCACTCGTCCTCGCCTTCTGCCTGGCCTCGGCTTCGTTCGCGCAGTCACCGGTGCGCCAGAATGTGCCGGAGCCGCTTCGTCCGTGGATCGACTGGGCGCTCCACGGCCACGAGGAGAGGCGCTGCCCGTTCTTCCAGGGTGACGGCGACAGCCGGCAGTGCGCCTGGCCATCGCGTCTTTCCCTCGATCTCGGGGACTCGGGCGGCAGGTTCTCCCAAGAATGGCTCGTGCATCGCGACGAGTGGGTGGCGCTTCCGGGCGACGCGCGAACCTGGCCCCTCGACGTCCGAGTCGATGGCGCGCCGGCCATCGTCCTCGCGCGTGGCGGCGCGCCGGCGATCCGCCTGAAGGCGGGGCGGCGTACGGTGGCAGGCGGGTTCGCGTGGGACACGCCGCCACCCCTCCTCCAGGTGCCGGCCGGCACGGGACTGCTTCGACTGACGGTTCGTGGACGCCCGGTCCCGTTCCCCGCTCGCGACGAGGTGGGCCGCGTCTGGCTCGAGAAGCGCGCTGGGGCCGGCCGCGAGGAGAGCCGCCTGGAGGTCACCGCCCTCCGGCACCTGCTCGACGAGGTCCCACCTCTGTTGACGACGCGCGTCGATCTCGCGGTTTCGGGTGACAATCGCGAGGAGCTGCTCGGGCGTGTGCTTCCGGACGGATTCGTGCCACTGTCGATCGCTGGCCCGCTCCCGGCTCGGATCGAACCGGATGGACGTCTGCGGGTGCAGGTCCGGGCCGGGCGCTTCACCGTCACGATCGTGGCCCGTCACGAGGGACCGGCGGCAGCCGTCAAGCGGCCCGTTCCGGGTGGGCCGTGGGACGACCAGGAGGTGTGGGTGTTCGAGGCGCGGCCGGATCTCCGGCTGGTCTCGATCGAGGGGGTCCCGGCGATCGACCCGCAACAGACCACCCTCCCTGAGGACTGGAAGCGGTTTCCCGCGTATCTGGTGGAGGAAGGTGAGTCGCTGATCCTGTCCCAGAAGCGCCGCGGCGACAGCGATCCATCGCCCGACCTCCTGACGCTCGAGCGCACTTGGTGGCTCGACTTCGACGGGCGAGGTGGCACGGTGCACGACAAGATCGACGGCGCCATGTCGCGCGGCTGGAGGCTGGAGATGCAGCCTCCTGCCGCTCTCGGCCGGGTGGCGATCGGCGGCGAGGATCAGTTCATCACGCGCCTCGGCGAGGGACGCCCTTCCGGCGTCGAGGTCCGCGGGGGAACGATCCACCTCGAGGCCGACAGCCGGTACGAGGAGGGGATAGCCGACGTTCCCGCAGTCGGCTGGGACCGTGATTTCCACCGCGCCTCGGGTACACTCAGGCTCGGTCCCGGCTGGAGGCTGTTCCACGCTTCGGGGGTGGATGACGTCTCAACCACCTGGATCTCCGCCTGGACGCTGCTCGACATCTTCCTCGTCCTGATCCTGACCCTGTCGGCGTCGCATCTGTGGGGGCGGCGCGCCGGTTTCGTCGCCGTCGTGGCGCTCGGTCTCACCTGGATCGAACCGGGCGCCCCGCGTTGGTCCTGGGTTGCGCTGTTCGCATGCGAGGCGCTTCGTCGCGCACTGCCGGAAGGGGTATTCCGCAGGGTGATTGACGTCGCCCGCGCCGGCGCCCTGGTGAGCCTGGTCCTCGTCTCGGTGCCGTTCATGGTCCGCCAGGTGAGGGGGGCGATCTACCCCGCGCTCGGAGAGCGCTCCGCGTGGAGCGGAGGGGTAGGGATCAGCGTGCCCGGTCTCGACCGTACGGAGCAATCCCTGGCGCTGCGAGACGTCACCGTGTATGCCCCGCCGCCGCCCCCGCCACCGCCTCCGCAAGAGGACAAGGCTGTCGTCGCGGGCGAGGAAGGCTCGGAGCTGCCGGGGGGTGTGGCAGGCGGCGTTCCCGGCGGCGTGATCGAGAGCACCTCCGCGCGGGCGCGCAAGTACAACAGTGGGGACTACCTTTCGAATCTCCTGGTTCACGATCCGCGCACCGTCGTCCAGACTGGTCCCGGCCTACCCTCGTGGGATTGGGGGGAGGTCAGCCTTCGGTGGCGTGGTCCGGTCGAGATGACGCAGCGCTTGCGATTCTACCTGCTGCCCCCGGCGGCGAACTTCGTACTGGCCTACCTGAGGGTCGGTCTCCTGCTCGCCATGGGGTTCGTGGTCCTTGGGATGCGGAACGGTGGCTGGCGCTCGGTATTCGCCCTCGCGGCGGGTGATGCCAAGGGAGCACGCCAGGCCATGCTTCTCTTCACTGTCTGCGCCGTGGCCGCCGCGCCCGCGCGCGCCGACCTCCCTTCGAACGAGATGCTTGAGGCGCTCCGAACCCGACTCCTCGAGCCGCCCGACTGCCTGCCGGAATGCGGCTCGAGCCCGCGTCTTCTCCTGGAGGCCAGCCCGCAGGAACTGCGGTTGCGCGTGGAGATCCTCGTCGCCGCGGACACGGCCGTGCCGCTGCCCGGCGGCGGCGACGAGTGGCCGGAACGAGTGACCCTCGACGGCGCCGCGGCGCCGGCACTCATGCGAGGCCCCGACGGGCGGCTGTGGGCGGCGGTTGCCCCCGGCGCTCACCAGTTCGTGATGGAAGGGCGCCTGCCCGACCGCGACACGATCGAGATCCCGCTTCCCCTCCGGCCGCGTCATGTCACCGCGCGGGCGAACGGGTGGCGCGTGCTCGGGATCCAGGCCGACGGGCGCCCCGAGGATACGCTCCAGCTGGTGCGGGTGCGGGCGCGAGGAGCGAGCGGGAAACCGCTCGAGGCCGGGGCGCTGGTCCCGTTCGTCCGGATCGAACGGAACCTGACGCTCGGCCTGCGCTGGCAGGTGCAGACGAGGGTCCTGCGCGTCAGCCCCGCGGGGACGGCGATCGTCCTCGACGTGCCGCTCCTCCCCGGCGAGTCGGTCACCACCGCCGACGTGCGGGCCGAACGACAGCGCGCCCTGATCAGCCTCGGCCCTCAGGCCTCGGAGATCGCGTGGGAATCGTCGCTCGCGGAGACTCCCGAGATCGTGCTGCGCGCGCCGGAGTCGGTGCCGTGGGTGGAGGTCTGGAGAATGGCGGTCGGCCCCGCCTGGCATGCCGAAGTGGAGGGAATCCCGCTCGTCCACCGCGCCGTCGACGGCGGGACCAGGCTACGCGAATGGCGCCCGTGGCCGGGTGAGAAGGTCACGTTGCGGGTCAGCCGGCCGGAGGGCGTCGTAGGGCGCACCCTCACGCTCGATAGCAGCTCGCTGAATGTCTCGCCGGGGCTGCGGGCGACGGATGCGACGCTCGCCCTCTCCTTCCGCAGCAGCCGGGGTGGTCAGCATGTCATCACGCTGCCAGAGGGGTCGACGTTGCAGTCGGTGTCGATCGATGGCAGCGTGCAGCCGATCCGGCTTGAGGGGCGCAGCGTGACGCTGCCGGTGGCCCCGGGTGCACAAGTTGCCTCGGTCGCCTGGCGGGAGCCTCGGGGGATCGGCACCTTTTTCCGCACGCCGGCCGTGGACCTCGATGAGTCGAGCGTCAACGGGGAGGTCACCGTCGCGATGCCGGCCGACCGCTGGACGTTGTTCCTTGGCGGCCCCCGACTCGGACCGGCCGTGATCTTCTGGAGCTTCCTCGTCGTCAGCCTTATCGCGGCGCTGGTCCTCGGGCGGTCTCGGCTCACGCCGCTGCGCTGGCAGCACTGGTTCCTGCTGAGCCTGGGCTTGACGCAGACGCCGCTGCCGGTGGCACTACTGGTGGCGCTATGGTTCTTCGCGCTCGGAGCTCGACGGGCGCGCGGAGGGGCAGCCAATGCGGCCTGGTTCGACCTTATGCAGCTCGTCCTGGCGGGCCTGACGCTGGTCGCGCTCGCGGGGCTCTTCTGGTCCATCCAGAGAGGGCTGCTCGGCGCTCCACAGATGCAGATCGCGGGCAACGGCTCCCATGCCGGGATGCTGCGCTGGTACGTCGATCGTGCCGAGCCAGCCCTGCCGCGCCCATGGGTGCTCTCGGCGCCGTTGCTCCTCTACCGCCTGGCGATGCTGGCCTGGTCGCTGTGGCTGGCCGTCGCGCTGCTCCGATGGGCTCGCTGGGGGTGGGAGTGCTTCTCGGAGGGTGGCGTCTGGAGGGCAATCCGCCCGCCACGACCCGCGCCGCCGCCCGCACCGGCGTCCTGATGTGGAGCTGCTCGACGGTCGCCGGTAGGAGATGACCATGCTTCGCAGTCTCGCTGTCAGCCTGCTGATGTCCGGGTCGCTCTTGTTTGCCGAGGAGTCGGGATCTTTCAAGCTCGCCGCCCCAGATGGGTGGGGTGGCGAGACCATTCAGCTACCGCCCGGATTTGCTCCCGATATGAAGCTGAAGGGTTCTGAACATATTCGGTTTGCACCCGGAATGATGAAGCCTGAGTCCGATTCGTTCTTCTCCTACGCCTTCGTGTTCGAGCTTGAGCCGCAGCCCGTTCTGACGGAGGACATGGTCAGAGATGAGTTCCTGAAGTACTATCGAGGTCTGTGCAGGGAAGTTCTGAACGGAAAGCTCCCGGAAGTCGATCCGTCTGGATTCACGCTTGAATTGAAACGTGTGAAACCCGACGTTCAGTCTTCCTCGGACGAAAAGGCTACGGAGACGTCCACGCAATACACCGGCGTCCTCGATTGGGTCGAACCATTCGCCACGAAGAAGCCACAGAGGCTGAACATGGAGATTCGGACATGGGGCAGTAGCGATCGTAGCTACATCTTCATCTGTGTATCACCTCAGGCCCGGGATACGGCGATCTGGAAACAGCTGCACACAATCCGCGACAACTATTTGAAGAAGCAAGCCGAACGCACCTCACAGCCCTCGCGGAGCTCGCCATGAAATGCCTACTCGCCGT
>Ga0210379_10000118_pt1 | contig 20944 bp, 22 predicted proteins | sample PLMedo_2_FD_155468 | JGI IMG/M metagenome (GOLD analysis project Ga0210379, IMG submission 155468) | Groundwater sediment microbial communities from an aquifer in East River, Colorado, USA - PLM4_32_coex redo | ecosystem: Environmental > Terrestrial > Soil > Riparian zone | place: USA: East... | reverse complement strand
GGTCCGGTCGAAAGCGAACAGCAGGAGTTTCGCGCCCGGCCGCAGGCCATCCATCAGGTTGTGCATGCGCTCGACGTACGCCCGGTCGACGCTGCCCGGCGCATCGTGCGCGCATCCCGCATTGAGCAAGAAGAGGCGTCGCGCAAACTCGGCCGGGTTGAGCAGGCTGTTCATGCGCGGGTTGACCGCCACCCCGCTACCCGAATCGCCGGTACCTACCAGGTGCGCGTGCGCGTCCCACACCTGGGCGGGGTCGATCCCGTCCCAGGCAGCCTTGACCAGGTCGTGCTCGGCGAGGCGGCGCGGCAGACGCGCGAGACAGGGGTTCCATATCCCCTGCTCGGGCCAAAGGCGCCAGGCCGCGAAGCCGGCCGCGGCGAGGGCCGCGCCGCCGGCTACGAGGAACTTCCTACGCGGGCCAATTCTTGATGTACCCCTTGAGCATCTTGTTCTCGAAGTCCTGCTCTTCGAGCACCGCCTTCGCCACGTCGCGGAACGAGATCACGCCGATCAGCTTGCCGTCCTGCATGACCGGCAGGTAGCGCGCGCCCGACTCGAGCATTGTGCGGCGCAGGTCGTTCACTTCCATGTCCGGCGTGGCGGTCACCGGGTCGCGCACCATGATGTCGCCGACGCGCACGTCGCCGATCGCGGCGCTGCGCTGCGCCAGGGATTGCAGGATCTCGCGGAAGGTGAGCATCCCCACCATGCGCCCCTGGTCCAGGACGACCAGAGAGCCGAGGTTCTGCTCCGACATGGTGCGGACCGCATCCACCGCACGGCCCGCAGGCTCGATGGTGAGCAAGCGGTTGCCTTTGACGCGCAGGATCTCCTTGACTTGCATGTCGACCTCCCGTGGCCGGGCCGCTCGTCACATGTTAGTCCAAAAATCGGGGTCAGAGCCCGATTTCAACTGCCAAACGAAATCGGGCTCTGACCCCGATTTTGCTCACCTCACCAGCAATGTCGCCAATCCGAGAAGCATTCCCATGCTCACCACGTCGGTGGCGGTGGTGAGGAAAATGCTCGAGGCGGTGGCCGGGTCGAAGCCCAGGCGCTTGAGGGTGAGCGGCACCAGGGCGCCCGAGAGCCCGCTCGCGACGCACGACCCGATCATCGCCAGGAACACCACGAACGCGAGCAGCAGTGCGTGCGGCGAATGCTGGCTCGCCGCCGTGATGTACATGCCGATGGCGGCGCACACGCCGACGCCCGCGCCGTTCAGAAGGCCGAGGCCCGCTTCCTTGTAGACCAGCGCCCTCTCCGTGCCGGGCTTCAACTCGCCGATGGTCATGCCGCGCAGCGTCACGGCGAGCGCCTGGCAGCCGGTGTTGCCCGATTGCCCGGCGAGCACCGGCAGGAACAAGGCGAGGATCACCAACCGGTCGATGGTGTCCTGGAACAGGCCCACCACCGCCGCGGCGAGGAAGGCCGTGAGCAGGTTCAACTGCAGCCACGGGTGGCGCATGAACAGGCTCCTCTGCCAGGGGGTGGCGAGGCGCTCCTCCTTCTCGACGCCGACCATGCTGCCGGGCTGCGCCGCGAGATCGAACGCGCGCGCCTCGAACATGCTCTGGCCGCGCACCAGGCCCCGCAGGCGGTTCTCGGCATCCACGACCGGATAGACCGGGTAATGGCGGTCGAGCACCTGCTTCATCGCGTCCTCGAGCACCGTCGGCGCATGCAGCGAGAACACCTCCGTCAGCATCACGTCGCGCAGCAACCTGGAGTTGTCGTTGAACAGCAGGTCGCGCATGGTGACGATGCCAAGCAGGCGCTCGTCGTCGTCCACCACATATATGTAGGTAATGAAGGCCTGCTTCACCAGCTCGCGCAGCGCGTCGATCGCCTGGCCCACCGTGGCCTGCGGCGGGAACTCCGCGTACACCGGCTCCATCATGCGGCCGATCGCGCCCTCGGCGTACAACGCGTTGCGCTGCCATTGGCGCGCGTATTCGCCCGGCGCAGCGGCGAGCGCGCGCTCGCGCGTGTCCTCCGGCAGCGAAGCGAGGATCTCCTGCGCGAATCCGGCGCTCACCCGGGTCAGCACCGCGGCGACTTCGGCGCCGCCGTAGTGGGCGAGCCGTTCCGCCGCGGCCTGCGGCGATTGCAGCTTCAACTCGACGATGAGGTCGGTAGCCGAACGCTGGATGGTGGGTCGGTCGATCGAGTCCAATTCTGCCTCCCTCGCTAGATGCCGGCAGCGTCCGCCACCAGGCGTCGCATCTCGCGCCGCAATGATGCCTTAACGCGCGCGTAGCGGGCGCTGTGCGCGAGGTTCTTCACCTCGAACGGGTCGCGCTCCAGGTCGTAGAGCTCGTCGAGCTCCCCATCGAGCCCCCGGTTCACCCAGCGGATCAGCTTGTGACGGGGCGTGCGCACCGCCTTGTAGGTCATGCCGACCAGCCACGGCATGGCCTGTTCGGCCCAGTACTCGATGAGGAACGACTTCCTCCAGCCGCGGCGGCGTCCGGCGAGCAGCGACAGGAGCGAGCGCCCCTGCACCTGCGGGCCCGGCCTGCCGCCCGCCAGCTCGATCAGGGTGGGCGCGATGTCCTGGCAGATGACGAGGTCGCGGATGCGCGCGCCGGCCTTCGCCTTGCGCGGGTAGCGCAGCGCAAAGGGCGCGCGGATGCCTTCCTCGTAGGCGAAGCGCCGCTCGGGTCCCAAGCCGTGCTCGCCGAAGAAATAGCCGTTGTCGCCGAGAAACAGGATCAGGGTGTCATCGAGCTTCTTCTGCCGCGCGAGCTCCTCGAGCAGCATGCCCACCCCCTCGTCAACCGACGCCATCATGCGCGCGCGCTGGCGGATCTCCTCCTGCGTGCCGGCCTGGATCGCGTCCAGCAGCTTGCGCGAGTGCTCAGTGCCGCGCATGGCGAAGGCCTCCGCCCAGGCCGGCTTCTGCTTCACCAGCACGCGCGGCGGGAGCATGTTGGGCTTCTTCGGGAACACCCCGTCGCGGTACAGGTGGCGGTGGCGCTCGGCGGGGATGTAGCCGCCGAAGCGGGTCATGTCGAGCGTGCCGTCGGCTGCCTGGTGCGCGTCCGGGTGCACCGCCTTGTGCGCGAAGAACAGCGCGAACGGCTGCGCGCGCCGGCGCCCGACGAACGCCAGCGCCTCCTGGTTCAGCAGGTCGGTCATGTAGCCGGCGCGCTGCTGGTAGGCGCCGTTCACGTTGAGCCGCGGGTCGTTCAGGCTGCCGTGGCCGTCGAAGCTCACCCAGTGGTGGTAGCCGGGCCGCGGCATGCCGTCGTTGCCCATGTGCCACTTGCCGACGTGCGCGGTCTCGTAGCCGAGACGCTGCAAATCCAGGTGGTAGTTGGGCAGCCGGTGGCTCATCGCGTCGCGCGCCACGTTGTCGATGATGCCGTGCCGGCTGGCATACTGGCCGGTGACAATGGAGGCCCGGTTGGGCGAGCAGATCGGCGTGGTGTGGAAAGCGCGCTCGAACAGCGCGCCTTCGAGCGCGATGCGGTCGATGTGCGGCGTCCTCATGTACGGATGACCGCCGGCCCCGTACTCGTCGAAGCGCAGGTCGTCGATCAGGATCACCATGAGGTTGGGCTTCATGGGCCGCAGTCTAAGGGAGGCCGCCGCGACTGCGCACTTTTACCCGGCATTTCCGGCCGCAGTTTCGTATGCTGAGCATCCCTTGCAGACAGGAGTCCGCTCCATGGCGACCCGTCACCCGGAAAATTCCGCGCAGGAGCGCGTCGCGCAGCGCCTGCTCGGCACCCTGAACGACGCCCTCGCCCTTGCGCAACGGTACCGGGAGGCAGAGGGCTTCCGCGGCTACGTGCGCAGCCGGCTGCGACTGGTGGTACCGGCCCTGGCGCTCATCCTGCTCACCGGCTTCGCCTGCGCCATGGCGGCAGTCCTGCTGTTCATCGGGCCGCGGCCGCTCGCCGCTCTCGCCGGGCTGCTGCTCGCGCCGGTGCTGCTGGCTGGGAGCCTGTTCGTCCAGCTCTACGTGTTCTTCGCCTGGCTCGAGGAACGCGCGCTCGCCAGGTCGCTCGGTCACCGCACCGGGCCCGCGCCGGGCAGGTTCGCCGCCTGGACCGAACGCAAGCTGGGCGCGGACCTCGGGCGCCTGCCGCGCGTGCCCTGGGTGCTGGCGGCCCTCTTCGTATTCCTGCCGATCGCGGTCCTGACCCAGCTCGCGCCGAAATCCGCGGCGCTGCTCATCGTGCTCCTTGCGCTGGCGCCGATCCTGTACGCGCGTTTCGACCGGTAGCGGTCTCTATACTGGGCCGCATGCGAGCTCGCGCCGCGCTCCTCGCTCTGCTCGCCGCCAGCATGCCGCATGCTGCCGCCCAGAGCATTCCTCGGCTCGAGCCCGGTGTCTCCCAGGAGCTTGCCGCCTGGCGCGCCCGACACTACCGCGACCTGCGCTATGCGCTCGAACTGCGGCTCGAGGAGCGCAAGGAGACCATCGCCGGCAAGCTCGAGCTGCGGCTCGCCATGGCGCGGCGGACCGACCTGGTGCTCGATTGGCGCGGCGCGCCGGTGCGCGCGCTGCTCGTGAACGGCAAGCCCGCGCAGGCGCGCCAGGACAAAGAGCACCTCGTCATCCCGCGCGCGGCGCTGAAAACGGGCGAGAACCGGGTGCAGCTCGAGTTCAGCGCGAGGGTCGCCGTGGCGGGCGCCGCACTCACCCGCTATCGCGACCGCGAAGACGGATCGAGCTACGTGTATTCGCTGTTCGTCCCGGCAGACGCGAGCAGCGTGTTCCCCTGCATCGATCAGCCCGACCTGAAGGCGCGTTTCTCACTCCAGCTCGGCATGCCGCCGGCGTGGCGCGCGGTATCCAACGCCCCCGCCCTGGAGGAGTCCCCCGGCGGCGCGCGCTTTGCCGAGACCGAGCCGATTTCCACCTATCTCTTCGCCTTCGCCGCCGGGCCGTTCGAAACGATCGCGCTCGCGGGCGAACCGGTGCGCCTGTTCGTGCGCCGCTCGCAGCTCGAGCGCGCGCGGGAGCACGCGCCGGAGGTGCTGCGCCTGAACCGCTCGGCGCTGCGCTACTTCGAGAAGGCGTTCGCGCAGCGCTATCCCTTCGCCAAGTACGACCTGGTGCTGATCCCCGAGCTCGCCTACGGCGGCATGGAGCACGCGGGCGCCACCTTCCTGAATGAATCCGCGGTGCTGTTCCCCTACGCGCCGAGCAACCCGGACCTGCTGCGCCGCGCGCAGCTCGTCTTCCACGAGGCCTCGCACCAATGGTTCGGCAACCTGGTCACCATGCGCTGGTTCGACGACCTCTGGCTGAAGGAGGGCTTCGCCAACTTCATGGCGGCGAAGGCCGCCGCGGAAATCGTGCCCGACCTGCAGCCCTGGAGCGCGTTCCACACCCTCAAGACGGGCGCCTACCGCACCGACGTGACGCAGGGCACCACGCCCCTCAGGCAGCCGCTCGCCAATCTGTCGGCGGCGAAGTCGGCCTATGGCTCGATCGTCTATTCGAAGGGCCCGGCAGTGCTGCGCCAGGCCGAGTTCTATCTCGGCGCGGCGGCGTTCCGCCGCGCCGTGCGCGACTTCCTCAAGCGGCACGCCTACGGCGCGGCCGACTGGAGCGACCTGGTGCGCGCTTTCGAGCGCGCCTCACAACGTGACCTGCGGGCCTGGGCGGAAGCCTGGGTGAAGCAGCCCGGGCTTCCCAACGTCACGCTGCGCTGGCAGCAAGGCAGGCTGCGCCTCGCGCAGGAGGACGCGCTGGGCGGTAACCGTGTGTGGCCGCAGAAGCTGGTGGTCGCGGCGGCCGGCGAAGACGGCCAGGTCCGGACCTCGGAGACCCGGCTCGAGCAGAGTAGCGTGCGGGTGGTCGGCCCGGCGGCGCACCCCGCCGCGCGCTGGCTGTACGCCAACGCCGGCGATTTCGGCTACGGCCGCTTCCTGCTCGACGACGCGAGCCGGCGCGCGCTGCTCGCCGAGCCGCTGGCGCTGCCCGATGGCCTGCTGCGCGCCCAGCTCGTCGAGGCGCTGTGGGAAAGCGTGCGCGACGCAGAGCTGGCGCCGGCGGCGTTCATCGACTGGGCGCTGCCGCTCATCGCCGAAGAGCAGGACGACGTGATCCTCGCCGGGCTGCTGGCTCGCGCGGAAACGGCCTTCCGCAGGTACCTCACCGATGCGCAGCGCGACGCGGTCGCGCCGCGGCTCGAGCGCACGCTGGCGGACGCGATGCTGGGCGAGGGGCCGCCCAGCCGCCGCGTCCTGCTGTTTCGCGCCTATGCCGCGCTCGCCTGGACCCCGGGCGCGCTCGCCGACCTGCAGCGGTTGCTCGAGGGGGAACTGCAACTGCCACAGGTGGAGCTTGGCGCGCGCGACCGCTTCCGCGTGGTGGCGCGGCTCGTGCAGCGGGGCCAACCCGCCGGCGCGGGCCTGCTCGCCGCGCTCGCGGACGCCGAACGCGGCGACGACGCGCGCCGTTACGCCTTCGCCGCCGCTGCCGCCCAGCCCGCCGCGGAAGCAAAGCGCGCCATGTTCGAGCGTTTCGTGGGCGACGCGCAGCTGCCCGAAAGCTGGATCGAGGAAGCGCTCGGGCCGTTCAACGCGCCGGAGCAGGCGGCGCAGACGCGCGCGCTGCTGCCGCGCGCGCTGGCGCAGCTGCCGCGCCTGAAGCGCGCACGCAAGATCTTCTTCGTCGAGCGCTGGCTGGACTCATTCCTCGGCGCCCAGGCGGACGCGCAGGCGCTCGCGGACGTGCAGCGCTTCCTGCAGGACCCGCTCGACGAGGACCTGCGGCGCAAGGTGCTGGAGGCCGCCGACGGCCTGGCGCGCGCCGCGCGCATCCGCGAGCGGTTCGGCGGCTGACAAGCAGGGCGCGGCGGGATTAGACTTCCCGCATGACCGCGCACGCCATCACCGTCAGGCTCGCGCAACCGCGCGACGCCCACGCGATCGCACTGATGTCGCGCGACCTGGTGGAGTCCGGGTTGGGCTGGAAGTACGACGCCGCGCGCGTGCTGCGCGCGATGCGCGACCCCGACACGCTGGCGCCGGTGGCCTGCGACGGCGGCCGCATCGCCGGCTTCGCTTTCATGGAGTTCGGCGAGGAGCGCGCGCACCTGGTGCTGCTCGCGGTGCGTCCGGCGCACCGGCGCCTGGGCATTGGCCGGCGGCTGCTCGACTGGCTGCTCGAGTCCGCGCGTACCGCCGGCATCGCCAGCCTGCACCTCGAGCTGCGCACCGGCAACGAGGCGGCGCAACGCTTCTACCGCGCGATGGGCTTCGACGAGACCATCGTCGTGCCCGGCTACTACCGCGGGCGCGAGGCGGCGCTGCGCATGATCCGCGTGCTGCGCTCGCCCGGGCCGCTGCCGTATTCCTGGCGGCCGCCGCGCGTCGAAGGCGGCTGAGCCGCTGCGTTGGCGCCCAACGACCTGACAGCAGCGCAAGCGCTCGCCAAGCTGAGCAGCCGCGAGCTCAGCGCGGAGGCGATGGCGCGCGCCTGCCTCGCGCACATCGCGGAGCGCGAGCCGGTGGTGCACGCCTTCGCGCATCTCGATCCCGAGCACGTGCTGGCGCAGGCGCGCGCACTGGACCGCGGCGCGGTGCGCGGCCCGCTGCACGGCCTGCCGCTCGGCGTGAAGGACGTCATCGACACCTACGACGCGCCCACTGAGTACGGCTCGCCGATCTATCGCGGCCACCGCCCGGCGGCCGACGCCGGTTGCGTGGCCCTCGCGCGCTCGCTCGGCGCGCTGATCCTGGGCAAGACCGTGAGCACGGAGTTCGCCACCTTCCCGCCCGGTCCGACCGCCAACCCGCGCAACCCCGCCCACACGCCGGGCGGCTCGTCCTCGGGCTCCGCGGCCGCAGTCGCGGACTGCATGCTGCCGCTCGCCTTCGGCACGCAAACCTCCGGCTCGGTGATCCGGCCGGCGGCGTTCTGCGGCGTGGTCGGCTACAAGCCGAGTTTCGGCACCCTGCCGCGCAACGGCGTGAAGCTCCTCGCCGACTCGCTCGACACGGTGGGCCTGTTCGCCTGTAACGCCGAAGACGCGGCGCTCCTGATCTTTGCGCTCACCGGCCGCGCGGGACTGCCAATCGGCCACACAGTGCAGGCACCCCGCCTCGCGGTGTGCCGCACACCGCAGTGGCCGGCGGCGCAGCCGGAGACTGTGGCGCTGTTCGACGATCTGCCGGGCCGCCTGGTGCGCGCGGGCGCCTACGTTGGCAAGCTCGAGCTGCCCGCGTCGTTCGCGGGACTGGAGGCTGCGCAGAATACCGTCTGGGAGTACGAGATGGCGCGCAACCTCGCCGACGAGTATCACCGGCATGCCGCGCGCATCCGCGAGCCGCTGCGCGGCCAGCTCGCCGCAGGCTGGAAGATCCCGCCGGAACGCTACGACGCGGCGAAGGCGCTGGCGCGCGATTGCCGTCGCCAGCTCGCCGACGTGTTCGCCGATTACGACGCGCTCATCGTGCCCTCGGCGCCGGGTGAGGCGCCCAAGGGGCTGGAGGCGACCGGCAACCCGGTGTTCAATCGCATCTGGACGATGCTGCACGTGCCCGCGGTCACCGTGCCCTACGCCACCGGCCCGAACGGATTGCCCCTCGGCGTGCAGGTGATCGGCCGCGTGGGCGACGACGCGCGTGCCCTTGCCTGCGCGCACTGGCTGCAGGCGAGCGGGCAGCCGGCCGTCTAGCGATCCGCTTCAGGGCACGATGGCGAATCCGATGCGCAGCTGCGCCTGGCCGCGGACGTTGTAGTCGAGCAGGCTCTCGCCGTAGCCGGCGAAGTACTGGACGTAGAAATAGCCCGACACCGGGCCGGCGCCGAGCACGCGCGTACGCTCGAACCAGTCCAGCGTCAGGCTGCCCTTGCCCGAGGTGCCGATGCGCGCCATGGCGCCGAGGATGCGCTCGCGGTCGCCGTAGCGCACCCGCCAATCCACGTAACCACGGTACTCCTGGATGTCGGGGTTGTCCGCCTTGTCGAGATAGCCGTAGATCTTCGGCGCGAATTCGAAAGCCTTGCCGTTGGCGAATTGGAAGCGCCATTCCGGCCGCAGGAAAAGCGTGTTGATGGAGCGCGAGTCGATCCCTTCCTTGCCGTTGGATTCGTGCTCGAAGCCCAGGCGCAGGCCGTCGATCCAGGTCTTGTCGTCGGTGCGGCGCCATTGCCAGAAGAAGGACGGCCGGTAGCTGGTGTCGACAAACGGCATGGAGGTCTCGGACAGGTTCCAGATCGAGTTCTGCGTGTAAGCCAAGTAGAAACCGGTCAGCCAGGGCTGCTCGCGCCCCCAGCCCAGGTCGTGGTCGAACAGCCGGTACTTGAACGACAGCTGGAAGCGCGCCGTGGTGTCGCCGTGCGAGCCGACGATGAAGTAGATCGACTCGTTCTCCGACAGCGGCGGCTCCATCGCCTCACTCTGGCCCACCGTCAGCTGCTGCAGCGAATCCGTCCCCGCCACCACGATCAGCACCAGCACGTTGGACGAGCGGTCCACTAGCTCGAGCTGCAGCGCGCCCAGCGCCGCCTCCGGCGCTTGCGCCGAGTAGCGGCGACGCGCCCCTATGGCCGGCGCGCTCGCCTCGGCCGCGATGACGGTCTGCGTGCGGTCGCCACGCACGCGCAGACCGACCACATCCGGCGGCGGCTCGGCCGCGACGCTCAGCAGCTCGAACTCGAAGCGCTGGCCGGCCTTGATGCGCGGCTCGATGGTCGACAGCACCCAGTCCGCCGCCGCGGCAGGCGTGGCGAACAGCGCGATCGACAACAGGATCAGCCAGTTCGGCACAGCGCGCCTAGTCATCCGCATCGCTCTCGCGCGGCGCGTGGTGCGGCGCCTGCACCGGCCTGTGCGAGAGCACGCGTGCCTGCGCCGCCTCGTCCTTGATCGCGTCGGTGCTGCGCTTTTCCGTGAGGTGCCGGTCGGTGAACAGCTTGAAGAACAGCGGCACGAAGAAGATGGCGAGGAAGGTCGCCGCCAGCATGCCGCCCATCACGCCGGTGCCGACCGAATGGCGCGCCCCCGCGCCGGCGCCGCTCGACACGGCGAGCGGCAGCACGCCGAAGATGAAGGCGAGCGAGGTCATCAGGATCGGGCGGAAGCGCAGGCGCGCGGCCTCCACCGCGGCGGCCGACGCCGACAGGCCTTCGTGGTATTTGAGCACCGCGTACTCGACGATCAGGATCGCGTTCTTCGCCGCCAGGCCGAGCAGCGTCACCAGACCGATCTGGAAGTAGACGTCGTTCGACAGGCGTGCGATGCCGGGCAGCGGAATGTGGTTGTTGATCCAGATCGCCGCCAGCGCGCCGAAGGTGCCAAAGGGCAGCGCGAGCAGGACCGAGAACGGCAGCGAGAACTTCTCGTACTGCGCGGCAAGGATGAAGAACACCATGATCACCGCAAGGCCAAGGGCGATGCTCTCGGTGCCGGCCGAGCGCTTTTCCTGAAACGACGCGCCGCCCCAGTCGAAGGTGAAGTCGGGCGGCAAGGTCTTGCGCGCGAGCTCCTCCACCGCCTGGATCGCCTGGCCGGAGGACACGCCCGGCGCGCCCTGGCCGAACATCTTCACCGCCGGCAGGTTGTTGAAGCGGTCGAGCGAATCGGGACCGGCCGAAAACTTGATGGTGGCAAGCGCGGCGAGCGGCACCATCTCGCCCTTGTCGGAGCGCACCCATACGCGACCGATGTCGTCCGGGCGCTTGCGATAACCGGGCTCGGCCGACATCAACACCTGCCAGGTGCGGCCGTAGCGGTTGAAGTCGTTCACGTAGTAGGTGCCGAGCGTGGCCGAGAGCGCGCCGTAGAGCTCCTCCAGCGACACGCCCAGCGCCTTTGCCTTCTCGCGGTCCACATCGACGTAGAGCTGGGGCACCTGCGCGCGCCAGAGCGTCTGCACGCCGCCCAGCATCGGGTTGGAATTGGCGGCGCCGAGGAACTGGCCGAGCACCTCCGCAGTGCGCTGCGGACCGCCCTCGCCGCGGTTCTGCAGATACAACTCGAAGCCGCCCGCGGTGCCCAGGCCGAAGATCGGCGGCGGGTTGAAGGCGAGCACCAAGGCCTCCTTTATGTGGCCGGTCTTCATCCACAGCTCGCCAACCAGCTGGGCGGCGGTCACCGTGCGCTCGTCCCAGTGCTTCTGCGCGACGAAAATGGTGGCGGCATTGTTGCGAAAGCCGCCGCCGAGGAAATCAAAGCCAGTGAAGGCCACCGCGTCCTGGTTGTTCGGGTTCGACTTGATTATCTGCAGCACTTCGTTGACGACCTTGTCGGTGCGCTCCAGCGACGCGCCGTCGGGCAGGATCACCGCGGCGATGTAGAAGCCCTGGTCCTCGTCCGGCACGAGCGAGCCGGGCGTGTTGCGCCACAGCCCCACGACCACCACCACCATGGCGGCGAACAGCGCGAGCGAGACGCCGCCGCGACGCACCATGCGCGCGACGCCGTTCTCGTAGCGGTCGGTGACGCGCCCGAACCAGCGGTTGAACCAGCCGAAGAAGCCGCCCGGGGCGCGCATGCCGGGCTTGAGGATCAGCACGCACAGCGCCGGCGTGAGCGTCAGCGCCACCATGCCCGAGATCACCACCGCGATCGAGATGGTCACCGCGAACTGGCGATACAGCTCGCCCGTCAGGCCGCCGAGGAAGGCGATGGGGATGAACACCGCGCACAGCGTCAGCACGATCGCCACCACCGGGCCGGTGACCTCGGTCATCGCCTTGATCGCCGCCTCGCGCGGCGAGCGGCCCTCCTCGTGCATGATGCGCTCGACGTTTTCCAGCACCACGATGGCGTCGTCCACCACGATGCCGATGGCAAGCACCATGCCGAACAGGGTCAAGGTATTGATGGAGTAGCCCAGCAGGTACAGTCCGGCGAAGGTGCCGATCAGGGACACCGGCACGGCAGCGAACGGGATCAGGGTGGCGCGCCAGCTCTGCAGGAACAGGTACACCACCAGGAATACCAGCAGCATCGCCTCGGCGAGCGTCTTCACCACCTCGCGGATCGACACCTCGACGAAGCGGGTGGTGTCGTAGGGCACCGAATAGCTCAAGCCCTGAGGGAAGCGCTCCGCCAGCCCGGCCACTGCGCTGCGCACGTTCCCGCCGACCTCGAGCGCGTTGGCGCCGGGCTGCAGGAACACACCGACCAGGGTGGCGGGCTTGCCGTTGATGCGGCCGATGAAGTCGTAGTCCTTCGAGGCGAGCTCGACGCGCGCCACGTCGCGCAGGCGCAGCGCCGAGCCGTCGGCGTTGGCGCGCACGATAATGTTCTCGAACTCGCGCGGCTCCGCGAACCGGCCGCGCGTGGTGATGGTGTAGACGAGCTCTTGCGCTCCGCTCATCGGCGCCTGGCCCACCTTCCCGGCCGCGAACTGGGCGTTCTGCTCGTTGATGGCGCGAATCAGGTCGTTCGGCGTGAGCTTGAGCTGGGTCAGCCGGTCGGGCTTCACCCAGATGCGCATGGCGTAGTCCTTGGCGCCGAAGATCTGCACATTGGTGGTGCCCCGCACGCGTTTCAGGTTGTCGAGCACGTTCAACGTCACGTAGTTCGAGGTGTACAGGTCGTCGTAGCGGCCGTCGGGCGAGTAGAAGGCGAGCACCTGCAGGAAGGCCGACGAGCCCTTCACCACGGTGACGCCCTGGCGGCGCACTTCCAGCGGCAAGCGCGGCTCGGCCTGCTTGACACGGTTGTTGACGTTGAGCGCCGCCTGGTCGACGTCGGTGCCGATGTCGAAGGTGACCTGGATCTGGACCACGCCGTTGGAGCTCGAGGTCGAGCTCATGTAGATCATGTTCTCGACGCCGTTGATCTGATTCTCCAGCGGCGCCGCGACCGTCTGCTCCAGTACTGCGGCCGAGGCGCCGGGATAGAGCGCCTGAACCGTCACCACCGGCGGCGAGATTTCGGGATACTGCGCGATCGGCAGCGTGCGCATCGAGGCGAGGCCGGCGATGACGATGAACACCGAGAGCACCGCCGCGAAGATCGGGCGGTCAATGAAGAAGCGCGAGAACACGGGGTTACTTCTTGGCCGCCGGTTCGGCCACCTTCACCGGGGCGCCCGGGCCGATGCGCATCACGCCGTCGATGATCACGCGCTCGCCGGCCTTCAGGCCGCCGGTGATGATCCAGTCGCTGCCCGCCCACTCGCCGACCTCGACCGGGCGCGCTTGCGCGGTACTCTTCTCGTCCACCACGTAGACGAACTTGCCCTGTGGCCCCTCGAGCACGGCGCGCTGCGGGACGAGCACCGCGTTCGGGCGAGTAGCGCCGTTGAGCGTAACGCGCACAAACTGTCCCGGGCGCAGGCGGCCTTCTGGATTGGGCAGCTCGGCGCGCGCGTCGCTGGTGCCGGTCTGGCCGGAGATGCGGATGTCGGCGAACGCGAGCCTGCCGGTACGCGCATACACGCTGCCATCGGCGAGCCGCACCATCACCTCGAAGCGGCCGTCCGTGGGCAGCACCAGGCGCCCCGCGTCGGTTTCCCTCTGCAGGCGCAGCCGCTCATCGTCGGGGATGCCGAAATTGACCCAGATCGGGTCGACCTGCGTCACGGTGGTGAGCAGCACCTCGGGACCCGACACGAGCGTGCCCTCCGACCGCAGCGAGCGGCTCGCGATGCCGGTGGCCGGCGACTCGACGCGCGTGTACTCGAGGTTGAGCCGCGCTTCGGTGAGCCGCGCGCGCGCCGCCTTGAGCTCGGCCTCGCCAATCGCCTCGGCAGACACCGCGTCGTCGGCCAACTTCTGGCTGACGAATTTGTCCGCGACCAGGGCGCGCAGCCGCGCCGATTCGCGCTTGGCCTGGTCAAGGCGTGCGGAGGCGACGCCGACGTCGGCTTCTGCGCGTGCAAAAGCCGCCTGGAACGGCGCCGGGTCAATGGTGTAGAGCGACTGGCCCTGCTTGACCGCACCGCCTTCCAGGAAACTGCGCTTCAGCAGGATGCCGGTGACGCGTCCGCGCACTTCGACTTCGCGCGAGCCCGCGGTCTGTCCCGTGTACTCGAATGGCGCGAGCACGAGTTTCGGCTGCACCGTGATGGTGCCAACTTGCGCCGGCGGCATGCCGCCGGGTCCGCCGTGCCCCTGCGACCCGCCGGAGGGTCCGCAGGCGGACAGGAATGCGACTAGGGGAAGAACCAGGAGATGGCGCATGGGTATTCGACTCTCAGCGAAGGCGAGATTCTAGCGAGCAGTTCGGCAACAGATGTATACGTAGCGTTACTTAGTGTTGCGCAAATGCTTATGAAGCTGTGATCGCATCGACCTTGTCGGGGTAGAAGGCGAGTAGGCCCTTGATCGCGAGCATGTCTTCCTTCGGCTGCTCGTAAGTCCACACGGCGTTGGCGGGTCCATCCTGGATCGAGTAGTACGACGCATCCCCCTTGTATGGGCAATGCGTCCTGTGCGACGTTCGCTCGAGGCGCTCCATCCTCACATCCTCGCGCGGGATGTAGTAGACGACCGGATACGAGCCCTCCTCGAGCGCCACGGCACTGCGCGTGTCGGCGATCACCTCGCCGTTGAATTTCACCTGCACACGCCCGCCCGCCGGTCTGGTCACGATGCTCATCGGAAGCCTCATCTCCAGACTACTGTCTATATAAACATACTGGCAACAGGGTTGCTCAGGCGCCTTCGTAAGCCTGCTGCAGGCGGACGATGTCAATCTTGTCCATCTGCATCATCGCCTTCATCACCCGGTTCGCCTTTGCGGCGTCCTTGTCCTGCAGCAGCCGGCCCAGGATCGTCGGGATGATCTGCCACGTCAGCCCGAACTTGTCGTCCAGCCAGCCGCAGCGGTTCGTCTTGCCGCCCGCGGACAGCTTCTCCCACAGCTCGTCCACTTCCTGCTGCGTCTCACAGTTGACGAACATTGAAATGGCCGGCGAGAACTTGAATTGCGGGCCGCCGTTCAGCGCGTAGAACTCCTGTCCCTCGAGCTGGAATACTGCGGACATCACGCTGCCCTTCGGCCCCGGCCCTGCTTCGCCGTAGCGGGTCACGCTCAGGACCTTGGAATTCCTGAACACGGAAACATAGAAATTCGCCGCCTGCTCCGCCTTGCCGTCGAACCACAGGAACGGGGCGATCTTCTGCGAGACTTTCATGACGGGGCCTGCGCCGCCACGATGACCATCCACGACACGCCGAAGCGGTCGGCGACCATGCCGAAGCCCGGCGAGAAGAAAGTCTGTGCAAACGGCATCTGCACCTGCCCGCCCTCGCCCAACGCGGCAAACAGGCGCCTTGCCTCCGGCACGTCCTTCGCCGTCAGGGACAGGGAAAAACCCTGGAAGCTAGGCTTGCCCGCGCAGTTGCCGTCGGAGGCCATCACCGCGGCATCGCCGATGCGAATGCAGGAGTGCATGACCTTGTCGTCGGAGCCGGGTGGATTTGCAGCAGGGCTGGGATTCTCCTTGAAGCGCATGAGCATCTCGACCTTCGCGCCGAGCGCTTTCTGGTAGAACGCGAGCGCCTCGTCGCAGCGCCCGTCGAAGAACAGGTACGGTTGTATCTGCATGGCGTCTCCCTATTTCTTCTCGACGATGGCCTTGATGCCGGCGAGGCCGGCCTCGAAATCGCCGCCGACCATCTTGTCCATGTCGAACACGAGGCACATCGCCTTGCCGATGAAATTGTTCTGCCCGCGCATGCTCCAGGTGAGCGCGGTGCGGCCGCCTTCTTCCTTGAAGGAGAACTCGGCGCTGTTGGTCGCGGCGAAGGGCTTGATGAACTCGAGCTTGAAGCGCACGAGCGCGTTCGGACTGCTGTCGACGATGGTCATACGGCCCTCGCCGACCTCCTTGTTGCCCACCCAGGACATGCTCGCGCCCGCGCCTGCCGCGGGCCCCGCATAGCTCTGCTTCGCCTGCGGGTCCTTCTTCGCCCAGGGCGACCATGCTTCCCACTTCTTCAGCTCGTTCACTTGGGCGAACACGGCGGGTGCCGGCGCGGCAAAGGTGGCAGAGCGGGAAACACTGAACTCGCCCGGCTGCGTGGCGACGTACGCTACCAGCGCAACGAGGACGACGGCGGTTCCGATCAGGATCTTGACCAGCATGGCACTGCTCCTTTCGCTATTGAATGGTGTTACTGCGTTCGCGCAGGCGCTCGAGCGTCTCGCTCCAACCCTGCTCCATACCCCGCAGCATCGCCGCGGCCTCGCGGCCGGTGCCGGCGGCTGTCGCGTGCAGCGTCAGGCGCGTCCTGCCGCCTTCGTCCGCGAGGTGCACGGTGATGATTTCGTCCAGCCGCTGAATGCCCTGCGCATCGTCCGCGTAGCACTGCACGACCAGGCGCTCCGGCGCCTGCACTTCGCGGTAGGCGCCGCGCACCCAGTAGTCCACGCCCTCGGGCGAGCGCATGCACAGGCGGAACAGGCCGCCCGGACGCGCGTCGGCCTCGCAGGAATGGATCGTGAATCCGCGCGGCCCGAACCAGTGCGCCAGGTGCTCCGCCTGTGTCCAGGCCGCGAACACGCGCTCGCGCGGCACGTCGTACAGGCGCGTGGCGCGAACCGTGTGCTCGCGGCGCTGCGCGGCGCTCGAATCCTTCATAGCGCGAGGTACAGCTCCAGCTGCTCGAAGGTGCCGGTCCAGCCCTGCTGCATGCTGCCGCGGCCGTCCTCGAAGGTCTTGCGTTCGATCTCGGTCGAGGTGTCCACCGGGGTCCATTGCACGGTGACCCTGGTCTTGCCGCTCAACTCGTCGAAGGTCACCCTGGTCAGCATTTCGCGCGGCCAGTCCAGCATCATCGGGTGCCGCGTGATGCCCCCCTTCTCGTCCGAGAATGAATTGATCCAGACGAGGCGCTCCGGCTTCACGATCTCGCGGAAGACGAACCGGCCCCACATGTCGCTACCGTCGGGGGAGCGCAGGCAGTAGTGCATGATGCCGCCCGGGCGCAGGTCGATCTTGCAGCGCGTCACCACGAATCCCTTCGGCCCCCACCACTTCTCAAGATGCTCGGGCTCGGTCCAGGCTTTCCACACCTTGTCGCGCCGCGCATCGAGCAGGCGCGAGATGACGAAGGGCGCGGTCATAGGGCCACCAGCACCTTGAACCCGCCGTAGATCATGCGCTTGGCGTCGAAGGGGAAGGACTTCGGGTCCATCATCGCCGCCACGCGCTTGTCCTTCATCGCCCGCGCGTTCACCCGATCGCGGTGCGCACGCGACTTGAACACGATGTAGGAGAAGAACACCGTCTCGCCCGCCTTCTGCTTCACGCTGCGCGGAAAGGAGGTGCGCTTGCCCCACTTCACGTCATCGGCGATGCACTCACGGAACTCGAGCGCGCCGTGCTCGCGCATGATGCGACCCATCTTGCTGGATGCGCGCCGGTAGGCCTCGAGCTTCTTTTTCGGCACCGGCGTCACGAAACCGTCAACGTAAGCCATGATTTCTCCTCGGTTGGTCAGCTGCGAAGGAACTGCTCGAGCTTGATGAAGGACTCGGTCCAGCCGCGGCGGTGGCCGTCGCGCACCGCTTCGTCGAAGAGCTTCTCTTGGCGGAACAGCAGCTCGGTGCCGCTGCCGCTGCGCCTAAGCTCGATGGTGACGACGGATTCGCGCTCGGGCGTGGTCCGCGGCCAGATCCAGGTGAAGACGAGCTTGCGGTTGGGCACGACCTCCTGGTAGATGCCGCACACCTCGTGGTCGGTGCCTTGCGGGCCACCGAACACGATGTGGAAGTGCCCACCCACGCGCACGTCGAGCTCGGCAAGCGCCACCGGCTGCTCACCGCCCGGCCCCCACCAGCGCGCTATCGCTTCCGGGTCGGTCCACGCGCGCCAGACTTTTTCCGGCGCGACGGGGTAGCTGCGCGTGAGGGTGAGCGAGGGCTTTTCGGCGAGCTTGGCTTGGTCCATGTCTGCACTTCCTCCTGCTGGTACAGGTAGCGGGCGAGCGAATCGAGCTTCTCGGTCCAGAACTTCTCGTAGCGCGACATCCAGGCCGCGGCCTGCTCCATCGGCGCGGCGGAGAGCTCGCAGCTCACCACCCGCCCCTCCTTGTTGCGCTCGATCAGGCCGGCCTCCTCGAGCACCCGCAGGTGCTTCATGAAGCCCGGCAGCGACATGCCGTGCGGCTGCGCCAGCTCCGACACCGCCAGGTTGCCCTGCCCGAGGGTCTCCAGCACGTGGCGCCGCGTCGGATCGGACAATGCGGCAAACACCTTGTCGAGCACCGCGTCCTGATACTGAACCATACGGTTAAGTATTAATCAACTGCGGCGCCCGTGTCAAGATGCGTTCCCATGGCCGCCATGAAACGCTTTGCCCGCCGGCAGGACCTCGGCCTCACCAAGGCCGAGTTCGCCGTGCTGCGCCGCCTGGATACGCCGCGCAAGATCCAGGCCTTCCTCTACGGACTGAGGCAGAACTTCGAGCCCGGCGGCGACACCTGCCGCTCGGTGCGCGAGGTGCTGCGCACGCGCCGCGCGCATTGCATCGAGGGGGCGATGCTCGCCGCCGCGGCGCTGTGGGTGCACGGCGAGCCGCCGCTGCTCCTGGACATGCGTGCGAAGCGCGACTACGACCACGTGGTGGCGCTGTTCCGCCGGCGCGGCCGCTGGGGCGCCATCTCCAAGACGAACGGCGTCTTCCTGCGCTGGCGCGACCCCGTGTATCGCACGCTGCGCGAGCTCGCCATGTCCTACTTCCACGAGTACTGCAACCGCCGCGACCACAAGACGCTGCGCGAGTATTCGGTGCCTTTCGACCTCCGCCGCGCCGACCCGCAACTCTGGGCGAGCGGCACCAAGCACGCCTGGGAGGTGGCGGAGACGCTGGACGCCCTGCGCCATTTCCCTCTGGTGAACGGCCACGTGCTCAGGGAGGTGGCGCGCCGCGATCCGTTCGAGCGCAGGGCGGGCAGGCTGCTGCAGTACCGCAAGCCCCGCAAGCTCCCCGCCTAGTGCGCACCCCGTTACGGGGGTAACACTCGGTAACACACGTAACCGCCTCCCCGGATAACCATGGCTGCGTACCGGCGTTATTGCGAGTGCCGGACCCAACAACGAAAGGAGTCAACCATGCTTCTGAAAAAAGTCACGCTCGCCGCCCTCGCGGGCACCGTGCTCCTTGCTGCCGCGCCCGCCTTTGCCGACGGCTACCGGAGCGATCGCCACGAGTTCCGGGGCGACCGCCACGAATTCCGGGGCGGCCATTTCGAAAGGGCTCCGGTGGTCGTGCACCGGCCAGCGTATGGTTACTACGGGTACCGCCCGGTGGTAGTGCAGCGCCAGCCGGTGGTCGTCTACCGCGAACACAGCTCGCACGACGTGCTGGGCGGGCTGATCGTCGGCGCCGTGCTCGGCGCGGTGATCGCCACCCACGCCGGCTACTAGAACCCGCCGGTTCGCAAGCAGTCCAACGGCCACCCGCGGGTGGCCGTTTTCATTGCCGTGTCAGGAACGGCCCCGGCTTTCGACTAAACTGCACAAGGAGGAAACATGGATCGACGCGGACTACTCAGGGCATTGCTGGCCGCCCCGCTGGCGGGCGCCTCCTGGCTCGCGCATGCGCAGAAGAAAGGGATGCAGATGGTCGAAGACCTGCAACAGAACTGGAAAACCTACCTGGCCACCGGAGTGGCGACCCCGTCGGCCAGTGAGCCCGTCAAGCTGTCCAAGGACGAGTGGCGCAAGCGCCTCGCGCCGGCCAGTTATAACGTGCTGCGCGACGACGGCACCGAGCGCGCGGGCACCAGCCCCCTGGACCGCGAAAAGCGCGCTGGCGTGTTCGTCTGCGCGGGCTGCGACTTGCCGCTGTTCACCTCGGCGATGAAGTTCGACAGCGGCACCGGCTGGCCGAGCTTCTTCACCACCATCCCGGGCGTGTTCACCGAGAAAACCGACTACTACCTGATCTATCCGCGCACCGAGTACCGCTGCAAGCGCTGCGACGGCCACCATGGCCACGTGTTCAAGGACGGCCCGCCGCCAACCGGCCTGCGCTACTGCAACAACGGCGTGGCGCTGAAGTTCATCCCAAAGGACGGCAAGGCCTAGGGCGGGCCCATGGCCCGCCCTACAGGCGCAGGTCGGCCCGCAGCGGCCGCGCGGGGTAGTGGAACTTGACCGGCCCGTCGGGCTGCATGTGCAGGAACTGGTGGATGCGCGGATCCTCCGAGGCAAGGAGCTCCGCGGGCGTGCCTTCCCCGATCACCACGCCCTCGGAAATCACGTAGAGATAGTCCACGAGCTTGAGGGACTCGCTCACGTCATATGTGACGATGATCGAGGTGGCGCCGAGCGCGTCGTTCAACCGGCGCACCAGCCCCGCCACCACGTTGAGCGAGATCGGGTCGAGCCCCGCGAAAGGCTCGTCGTACATCGTCAGCAGCGGGTCCATGGCGATGGCGCGCGCCAGTGCCACGCGCCGCGTCATGCCGCCCGAGAGGTCGCCGACGCGCAGCCCGTGCGCGCCGCGCAGGCCGACCGCGTGCAGCTTCATCAGCACGAGGTTGCGCACCACCGCCTCCGGCAACTGCGTGTGCTCGCGGATCGGGAAAGCGATGTTTTCGTACACCGAGAGGTCGGTGAACAGGCCGCTCGTCTGGAACATCATGCCCATCTTGCGCCGCATGGCGTACAGGCCGGCAGTGTCCAGCTCGTGCACCACTTCGCCGTCCACGCGCACCGCGCCGCGCGCGGGCCGCAGCTGGCCGCCGATCAGCTTGAGCAGGGTGGACTTGCCGCAGCCGCTGGTGCCGAGGATCGCCACCACCTTGCCGCGCGGCACCTTGAGCGAGAGCCCGCGGAACACGACGTTCGCGTTGTAGGCGAAGTGCAGGTCGCTGACCTCGACGACGTTCTCGGCGGCGCTCTTCATGGGCGGTGATAGTCTAGCCCATCACATGGATGCGGCCGCCCCATACGCCCGGCTCACCCCGGAGACCGTCCTCGACGCGCTCGAGCGCGCTGGCCTGCGCGGCGACGGGCGGCTGCTCGCGCTGAACAGCTACGAGAATCGCGTCTATCAGGTG
>Ga0210379_10000117_pt1 | contig 20970 bp, 24 predicted proteins | sample PLMedo_2_FD_155468 | JGI IMG/M metagenome (GOLD analysis project Ga0210379, IMG submission 155468) | Groundwater sediment microbial communities from an aquifer in East River, Colorado, USA - PLM4_32_coex redo | ecosystem: Environmental > Terrestrial > Soil > Riparian zone | place: USA: East... | reverse complement strand
AGCGTGGACTCGTGCCCCTGCAGGACGTTGCCGAGCGAATCGCCGATGAGCAGCGAGTCCACGCCCGCCGCCTCCAGCACCGCGGCAAAGCTCGCGTCGTAGCAGGTCAGCATCGCGATCCTGTTGCCCTCCTGCGCCATCTTCTGCAGCGTCGTCAGAGTAATACGCATGTTGTCAGCCTTTAGCCACAGAGAACACAGGAAGCAAGGTACCGCGATACGGAATGCGGGATGTGGAAATCCGGGTCAATGCATTATCTCGCGATTCGCATCTCGTATCAGTGTATCCACGCGGGTCAATTTCCCATGCTGAAAAACTCGCGCGGACCGCGCATGGCGGCCACGCGCTGCAACAATAAGGCAAAATCGCCCGGCTGATCAACAAAATTGAGATTGTCGGAATTCACGATCAGCACCGGTGAGGCGTCGTACTGGTAGAAGAACCGCGCGTAGGTCTCCGCCAGCCGCGCCAGGTAATCGTCGGGTATGCTGCGCTCGTAGGGCACGCCGCGGCGGCGTACCCGCTCGATCAGCGTCTCGGGCGAGGCCTGCAGGTAGATCACGAGATCAGGCACCGGCGCCTGCGGCTTCAGCTGCGCGTAGACCTGGCGATAGAGCGCGAACTCGTCGTCGTTCAGGGTAAGGCGGGCAAACAGCAGGTCCTTGTCGAGCATGAAGTCGGCTATGGTCAGGCCGGCGAAGAGGTCCGGCTGCTTGAGCGCGCGCAACTGACTGGCGCGCTGGAACAGGAAAAAAAGCTGCGTCGGCAACGCGTAGCGCGCGCGGTCCTGGTAGAAGCCGGGGAGAAACGGGTTCGCGTCCGGATCTTCCAGCAGCGCTTCCCCGCCCGTGCTCCGACCCAGCAGGCGGGCGAGGCTGGTCTTGCCCGCGCCGATCGGTCCCTCGATCACCACGTAGCGATACTTTTCCGGGAGTTTCGCGCTCATTTCATGGCTCAACTTCCCTGAGTGATGAGTGATGAGTGATGGGTGACGGGTGATGGGTAAATCAAGATCAGTCCTATCGCATTACCCATTACTCATTACCCATTACTTATTACCCATTACCAGCCGCAGCGAGCTTGACGAGACCTGACGAGTCAAGCTTCGCGGCAAGGTCGGCGATGCGCCCCGTACCCGGCACCACGGCATCCGGCGCAATTTCAGCAAGCGGCGCGAGCACAAACACCCGCTCCAGCATCCGCGGGTGGGGAATCGTGAGCCCGGGTTCCTGGACCATGCTTTCTCCGTAGAGAACAATGTCCAGATCAAGCGTGCGCGGCGCGTTAGGATAGTCTCGCACCCGGCCGTGGTCGCGCTCGATCTCGAGCAGCCGGTCGAGCAGCGCGCGCGGACCGATGCGGGTTTCGATTCGCGCCACCGCGTTCACGAACTCCGGCTGCGCAAGCCCCCCCTCGGGCGGGTTGCGGTAGAAAGCAGACTGGCGCACGAGCCTTGTGTCCGGCAACTTGTCCAGCGCGCGCAGCGCCGAGCGAATCTGCCCCGCCGGATCGCCAAGGTTGCTCCCCAGTGCGATGAACGCGGTGACCAGTGACCGGTGACCGGTGACCGGTGTCGAACCCTTCCGCCTCCCGCCTTCCGCCTTCATCCTTCAGCCTTCATCCTTCAGCCCGCAGGGCCGGCGTCCCCGCCCTGGGCCGGCCCGCCGCCGGGCCCGCGCGGCTTCCTCCGCCGGCGGCGCCGGCGTCCCCGCGGCTCGGTGTCGCTCACCAGCATCTGGCTGCGCGTGGTCTCGCCCGCATGCTGGAATCTCTCCCACCACTCGCCAAGCGGCGAATCGGCGTCGCCGCTTTGCGAGCGCAGCAGGAGGAAGTCGTAGCCGGCGCGAAAGCGCGGGTGCTCGAGCAGCCGGTACGGCCGCTTGCCGGAGCGCTGGGAAAAACGCGGTTGCATCGCCCAGATCTCCCGCATGTCTGCGCCGTGGCGGTGCGGAATCGGCAACTTGCCCGCCTGGGCTCCCATCACGTGGTCCATCGCCTGGTACAAGGCCGGGATCGGCGGCATGCCCTTCCCCTCCAGCACCTTCCACTCCTCCTGCACCTCGGGCCACAGCAGCGCCGCGAACAGAAAGCCCGGCGAGACCGATTTGCCGGCGCCGATACGCTCGTCCGTGCTCGCCAGCGCGGCCATCACAAAGCGCTCCCCGACCGCCCTGCCCATGGCCGCATCGAGCAGCGGCAGCACACCGTGGTGCAGGCCCTCCCTGCGCAGTTGCCTGACGGCTTCGGCCGCGTGGCCGGAAAGCAGCAATTTCAGCATCTCATCGAGCAGGCGCGACGGCGGCACGTGCGCGAGCAGCCCCGCGAGGCGGTGGATCGGGCGGCGGGTCGCCGCGTCGATCTCGATTGTCCGGCTTGCCGCGAACCGCACCGCCCGCAGCATCCGTATCGGATCCTCACGGTAGCGCTGCTCCGGATCCCCGATCAGGCGCAGCCGCCGCTTCTTCAGGTCGGCGACGCCGCCGTGATAGTCCCAGACCTCCTGCGTGGCCGGGTCGTAGAACAGCGCGTTGAGGGTGAAATCGCGGCGCGTGGCGTCCTGCACCTGGGATCCGAACACGTTGTCGCGCAGTATCCGGCCATGTTCGTCCGCCTTGCCGTCGTCGGTTTCCTCCGGCTGGTGGGCGCCGCGGAAGGTGGACACCTCCACCGTTTCCGGGCCGCACATCACGTGCACCAGGCGGAACCGGCGCCCGATGATCCGCGAGCGGCGGAAATTTTCCCGCACCTGCTCGGGCGTGGCATCGGTCGCGATATCGAAATCCTTGGGCTTGCGGCCGAGTATCAGGTCACGCACCGCGCCGCCGACCACGAAAGCGGCAAACCCGTTGCGCTGGAGCGTCTGTATCGTGCGCAACGCGCACGAGCTGATCAGGTTGCGGTCGATGCCGTGCGCGCTGGCCGGGATGATCTTCGGCCGCAGCGGGCCGAACAGCCTGCCGGAAAACATCGTGCCCAGAAATTTGGTGATCACCGGATCCCCGTGATGAGTGCTTGGTGTTGAATCGTCGGTGTCATGCGGATCGGGGCGCCACCGTGATTTTCGCAGTTGCGGCCAGGCATTCGAAACTCGTCACTCAACATTCTTCAGCCAGGCTGATGATAGGCCAGCCGTTGCGCCCGGCGTGCGCCCGCAACGCTTCGTCCGGGTCCACCGCGATGGGATGGCTGACGCGCGCGAGCAACGGCAGATCGTTGGCGGAATCGCTATAGAACCACGATTCGGCGAACGAGGCGAGCGTGGCGGCACGCCCCGCCAGCCAGGCCTCCAGCCGCGCCACCTTGCCTTCCCGAAAGCACGGGATGCCGCTGACGCCGCCGGTGAACCCGCCATCCCGCCGCTCGGGCTCGGTCGCAATCAGGTGCGGGATCCCGAACTCGCGCGCGATCGGCGTGGTGATGAAACTGTTAGTGGCGGTGATCACGACGCTCAAGTCGCCGCGGTGGCGCTCGACCAGTGCGCGCGCGGTGCCGCGGATCAGCGGCCGGATCTTGCGCTGCATGAATTCACCGTGCCAGGCGTCGAGCTGCGCCCGCGGGTGGCGTGACAGCGGCTTCAGCTGGAAATCCAGGAACTGGTGGATGTCCAGCGTACCCGCCCGGTACTGGTCGTAGAACTGCTGGTTGCGCGCCTCGTACACTTCGCGGTCGAGCACGTTCTGCTCGATCAGGAACTGCGCCCACTCGAAATCGCTGTCGCCGGCGAGAAGAGTGTTATCGAGGTCGAACAAGACGAGCCTGTTACCCAATCCAAGTGTCCTGTGTCGCTAGTTCGTTGATAGATTCATCATATTGCCGATGCGCCAGGCACGACAAAAGTGTCGAAATTGGCGCCAGACGCGAAGCAAACCGCAGCCAGGTTGGGCACCTGGCGAGGATTTGCGACAAAGTATGGAGTCAATTATCGGCATCTTTTGTTCAGCGAATTGGCGATTCAGGACACTAAATCCTCGATCCTGTGTCCGGCCGCTCGGTCGAATGCAGCAGCTCGCGTGCGAGCGGCACGGTGACCGGGCGCCGGGTTTCCAGCGAGTAGCGGTCGAGCGCCTCCAGCGTCGTCAGCAGTGTAGGCAGGTCGCGCTGCGCCCGCGTCAACAGGTAGTCGCAGACCTCGGGAGGCAGGCGGAAGCCGCGGCTTGCCGCATGGTCGGCCAGCGCCTGGGCCTTGTCTTCGTCGGTAAGCCCGTGCACCTGGTAGACGAGCCCCCACGCGAGGCGCGTCACCAGGTCTTCGCGCAGCGGCAGCTGCACTGGCGGCGCCGCAGCGCTCGCCACCAGGGCGCCGTTGTTCTCGCGCAGGGCGTTGTAGAGGTCGAAGGCGGAGATCTGCCCCTCGTCGTCGAGCCGCCCCACGTCGTCAACGGCGACGCAATCCATGCGCGTCAGACCTTCCCCGAAGCGGGTATCGCTGCGGCATGCGACGTAGATGGCGGCCGCCCCCGCGCGCTGCAGTTCCGCCACGACGGCCTTCAACAGGTGGCTGCGGCCGCTGCCCCGCCGTCCCCAGATGTAGAGAAATCGTTCGCGCGCCTGGCGCGCCACGAGCAGCCTCAGGTTGCCCAGCAGCTCGCCGTTGCCGCCGACGATGAAGTTGTCGAGCGTGGGCCGCGGCGGGTTGGCGAAATCGAGCGCGAGCTGCTTCATGAAGTGCGTGAATCGAAACGAAGTAGGGCCATTTACGGTAAAATTTCAGCCTGCCGCAGAGGTGCAGGAGGTGCGGAAAGCTTTTCGGTGCCGCGTGCCACGGACTGGCCGTTATCTTAGCTTAATTTGCGGCGCCCCCTTCCCCCTTTCGCGCATTCCAACCCGAATCCGAGGCCTGCCCGTTGACTAAGCAAGAGCGGTCGAAAAAGCTCACCTACCGCGACGCCGGTGTGGATATCGACGCCGGCGACCGGCTCGTGGAGAACATCAAGCCGTTCGCCAGGAAAACCCTGCGCAAGGGCGTGCTCGCCGGCATCGGCGGCTTCGGCGCCCTGTTCCAGATCGCGCGCGGCCGCTACCGCGAGCCGGTGCTGGTTTCCGGCACCGACGGCGTCGGCACCAAGCTAAAGCTGGCCTTCGAGCTGGGCCGCCACGCCACTATCGGCATCGACCTCGTGGCGATGAGCGTCAACGACATCCTCACGCTCGGTGCCGAGCCGTTGTTCTTTCTCGATTACTACGCGTGCGGCAAGCTCGACGTGGCGACCGCGACCGAGGTCGTCAAGGGCATCGCCGCCGGCTGCGAGCAGGCCGGCTGCGCGCTGATCGGCGGCGAGACCGCAGAGATGCCGGGCATGTATCCCGCGGGGGAGTACGATCTTGCCGGCTTCGCGGTGGGCATCGTCGAGAAAAGCCGCATCATTGATGGCGCGAACATCGCCGCGGGCGATGTACTGCTGGGGCTGGCCTCGAGCGGGGCACATTCCAACGGTTATTCGCTGATCCGCAAGCTGATCACCGTGAGGGGCGTCAATCTTTCGGCAAAGCTCCGCGGCCGTGCGTTGAGTGAAGTCATACTCGAGCCGACGCGGATCTACGTGAAGCCGGTGCTGAAGCTGATCCGCAGCGTACCCGTCAAAGGCCTCGCGCACATCACCGGCGGCGGGCTGATCGAAAACGTTCCGCGCGTGCTGCCCGAGCGGCTGGCGGCGCGCATCGAGCGCAGCGCCTGGCCCCTGCCGCCGCTGTTCCAGTGGCTGCAGAGGGAAGGCAACATCGCCGATGCCGAGCTGCACCGGGTCTTCAACTGTGGCATCGGCATGGTAGTGGTGGTGAGCGAGGCCAACGCCGCCAGGGCGATGAGGGTTCTGAAGGCGGCCGGCGAAACCGTATTGCCTATCGGCCGCGTCTTGCGCCGCGGCAGGAACGGCCCGCAAGTGGTCATTGTCTGATGACAAAGTGACGAATAAGGGTGACGAATATGAGTGACGAAGAGCGTTGTGCAACCCGTCACCCGTATCTCGTCACCCGTATCTCGTCACCTTCAACTCGTCACTCATTGCCAGCATGGCTGACAAGACCCTAGTCATTCTCATTTCCGGGCGCGGCAGCAACATGGAAGCGCTGCTTGCCGCGCAGTTGCCGGCGCGCGTCGCGGCGGTGATCAGCAACAATCCCCAGGCGCGCGGCCTCGGCATCGCGCGGGATCGAGGAATCGCGGTCGCCGCGGTGGACGATCGTGCGTTTGCCGACCGCGCCGCGTTCGAAGCGGCGCTGGCGACGGAAATCGACCGCCACCACCCCGATCTCGTCGTGCTTGCGGGCTTCATGCGCATACTCACACCGTCATTCGTCGAGCGCTACCGGGGACACATCATGAACATCCATCCTTCCCTGCTGCCGGCGTTTCCGGGCCTGCATACGCACCGGCGGGCGCTCGAGGCCGGCGTGCGCATTCACGGCTGCACGGTGCACTTCGTCACTCCCGACCTCGACAGCGGTCCGGTCATCGTGCAGGCTGCGGTTCCGGTGCAACCCGGCGACACCGAGGAGCAGCTCGCCGCCCGCGTGCTCGCGCAGGAGCACCGCATCTACCCGCTGGCGATACGCTGGTTTTGCGAGGACCGGCTCAAGTTCGGCCGCAACGGCGCGGTCACGGTGGACGGCGTTCCGGCCGCGTCGCTGCCCGGGGCGCGCTGACGCAATCGCCATGGACGCAAAAATCGTGCTGTGCCAGGCAGCGATGATGCTGGCGCTGGCCGGCGCCTGCGGCGCCGCCGAAACCACGGCCCCGCTGTCGGCCGCCGCACGCTATGACGTGTTCAGAAACGGTTGGCGGGTCGCGGTGGTGAGCGAGACCTTCGAGGCGAAGGACGGCGCCTACCGCATCGTCAGCGAGAGCCGCGCCGTCGGGCTGCTGGCGCTGGTCGAAAAGCACACGCTCCGATTCGTGAGCAGTGGCGTGCTGACGCCGTCGGGACTGCGCCCACAGCACTTCGAAGGCAAGCGCGGCGACGCCGACTCGCGGCAGGTGCGGGCCGATTTCGACTGGCAGACCGGACAGCTGACGATCGTGCACGACGGCCGCACCGAGACCTTCGCGCTGCCGGCCGCCACGCAGGACCGGATTTCCTCGATGTACCAGTTCATGTTCCTTTCCCGCGAAGGGCTACAGCGGCTCGAGTTCCCCATGACCAACGGCCGCAAGCTCGATAACTATGTCTACACGGTCCAGCCCGGCGGCGACCTCGACACTCGGCTCGGGCGCATGGCCACGCTGCACCTCGTCAAGCAGCATCGGGCCGACGAGAACGGCGCCGAGATCTGGCTCGCCCCGCAGTACCGCTTCCTGCCGGTGAAGCTGCTGATCCACGAGGAAGACGGCACGCGCTACGAGCAGGTCATCACCAGCCTCGAATTCAAGGGGCGCTGAGTCGTGACTACCCGCGGCCGCATCGCCATCACGATCCTCCTCTCCATCACGCTCCACGCGCTGGTGTTTTCAGTTGACTGGTTGCCGCTGCCGCGGGAGCCAATCGAACCGCGGCTCCTCGAGGCGCGCTTTGCCCCGCTGCAGGAACTCAAGCCCGCGCCTCCGCGTCCGCAGGTGCGCGCGCCGCGCCGCGTCGCGCCGGCACCCACGCCGGACGTTGCGGCTTTCGCAACGGCGGGCGTGCTCGCCCTCTCCGAGCCCGTACCCGATGCGGCCCCCGCTGAAGAAGTGGCAGATGAGCCCGCCGAAGTGGCAGCCGAGCCTGCCGCGCCGGAGCCGCCGCAGCAACTCGCGCTCGCCGCGGAATCCAGCGCGACGGCCGCCGCGCACAGCCTGCCGCGCAGGGGCCGCATTTCGTTCACGCTGCTCTATGGCGAAGACCGGACCTTCGTCGGAACGGCGGTGCAATCGTGGGAAGCGGGCACCAACACCTACGTGATTGCAAGCGAGGCCGAAACCGGCGGACTCGTCGAGTTACTCCGGCCCCAGCGCATGCGCTTCGTCAGTCAGGGCAGGATAACGCCGCAAGGACTGCGGCCCGAGGCGTTCGCGTCGAGCCGCACGCGCCGCGGTCTCAGCGAGACAGCGCAGGCGCGCTTCGATTGGGATGCCGGCAATCTCAGCTACGGCGGCACGAGCGAATCCAAAAGCGTTGCGCTGCCCGCGGGCGCGCAGGATTTCGTGAGCTTCATTTTCCAGTTTGTCCTGGTACCGCCCGTCCCCGGGCGCTACCAGATTCCGATCACCACCGGCACCCGCTTCGACGTATACGATATTGTCGTCTCCGGCGAGGAGCAGATCGATACGCCTCTCGGCACCCTCAGGACATTGTCGATAAAGCAGATGCCGCATGCGGGCGAAGTAAGCATAGAGATTTCGCTGGCGGCGGAATATCGCTATCTGCCAGTCCGGATCCGCCACTACGACCGGGAAGGAAACTATGCCGGCGATCAGCTGGCGAACGAGATCCGCATCAGCGAGGAGTAACCTGGGAGAAGCGTGATGAGTGACGAGTGATAAGTGATAGGTCTCCCGCGCGCCGCGCGGCACCTGACACCTATCACTTGTCACCTATCACTTATCACGGGTTCAGGAATGCCGATCACCCGCACCCAGCTCGAAGCCGCCGCCGAAGCGCTCGCGCTCGCGCTGAAGTTCGAACGGCCGGCCGACGCCGTGCTGCACGAATTCTTCCGCGCGCAGCGCGAGCTCGGGGCGAGCGACCGGGCGTTCGTCGCGGACGCGGTCTACGGCGTGCTGCGCCGCAAACGGACCGTCGAGCTGCTGGCGCCGGACGCCGCGCCGCGGGAAATGCTGCTGGCCTGGCTGGCGCGCCTGGGCGGGATCAGCGTGCGCGAACTCGCGCCCCTGCTCAAGCAGGAGGAGCTGGCGTGGCTGGCGCAACTCAAGGCGGTGCCGCTCGATGGACTGCCGCTGGCAATCCAGGCCGAGTTGCCGGACTGGGTCGTCGAGAGGCTGCGGTCCCGCCCGGATGGACCCGACGTCGCCGCGCTCGCTCGCGGGCTGAACGAGCCGGCATCGCTCGACATGCGCGTCAACACGCTGCGCGGTGAGCGCGAGATGGTGCAACGCTCGCTCGCCGCCGACGGCATTACCGCCGAGCTGACGCCCTACTCGCCAGTCGGCCTCCGCGTCAGGGGCCGTCCTCCGATCAACCGCCATGCGCTGTTCCTGGGGGGCAGCATCGAGGTGCAGGATGAAGGCAGCCAGTTGCTGGGCTTTCTCCTGGCGCCGAAACGGCACGATCTCGTGGTGGATTTCTGCGCCGGCGCAGGGGGGAAGAGCCTCATGCTCGGCGCTCTCATGCATTCGCACGGCCGCATCTACGCCTTCGACGTATCTGCGGCGCGCCTCGCCCGGATGAAACCCCGATTGAAGCGCTCCGGCCTGTCAAATATCCATCCGCAGACCATACGCAACGAGAACGACCTGCGGATCAAGCGCTTGGCCGGCAAGATCGACCGGGTGCTGGTAGATGCGCCGTGCAGCGGGCTGGGGACCCTGCGCCGCAATCCGGATCTGAAGTGGCGGCAGTCGCCGCAGTCGCTCGGGGAACTGAAGCTGAAGCAGGCCGCCATCCTGCATGCGGCGGCCAATCTGGTGAAGCCCGGCGGCCGCCTGGTTTACGCCACCTGCAGCCTGCTGGCGGAAGAAAACGAGGATATTGTCACGGCGTTTCTAATCAAACGGCCGGATTTCTTCGGCTTGCATTGCGGCGAGCTGTTGCGGGAACAGCGCATCGAGCTCGATACCGGGAGGCTCCTCCGGCTCTACCCGCACCTGCATGGCACCGACGGCTTCTTTGCCGCTGCGTTGCAGCGAAACGCATGAACCAACATGACACAGTCCCGGTCTAATTTTCCTGAGTCGTATTGAGGGCTTTCAGGATTCCGGTTCTAAATCAGAGCCCTGCAGTGCAAGCCCGGCCTGGTAAGTGTTTTATTTGCTATGCCTGAAGCGTGAACTTCTGTAGACTGCCGGCCTGAGCTGTATTAAAACTCATTTTTGCTAGGGAGACTCATGTTTACAGGGGTTTATGATCTGCCGTGGTGGGGATACGTAGCCTACGCGCTCGTCGTCACCCACATCACGATCGCGGGTGTCACCATCTTCCTGCACCGCTGCCAGGCGCACCGCGCGCTCGAACTGCATCCCCTTGTCAGCCACTTCTTCCGCTTCTGGATGTGGCTCACCACCGGCATGGTCACCAAGACCTGGGCCGCCATACACCGCAAGCACCACGCCCGGGTGGAAACCGTGGAAGACCCGCACAGCCCGCAGATCTACGGCATCAACAAGGTGCTGTGGCAAGGCGCCGAACTCTACCGCAAGGAAGGGCGCAACCGGGAAACCATCGAAAAGTTCGGCGAGGGAACGCCGGATGACTGGATCGAGCGCCACCTGTACACCCCCCACGACCGGATCGGTATCAGCCTGATGTTCGTGATCAACTTCGCGCTGTTCGGCTTCATCGGCATCACGATCTGGGCCGTGCAGATGGCGTGGATACCGTTTTTCGCGGCGGGCGTGATCAACGGCATCGGGCATTATTGGGGTTACCGTAATTTCCAGCCCGAAGACGCCAGCACCAACGTCGTGCCGTGGGGGATACTCATCGGCGGCGAGGAACTGCATAACAATCACCACGCCTATGCCAGCTCGGCGCGGTTCTCGAACCGTTGGTACGAATTCGATATCGGCTGGCTCTACATCCGGGTGATGGAAAGCTTTGGCCTGGCGCAAGTCAAGAAGGTCGCGCCGGAACTGAAGCTCGACGCGGCCAAGACGCGCTGCGATCTCGCCACGGTGCAGGCAGTCATCACGCACCGCTACGAGGTGCTCGCCAAGTACGCGAAAACGCTTCGCGACACCTGCGCCGAGGAAATCCGCAGCCTGAAAATGCGCGCAGTGAGCGTGGACCGCGCCGCGGTGAAGCGCATGTTGCACGTGGACGCAGGCGCCCTGCTGGCGAGCGAGCGCGCCAAAGTGGACGAAGCGATCAGCAAGAGCCGGGTGCTCGCCACCGTCTACACCATGCGCCAGGAATTGGCCGCTCTCTGGCAGCGGTCGAGCGCCTCCAAGGAACAGCTGGTGCGCCAGCTTGAAGACTGGTGCGCCCGCGCCGAGACCAGCGGCATCATCGCGCTGCAGGATTTCAGCCGCCGGCTGCGCAGGTACCGCCTGAAGACTTCCGTGACCGGTGACCAGTGATTGGTGACCGGTATCTTGAATAACGAAAAAGCCCGCCTGATGGCGGGCTTTTTGTTCAAGGATCCCGAGCGTTGAGCGGCGCTTGCGTCCGATCCAACGCGAGGAAGTAATCCGGTAGCGAACGCCGTCCGGATTTACTTGATCTTTGTTTCCTTGTAGATCACGTGCTTGCGCGCCACCGGGTCGAATTTCTTGATCGACATCTTCTCGGTCATGGTGCGCTTATTCTTGGTCGTGGTGTAGAAATGGCCGGTGCCGGCGCTGGACTCGAGCTTGATCTTTTCACGCATGTCGGCCCCCTCAAATCTTGTCGCCGCGGGCACGCAACTCCGCGAGCACGGTATCGATACCCTTGCGATCTATAGTGCGCAGGCCGGCCTGGGAAAGACGCAGGCTGATCCAGCGGTTTTCGCTCTCCACCCAGATGCGGCGGTACTGCAGGTTCGGCAGGAAACGCCGCCGCGTTTTGTTGTTGGCGTGGGACACGTTGTTCCCCAGCATCGGCTTTTTGCCCGTGATTTGGCAGACGCGTGACATGGACAACTCCAGAATTCTCGGAAGGCGCGGATTCTACAGGGTTTTCGGCTACGGCTCAAGCCGCTGAACGGCGGCGAGCCAGACTCACCTCACGATCAACACGGGAATTTTGCTGTGCGTCAGCACCTTGACGGTCTCACTACCGAGCAGCACGGCGTTCAGACCTTTGTGCCCGTGCGAAGCCATCATGATGAGATCGCACTTGCGTTTCTCCGCATTGTCGATGATCTCCTCGAACGGATGGTCCCCGACGACGACCAGACTTTCGCATGCGACGCCCTCCGCCTTGATGCGCTTCACGAGCGTGGCAAGCATCTGCTCCGCGGTCTGTTTGGCCTCTTCCTCATGCTCTTTTTCGATCTTGGCGTGCATGCTCCGGGGCGCGGCCCAGGGCTGATAATGCAGATAGAAGTGCGACACGACGTGGATTGCGGTGACCCTCGCGCCAACTGACTTCGCGAAGGCAACGCACTCCTTTTCCGCCTTTCGGGACAACTCGGAACCATCAACGGGCAACATGATGTGCTTATACATGGAAGCCTTTCTGCACGCGGCAGGCAATACTAGGACTGGATGATTCCCTCCACCCACACCCCGCTGCATCTTAATCCAATCCCGGACTATGCGCTGACCATTCTCCGGCGGCCATCGCTCACAGCAAGCCGCGTTCAGCGAAGGACATTGCAACTCCCGCCCCTATGACGAAATGGTCCAGCACCTTGACGTCCACCAGCGCCAGCGCCTGCTTGAGGGCCTGGGTCAGCGCCTCGTCGGAGCGGCTCGGCTCCGCGATGCCCGATGGGTGGTTATGGGCGAGTATCAAGGCTGCCGCATTGTGGTGCAGCGCGCGCTTTACCACCTCACGCGGGTAGACGCTGGTCTGCGTCAGCGTACCGCGAAACAGCTCCTCCACCGCCAGCACCCGGTTCTGCGCGTCGAGGAAGACGGCCGCAAAAACTTCGTGGGGCCGGTCCTGGAGCTTCAGTCGCAGGAAATCGCGTACCGCCTGGGGGGAACTCAGTGCTGCGCCCCTGTCGAGCTTCTCGCGCAGCGCGCGCCGCGCCATCTCCAGCACCGCTTGCAGCTGCGCATACTTTGCGGTGCCGAGCCCCGACATGCCGGTCAGTGCCGCGAGATCCGCTGCAAACAGCCCGGAAAGGGAGCCGAAGCGCCCCAGCGCGTCGCGTGCGAGATCCACCGCGCTCCTGCCCTTGACGCCGGTGCGCAGAAAAATTGCGACCAACTCGGCATCGGACAACGCTTCCGATCCCTTGGCCAGCAGTTTCTCGCGCGGCCGGTCGTCCAGCGGCCAGTCGGTGATAGCCATAGAAAGCAGTCAGCACTCAGTAGTCAGCAGTGAGCAGTAAGTAGTAAGCAGTAAGCAGTAAGCAGTAAGCAGATCAACGCGGAGCAATGACTCTTGGTTTACCGCTCACTGTTTACCATTTGGCGCTTTTGCAGTTACACTTTTACTCCACACTTGAAGTTGAAGCGCTATATGGCTGAAATTTCTGGAAAATCGGTCGTCCTGGGCGTCACCGGGGGCATCGCCGCGTACAAGGCAGCGCAGTTGACGCGCGACTTGCAGCGGCACGGTTTCGAGGTTCAGGTAGTGATGACCGAGGCGGCGCGCGGCATGGTCACGCCGGCGACTTTTCAGGCGCTTTCCGGCAAGCCGGTCTACAGCGACATGTGGGATGCCAGCATCCCGGACAACATGGCGCACATCGAGGTTTCGCGCGGCAAGGATGCGATCGTCATCGCGCCGGCCACCGCGGATTTCATCGCCAAGCTCGCGAACGGTCTCGCCGACGACCTGCTGTCGACGCTGTGCCTGGCGCGCGAGTGCCCGCTGATCGTCGCTCCCGCCATGAACCGCCAGATGTGGCAGAACGCCGCCACGCGCCGTAATGTCGAGCGGCTGGTGCGGGACGGCGTGACGGTGCTAGGGCCCGCGAGCGGCGACCAGGCGTGCGGCGAAGTCGGCATGGGCCGCATGCTGGAGGCGCACGAGATCGCCGAGTCGGTCGCCGGGTTGCTCGCGCCGCGACTGCTCGACGGCGCACGAGTGCTGATCACTGCCGGGCCGACATTCGAGCCGATCGACGCCGTGCGCGGCATCACCAACCGCAGCTCGGGGAAGATGGGTTACGCCATAGCGCGCGCGGCCGTGAATGCCGGCGCCCGGGTCACGCTGATATCGGGCCCCGTGAGTCTTTCCGCCCCTGCGGGCGCCGGGGTGACGCAGGTCGTGACCGCCGCCGAGATGTTCGACGCCGTCAAGCTCAACTCCGCGCATGCCGACATCTACATCGGCGTCGCCGCGGTGGCCGACTACCGGGTGGACAAGCCGCGGCGGCACAAGATCAAGAAAACCGACAGCCGGCAACTCGATCTCCGGCTCGTGCCCAATCCCGACATCCTCGCCTGGATAGCCGCGCGGCCCAACCCGCCGTTCTGCGTCGGCTTTGCCGCCGAGAGCCGCAATCTCGATGCGAATGCCGACGAAAAGCGACGCCGCAAGAAGGTGCCGTTGATGGTGGCGAACCTGGCGCAGGAAGCGATCGGCTCGGACGATAACGAAGTCACCTTGCTCGACGACCGCGGCACCCACAAGCTGCCGCGCGCCTCCAAGGAAGCCGTGGCGCGGCAACTGATCTCCCACATCGCCAAACTGTATAAGAAGGGTAAGCCTTAAGCGGTATGCGGATAAAGGCCGTGTTGCTTTGACCGCTTTCCGCTCACCGCTCACTGCTCACCCGTTCATGAAGAAGATCGATGTCAGGATTTTCGACGAGCGGCTGCGCGGCCAGTTGCCGCAGTACGCGACACCGGGATCGGCCGGACTCGACCTGCGCGCCTGCATAGACGCACCCCTCACGGTGTTACCGGGACAGACCGAGCTGGTGCCCTCCGGCATCGCGATTAGTCTAGGCGACCCCGGCCTGGCGGCGGTAGTGCTGCCGCGCTCGGGGCTGGGTCACCGGCACGGCATCGTGCTCGGCAACCTCGTCGGGCTGATCGACTCCGACTACCAGGGCCAGATTTTCATGTCAACGTGGAACCGCGGCAACACGCCGTTTACCATCAACCCGATGGAGCGCCTTGCGCAGCTGGTGGTGGTGCCGGTGGTACAGGTGAGCTTCAACGTCGTCTCGGAATTCGGCGCGAGTAACCGCGGCGCGGGCGGGTTTGGCAGCACCGGAAAGCGGTGATGAGTGACTGGTGACCAGTGACTGGTGAGCTGAAGAGCATTTCTTCTTTCCGGTCGCCGGCCACCGGTCACCGGCCACTCGTGCGCGCACCCGACTGCACCGGCCGCAATACCAAGAATGGTTAACGCGAAATCATCGGCATTGGTGTTGTTCGCGCACGGCGCACGCGACGCCCAGTGGAGCGATCCGTTCCGCGCCATCCGGCGGGCCGTTGTGGCGGCTCGTCCCGACCTCACCGTGGAGCTCGCGTTTCTCGAGTTGATGCAACCGCCGCTCGACGAATGCATTGCGCAACTGGTCGAGAGCGGCCACAACCGGATTACCGTCGCCCCGCTGTTCCTGGCGCAGGGCGGGCACCTGAAGAAGGACCTGCCGCGGCTGCTGCGGGACGTGGGCGCATTGCACCCGGCCGCGAAGATCGACGTGCTGCCGCCGATCGGCGAGGTCACCGAGTTGCTGAACGCAATCTCCGAGTGGCTGGTCAACAGCGCGCCACGCTAGTGCGTTAGTACTATCCATGCGCGCTGCCCGCACTATCACTGCCGCTTTGCTGCTGTGGCTTGCCGCCGCGACGCAGGCCCAGCAGCTTCCCGAGATCGCGCTGGCGGTGAACGGCCACAAGCTGACGGCGGAAGTCGCGCATACCGACCCCGCGCGCGCGCAGGGGCTGATGCATCGCCGGATGCTCCCCGAGAACCGCGGCATGCTGTTCGTATTCACTACCACCGCGCATCACGCGATGTGGATGATGAACACCTACATCCCGCTCTCCGTGGCATTCATCGACGAGCGCGGTGTAATCATCAACATCGAAGACATGAAGCCGCAAACGCAAGACACGCACCCAGCCGCGAAACCCGCCAAGTACGCGCTGGAAATGAATCAGGGCTGGTTCGGCAAACGTGGCATCAAGCCGGGCGCAACGGTGGAAGGGATCGAGCGCGCGCCACCCGCCAGATAGCAAGAGCGTGATGAGTGATGGGTGACGAGCGATGGATCACCAAAGAAAAACGCCCGGGTTACCCGGGCGTTTTCGCGTACGGCTGAACCGCCGTGGTCAGCGGATCACAATCCGGCGTTCTGCTGAGCGACCATGCAGAACAGCATCGGTATGGAAAGCATGGTGTTGATGCGCGAGGTCATGCCGGCGGTCTTGGCCGCTGCGGCCTTCTGCTCGGGCGACACCTGGACGATGCCCAGCGCCTTCTTCTGGTTTGGCCAGATGATGAACCACACGTTGAACGCCATCACCAGCCCGAGCCACATGCCGATCCCGATCGCATGCACGCCCTTGGTGAGCATCAGCGCCGAGACCAGGTAGCCGCCCATGCCGGCGACGATGAGCCCGGTCACGACGGTCGACAGCGCGGACCAGCGGAACCAGAACAGCGCCGTCGGCGCGATCACCTTGCTCACCGCGGGCTTCTGCTCGTCGGGAATCTTGGGCATGGACGGGGTCTGCACGAAGTTGAAGTACCAGAGCAGGCCGATCCACATCACGCCCGACATCACGTGCAGCCAGCGGAACACAAACGACCACCAGGCGTGGTCGCCGGCCTTCGCGCCCGCGCCACCTGCCGCGATGATGATCACGACCAGAATGACAAACCCTGCCAGGACGGTCCTCCCCAACGACTGGAATATCGCACCCATGTATGCGCTCCTTTCCGTGTTTTTTTGAGACTGCAGAAAATTCTAGCACAGATTCATGTGGTTATACTTGAATATTGCGATGGGTGCGTGATCCAGGCGTACAACTGGCGGCGCGTGCCTGAGCGTGGCGCAACCATATTGTTGCGCCAGCGCCACAGACACGCCCGCCGACTGGTGAAATTGTTAAACTTTGCGTTGAAGCTGCCGGATCGGGATTGCATACGATGGTGTCGGCTTCAGCAACACCGGCATACCGCTGGAACAATGGTTTATTCGCTCAGATTTGTCCTCATTGCCGCCGCGCTGCTTGCGGCGGGCGCGGCAGGTCCTGCCGCCGCCCAGGCCGGGCTCGCGCGCGAACGCGCCGGACTTGGCATCAATTCCGGAACCCCTTCACCCGAGCCGCTGATTTTCAGAGGCGAAGCGGCCTGGCAGCGCAGCCGGGCGTCAGATTATTCGCTATACGCCGGCGCCCGCGAGCAGCCGCGCTGGGGCATGCACGAAACGGGGGCGTACGGCGGCATTATTCAACCCCTCACCGGCAGTTTCGGCTCATCGCTGGAAGCCGGCTACGTCCAGGATACTCTGCTCGCGTCCCGGCGATACGTGCTCACCGGACAACTGCATACCGATTTGCGCGACGGACGCGCGCTGAGCCTCGGCCTTCAATACAGCCTGTACGATGGCGACTTCGGTTCGCGCGCAGGTGCGCCGGGCGATTTGCCGTACCGCAACGGCTACTCCTTGGCGTCTTCGCGATTTCCGGGCGGCGGTTCTTTGCCCGGCTACCAGTTGCAATTTGGCTACCAGCACAGCCCTGCCAGCAGCTTCGGGCTAGCCTACGGGCGCGATTTGGATTCCTTCACGCCCAACCTCGAGACGGCCGGCCAGCGCCAGTTCACGTTCACCGGCCAGCACTGGCTGACACCGAGCTGGGCGCTGAACTACGACGTTCTCACTTACGACCTGGCCTCTCCGTTGCGCTCGCAAAACCTGCGCCTCGGGCTCGGTATGCGTTATCGCTTCTGAGGCGAGTGTAGCGTGACCGGTGACCGGTAATAGGTAGCATGCAAACGGAAAGGGCGGCAGCAGCCGCCCTTTCCGTTCTTTGCACCGCCCGCAATCGAGACGGTTTACGGGTCACTGGTCACGGGTCACTGTGGTTTTCCTGACTTGTCGGTCAGCGGGACGAAACGGACGGCAAGTATGTTGCGGCGCGCAACTGTTCCGTCGGGTTTCTTCTCTATCAGCAGCAACTCTTGCCCGGTAGCCTGCCCTCCCACCGGCACCACCAGCCTGCCACCCGGCTTCAACTGCTCGATCAGCGGTTGCGGCACCTCGCGCGGCGCAGCGGTCACCATGATGGCGTCGAATGGCGCGTGCTCCGGCCAGCCCTGATAGCCATCGCCTGATTTCGCCACTACGTTGCGATAGCCCAGCTGCTTCAGCCGCCCGGCGGCCTCCCGGGCGAGCGGCTCGACGATCTCGATGGTATAGACCGTGCCCGCCAGCTCGGCGAGCACCGCCGCCTGGTAGCCGGAGCCGGTGCCGATCTCCAGCACCCGGTCGCCGGGCTTCACCTCCATGAGGTCGGTCATCAGTGCGACGATGAAAGGCTGCGAGATGGTCTGTCCCAACCCGATTGGCAACGGCCGGTTGGCGTAGGCGACGGCTTTCTGGTCGGCTGGCACCAATTCATGGCGTGGCACCTTCGCCATCGCCGCCAGCACGCGCTCGGACAGCGTCGCGCGGCCGGTCGCGGCGCGCGACTCGCGCGCCAGCGCCACAATCTCCTCCACCATGCGCCGGCGCTGCAGCTCGTACGCATCCTGGGCTTGCGCCTCGATCATTCCGCCTGCGGCCGGGATTACGGCGCTTGCGAGCGCGACCAGTCCATTCCATACCGCACGCATGGCACCTCCCACGAACACACGCGGCCTGTTCCTGATATTGGGCCTCCAAAAAACAAGGGGCATACCAGCATGCGCCAGTATGCCCCTAGTGCCGGGCGGCGAGCAATCAGCCCGCCGCCGGGTTTCCACCCTGCTTCGTCGCTACTATCCCTTAAGGCACGAGCTCATGAACTTCTTGCGCGCGTCGCCTTCGAGTTTCTTGTTGCCCGCCTGCGCGTTGCAGTCCTTCATCCGTTGCTGCTGGGCCTTCTGCTTGTCCGAAGGAACCGCGTCGTCACCCGAGAGGCAGTTGCTCATGAACTTCTTGCGCGCGTCGCCTTCGAGCTTCTTGTCGCCCGCCTGCTTGTTGCAGGATTTCATGCGCTCCTGCTGCTTCTTCTGGGCCTCGGTCGGCTCTTTCTTCGCCGCCTTCTCCTGCGCCAGCGCCAGCGGTGATGCCGCCAGCATCAGACAACACAGTGCCATCATCAGCTTGTTCATTCCTGGCTCCTCAATCTGTTGATTTCCTTACCCCCTCCCTGCGGGAAGGACCCGGTGCCGGATCTACCGGCCCCCATACTATAACGCGCCAGTGTCAGCGCGGCTGACCCAGATTGAAGGCCCCCGCCAGCAGCTCATAGGAGCGCATCCGGCTGTCATAGTCGCCGGTAATGGTGATCGCCATCAACTCGTCGGCCTGGTACAGCTGCTGCATCTCCAGCAGGCGGGCGCGGACCGAATCGGGCGTGCCCAGCACGAGACGCCGGCCATGGAAAACGATGCGCCGGCGGTCGGCCTCGGTATAGGGATAGCCGCGGGCCTCTGCGTGGTTGGGCACCGGGGCATTGACCCCGTAATCGTTGTTGAGACGGCGCAGATTGATGCTGCCCGCCAGCCGCTCCGCTTCCGCCGCGGTTTCGGCGCAGATTACGAACACACACAGCAGGGACTGCGGCACCGGCTCGCGCGGCGAAGGCCGGTAGCGGCGTCGATACTCCACCATCACCGCATCCCCACCGTCGCCGCTGATGAAATGCGCGAACGCAAACCGCAGTCCGAGTTGCGCGGCGAGCGCGCCGCTGTAGTCGGATGAGCCGAGCAGCCACACCTGCGGCGCGGTGGGCCCCGCCGGCATCGCCTTCACCGCGGCAAACGGGTGCTCCGGGGGCAAGGCATCGTCAAGGTAGGCCACGAGGTGCTGCACCTGTTCCGGGAAATGCTCGGCCCCGGGATAGCGTCCCTCGCCCATCGCCAGCGCGGCCACCCGGTCGCCGCCCGGCGCGCGCCCTATGCCAAGGTCCATGCGTCCCGGGTAGAGCGCTTCGAGCATGCGGAACTGTTCCGCGACCTTCAGCGGGCTGTAGTACGGCAGCAGGATGCCGCCGGTGCCGACGCGCAGTGTCGAGGTCTCCGCCGCGATGCGTGCGAGCAGTATCTCGGGACAGGGGTCGGCCAGCGCGGCGAGCGCGTGATGTTCCGCCAGCCAGTAGCGGGAGTAACCGAGCCGCTCCGCCGCCTTGGCGAGGCGGATGGTCTCGTGCACGGCCTGCGCCGGCGTATGCCCGCTGATGACCGGTGATTGATCGAGAACGCTCAGGCGCATGGGCTGTCCAAATGCTTGATCTATCGCAAAGCGTGCTGGGGCTTTCGCATTAGTGTAATGCGAACGGGTCAGCTTCCAGGGGATGAATGGGGATCAGGCCAAATTGACTGAAACCGGCGCCGTGGGCCCAGCTCTACCCCTGCTATCGGGATGATTGTCCCGGATCGCGATAGACATTTTGTACTAGGCGGGTGCCGCGTGTCTGTTTTCCTCGACTTGCGCGCCGATTGAATGAGAAGATACGTTGAATCTTCTTTGAGCCGTAACAAGCGCGGTTTAGTATCTGCAAAAGGCGGATTTTCGGAGAAACCAGGCGATGAACGAGGCGGCCAGTACTGCGAACCCCCTCTCTGCCATTGAGCGACTGCGCTACTGGTGGCAGCGGCTCGCCACCGCGGTGCTGCCCGGAGTGGGCGAAATCATCGCGGACCGCAAGACTGCGCGCCTGATGACGCAGTTGAAGCCCCTGCTCGATGAAAGCCGCACGCAGCGCGGCGGGGAAGCATCGGTGCGCGACCGCGCGGAGCGCATCGCGGCCATCTACCGCAGCGCCGAAATCGCGCAGCGCGCCGCCATCCTCAATCTCATCACCCGCGAGTTTGCACCCGACCGCGAGACCCTCGAATCGGCGATCCTCGCCATGCAGGCCGCGGCGAACGATATCGAACTGAGCCGGGCGGAAGCGCGGCTGCGTATCGCGCTGGACGCCCCCCGCGCGAGGTTCTTCACCCAGTTCAATCTGCTGCCGGACGGGGTGAAATTCCTGGTGGACCTGCGGGCCGACCTGCTGGCATTGCTGCCGCGGGAACCCGCGCTCGAAGTGCTCAAGGTCGAACTCGACGGCCTGCTCGAGAGCTGGTTCGATCCGGGCTTCCTCGAATTGAGGCGCATCACCTGGAACTC
>Ga0210379_10000116_pt1 | contig 21071 bp, 26 predicted proteins | sample PLMedo_2_FD_155468 | JGI IMG/M metagenome (GOLD analysis project Ga0210379, IMG submission 155468) | Groundwater sediment microbial communities from an aquifer in East River, Colorado, USA - PLM4_32_coex redo | ecosystem: Environmental > Terrestrial > Soil > Riparian zone | place: USA: East... | reverse complement strand
CGCTATGAGCAGGTGCTCGATTTCAGCGTCGTCGGGATTCTGCTCGAAATATTTCTGATAGGCATCGCGTCCCTCGCTCCTCTTGCCGACGTTGAGGGCGGCATCGCCGAGGTCGTACCACGCGTCCCAATGATCGGGCTTCATCTCGACGACGCGCTTCAAGCAGCGATAGGTCGTCTGGGTCTTTCCATGCTCCTTTAGGCGCTGCGCGAGTTGGTAGAGCTCGGCCGCATCGAAGCTGCGACCTTTGACTCCGCTTGCATCGGCAACCAGGAGCCCCAGCTTCAAGGCACCCGCGATCCAGCGCTCGACCTCGCCGGCGTTTCCTTCCGGCAGAATGGGTGCAATGAGCCGGTCGATCTCGCTGGGCTCCCTGCTCCCGTCGCACAATTCGACGGTCAGTGCCGCGGTCGGATTGAGCTGGTGCAGCTGATCGGACGCGGGATCGTAGGCCACGTATCCGCCCTCGACGGGCGAGATGAGAATCGCGGGATTGAGAACCGGATTCGGCATGAGCGCGGAGGGATCAATATGGAGGCGGCCGCACATCCTGTGAGGGAATACGCGGCCGCCTCTAACGAACAAAACGAATCAAAGAGCCGCGGCGTCTTACCCGCCGTGGCCGTCCTTCTTCTTCTTCTTTTTCTTCTTGCCGTCATCGTCCTTGCCTTCACCTTCCGCGGCGACGGCCTGAGACACGACCACCGGGACCGCGGCAACTGCGGAGCCGATGAGCAGCGTCTTCAGGAACCCGCGACGGTCCTGGCTGACGTGGGCAAGGATGTCTTCAAGTGTTTTGGCCATCAAAGGTCTCCCTCTTGGAGGCCAACTATGCTCACTTTTCCGTGAGGACCCTCGTTACTAATTCGTCATCGCTCGTTCATTACGAGCGCGTAAGACGAACGCAATAGTCCAGCAACAGCGTCGCGTCGAAGCGACACTGAGTGCAGTCAAGACCAGGAAGAATTACTTCAGCCGCATCAGTTCGGCGGTGGCGCCCATCCGTTCGAAGGACGCGAAGGGGCACTTCTCGGCGGCGCGTTCGAATTGCGTTATCGCCGAGGCCTTGTCGTTGCGCGCGAGATCGAGTTCGGCGAGATAAAAATCGACGTCGCAGACGCGTTCGGCGAGGCGTGTGGCATCGCCTTCTTGCGCGGCGGCCGTGACCGTGTCGCGCGTGCCCGTGCCCTGCATGAACTTGACCAGCGCACCGGGCCAGCGGGCGAGACCGGGCGTGCCGTCCTGGTTGCGCTTCACGTCGAGCGTGATCGCGTTGTTCGCGAGCGATCGCGGACCAGCATCGGGCAGCCCGGCCTTCAGCCGCGCCAGATGCAGCCACAGGACGTTGTAGGGCCAGACCAGCAGCTCGGCGCTCTTCTCGAGATCGGCCACAGCCTCTTTGGGTTGTCCGAGCACGAGCTTGATGTAGCCGCGATAGGCGTAGGCATCGGCGTTGAAATCGGAATTGAGCGCGACCGACAGATTGAGATCGAGCTGGGCCCCGTCGTAGTCGCCGTTGGTCGCTTTTGCGATGCCGCGATAGGCGTAGGCCTGCGCACGATTTTTGAGACCCAGCTCGTCGCTGTTGATGGCGCGCGTGAAGAGCTCGATCGCTTCCTCGTACTGCCCGTTGCGCGCGGCGACGACGGCGCGGTTGGCATCATCGGCCCCGGCGGCGCGGACCGGTACGGGCGACAACAACAGAGCCATCAAGGCCAAGGCCGACACTCTGCCGATGAGAGTCATGCAGTCCTCCGCGCCGCCCAGTGCGCCATTCTAGCAGAATGTTCAGGCCCTTGCGCTGACCAGCCAGCAGGCCGCCGCGAGATATACGCCTTCGGGGCCCATTTCCCGCGCCAGCCGGGCAGTGACGGCCTCGCGCGCTCTTTTCCTTGTGTCTTCATCCACTTCGGCCAGCGTACGCGCAAGCGATCCGGCATCGATGCTGGAGGACGCGGCCGCCTCGGGCGTTGCGCCAAGGTGGATGTTTGTATCGAATTTCTCGATCTCGGGCGCGTGGAAGCCCGCCTGCAGCAGGATGCTCTTAACCCTATCCGGATTGGCGAAGGCATAGCGGCCGGGCGCATCGGGTGGCAGCTGTTCCATCGGCGGCAACAGGGGCTTGGCCGCGCTTTCGGGGATGAGTGCCCACGGATTCTCGGACGAAGCGCGCCAGCACACGAAGGCGAGCCGGCCGCTCTCTTTCATCGCGGCGAAGACGTTCGCAAACGAGGCGGCCGGGTTGGCAAAGAACATCACACCGAACTGCGAGACCGCGAGATCGAAGTGCTTGGGTTGGAACGGATGGTCGGTTGCATCAGCCTCGATGAACTGTGCGTGCGATCCCGATTCGCGTGCGCGGCGTATCGCCACTGCGAGCATCGGTTCGGAGAGATCGATGCCGGTCACGCTGCCACTCGCGCCGACTTGAGCGGCGAGGCACAGCGTCGTCGTCCCCGAGCCGCAGCCGATATCGAGCACATGCTCGCCGGGTTGAGCGGCGGCGAGCTTCAACAGCGCCTCGGTCATCGGCGCGTGATCGCGGTCGCGCTTCTCTTGGGCCTCGGCCCACACGTGGCCGATGGGGCCGTTCCAATAGGCGAGCTGTCCGCGATTGGAAGGCATCATGACTTGGTCTTGCGCTTGCGCGAGGCGAGCGTGCGCAGGCGCAGCGCGTTCAGCTTGATGAAGCCCTGCGCATCTTTCTGATCGTAGGCGCCGCGGTCATCCTCGAATGTGACGAGGTCCTGCGCGTAGAGCGAATAGGGCGAAGAGCGGCCCGTGATCATCACGTTGCCCTTGTAGAGCTTCGCGCGCACGGTGCCGGTAACGAATTCCTGGCTCTTGTCGATCAAGGCCTGGAGCATCTCGCGCTCGGGCGAGAACCAGAAGCCGTTGTAGATCATCTCGGCGTAACGCGGCATCAGCTCGTCTTTCAGATGCGCGGCGCCGCGGTCGAGCGTGATCGATTCCATCGCACGGTGCGCGGCGTGAAGGATCGTGCCTCCGGGCGTCTCATAGATGCCGCGCGACTTCATGCCGACGAAGCGGTTCTCCACGAGATCGATACGTCCGACGCCGTTGGCCTTGCCGAGCTCGTTCAGCCGCGCGAGCAGCGCTGCCGGTGAGAGACGCTTGCCGTCGACGGACACGGCATCGCCCTTCTCGAAACCGACCTCGACGCTTGTCGCTTTATCGGGCGCTTCTTCGGGCGAAAGCGTGCGCTGGTACACGATGGAGTCGGCTTCCTGACCTGGATCTTCCAGCACTTTTCCTTCCGATGAAGAGTGCAGCAGGTTGGCGTCGACCGAGAACGGCGCTTCGCCGCGCTTGTCCTTCGCGATCGGAATCTGATGCGACTCGGCAAACGCGAGCAGCTTGGTGCGGCTCGCGAGATCCCATTCGCGCCAGGGCGCGATGATCTTGATGTCGGGCTTGAGCGCGTAATAGGAGAGCTCGAAGCGCACCTGGTCGTTGCCCTTGCCCGTGGCGCCGTGAGCGACCGCATCGGCGCCGACGTTCTCCGCGATCTCGATCTGCTTCTTGGCGATCAGCGGACGCGCGATGGATGTGCCGAGCAGGTAGACGCCCTCGTAGAGCGCGTTGGCGCGAAACATCGGGAAGACATAGTCGCGGACGAACTCTTCGCGCAGATCCTCGATAAAGATGTTCTCGGGTTTGATGCCCAACAATTGCGCTTTGGCGCGCGCAGGCTCGAGCTCTTCGCCCTGACCGAGATCGGCGGTGAAGGTGACGACCTCGCAGCCGTATTCGGTCTGGAGCCATTTCAGGATGACGGACGTGTCCAGCCCGCCCGAATAGGCGAGCACCACCTTCTTCACGCCCCGCTTCACCACCCTACCCTCCCGAAACCTAGTGTCCCGATTCTGAAATTCGCCCGAGTTCGATATCAAGACAATGCGAATTTCAGAATCGAAGGACACTAGCAACTATTGATTTCTAGTGTCGTTTTTGATTTCGAAGTTCGCTCGGCGCTCGATATCGAAATGGGGCGAACTTCGAAATCACGACACTAGCCGCGCGGGCGGTCCTATAGGATCGGGCGGCGCGGCGCAAATGGACGTTGCGGATTGAGCCTCAACGGGCGTGGAACCAGCCCGTCACCGAATAGCGCAGGCCGCCGTAAGGGGTGACGCTGCCGACGAAGTGCTTTTTCGGCACGCGGAAGACGTTCAGCGCGTTGAAGGTCGGGACATAGGCTTCCTCGACGTGACCTGAGGGACCGAGGAAGTTCAGAGCCCCGCCCCAATCGGGCCGCCACACAGGTGTCAGGTTCAAAACATACGCGACGAGGCGCTTAAACTTGCTGACGGAATCGTCGTGCACGTTGAGAAAGTCGCCGGGCCTGTAGAGCGTCGCCTGCGCGTCCGCCCATGCGATGTTCGGAAGCCCTGTGATCTCGCGCATGAAGCCGAGCATATCGGGCGAATTCAGAAAGTCGACGACACGAGCGAAATAGTGCGCCGGATCGGGATAGGGCTCGCCGGCCTGCGACAAGCGATGATTGTCGAAGATGTACTGAAAATCGTTCCGGGCACGCTGCCAAGCCTGGAGCGCGATCTTGACGCGCTCCTCGTTCGAGACGTTGTCGAAATCGAGAAAGTCCCGTCCGTTGTTCACCGTAAGGGTCCACTTCGTCTCCTGTATCAGGGCGCGATAAAGCCGCTCGGCGGATGGGCGCGTCAGCACATCGGGAATATGCACGCGGCCAACAGCGCGAAACCGCTCGGCCACCTTCGCGCGATCGAGCGAGGGCGAGAGCTCGGGAAGGATATCGTTCGCGACAACCGCCATGGCCGGATCGATCCGTTCAGTGAGGCATCTTGGCAAGCTCGGCTGAGCGCATCGCCGCCATCCGCGCGGACGCCCGCTCCTTCACGCTTGCACTCTTGAGCTGCCCGCACGCCGCCATGATATCGCGGCCGCGCGGCGTGCGCACGGGAGACGCGTAGCCCGCGCGGTTCACCACTTCCGCGAATTTCTCGATTACGCTCCACTCGGAGCATTCGTAAGGCGCGCCCGGCCACGGATTGAACGGGATGAGATTGATCTTGGCCGGAATGCCCGAGAGCAGCTTCACCAGCGCGCGGGCGTCGGCGAGCGAGTCGTTCACGCCTTTCAGCATCACGTATTCGAACGTGATCCGCCGCGCGTTCGAGACGCCGGGATAGGTGCGGCAGGCGGCCATCAGTTCGGCGATCGGATATTTCTTGGTGAGGGGCACGATGACATCTCGCACCTCGTCGCGTGCGGCATGCAGCGATACGGCGAGCGCCGAACCGATCTCGTTGCCGGCTCGCTCGATCATCGGCACGACACCGGCGGTCGAGAGCGTGATGCGGCGCTTCGAGAGGGCGAGCCCGTCGCCGTCGGCGACGATCAAGAGCGCCGCCTTGACGTTGTCGAAATTGTAGAGCGGCTCGCCCATGCCCATCATCACCACGTTGGTGATGCGGCGGTTCTCCTTGGTCGAAGGCCAGTCGTTGAGCGCGTCGCGCGCGATCATCACCTGACCGACGATCTCGAACGGCGTGAGATTGCGCACAAGCTTTTGTGTGCCCGTGTGGCAGAAGCGGCAGGTGAGCGTGCAGCCGACCTGGGAGGAGACGCAGAGCGTGCCGCGGTCCTCCTCCGGGATGAACACCGTCTCGAATTCGATGCCCGGCGCGGTCTTGAGCAGCCACTTGCGCGTGCCGTCCTGGGAAATCTGCTCGGTCACGACCTCGGGCCGGGCGAGGCTCATCTTTTCCGCCATCAGAGCGCGGAAATCCTTCCCCAGATTCGTCATAGCGGAAAAGTCGCGCTGCCCGTGGACATAGACCCAGTTCCACAATTGGCGCGCGCGCATACGAGCGGCTTTCGGCTCGAGCCCTATGGACTCGAGCGACGCCGCAAGCTCGGCTGTCGATAGGCCAATCAAGGAAACAGACGAGGTCATAAATCCATCCGGGCAGGCCGGCTTTGGCCCGGCGAACTAAGTGGGCATAAGGCTTAGCGTTTCAACCCGGCTGCGACAAACAGCGGCCTATTTGCAGGCGGTCCCGAGCTTGTCCAGCGCCGCGGAGAAGCCCGCCAACGAGTAATCATCGGTCGTGAGCGTGCCCCGTGCCGAGGTGCCGGTCACGATCATGGACGAGCCCCGCTTCATCGCGGCCACGAGCTTCTTCTCGTTGGCCACGTTCTCCATCCAAGCGCCGCCCGCCCCACCTTCGTTCTTGGTGAAGAAGACGAATTTGTCTGACCCGACCTGGACCTGGGCCTTGGCGTTCGCCCCGTACTGGTATCCAGGAACGATCGAGGGCTGGTTTACCGTCTTGTTCGTTGGCCAGGACGAGATCAGGAAGAACACCTCGTCCCGCATGACATTGGCGGGATTCATCTCCTTGGGCACAGTGAGCGCATAGCAGGTCCGGTTCTTACCCTTGCCCGCCGCGTAGACATGCCAATCCTTGAACGTGCCTATGAGGTTCGGCCTCTCGCCCGCAAGTGCGGCGCCCACGGCGCACGCCGTCACGGAGGCAATAACCAGTCCAGCCCGAATGCTACGCATCACGCACCCCTTGCGTTCGACCGACCCCCGAATCGCCTAAGCCATGATTAGGGCGACAATTGGGACGTCAAGCTTTTTCCTTGCGTTTGCGGATCAATGGCGCGCCCCAATTCGAGACGGCAGGAACTTGCGCCGCGGCGGGTGGACCGCCGGCGCGCAACGGGCGCTCGGAAAAGCGGCCGTGGGTCAACAAGCGGTCATAGAGCGTGATCGCCCCCGCCATGCCGACATTGATGGAGAATTTGGTCGGTATTTTCACGACATGGGCGCAGCGCGCGAGCATGGGCGGGGAGAGCGAGAACCGCTCGGAACCGAAGACATAGGCCGCGCGCAAGGGATGCCGGAAGCTCGGGAGCGGTATGGCCTCCTCGGTGATCTCTACGCCCACGAGCGCGCAGCCTTGGGGCAGGCGGAGCTCCTCGACCGAAGCGAACTGGTAGAGCGGAAGATGGCCGGCCGCATCGGACGTGTCCGACATCGCGTCGGCGAGCTTCACGCGCCCGGCCACGGTGAAGAAAAAGCTCGCGCCGAAGGCGTGCGCGATGCGGAGCAGGTTGCCGAGATTCATCGGCTTGGAGATGCCATCGACTCCCACCGCGAAATAGCCGCGCAATCCATGCCCCCTTGGGACCCGACTGGACGCTAGCCTGTCGCGGCGGGATGACAAAGGGGAGGACGGCACGCTATCTCGTGGCCATATGAGCAATCCCATCCTCGTCGAGGTCACCCGAGAACCCCTGACCGAGAGCGTCCATCGCGGCGCTTTCGCCGTGTCGGACGCCAAGGGCGGCTTGCGGCTTTTCGCCGGCGACGTGGACCGGCCGATCTTTCCGCGCTCGTCGTTGAAGCCCGTCCAGGCGGTGCCGTTGATCGAGAGCGGAGCCGCGGACGCGTTCAGTGTGTCGGATGAGGAGTTGGCACTCGCGTGCGCCTCACATTCGGGTGAGCCGATGCACACGACGCGCGTCGCCGCCTGGCAGGAGCGCATCGGCTGCTCGGTCGCCGACCTCGCCTGCGGACCCCACCGTCCCGTCCATGACAAGACGGCAACCGAGATGATCGCGAAGGGCGAACGGTGGACCTCTCTTCACAACAACTGCTCGGGCAAGCACACCGGCTTCATGACGCTCGCGCGTCATCTGAAAGCACCGGTCAAGGGTTATCAGCTGATCGATCATCCTTCGCAACAGCGGGTCGAGAAGACGCTGAAAGAGATGGCGGGCGTGAGCGGCGAGATGCCGTATGGCGTGGACGGCTGCACGGTCCCGAATTTCGCGCTGCCGTTGAAAGCGCTCGCGCGTGCGATGGCGCAATTCGCCGATCCGAGCGGTCTTTTCCCTTCGCGGCGCGAGGCGGCGAACCGCGTCGTGCGCGCGATGACGGCGCATCCTGAGCTGGTGGCAGGAACGGGCCGCGCATGTACGAATTTGATGCGGCAGTCGCATGGGATCGTCGCGAAGACGGGTGCAGAAGGCGTCTATATCGCGATCATCCCGAGGCTCGGACTAGGCGCCGCGCTCAAGATCGACGACGGCGCTTCGCGCGCGTCCGAGACGGCGATCGCTGCGCTTCTGATTGCGCTCGGGGCATTACCGGATGAAGGGGCCGCGGCGGCACTCGCACGCGCGCCCGTGCCCAATACGCGCGGCCTTCCCGTGGGGGAACGCCGCGCGGTGATGGATGCCTTCCGACAGCCGGGCTAGCCGCCCTGCTTGGGCGCGGGCGGGACGTAGTCCTCGACGCTGGTGACGAGGCAGCTCAGGCGGCCGAGACCTGGGCTGTTGAAGGCGACGGAGTCACCCTGGCCCAAGCAGCCGAGGCCGAGCGAGCTGCGCAGACGCAAGACCACATCCATCGACGCTTTCGTCAAGCCGACGCAGCCGCTTGCCATGCGCACCGTGTAGTTCTTGAAGAACCGGTCGGTGATACGAAGCGTGCGCTCATCCACGATGTCGTAGTTCATCATCCGGTTAGCCTGCAGGCACACCTTCTCGCCTGCCGGCGGTGCGGGCGTATCGGTCTGCTGACTGAACGCGGCGGATGCTCCCAAGCCCGCACAGAGGACGGCGGCACCAAGGAGCGCGAATGTCTTTCTACTCATAGGCTCTTCTTTCGTTTCGAGCCCCTCCAAAATAGCACAACGGCACCGGCCCACCCTACTGATTGGCCGCCGACGTTGCGCCGGGCGCACCCGCTTCGACGCCGGCAACCGAGCAGGTCACCGAGCCCATTCCCGGAGCCGTGACGGCGATGATGTCGCCCGGCGCCAAGCAGGACAGATTTTGCCACGTGCGATAGATCAGCTTGGCTGCGATACGATCGAGGTTCGAGCAACGGCCTTTCATGTGAACCGTGTACTGTTTGTACTGATTGTCGGTCATGACCATGGTGCTGCTGTCGATCGCGCGCCAACTCTGAATGCGATTGCGCTGAAGGCACGCCTCGCTCGCGGCCAAGACCTGGGTCGCAACCAGTGTGGCCACAAGTGTAGAGGCGACAAACAAATTCCTTTTCACGGTGTTTTCTCCTGTAGGGGCCCTTTAAAATAACTCGCTGCTCAAAGGTTCGGTCGCAAGAATGCCAGGACAATTTCCATTGAGACGAATCTTGAACTGGACCATGGCGGATTCTCGCCGCTGAGGGATGAACGGAGGCTGAACGTGACTCTTGCCGGTTGGATTGTTTTCGGCCTGATCACCGGCTTTGTCGCAAGCCGTGTGGTCAACCAGCGCGGCCAGGGCTGCATCCTGAACGTCGTTCTCGGGATCGTGGGCGCGTGCGTCGGCGGCTTCATCTTCACCAATATAGGTGGTGCGGGAATCACCGGCTTCAATGTCTACTCGATGTTCGTCGCAATCGTGGGCGCGAGCGTCGTGCTCATCGTCTATCACGCGATCACCGGCCGCCGCCGATTGCCCTAGGCGTTGCTGGCTCTTTACATCGCGCTCCAGGACGTCGATCACATCGTCAATCGGCCCGAAGAATTGTTGGCCAACATCGACGACGTGAGCCTGGATGATCCGGCGCTACTCCGCAGCGGTTTTCGGCAGATAGATCTCCGAGCCGTGCTCGCGGAATTCGGCCGCCTTCTTGGCGGCGGCCGCGCGGATTTCCTCCGACGACAGCGTGTCGTTTGACCGCTGCGCGAAATCCCTGACCTCCTGGCTGATCTTCATGGAGCAGAATTTCGGACCGCACATGGAGCAGAAATGCGCGACCTTCGCGCCGTCGGCCGGGAGCGTCTCGTCGTGGAAGGCTTCTGCCGTCTCTGGATCCATGGCGAGCGCGAACTGATCGCGCCAGCGGAATTCGAAGCGGGCCTTCGAGATCGCATCGTCCCAGATGCGCGCGGCCGGATGGCCCTTTGCGAGATCGGCGGCGTGTGCGGCGATGCGATAGGCGATCACGCCGTCCTTCACGTCGTCGCGGTCAGGCAGACCCAAGTGCTCTTTCGGCGTGACGTAGCAAAGCATCGCGGTGCCGAACCAACCGATCATGGCCGCGCCGATCGCCGACGTGATGTGGTCATAGCCGGGCGCGACGTCGGTGGTGAGGGGACCGAGCGTATAGAATGGCGCCTCGTCGCAGGCCGCGAGCTGACGGTCCATATTCTCCTTGATCTTGTGCATCGGCACGTGGCCGGGACCTTCGATCATGACCTGCACGTTGTGGCGCTGCGCGATCTTGTTCAGCTCTCCCAACGTCTCGAGCTCGGCGAATTGCGCCGCGTCGTTGGCATCGGCGGTCGAGCCTGGTCTGAGACCGTCGCCCAATGAGAACGACACGTCGTAGCGCGCGAGGAGGTCGCAGATCTCCTCGAAGTTCGTGTAGAGGAAATTCTCCCTGTGATGCGCCAAGCACCACTTGGCGAGGATCGAGCCGCCGCGTGAAACGATGCCGGTGACGCGGTTCGCGGTGAGCGGAATGTGCGGGAGCCGCACGCCGGCATGCACCGTGAAGTAGTCCACGCCCTGCTCGCACTGCTCGATCAGCGTGTCGCGGTAGATCTCCCAGGTGAGATCCTCGGCGACGCCGCCGACCTTTTCCAGCGCCTGATAGATGGGCACCGTGCCTATCGGCACCGGCGAATTGCGGATGATCCACTCGCGGATCGTGTGGATGTGCCGACCCGTGGAGAGGTCCATCACCGTGTCACCGCCCCAGCGGATCGACCACACCATTTTCTCGACTTCCTCGGCCGCGCCGGAGGTGACGATCGAGTTGCCGATATTGGCGTTGACCTTAGTGAGGAAGTTCCGGCCGATGATCATCGGCTCGGTCTCAGGGTGATTGATGTTGGCCGGAATGATGGCGCGGCCGCGCGCGATTTCCGCGCGGACAAACTCCGGCGTGACCTCTAAGGGAATGTTCGCACCAAAGCTCTCGCCGTCGGCGAGAGCCGAGCGTCCGAGGTTCTCGCGCGCCGAGATGTATTCCATCTCCTTGGTGATGATGCCGGCACGGGCATATTCGAGCTGGGTGACGCGGCGGCCCGGTTTCGCGCGCAGCGGCTTCAAGCCGGCGCGGTTAAACTGAGGCACGGACAGGAGCTCACCGGGTTTCAGGCCGTCGTCTTCGGGACGGCGCTGCCGGCCGTCGTACTCCTCGACATCGCCGCGGGCGAGAATCCATTCGCGGCGCAAGGGAGCCAGTCCCTTGGTGATATCGATCGAGGCTGAACCATCCGTATACGGGCCGGAGGTGTCGTAGAGGCGGACCGGCGGTTCTCCGCCCGAGAGTCCCACCTCGCGGAACGGCACGCCCTTGCCGCCGACATCGACATACACCTTGCGCGAACCCGGAAGCGCGCCCCTGGTGATGGAGTCGTTCGACGGTGCTGCGTTGCGGATCTGCTTATTCATGACCGACACCTCCAATTTCGTCAGAGGTCGGCGGCGGACTTTGCTCCAGCCGTCCCTCCCTCCGCCGGTATGAACCGGATCAGGTTCGAAGGGACTCGCGCATCCGCGATCTCAGCCCTGTTCATTCAGGGCGCCCCTGGGACCGATCCGAGTTTGCGCCCGGCGGCTGTGAAGTCAACAGCCAAACTTTCGGTGAACCCCCGATTAGCGTTTGGCGTGTTCCCCATCTGCTTGATAGGGTTTCGCAAAAGGGGAAACGGATGAGGGGCGTGCAAGAGACGGCGGACGGAAAATCGTCCGGGCCAAGCGCATCGTATGCAAGCGATGCGGCCCTCTTTTTTCGCGCTTGGATGGCGGCACCCTTGAGAGCGGGCGCGCAGCTGCCGAGCGGACGCGGGCTTTGCAAAGCGATGGCCGCCGCAGTGGATCCCTATTCTCCGGGTGTTGTGGTCGAACTCGGCCCCGGCACTGGAGCGATCACCGCCGCGCTGGTCGAACGCGGGATCGCGCCCGAACGGCTGATCCTGATCGAAGCCGACCCACAATTCTGCGCGCTTTTGAAGGAGCGCTACCCGACCGCGCGCGTGCTCAGCGGCGATGCGTATGCGGCACCGCGCATGCTGAAGGAGCTCGGCGTGGGCCCCATCGCCGCGGTGGTATCCGGCCTGCCGCTGCTGACCCAGAAGCCGGTGAAGCGACAGCGGTTGCTGCTCGGGCTGCTCAGACTCGGTGTGCCTGGAAGCGCGTTCGTACAGTTCACCTACTTCTACCGCTCACCCATTCCGATCGGCACGCACATCATCGAAAGCGACGCTTCGCCGATCGTGTGGTGGAATCTCTGGCCCGCGCGCGTGTTCACCTATCGCCGCCAAGCCACCTTGCTGAATTAAGGCAGAGACCGCGCGACGCGGAGGCCCAGAGTCACATCGCCCTTGTCCGCGGAGAAGCGGCCGCGGTCCGCAGACCGGAGATTTTCCGGACCGCTGAAATACGATCCACCCTTGACCACTCGGGCGCAAGCAGCCGCCCCGGTCGCCGCGCGACCGTCTACAGGGGCGTTCCTGTGATGGTCGTTGTAGCAGTCTTGCGTCCACTCATAGACATTGCCGAGCACATCATAGAGGCCGAAGGCGTTCGGCTGCTTGCCGCCGACGGGCTGCGTCTCCTTGCCGGCATTCTGCGAGAACCAGGCGTACTGATCGAGGCTCACCGGAATGTTGCCGGTCAGGAACTCTGTCGCTGTTCCCGCGCGTGCGGCGTATTCCCACTCGGCTTCGGTGGGCAGGCGATATTGCTTGCCGGTCCTCATGCTCAGACGACGGACGAATTCCTGGGCTTCCCGCCACGTGGGACCGTCGACAGGCCGCCGCGCGCCTTCGTAGCCGCTCAGATTCATCATCATCATCGTCGTCCATTCGGCCTGGGTGACTTCGTACTTGCCGATGGCGAACGGCCGATCAATCGTCACGAGATGCTGTGGCTTCTCGTAGTCCGGCGCGCTCGGACTGGCCGAGCCCATAAGGAACCTGCCGGCCGACACGACGACCATCTCGGGGCAGTCGCCACAGTCCTTGAACGAGGTGCCAGGTGCCTGGGCGTGCAATGCCGAAGCGGCGATGCCGAAGGCCACGCCAACGTTGATCACCGCGAGGCATTTGACGACGGTCGAGACGCGCATTCTCCCTTTCGATCCTCGATGGAACTGCCCGGCTATTTCTGCACAACGATGCCGGTTTCGCCAGTATGGGCGGTGAGCTGAGCGCGCTCAAACCACTGTGAGCTTGAAGGGTTGGCGGCGTGGGGCCTATATCGCGGAAGACAGAGGAGCGTCCCATGTCCGAGATCGTCATCCCCGTACCGGCGGAGTGGAATCGCCGCGCCTATATCGACTCCGCGAAATACGAGGACATGTATCAGACGTCGATCCGCGACCCCGAAGGGTTTTGGGCGAAAGAGGCGCGCAAGCTCGAGTGGACCAAGCCCTTCACGAGCGTGAAGGACGTATCCTACGACGCGAAGAATTTGCACATAAGCTGGTTCTACGACGGGACGCTGAACGTCTCGGCCAATTGCCTGGACCGGCATCTGAAGACGCGCGGCAGCCAGACGGCGATCATCTGGGAAGCGGACGATCCCAAGGTGGCGTCGCGGCGCATCTCCTATGCCGAACTGCACGGCGAAGTGTGCCGTTTCGCCAACGTGCTGAAAGCGAACGGCGTAAAGAAGGGCGACCGCGTCACGATCTACCTGCCGATGATCCCCGAAGTGGCCTATGCGATGCTCGCGTGCGCACGCATCGGCGCCATTCATTCTGTCGTCTTCGCAGGATTCTCACCGGACTCGCTTGCGGGACGGATTCTCGATTGCGCGAGCGAGCTTGTGGTTACCGCCGATGAAGGCACGCGAGGCGGCAAGCCCGTGCCGCTCAAGCGCAACACCGATGTCGCGTTGCGTCAGTGTCCCGGAGTCAGGCGCGTTATCGTCGTCAAGCACACAAAGGCCGACGTCGAGATGAGTTCCGGCCGCGACGTCTGGTACCACGACGAAGTCTCGACGGTGTCCGATAGTTGCGCCCCGGAAGAGATGGGCGCGGAGGACCCGCTGTTCATCCTCTACACGTCGGGCTCGACAGGAAAGCCCAAGGGCGTGCTGCACACGTCCGCGGGCTATCTCTGCTATGTCGCGTTCACGCACAAATACGTCTTCGACTATCACGATGGCGACATCTATTGGTGCACGGCGGATGTCGGCTGGGTGACCGGCCACAGCTACATTCTTTACGGGCCGCTTGCGAACGGCGCGACCACGCTGATGTTCGAGGGCATTCCGAACTCTCCCACGAGCTCGCGCTTCTGGGAGGTGATCGACAAGCACAAGGTGAACATCTTCTATACCGCGCCGACCGCGATCCGCGCGCTAATGCGCGAAGGCGAAACGCCGGTGAAAAAGACGAGCCGCGCGTCTCTGCGCCTGCTCGGATCGGTCGGGGAGCCGATCAATCCGGAAGCGTGGCTCTGGTATCACCGCGTCGTCGGCGATGGACGCTGCCCGATCGTGGACACGTGGTGGCAGACGGAGACGGGCGGCATTCTGATTTCGCCGCTGCCGGGCGCGACCGACTTGAAGCCCGGCTCTGCGACAAAGCCGCTTCCCGGGATCGTACCCGCCGTCGTGGATCAGGCCGGACGCGAGCTTGAAGGCGCGTGCAGCGGAAACCTCGTGCTGAAGGACTCGTGGCCCGGGCAGATGCGCACGGTCTATGGCGACCACCAGCGCTTCATCGATACGTACTTCAAGACGTATCCCGGAATGTACTTCACCGGCGACGGATGCCGCCGTGACGAGGAGGGCTATTACTGGATCACCGGCCGCGTCGATGACGTGATCAATGTGTCGGGGCACCGTCTCGGCACGGCCGAAGTCGAGTCCGCGCTCGTCGCCAATCTCAGAGTGGCAGAAGCTGCGGTCGTCGGCTTCCCGCACGACATCAAGGGCCAGGGCATCTACGCCTATGTCACGCTCAAGGTCGGGGAGACTCCGAGCGATGCGCTCGCGAGCGAGCTCAAGAAGTGGGTTGGCGAGCACATCAGCCCGATCGCGCGCCCCGACGCGATCCAGTTTGCGCCGGGTTTGCCGAAGACGCGGTCGGGCAAGATCATGCGCCGAATCCTGCGCAAGATCGCCGAAGGAGACGTGTCGAATCTGGGCGACACGACGACGCTTGCGGATCCTTCGGTCGTCGATGACCTGGTGAAGAATCGCAAGCGCGCGGAATAGTTACTGCACTGGAGCCGGTTCGGTTTCCGGCGGCGCGGTGTTTGACTCGACCGACGGCTGCTGAGCTGCGTCGGACTCCGATGCGGGAGTTGCCGGCGGGATCGCCACCGTCACGTTCGTGGCGACCCTCGTCGACGCAGTGCTCTCCGCACTCGTGGTCTGCGGCCAGAAGCCGAACTTCCACTCACCCGCCGGCCACGAGATCGAGCCGTGGACGTTCATCACCATTGCGACCACCACGCCGATCAGCAGCAGGCACACCAGCGTCAAGACGATGATGGGCCCGGCGCGCGATCGGCGCTTGTCGACGTAAACCTCATGAACGTCAGCCATCTATGTCCTCCATGCCGCTTCAGCGATGGACGAAAGGACAACACCCGCGGGCTATTTTGCCGGCGCGGGCTCGGCCGGCCGTGAGGGCGCGGTTGACGGCTGGATAGTCACCGGCGACTTGATGCTGAGCTCGCCCTTACCGCCCGGGCCAGAGAACGTGCCCTGCGCATTCATGAAGAAGATCGCGACGACCGCGATCAAGAGCGCGCCCACGAAGAAAGCGAGCCACGGCGTGGCGCTGCTTCTGTGTTCGCCTGTGTCGGTCGTCACCTTATGGGTTTCCCGGTATTCGGCCATGGCTATGCTCCATGAGAATTCCAGGTGAGAACGCGCGCATTGCAGCGATTGTTCCGGCGCGTGGCTTTGCCTGAGCAGGGAGCATGCTGAACTGTGTGGACAGGCTCGAACTATTTTGCGGCGAAAGAGTCCATCGCCTTCGCGAGCGTGATGTCCTTCTCGGTCACTCCGCTCGCGTCGTGGGTGGAGAGCGTCACCTCGACCGTGCGGTAGACGTTGAACCACTCCGGATGGTGGTCCATCTTTTCAGCCGTCAGCGCGACGCGCGTCATGAAGCCGAACGCCTGGTTGAAGTCGTTGAAGACGAATTTGCGCGCGATTGCGTCGCGCCCATCGACTTCACGCCACTCCTGAAGACCCGCCAAAGCGGCCTTGCGCGCCGCACCTTCGAGCTTTGCCATTGTGCTCTCCTTGCTGTCCGTCCCCAAGGATGTTATATTAAGATATAACTTGAGGTGCCCATCATGGCCTATAAGGCTCGACTGCGCAAAGTCGGTGGATCGGTGATGCTGGCGATCCCGCCTGCCCTGCTGGATGCGCTCGATCTTTCCCCGGACAACCCGGTTGGGTTGGTCGTGAAGGCCGGTCGCCTCGTGGTCGAGCCTGAACCGAGCCGGCGCTATACCCTCGACGAACTGCTCGCGCAGTGCAATCCGAAGGCCCGACGTTCGCCGGAGGACCGTGAGTGGACAACAGGAGCGCGCGAAGGCCGTGAGCTCCTCTGATGGAGCGGGGAGACATTTATCTTGTTTCCCTCGATCCAAGCTCGGGACATGAGCAACAGGGCAAGCGTCCTGTTCTCGTTGTAACCCCCGGCAAGTTCAACGCGCTCACTCAGGTACCGGTCGTATTGCCCATCACGCGTGGCGGCAACTTTGCGCGCACACGGGGATTTGCCGTGGCGCTTACGGGCACAAATCTGAAGACGACGGGCATTGTTCGCTGCGACCAACCCCGGGCGCTGGACCTGCGCGCGCGTGGCGGTCGAAAGCTCGAAAGGGTGCCCGAGGCCGTGATCGACGAAGTCCTTGCCAAGGTCGCGACGTTGTTCGAATAGGCGCCATGGACTGGACCGATGCCCAGGCGCCCACGCTCGACGAGATCGAGAAGCTCGCGGTCGAAGGCTTTGCGAGCCTGCCCGAGGAGTTCCGCGCGCTCACGGGCGATGTCGTCTTCATGGTTCAGGATTTCCCCGACAACGATGTGATCGAGGAGATGGAGCTCGAGACCGAGTTCGATATCCTCGGCCTGTTTTCAGGCCCGGACCTCGCCGATCGCCAGGGCGGCTCCAACGCGCCGGCGCAGACAATGATCTTCCTTTATCGCCGGCCGATCCTCGACTACTGGGCCGAACATGCGGAGCCGCTGGGCCATATTGTACGGCACGTGCTGATCCATGAGATCGGGCACCATTTCGGCTTATCGGACGAGGACATGGAAGCGATCGAAGAGCGGCAATGACTTAAGCGTCGAGCGGATAGACCCGCTCGGCGTGATAGACCGATCCGCCGCTGCCCTGATGGCTCGAGAACAGCACGAAGCGCTCGATCTTGAATGGCCCGCTCGCGAACAGCCCATAGTGCGAGAGGAACTGCACCACCTTCTCGCGCGGGGCCCCGCGCATGCGCGCCAGCGTGACATGGGGCGAGAACTTGCGCGTCTCGGCTTCGAGTCCGATCCGCTGAAGGGCGGTCTCGATCTTTTTCTGGAGATGGACCAGCGCGCCGTTCGCCCGCACGCCGGCCCATAGCGCGCGCGGGTTCTTGCCGCCGAACTCGCCGACACCTGCAAGCTCCAGCACGAAGCCCGGCGCACGGATGCTCAAGAGCGCATCGTCGACGTCGTGACCGACATCTTCGGTCACGTCGCCGATGAAGCGCAGCGTGAGATGCAGCTGATCGTCGTGGGCCCAGCGCGCGCCAGGGACGCCGCCTTGCAGTAGGACGAGGCGGTCGCGAACCGCTTCAGGCAATTCGAGCGCGACAAAGAGCCGGATCATCAGCGCGCCCCGAGCGGAAGGTGGCGGCGGAAACTCAAGACCACGATCCCGAACGCCAGAGAACCGGCGACACCCGCGATGACGAACGCGATCAGCTCGTGAAACCCTCCGGCGGGCCCGAGAAAGTTCTGACTCAACGCATCACCGAGGAAGAAGCCGACGCCGGCCGCGCCGGCCGCCGCGAAGACGGGAATGAGACCGCGCTTGAGCTCGGGGGTTGCGACAAGCACCGCGCGGCGCCGCGCGAGATAGGTGAGCACGCCGAGATTGATCCAGGCGCTGAGCGATGTCGCGACCGCGAGGCCGAAGACGCCGAGATCGAGCCCCATGACGAAGGCAAACTTCATCGCGATGTTGGCCATCACCGAGGCGAGCGTCGCGCGCACCGGCGTCGCCGTGTCGCCGCGCGCATAGAAGGACGGCACCACACAGCGCAACAGCACGAACGCCGGAAGGCCGATGCCGTAAGCCGAGAGCGCAGCGGCGGCTTGGTCGGCGGCATCGACCCCGAACGCGCCTCGGACGAACAGCGCGCGCATCAGCGTATCGGGGATGATGAAGAACGCCGCGATACAGGGAAGCGTGAGGAGCAGCCCGAGCACGATGGCGCGGTTCTGCGCGATGCTCGCGCCCTTCTCGTCGTTGCGCGCGAGCCGGGACGACATTTCGGGAAGCAGCACGGTTCCGATGGCGACGCCGACGACGCCCATCGGCAGCTGATTGATCCGGTCGGCGTAGTAGAGCGAGGTGAGGTCGCCCGAGGGGAGGAAGCTCGCGATCAGCGTATCGACGAAGAGACCGATCTGGACACTTCCCGCGCCGATCAGGGCTGCGCCGAGCGCGGAGATGAAGTCGCGGATTTCGGCGGTCCAGCGCGGCCGTCCGAAGCGCAACTTGATCCCCGTGCGCGCGGCCGCCCAGATGATGAACCCAAGCTCGAGCGCGCCCGCGACCAACACACCGTAAGCCACCGCGTGCGCAGGACTCGGAAAGAACTGCGCGAGGCTCAAGAAGGCGATCATCGAGAGATTGAGAAAGATCGGTGCTGCCGCCGCGGCACGGAACTTCTCGGCCGCGTTCAACATCGCAGAGAGCTGAGTCACGATCGCGATGCAGAAGAGGTAGGGGAACGTGACGCGCGACAGATCGACGGCAAGCGCCTGCTGATCGGGATTGTCGGAGAAGCCCGGCGCCAGCACGAAGATGATCTCGCGCATGAAGACGAGCGCAAGCACGAGCAGCACCAATTGCGCCACAAACTGCCAGGCGAACACTTCATTGGCGAAGCGCGCGGCAGGAGACGTCGAGCCCGTACCGTTCTTTGCCGCAGCAGCCGCGTAGCGCGGCAGGAACGCGGCGCTGAAGGCGCCTTCGGCAAAGATCGCGCGGAAATTGTTGGGCAGGCGGAACGCGACCATGAAGGCGTCCGACGCCGGCCCGGCTCCAAGCACGGCGGCCATCAGCACGTCGCGGATGAAACCTGCGACGCGCGAGAGCGCGGTGAAGCCGCCGACCGAAGCGAGTCGACCGATCATTCCGGCATTCTACGCAAGCAGCGTGTTCCAGAGTGTAAACGTGCCCGCAACTCCGCCATTTCTTTTGGACGACTCATTTCTTGGCAGGCACTCCGGCGCGGCGTGCCCGCGCTTGCTGGACCAGACGCTCGGCTATGGGCTGGATGCCCTTCACGATCGCATCGACGCCTGCGGGGTTGGGGTGAAGCCCGTCGGGCTGCACGAGCGCTCGATCGAGAGCCACGCCTTCGAGAAAGAACGGATAGAACAGCACGTCGTATTTCCGCGCGAGCTTCGGAAAGACTTGATCGTAATCAGCCGCATAGCGCGCCCCGAAATTGCGCGGCGCCTTCATGCCGGCGAACAGCACGGGGATGTTGCGCGCCTTGAACTTCGCCAGGATCGCGTCGAGGTTCTTTTCCATCTCGGCCACGGGGAGACCGCGCAACCCGTCGTTGGCGCCGAGCTCAACGATCGCCGCGTCGGGGCCGCTCTTGCCGTCGCCCAAGAGCCAGTCGACGCGGGCAAGGCCGCCTGCGCTGGTTTCGCCGGAGACGCCGGCGTTGATCACGGTCACGTCGAGACCGCGTGCGTTGAGCGCCTTCTCCAGCTGCGCGGGGAATTCCTTACCCGGCGGCACACCATAGCCTTGGGTAAGGCTGTCACCGAACGCGAGGACACGCACCGGCTCTCGTGCCGCACTTAAGGCCAAATCGGACGGCATGATCGCGGGCGCGAGGATCGCAGCAACCCCAATCAGAATTGTCTTGAAGAGTATCCGCATCGTCCTTATCGCCTGAACCCGGTATGCGCGAACCCGCCCCCATCACAACCACGACCGACGAGACGAGCGCGCCTTCGATCCAAATCGAAGACGTGCGCCTCACATTGGCGAGCGCGGCGGGAACGGTCAACATACTGAACGGCGTCTCCCTCGAAGTTGCTCGCGGCGAAGCGCTGGCGCTCCTGGGACCGTCGGGTTCCGGCAAATCGTCGCTGCTGATGGTGGCGGCGGGACTCGAGGCGGTGAGTTCGGGACGCATCGCCGTTGCGGGACAGCGGCTCGACACCCTGAACGAGGATCAACTCGCAAGATTCCGCCGAGAACATGTCGGCATCGTGTTTCAATCGTTCCATCTTGTGCCCACCATGACCGCGCTCGAGAACGTCGCGGTGCCGATGGAACTGCTTGGGCGTGCGGACGCGTTCACGAAGGCCGAAGCGGCGCTCGAAGCGGTGTCGCTCGCACACCGGCTCGATCACTACCCGGGGCAGCTTTCCGGCGGCGAGCAGCAGCGTGTGGCGCTCGCGCGCGCGATCGTGCACGAGCCCGAGGTGCTCTTCGCTGACGAACCGACTGGAAATCTCGACGGCGTCACGGGGGCGGCCATCGTCGAGCTTCTTTTCCGGTTGCGGGCACGGGCGGGCGCGACGCTGTTCCTGGTGACGCACGAACAAACCTTGGCCGCACGCTGCGATCGCATCCTGCACATGAAGGACGGCCTTATTGTGGCCGAGGAACGGCACCGGTGAGCGCGCTTGCACTCGCGATCCGCTATGCGCGAAGGGAGCTGAGGAGCGGGCTCTCGGGGTTCCGCATCTTTCTTGCCGCATTGACGCTGGGCGTCGCCGCGATCGCCGGCGTCGGGTCTCTGGGGCAGGCGTTCCTGACCGGGCTCTCGGAGAAGGGACAGATGCTGCTCGGCGGCGATGTCCGT
>Ga0210379_10000114_pt1 | contig 21099 bp, 23 predicted proteins | sample PLMedo_2_FD_155468 | JGI IMG/M metagenome (GOLD analysis project Ga0210379, IMG submission 155468) | Groundwater sediment microbial communities from an aquifer in East River, Colorado, USA - PLM4_32_coex redo | ecosystem: Environmental > Terrestrial > Soil > Riparian zone | place: USA: East... | reverse complement strand
GTCGGCCAGCACCAGATGTGGGCGGCACAGTTCTACAAGTTTGAAAAGCCGCGGCGCTGGATCAATTCCGGGGGGCTGGGCACCATGGGCTTCGGGCTTCCCGCCGCGATGGGTGTGCAACTCGCGCATCCCAAGTCGCCGGTGGCGTGCGTCACGGGCGAGGCGAGCATCCAGATGTGCATCCAGGAGCTCTCCACCTGCAAGCAGTACCGGCTGCCGATCAAGGTGGTGAATCTCAACAACAAGTACATGGGCATGGTGCGGCAGTGGCAGGAGTTCTTTCACGGCAACCGCTACGCCGAGTCGTACATGGACGCGCTGCCGGATTTCGTGAAGCTGGCGGAAGCCTATGGGCACGTCGGCGTCAAGATCGAGAAACCGGTTGACGTGGAGCCCGCGCTGAAAGAGGCGTTCACGCGCAAAAACGACCTCGTATTTCTGGACTTCATCACCGACCAGACCGAGAACGTGTTCCCGATGGTGCCGGGCGGCAAGGGCCTATCGGAGATGATCCTGGTATGAGGCATATCATTTCCGTGCTGCTTGAGAACGAGTCGGGCGCGCTTTCGCGTGTCGCGGGGCTGTTCTCCGCGCGCGGCTACAACATCGAATCGCTCACCGTTGCGCCTACCGAGGACCCGACGCTCTCGCGCATGACCATCGTCACCGCCGGCTCCGACGAGGTGATCGAGCAGATCACCAAGCAACTGAACAAGCTGGTGGACGTGGTGAAGCTGGTGGACCTGTCCGACGGCGACCATATCGAGCGCGAGCTGATGCTGGTCAAGGTGCGCGCGGTGGGCAAGGACCGCGAGGAGATGAAGCGCATGGCGGACATCTTCCGTGGGCGCATCATTGACGTGACCGAGAAGGATTACACCATCGAGTTGACCGGCACCGGCGCCAAGCTCGACGCCTTTCTCAAGGCGATAGAACGCGGCGCGATACTCGAAACAGTACGCACCGGCGCCTCCGGCATCGGCCGCGGCGACCGGATACTGAGAGTCTAGAGAGGCGAGAGGGGAGAGGCGAGAGGAGGGCGCCGCCCGGTTTGACGCCAATCGCCTTTCGTCTATCGCTTTTGAACCGAAGGGAATGCAATGAAAATCTACTACGACAAAGACGCCGACCTGTCGCTCCTCAAGCGCAAGCACGTGGCCATTATCGGCTACGGCTCTCAGGGACATGCCCATGCCAACAACCTCAAGGAGTCCGGGGTCAAGGTGAGCGTGGGCGTGCGCAAGGGTGGCGCGTCCTGGAACAAGGCGAAGAACGCGGGTCTGCCGGTGAAAGAAGTGGGCGACGCGGTGCAGGGGGCGGATATTGTGATGATCCTGCTGCCGGACGAGCATCACGCGCAGGTCTATCGCGACGAGATCGAGCCCAACATCAAGAATGGCGCGACGCTTGCGTTCGCCCACGGCTTCAATATCCACTTCAAGCAGATCGAGCCGCGCGCCGACCTCGACGTCATCATGATTGCGCCGAAAGGACCCGGCCATCTCGTGCGCTCGACCTATACCCAGGGCGGCGGCGTGCCGTCGCTGATCGCGGTGGCGCAGAACCCGTCCAAGAAGGCGCGTGACATAGCACTGTCCTACGCTGCTGCAATCGGAGCCGCGCGGGCCGGAGTGATCGAGACCACCTTCCGCGAGGAATGCGAAACAGATCTGTTCGGCGAGCAGGTGGTGTTGTGCGGCGGGTTGACTGCGCTGATCGAGGCCGGCTACGACACACTGGTCGAGGCCGGCTATGCGCCAGAGATGGCGTACTTCGAGTGCCTGCACGAGGTGAAGCTGATCGTCGACCTGATCTACGAGGGCGGCATCGCCAACATGCGCTACTCGGTGTCGAACACCGCCGAGTACGGCGACTTTACGCGCGGCCCGCGCATCGTCAACGAGCAGACGCGCGCTGAAATGAAGAAGATACTGCACGAGATACAAACGGGGCAGTTCGCGAAGGAATTCATCCTGGAGAACAGGGCCGGCGCGCCGACGCTGAAGGCCATGCGCCGCATCGGCCAGGCGCACTCGGTGGAAACGGTTGGCGCCAAGCTGCGCGACATGATGCCGTGGATCAAGAAGAACCGGCTGGTGGACCAGTCCAAGAACTAGGATTGAGTTATCAGGATTGAGGATTGAGCCAAGCATGAATACAAGAGACAACTCGCGGGTGGAACTCGATCCTCAATCCTCGATCCTCAATCCTGAGCGGGGCGCATATCCGCACCCGTACATCGCGCGGGAAGGCTGGCCGTTCATCGCGGCGTCGTTTGTGGTGGCGGGTCTCGTGCACGGGCTGGCCGGCGGCTGGTGGGCGTTGCCGCTGTGGCTCGTCGTTGCCTTCATGGTGCAGTTCTTCCGCGACCCGCAGCGCGCGGTGCCGCGCGAGCCCGCGGCGGTGTTGTCCCCGGCCGACGGCCGCATCGTCGCGGTCGAGCGCGTGCGCGATCCTTATCTCGAGCGCGACGCCCTCAAGCTGAGCGTGTTCATGAACGTATTCAACGCCCATTCCAACCGCAGCCCGGTGGACGGCGAGGTGCGCGACGCCTGGTATCACCGCGGCAGCTTCTTCAACGCCGCGTTGTCGAAGTCCTCGCTCGAGAACGAACGTAACGCGCTGTGGATGCGTACCGCGGGCGGCGCCGACGTCACCTGCGTGCAGATCGCCGGGCTCGTCGCGCGGCGCATCCTGTGTTACGCCCGGCCCGGCCAATGGCTCGCGCGCGGCGAGCGCTACGGATTCATCAGGTTCGGTTCGCGCGTCGACGTCTACCTGCCGCTGGAGTCGCGGCCGGTCGCGGCGGTGGGTGACAAGGTATACGCCACTGCCAGCGTTCTGGCGATGCTGCCCTGACCGTGAACCGTAAACAGTAAACGGAGGAAGAAGTGGAGCGCACATTTCACCGTTCACCGTTCACTGTTCGCCGTTAACCCGCCATGCAGGACTCACGCGAGCACAAGATCTTCATCAAGTCGCGCTTTGCTCGACGCGGCATCTACTGGCTGCCGAACCTGCTCACGACCATCGCGCTTTTCGCCGGCTTTTACGCGATCGTGCAGGCGATGATCGGGCGCTTCGAGCTCTCCGCGATGGCGATCTTCGTAGCAATGGTGTTCGACGGTCTGGATGGCCGGGTGGCGCGCCTGACGCGCACCCAGAGCGCGTTCGGCGCCGAGTACGACAGCCTCGCCGACATGGTGTCGTTCGGGGTGGCGCCGGCGCTGGTGGTGTACGTATGGGCGCTCAAGGATTTCGCCGACATGGAGTCCGTGGCCTGGCTTGGGCCGTGGCTCACCACCAAGCTCGGCTGGATCGCTGCCTTCATTTATTGCGCGTGCGCGGCATTGCGGCTCGCGCGCTTTAACACCACGCTCGACGTTGCGGACAAGCGTTTCTTCCAGGGTTTGCCGAGTCCCGCGGCGGCGTGTCTTATCGCGGGGCTGGTGTGGGCGCTCGACGAATACCACATCAGGGGCCAGGACGTGAAGTGGCTGGCGTGGGGACTCACCGCATTCGCGGGACTCAGTATGGTGAGCAACTTCAAGTTCTACAGCGGCAAGGACATCAACCTGAGAAAGAGCGTCCCGTTCTCGGCGGTGGTCGGCATCACCTTCGGCCTGGTGGCGCTGTTCATGCTCTCCAGCACGTTGCCGCAGATGCTGTTCCTGCTGTTCGCGGCCTATGGCGCCTCGGGCTACGCGATCTGGATCTACGACCAGTTCCGCCGGCGGACCCTCGGCAAAGTGCCGCCGCCGCCGCCCGGCACCTGACCCGCCGACCTTGTCATTGGCGGCAAAAGCCTATATATTTCAAGACATGCATCGCTTAAAGCAGACCAGCGTTACGCCTCTCTCCGCCAGCCTTCTGCTGGCCGGTCTGCTGCTGCGCCGCTAGGCGCAAACACCCTTTTCCCACAATCTGTTGTTTCACCCCGCCGCGGCGAGTCCCGCAGCGGGTATCTGTCGAAACACGCGCGTGCACGCGCCGCAGCCAAGCCGCAGACGCCGCAACTACCGGAGAGAACCATGAGCAAGGACAAACTGATCATATTCGACACCACGATGCGCGACGGCGAGCAGAGCCCGGGCGCGTCCATGACGAAGGAGGAAAAGATCCGCATAGCACGTCAGCTCGAACGCATGCGGGTGGACGTGATCGAGGCCGGCTTCCCGGCGTCGAGCAATGGCGACTTCGAGGCGGTGCGCGCGGTTGCATCCATCATCAAGGACAGCACCATATGCGGCCTGGCGCGTGCCAACGAGAAGGACGTGCGCCGCTGCGGCGAGGCGGTCAGGGGCGCGCGCTCGCCGCGCGTGCACACCTTCATCGCGACCAGCCCCATCCACATGGAGAAGAAGCTGCGCATGGAACCCTCGCAGGTGATCGAGCAGGCGGTGAGGGCGGTGAAATGGGCGCGCGAATACACCGACAATATCGAGTTCTCGCCGGAAGACGCGGGCCGCTCGGACCTCGACTTTCTCTGCCGCATCCTCGAGCAGGTGATCAAGGCCGGCGCGACCACGATCAACGTGCCGGACACGGTGGGCTACACGCTGCCCGACCAATTCGGACCGCTGATCCGTAAGCTCCGCGAGCGTATCCCCAATTCCGACAAGGCGGTGTGGTCGGTGCATTGCCACAACGACCTGGGCCTCGCGGTCGCCAACTCGCTCTCCGCCGTGCTGAACGGCGCGCGCCAGGTCGAGTGCACGATCAACGGGCTCGGCGAGCGCGCCGGCAATGCCTCGCTGGAGGAGATCGTGATGGCGGTGCGCACGCGCCAGGACGTGTTTCCGTGCGAAACCGGCATCGATGCCACGCAGATCGTGCCGGCGTCGAAGCTGGTCTCCGGCATCACCGGCTACCCGGTGCAGCCGAACAAGGCGATCGTCGGCGCCAACGCTTTCGCGCACGAGTCCGGCATCCACCAGGACGGGGTGTTGAAGCACCGCGAGACCTACGAGATCATGAGCGCCGAGTCCGTTGGCTGGAACGCCAACCGCCTGACGCTCGGCAAGCTGTCGGGCCGCAACGCGTTCAAGAGCCGGCTGCAGGAGATCGGTATCGTGCTCGAGTCCGAGGAAGCGCTCAACGCCGCGTTCAAGCGCTTCAAGGACCTCGCCGACAAGAAACGCGAGATCTTCGACGAGGACCTGCAGGCGCTGATCACCGAGGAGAGCCTCGAGCACATGGAGAACGAGCGCTACCACCTGGTGTCCCTGACCGCGCATTCGGAGACCGGCGAACAGCCGTTCGCCAAGCTCGTGGTGTCGGATGCGGGCCGGGAAAAGCCGGCCCAGTCGCAGGGTAGCGGCCCGGTGGATGCCTCGTTCAAGGCGATCGAGTCGATCGTGAAAAGCGGGGCCGAGCTGTTGCTCTACTCGGTCAACAACATCACCAGCGGCACCGACTCGCAGGGCGAAGTGACGGTGCGGCTTGCGAAGAGCGGGCGCATCGTCAACGGCCAGGGCGCCGACACCGATATTGTCGTGGCCTCGGCCAAGGCCTACATTAACGCACTCAACAAGCTGCATTCGAAGCTGGAGCGGATCAATCCGCAGGTCTGATAACGGGGAAGGAGGGGACGATGGGCGGTAACAGGCTTGGCGCCGCCGCGCTGGTCGCGGCAGGCGCCCTGATCGTCGCGTTCGCGGCACATGCGCAGTACGCGTCGGAACTGGGAAAACTCGCGCCGGAGGCGCTGAAGGGGGGCGAGAAGCCGCAGCCGGCTCAGCTGAAGCAGGTGGCGCCCGACCTTTATTTTTTCTGGAACGACGGCTCGTCGAATGCTGTGTTCATGGTCACCGACGAAGGCGTGCTGGTCGTCGACACGCAGCAGCACCCGGCGGACGCGCGCCGGCTGCTCGGCCTCATCCGCAAGGTCACCGACAAGCCGATCCGGTGGGTAGTGGTGACGCATCCGCACGGCGACCATTACCTCGGCAACCCGGTGTTCAAGGCCGAGGGCGCGACCATTGTTTCGCAACGGGACACGCGCGGCATGATGAGCAAGTATTACAAGGATGAGGTGCAGCGCCGGCAGGCTTTTTTCAAGCGCTACAACCTCGACCAGGGCGAACTGCAGATGGTGCTGCCCGATATCACCTTCGATAGCCGCCTTACCCTGCACCTCGGCGGCCGCACGGCGGAGCTGATACACCTCGGCCCGGGGCAGAACCCGGGCGATACCCTGATCCACTTCCCGCACGCAAGAACGCTGTTCCTCGGCGGGCCGTTCTCGCGCCGCAACTGGTCGAACTACTCGTTCACGCCGTCGGTGGAGAACTGGATCGCGCTGCTGAGGAAGGCCGCCGCGATGGACGTGGATATCTTCATCGGCGGGCATGGAGACGTCGCGACGCGCGAGGACGTGCTCGAGTACGCGCAGATGAACGAAGATTTCCTGAACGCGGTCAAGGCCGGCATCGCGGAAGGCAAGAACCGCGACGAGCTTGCCGACACGATCAAGATGCAGAAGTACAGCCACTACCGGAATTTTCACCGCATGCGCGGCTGGGTCTACGCGCTGCACCACCTGCTCACCACCGGCAAGCCGATGGCGGCTTATCCATAATTGGATCGTACCGACCCGGCATGTAGCTGTGGCGCCCGGCGGTCCGCACCACCGCGGCTCAGGGGGAGCGGTTGGCACCGGCCGGGCGTCCAGCCCGGCGCACGTAGGCAATGCTGCTGAGGAAGAATACGGCGGCGAGCCCGGTCTCGAGGAGGGCCAGGCCCGCTGCGGGCCAGGCATCACCCCAGGCGCGCACCACGCCCTCCGCGAAGTAGGCGAGGATCAGCAACAGCGCCCACTGGAAGGTGTAGACCCGGCCGTGCAGGACGCCGAACAGGGGCGCAAGCAGCGGCAGCGCTTTCAACATCAGCCACGAGCCGCCGGGGCGCAGCGGCGCGAGCCACAGTTCCCAGGCGAGGCAGAGAAAGACGAGCGCAACCAGGCTCGCGCAGGCCGCCAGGTGGGCGGCGCGCTTCATCGCTCGCCGCTAGCGCGCAAGCCGGGCCGCAATCTCGGCGAGCCGGCGTCCCAGCGCGATGCAAAGCCTGCGCTCGTGCTCGGTGATCGGGTGCTCGCCGGCGCCGCCGGCATGATGGCTGGCGCCGTAGGGTGTGCCGCCGGACGCGGTGGCAAACAGTTCCGGCTCGGTGTACGGCAGGCCCACGATCAACATGCCGTGATGCAGCAGCGGCAGCATCATGGTGAGCAGCGTGGTTTCCTGCCCCCCATGCAGGCTCGCGGTGGAAGTGAACACGGCGGCTGGCTTGCCGGCGAGACTGCCTTTCAGCCAGTGCTCACCGGTGGAGTCCCAGAAATACTTCATCGGCGCCGCCATATTGCCGAAGCGCGTGGGCGAGCCCAGCGCGAGACCGGCGCACTCCTCGAGATCCTTGTGCTCCGCGTACGGCGCGCCGGATGGCGGCACCGCGGGCGTGGCGGCCTCGTGCGCCGTGGAAACCGTGGGGACGGTGCGCACGCGGGCGGCGCAGCCTGCAACCTGCTCCACGCCGCGCGCGACCAACTGCGCCATCTCCTTCACCGCTCCGGTGCGGCTGTAGTAGAGGACGAGGATCTCCTTCATCGTGGGGTGACGGCGGACGCCGGGAGTATCATGTCAACCTCCACTGTGCACGGGTACGGCGTGATGCTCAAGCCCAGGAAATCCCCCCCGCTCATCAACTTCGCGCGCATGGCGTGGCGGCGCTTCGCCGCGGAGCGCTGCCTGCAGATTGCCTCCAGCCTGACCTTCACCGTGCTGCTGGCAATCGTGCCGGTATTTGCCGTCACGCTGACGCTGATATCGGCGTTCCCGGTGTTCGGCGAGCTGATGCTGCACATCCGGCAGTTTCTGGCCCAGAACCTGCTGCCGGAAGCGGCTGAGTTCATCGCAGGCTACGCGGTGCAGTTCGCCGAGAACGCAGCGAGGCTGACCGCGGCCGGCGCAGCGGTCCTCTTCGTCACGGCGATGATCGTGCTGCAGACGATAGACCGCGCTTTGAACCAGATCTGGCGCGCGCCGCGCGCGCGCATCACGGTGCAGCGCGTCTTCATCTACTGGACGCTGCTCACCGTGGGGCCGGTCCTCATCGGCGCCGGCCTGTCGCTTACGTCGTGGCTGGTCAGCCAGTCCCTGGGGCTGGTGAAGGGCGTGCCGCTGGCGGACGAGGTGCTGCTCACGCTGGTGCCGATACTGCTCACCGCGCTTGCTTTTGCGCTTCTCTACATCACCATACCGAACCGGCGCGTGCTGGTGCGCGATGCACTCACCGGCGGACTTCTCGCGGCGCTCGCGTTCGAGGGGATGAAGAACGGCTTTGCGTTCTATATCAAGCAGTTCCCGACCTACAAGCTGGTCTACGGTGCGTTTGCCAGCGTTCCCATCTTCCTGCTGTGGATCTATCTGTCGTGGCTGGTGGTGCTGTCCGGCGCGGTGGTGGCGGCGGTGATGCCTGAATGGCGCGAGCGCGCTGTTCAGGTCGAACCCGTTCCCGGCACGCAGTTCCTCGACGCGCTTCAGATCCTGCGGGTGCTGTGGGAAGCGCACCATACCGGCAAGGTGGTCACCCTGTTGCAACTGCATGACGTCGTCCGGTTGCCCATGGACCACATCGAGGCGACACTCGATGCGATGGATGCGGCGCATTGGGTGGGCCGGACCGGCAACGGGTGGGCGCTGCTCCGCGCCGCCACCGAGATCAGCGTGGCAGACGTCTATCACCTGTTCGTGTTCCGCCCCGGCGCCAGGCTGCCGGCGCGCCAGTCGGGACAGGAACTCGACCTACTCGCGCTGGAGCTTGCCGGCGGCATAGAAGACAGCCTCAAGCTGTCTCTCGATGAACTGTTCCGCAGGGCGGCGGCGCCGGAACCGGCTGCCGCCCCGTTGCGGGTCCATGCGGTATAGCACTGGCGGGCCAGCCAGACGGTCAGCTTCGGTCGTGGCCGCCCGCGGCGGCCTGAGTGGAATACTGCCAGTTGCGCTGCCAGGCGCTTACCACCGCAGTCGGATACTCGGGCTTGCCCAGGCTGCCGTTGTAGCGCCCGAGCGCGCGGTAGAGGTCGCCGTTCTCGAGGTCGAGGTAATACCGCAGGATCAGGCAGCCAAAGCGCAGGTTGGTGCGCAGGTGGAACAGGTTATGGTCCTTGTCGCCGATCAGTTTCACCCAGAACGGCATCACCTGCATGTAGCCGCGGGCGCCGGCGCGCGACACCGCGTACTTGCGGAAATTGCTTTCCACCTGGATCAGCCCCAGCACCAGCTGCGGGTCGAGGCCGGCGCGCTTGGCCTCGTAGTGCACCGTGACCAGGAATTCCTCGCGCTGGACGCGGTCAGGGACGCGCGTGGCAAGCCGCTGCGACATCTCGACCAGCCAGCGCCGCGCCTGCGCCTCGGTGTCGAACGCCAGAAACGGCGTAGCGTGGTCCGCAACCGACTTGTGCAGCGCGGCCTGCACGCTGCCGGACAGCGGTTCGAAAATCTGGGTACCCGGCTGCGCGCTCCCCGGCGCTACCAGGGCAAGCGCCCAGGCGATCTGGAATACGGCGCGGGTTAATCTACGCACACCCTTGATTTTACGTAATTGACCGCGTCATTCAAGGATACGGCCTGTGCCTTGGCGTCGCGCCGCCCCTGGTATTCGATCTGACCGCCTTTGAGACCTCTTTCGCCGACTACCACGCGATGCGGAATGCCGATGAGTTCCATGTCGGCGAACATGACGCCGGGCCGCTCGTCGCGGTCGTAGAGCAGAGCATCGATGCCCGCTGCCGTGAGTTCGCGGTAGAGGTTCTCGGCGGCTTCGCGCACCTGGGCGCTCTTGACCATGCCGATTGGCACGATCGCCAGTTCGAATGGCGCCATCGCGCGCGGGAAAATGATGCCGCGCTCGTCATAATTCTGCTCGATGGCGGCGGCGACGATGCGGGTGACGCCGATGCCGTAACAGCCCATTTCCATGATCTGCGGCTTGCCCGACTCGTCGAGGAAGGCGAGGTTCAGCGCCTTCGAATACTTGGCGCGTAGCTGGAACACGTGCCCGACCTCGATGCCGCGCAGGATCTCGAGCCGGCCGCGGCCGTCGGGGCTGGCGTCCCCGGCTGCGACGTTGCGGATGTCGGCCACCACGGGTTCCGGGAAATCGCGCACGATATTGGCGCCGGTAAAGTGATGCTCGTTTTCGTTGGCGCCGATGGTGAAATCGGCCATTGCCGCAACGGTGCGGTCGGCGATAACGATGCCGGTGAAGCCGACCGGGCCCAGGGATCCGGGATTCGCCCCGAACGTCGCCCGGATGGCCTCGGCGGAGGAAAAAGCGACCGGCTGCTTCACCTGCGGGTGCTTGCCGGCCTTGACCAGGTTCAACTCGTGGTCGCCGCGCACCAGCAGCAGCGCCGGCTTGCCGTCGGTGCCGTCCACCACCACGGCTTTCACAGTGCGCTCGGCCGGGACTTTCAGGAACGCGCACAGGTCGGCGATGGTTTTCACGCCGGGCGTGCGCACTTTCTGCAGCGCTTCCCGCGCGGGGCCGCGCGGCGCCGCGGGCGCCATCGCCTCCGCCAGTTCGACGTTGGCGGCGTAGTCGGAGTCCGGGCAGTAGGCGATCGCATCCTCGCCGGAGTCTGCCAGCACATGAAATTCGTGCGAGCCGGTACCGCCGATGCTGCCCGTGTCCGCGGCAACGGCGCGGAACTTGAGGCCAAGCCGCGTGAAAATGCGCGTATAGCACTCGATCATCTCGCGGTAGGTCCGCTCCAGGCTCGCCAGGTCGGCATGGAAGGAGTAAGCATCCTTCATCACGAATTCCCGCGCGCGCATCACGCCGAAGCGCGGCCGGATCTCATCGCGGAACTTGGTCTGGATCTGGTAGAGATTTAGCGGCAACTGACGGTAGCTCTTCACTTCCTGGCGCACGATGTCGCTGACGACTTCCTCGTGCGTGGGGCCGATGCAGAAATCGCGCTGGTGCCGGTCCTTGACGCGCAGCAGTTCCGGCCCGTACTGTTCCCAGCGCCCGGACTCCTGCCACAGTTCCGCCGGCTGCACCGCGGGCATGACGAGCTCGATCGCGCCGGCGGCGTTCATTTCGGCGCGCACGATGCCTTCCACCTTGCGCAGAACGCGCAGGCCGAGCGGCATCCAGGTGTAAATGCCCCGGGCAAGCTGCCGTATCATGCCCGCGCGCAGCATCAGCCGGTGGCTGATGACCTCGGCATCGGCGGGAGTTTCCTTGAGGGTGGACAGCAGGAATTGCGTGACGCGCATGACTGTTAGAATTCGTGAAAGCGCTATTCTACCAACCCGTTCGCGCATTTCAGCAGCATGAGCTTCTTTTCCCGATGGCGCTGGCGCAAGTCCGCCAGTGAGGACGAATCGGTATATGTGACCGAGAAGTACGGCGTGCGCTCGCTGCACATCGGCAGCGACACCATCCAGAGCTCGATGCGCCTCGCGCGCCCGAACGATCTCGAGCTCGCCTATACCCGCAGCATGATGGCGTTCCTGCTGTTCAACGATGCGCCGCAACGCGTGCTCATGGTCGGCCTTGGCGGGGGCTCCCTTGCGAAGTTCATCTACCACCGGCTGCCGGAGGCGGCGAGCGAGGTGCTGGAGATCAACCCGCAAGTGGTGGCGGTGGCGCGCCGCATGTTCGAGGTGCCGGCCGGTGACGAGCGTTTCACGGTGCGGGTTTGTGATGCCGCGGATTTCATCGCGCGCGAGGGGCCCGCCTACGACACGATTCTGGTGGACGGATATGACGGCGAGTCGCAGGTCGAGACGCTGTCGTCGCGGGCGTTCTACGCCGCCTGCCGGCGGCGCCTCGCCGCGCGCGGCGTGCTGGTGGTGAACCTGTGGGGGTCGGATCGGGCGTTCGACGACTGCCTGGAGCGCATCGAGTCCACCTTTCCGGCCGGGGCATTGTGCCTGCCGGCGGAAAGGCCGGGCAACGTCATCGTATTCGGATTCCGCGACGCGCCGGGCAACCCGCGCTGGGACGAGCTGGAAGCGAGGGCCCGCGCGCTGGAGGCGCGTTACGGGCTCGAGTTCGGCAAGTTCGTGCGCGGCCTGCGCAAGATGAACCGGTGGGACGAGGGGCGCCTCTATGCAGCGGGTGTGGGATGACCGGTGACGGCAGTCTCGGCTGCATGCCGGGACTTTTGTTTGGGTCCGAACTGTGAAAAAATCGCCGCAACCATGCAGAGGACTCCATGATCGATCGCGACGGCTATCGACCAAACGTAGGCATCATCCTAAGTAACTCTAAGAACGAGGTTTTCTGGGGAAAGCGAATTCGCGAACACGGGTGGCAGTTTCCCCAGGGCGGGATCAAGCACGGTGAGGCCCCGGAGGCCGCCATGTATCGCGAACTGAAGGAAGAGGTGGGGCTCGAGCGGCAGCACGTGCAGGTGCTCGGGCGTACGCGCGAATGGCTGCGTTACGAGGTGCCGAACCAGTGGCTGAGGCGCGAATGGCGCGGCAGCTACCGCGGCCAGAAACAGATCTGGTTCCTGCTGCGGCTGGTTGCCCGCGATTCCGACGTGCACCTGCGGGCTTCCAGCAAGCCCGAATTCGACGCCTGGCGCTGGAGCAACTACTGGGTGCCGATGGAAGCGGTGATCGAGTTCAAACGGGACGTCTACCAGCGCGCACTGGAGGAACTGGCGCCATATCTGAACCGGTACCCCGGGCGCGGTGCGCGCGGCAGGCGCGCCGAGCGGGCGGGCACGCCGCACCGGGAATAGGCGGCAAGCTCCGCGCGGCGCAAGGAAAGACTAGGCCATGCTCCGGAACTATCTTCCCTTGCCGTCAGCGATGCTGCGGCCGGGCACCGGCTACGCGCAGCCGACGCAGGCCGTGCCCGACAGGGTAGCGCTCGACGATGCGGCTGTGAGCGTTATGACCGACCTTACCCGCGTGACCGCGGTCATCATACTTCCCGGCGATACCGTTGATGAGGCGCACCGGCGCATGATCCATCGCGGCGTGCGCCTGCTGCTCGTCGTGGACCAGGATCGCAAGTTGGTAGGGCTCGTTACCGCTTCCGACCTGCTGGGAGAAAGGCCGGTGCAGGCGGCTTCCGAGCGCGGCATGCGGCGTGAAGAGCTGATGGTGCGCGACATCATGACCCCGCAGGAGCGGCTGGAGGTTCTGGACATGGCCGACATGCGCGCCGCTAAGGTCGGGCACATCGTAGCTACCCTGAAGAAGGCGGGACGACAGCATGCCGTGGCGGTGGAGCGCGACACCGGGGGACGGCAACTGGTGCGTGGACTGTTCTCGGTTACCCAGATCGCGCGCCAACTCGGAGTGGTGATCCAGACCAGCGACGTGGCCCGCACTTTTTCCGAGATAGAATCGACGCTTGCCCGGTGAGCCTGCGGCGATGTGCCTATTGACAGGCACACTGCTGCCTTTCTATACTGGGTTCACGGATTAGACTAAGTCTAAGATGGGATTGACCGGTAGCAGTGAGTAAGTGCTTCCTAAGGCCCGGAAAATCTTAATCAAGTTATTGTTTATAAGGAGATATATATGAAGATCAAGGGATCCAAGACCCACGAGAATCTGAAGGCAGCCTTTGCCGGTGAGTCACAAGCCAATCGGCGCTATCTGTACTTCGCAGCGAAGGCCGATGTGGAAGGGCAGAACGACGTCTCGGCCGTGTTCCGTTCCACTGCGGAAGGCGAGACCGGGCACGCGCACGGCCACTTGGAATATCTCGAAGCGTGTGGCGACCCGGCGACGAATCTGCCGATCGGCAAGACGCGCGAGAACCTGAAGGCGGCGATCGCCGGCGAGACCCACGAGTACACCGACATGTACCCGGGCATGGCCAAGATCGCGCGCGGCGAGGGTTTCGGTGAAATCGCCGACTGGTTCGAGACTCTGGCCAAGGCGGAGCGCTCGCACGCCAACCGCTTCCAGAAGGCTCTGGACGCGCTGGCCGACTAGCCGCCGGAGAGGCGCAAGGCGAGAGGAGTGAGGCGCCAAGCCTCGCTTCTCTTGTGCTTCACGCGACAGCGCGCCGCCTCTCGCCTCTCGCCTATCTCCTTTCACCTCTCCCGACCATGACTATTCGCGAAGGGAGCCTAGAGGCTCCCACCCGACATCCGCTCGACTGGCAAGCAACGGACTTCTACGACGAGGCGAAGCTCGACAAGGAGCTTGAGCGCGTTTTCGACATCTGCCACGGCTGCCGCCGCTGCGTGAATCTATGCACGGCGTTTCCGACCCTGTTCGACCTCGTGGACGGAAGTCCCACCATGGAAGTCGACGGCGTCAGCAAAGCCGATTTCGGCAAGGTGGTGGACCAGTGCTATCTGTGCGACATGTGCTACATGACCAAGTGCCCGTACGTGCCGCCGCATGCCTGGAATGTCGATTTTCCCCATCTCATGCTGCGCGCCAAGGCGGTCAAGTTCCGCAAGGGCGAAGTGAATTTCCGCGACAAGCTGCTCTCCAGCACCGACGCCCTCGGCAAGCTGGCGTCGATCCCGGTGGTGGTGCAGGCGGTCAATGCCGTCAACAAGGCCGGCTTCACGCGCGGCATCATGGACCGGCTGCTCGGCATCCACCAGGATCGCGTGCTGCCCGAGTACCACAGCGCGAAATTCCGCAGTGCCGCCAGGCCGGTGGCGTCGTTTCCGGTGAAGGATGGCAAGGCGACGCCGGGCAGGGTCGCGATCTTTTCGACCTGTTACGTCAACTACAACGAGCCGGGAATCGGCCACGACTTGCTGAAAATCCTCGCGCACAATGAGGTGCCGGCCGTCATCGTCGAGAAAGAAGCTTGCTGCGGCATGCCGAAGCTCGAGCTGGGCGACCTCGAGGCGGTGGCGCGCAACAAGGCGCGCAACGTGCCGGTGTTGGCGCGACTCGCGCGCGAGGGTTACGCCATCCTCAGCGCAGTGCCTTCCTGTACCCTGATGTTCAAGCAGGAGCTGCCGTTGATGTTCCCGCACGACACCGAGGTCAAGGCGGTGGCGGAAGCGATGTTCGACCCTTTCGAGTACCTGGTATCGCGCCACAAGGACGGCCTGCTCAAGACCGGCTTCAGCACGCCGCTGGGCAAGGTTTCCTACCACATACCGTGCCACCTGCGGGTGCAGAACATGGGGCAGAAGACGCGCGAACTGCTGGAGATGGTCCCGGGCACCAAGGTCACCACCGTCGAGCGCTGCGCCGGGCACGACGGCACCTGGGGCGTGAAGAAGGAATACTTCGATAATTCGATGAAGATCGGCCGCCCGGTGTTCCGCCTGATGGCGGAAGCCGCTCCCGACTACGTCAGTTCCGACTGCGCCATTGCCGGCCGCCATATTCTGCAGGGGATAGGAGCAACCACCGCGCGGAAAGAGCATCCGATCACATTGATACGCATTGCCTACGGATTATAGAAAGGAGTGACTCGTTTCCCGTTACTCGTTGCTCGTATGCGGTCATGCAGCGACAACCGAGCAACGAGAAACGAGAAACGAACCCATGCCCCACATCACCCGCGACAGCCTGATGCCACTCGAGGCCTACGCCCGGGCGCGGACAGAATTCCGCGCGCGCGTGATGGCGCACAAGAAGAGCCGCACGCTGGCGCTCGGCGAGCACGTCACGCTGATCTTCGAGGACGAACTCACCATCCGTTACCAGATCCAGGAAATGCTGCGCGTCGAGCGCATCTTCGAGGAGGCGGGCATCCAGGACGAGCTCGATGCCTACAACCCGCTGGTTCCCGACGGCGGTAACTGGAAGGCGACGATGCTGATCGAGTATCCGGACGTGGCGGAGCGCCAGCGCATGCTCGCCCGGCTGATCGGCATCGAGGACCGCGTCTGGGTGCAGGTCGAAGGTCACGCCCGGGTCTACGCCCTAGCCGACGAAGACCTCGAGCGGGAGAACGCCGAAAAAACGTCCGCGGTGCACTTCCTCCGCTTCGAGCTCGATCGCGCCATGGCACAGGCGCTGAAGAAGGGCGCCAGTTTCGCCATCGGCATCGATCACCCCGACTACACCGTTAGTGTTACCAATATCGAGCCTAGCGCGCGTACGTCCCTAGTTGCCGACCTGGCTGCATAGCTCCGCGGCGCCGGGTTGGCCAGCGCGCTTGCCGCTTGCTATGCTGGCGGCACTCCTTTCCGGCGACAGTTGTGATGGAATCCCGTTTTGTTTCCTGGGCAGAGCGCTGCGCGCGGGGCGCTGTTGTTGCCCTGTCCCTTCTGGCGGCGCTGGCGGCGTTTGGCGCGACTCCGTGGTCGGACAACTGGCAGCAATGGAGCGTCGATTTCGACGAGGACAAAAAGCCGTGGAAGGAAATCGCGAGCAAGATTCCACCCTATCCCCGGCCTGAAAACCTGGTGCCATTCGAGGGCGGCAGCGCGAGCCCGCACCGTTTCTTCATCGACGCGCCGTCCCTGTCCGTAGGCGAGGACGGCGTGGTGCGCTATACCCTGCTGGTCAGGACCGCGGGTGGTGCCACCAACGTCAGCTTCGAGGGCATGCGCTGTGAGACGCGCGAGCAGAAGTACTATGCCCTGGGCAGAGCGGACGGTAGCTGGGTGCGGGCGCGCGATCCGCAATGGCGGCGTTTAGTGACGCAAAGCGTCAACCGCCACCACGACGTGCTCTACGCGGAAGTCCTCTGCCTTGGCAAGTCCCCGGTCACGACCACGCGCGAAGCGCTGCAGCGGCTGAAGTCCAGCTCCCCCACTTTCGAGTAGCCGGCGGCAGTCGCAGTATCCACTGGCGGCAGCCGTTACCTGCAATCCCTGAGATAGCGGCTGCTGTTGTGCTACAACAGCACGAGATTGTCGCGGTGTATCAACTCGGGCTCGTCCACGTAGCCCAGCCGCGCTTCGATCTCGTTCGAAGGCGCGCCCAGGATCCGGCGTGTTTCGGCCGAGGTGTAGTTGACCAGCCCGCGCGCGATCTCGCGTTGCGACGCGTCGAGGCAACTCACCACCTCGCCGCGCCCGAATTCCCCGCGTACCTCGCGCACGCCGATCGGCAGCAGGCTTTTCCCCAGCGCCGTCAGCGCCCGCGCCGCGCCGGCGTCGAGCAGGAGGCTGCCGCGGACTTGCAGGTGGTCGGCGAGCCACTGTTTGCGCGCCGCCAGCGTCGCCCGCTCGGCAGTCAGTAGCGTGCCGATCCGCTCGCCGCGGGCAAGGCGCGGCAGCACGTCGTTCTCGTGCCCCGAGGCGATCACGGTGGGGGCGCCGCCGCGCGCGGCGCGCTTCGCGGCCAGTACCTTGGTGATCATGCCGCCGAGCGCGATGTGGCTGCCGGTGCCGCCCGCCATCGCCTCCAGCGCCGGGTCGCCCGCGCGGCCTTCGTTGATCAGGATGGCGGCAGCATCCTTGCGCGGGTCCTTGTCGTGGAGGCCGGCCTGGTCGGTAAGGATTACCAGGGCGTCGGCCTCAATGAGATTGGTTACCAGCGCCGCCAGCGTATCGTTGTCACCGAAGCGGATCTCGTCGCTGGCGACGGTGTCATTCTCGTTGATGATGGGAACCACGCCCAGGTCAAGGAGGGTGCGCAGGGTGGAGCGGGCGTTGAGGTAGCGCTTGCGGTCGGCGAGGTCCTCGTGCGTGAGCAGGATCTGCGACGTCAGCAGCCGGTGCTCGCTGAAGCACGTTTCGTAGGCCTGGATCAACCCCATCTGCCCGACTGCCGCCGCCGCCTGCAGTTCGTGCAGCGCGTGTGGGCGCTTGTCCCAGCCGAGGCGCTGCATGCCGGAGGCGATGGCCCCGCTCGAGACCAGAACGACCTCGCGCTGCATGCGTCTCAATTCGGCAATCTGTCCGGCCCAGCGCGAGAGCGCGGCAAGGTCGAGCCCGCGGCCCTGGTTGGTGACCAGGCTCGATCCGACTTTCACGACCAGCCGCTTCGCGTTTTCCAGGACGGATGACATAGGGTTCCGGAATCACGGTTCAGGATTCGGGATCTTGCGTTTGCGCCCCGGCTTTTCCGGACTCCTGGATCCCGAATCCTGTTCCAGGTGCTGCATCACGGCGAAAGAAAGCTCGCGACAGCCCTCGCCGGTAAGCGCGGAAATGATAAAGCTTTTGCCCTTCCAGCCAAAATCCTTGAGTAAGCGCCTGACCACGCCGGTGCGCGCATCGGCGGCGATCATGTCGATCTTGTTGAGCACCACCCAGCGCGGCTTGAGGAAGAGCTTCTCATCATACTTCTTCAGCTCCTTCACGATTGCTTTCGCCTCGCGCGCCGGTTCGACGGCTTCGTCCAGCGGCGCGACATCCACCAGGTGCAGCAGCAGGCGCGTGCGCGCGAGATGGCGCAGGAACTGGTGGCCGAGGCCCGCCCCTTCGGCGGCACCCTCGATCAGGCCCGGGATGTCGGCCAGCACGAAGCTGCGGTTGACATCCACCCGCACCACGCCGAGGCTCGGGGCGAGCGTGGTGAAGGGGTAGTCCGCGACCTTTGGACGTGCGGCGGAGAGGGCACGGATGAGAGTGGACTTGCCGGCGTTGGGCATGCCGAGGAGGCCGACGTCGGCGAGCAGCTTCAGCTCGAGCTTCAGCCGGCGGTGCTCGCCCTCGCCGCCACGCGTGAACTGCCGTGGCGCGCGGTTGATGCTCGATTTGAAGTGCAGGTTGCCGAGCCCCCCGGCGCCGCCCGCGGCGAGCAACGCCCGCTCGCCGTCGTGGCCCAGATCGGTGATCAGCTCGCCGCTTTCCAGATCGCTCACGACGGTGCCGACCGGTACGCGCAATACCACGTCCGCGGCGGACCTGCCGTACTGATCGGAGCCGCGGCCGTTCTCGCCGTCCTTGGCGCGGTGTATGCGCGCGAAGCGGTAGTCGATAAGCGTATTCACGTTGCGGTCGGCGACCGCGTAGATCCCGCCGCCGCGCCCGCCGTCGCCGCCGTCGGGGCCGCCGCGCGGCACGAACTTCTCGCGCCGAAAGCTGGCGACGCCGTCGCCGCCCTTGCCGGAGTGCACCTCGATCATGGCCTCGTCAACGAACTTCATAAATTAGCCGCCCTGAAACAAAAAAGCCCTGTCGGATGACAGGGCTTTCGGTGGACGCGGCTCCGTTCAAGCAGGAACGACGTTCACCGTCTTGTTGCTGTCCGGTCCCTTCTGGGCGAACTTGACATGTCCCGTTACCCTGGCAAAAAGCGTATGGTCGCGGCCCATGCCGACGTTATTGCCGGGGTGCACCTGGGTGCCGCGCTGGCGCAGGATGATCTCGCCCGCGTTCACCAGCTCGCCGCCAAAGCGCTTCACGCCGAGGCGCTTGGATTGCGAATCGCGCCCGTTTCGGGAACTGCCGCCCGCCTTCTTATGTGCCATGACCTGCTCCTAATCCGATATAGGGGAGGGGAATATCCCCTCATTCCCTGCATTTCCTGCTGTTCTCACTTGTAGGGGTGTATGAGGGGAGTATCCCCTCATTCCTTATTCCTTCCCTACGCGATGCCGAGGATCTCGATCTCGGTGTAGTTCTGGCGGTGGCCCTGGCTCTTGCGGTAATGCTTGCGGCGCCGCATCTTGAAGATATGCACCTTCTCGCCCCGGCCGTGGCCGAGCACCTTGGCCTTGACGGTGGCCCCGGACACGAGGGGGACGCCCAACTTGAGCGCCTCACCATCGGCCACCAGCAGCACCTGGTCGAGCACGATTTCCTGCCCGATTTCCGCGCCGATCTGCTCGATCCTGAGTTTTTCGCCGGCACTGACCCGGTACTGCTTGCCGCCGGTCTTGACCACCGCGTACATGGCGCCACCCATCCAGCCTTGTTTGAGAGCCGCGCATTCTACAAAAACAGCGCCGTTTAGTCAAAGGAATCGTGCTGGTGGTCCACCGGGGTCCCCTTTTTACATCAAAAGGTTAAAGCGCCCCGGGAACGCGGGTTTGGCGCGATTTTTTGCTGGTATCATCCTCCCACTTTTTACGAGGTGGGACGGTGTCGCTGGAAGCAATACGCGGATTCATGGAGGCGGACATGCGCGCCGTTGACGACGTAATCCGCGCCCGACTGGGATCCGACGTGCTGCTGATCCGCCAGGTGGCGGAATATATTGTCGGTGGCGGCGGCAAGCGCCTGCGGCCGCTGCTGTTGCTGCTCTCCGCCGGCGCATTCGGCTACCGCGGGCCGCACCGTCACGAACTGGCCGCGGTGGTCGAGTTCATACATACGGCGACGCTGCTGCACGACGATGTCGTGGACGAGTCCAGCCTGCGGCGCGGGCGCGCCACCACCAACTCGCTGTTCGGCAACGCCACCGCCGTGCTGGTCGGCGATTTCGTCTATTCGCGCGCATTCCAGATGATGGTGGAGGTGAACAGCCTGCGCGTGCTGCAGGTTCTGGCTGACGCCACCAACGTGATCGCCGAGGGCGAAGTGATGCAGCTCATGAATTGCCACAACCCCGACATCGACGAGACCGGCTACCTCGAAGTAATCCGTTGCAAGACGGCCAAGCTGTTCGAGGCCGCCACGCGCCTTGGGGCGATCCTGAGTGCCGCGCCGAGCGGGGAAGAGGATGCGATTGGCGATTACGGCACGCACCTCGGCACCGCTTTCCAGCTAATCGACGACGTGCTCGACTATTCGGGCGACCAGGCGGTGATTGGCAAGAACGTCGGGGACGACCTTGCCGAAGGCAAGCCCACGTTGCCGCTGATCTACGCCATCAAGCACGGCAGCCGGGCCCAGGCCGACCTGGTGCGGCGTGCCATCGAGCACGGCGGACGCGACGGGCTCGGGGCTGTGGTAGAGGCGATCCGTTCCACCGGCGCGCTCGACTATGCGCGGGAGCAGGCGCGCCGGGAGTCCGCGGCAGCGTGTAACGCGCTTGCCCGGCTGCCGCATTCAAGGGAGCGCGAATATTTGCTACAATTGGCCAACTTCGCGGTAACGCGTACTTATTGAAGCGGCAACCAGTTAGCAGTGAGCGGACAGCAGAGGGCGCGGCGCAGCCGCGCTTTTTTGCTCATGGAAGTCCGCTTGCTGCTCACCGTTTACCGCTTACTGGTACCAGTCGGGGTGTAGCGCAGCCTGGTAGCGCACTGCGTTCGGGACGCAGGTGTCGGAGGTTCAAATCCTCTCACCCCGACCACTCTTTC
>Ga0210379_10000112_pt1 | contig 21135 bp, 15 predicted proteins | sample PLMedo_2_FD_155468 | JGI IMG/M metagenome (GOLD analysis project Ga0210379, IMG submission 155468) | Groundwater sediment microbial communities from an aquifer in East River, Colorado, USA - PLM4_32_coex redo | ecosystem: Environmental > Terrestrial > Soil > Riparian zone | place: USA: East... | reverse complement strand
GGCAACTGGGTCTCGACTTCGCCAACAGTCTCGACCTTTGCGGGTTTTCCGACTGGCGGATGCCCAATCGAAAAGAGCTGCTCAGCCTCGTCAATTACGGCGCCGCCAATATCGGGATCGATCTGCTGAGCAACGGCTTCACCTTTCAGGTGGAATCCGTCCTGTGGTCGTCGTCGAGCGTTGCCGGTAGTGCGGCCGAGGCGTGGACCCTCATCGTGCTACCAGGCGTGTTGTCCCAGGGGCCCAAGTCTGGCGGTAACTACGTCCTGCCCGTGCGCGCCGGACGGTAGGGCATTCGAGTATGGGATTCTTTCATGAAGAGAAGAATGGCATGGCTCGATACGAACATCTGTCCATCTGCAAGCAGGCGATGGATCTGGCGACCAACCCGGAGACCCCTTCATGCGCAACCTTCGTCTGATTCTGCTGCTGGCCGCCGGCCTGCTGCCGTTCGCCACGGCGCGAGCCGCGCCCGCCGACCTGCCCCAGACCGGCCAGACCACGTGCACCGACGCCACCGGTGCCGCGATTGCCTGCGCCAATACCGGCCAGGACGGCGACCGCAAGGCCGGCGTGGCCTGGCCGGTTCCACGCTTCACCGTGGACGGCACCGGCAACTGCATCACCGATAAGTTGACCGGTCTCATGTGGGTCCGGAATCCGGATGCCACAGCTCGAACCTGGCAACAGGCCCTCGACTTCGCCAACAGCCTCGAGCGTTGCGGCGCTGCCGACTGGCGGCTGCCCAATGTAAACGAGCTTGAAAGCCTGGTGAACATTGATGTCGCGAATCAAGCAAGCTTCCTGAACGGCCAGGGTTTCAGCGGCGTGCAGGCCAACGGCTACTGGTCGTCGTCGATCTGGGCCGGCTTTGGCTCCGGTTCAGTACCGTTGGCGTGGGTCGTCAACATGGTCAGCGGCGGCCTGGGCCCCATCCCCAGGTCCGCCGGCGGTTTCGTCTTGCCCGTGCGCGCCGGACAGTAACCTTTCCTGCCTCAAAGCGGTCCGGGTTCGGATTCGTGCGAGTTTCTAGCATCTCGGTCTTGCTGTTCACCCTCAGCGCTTGCGGACCGGGGCGGCGGGTCGGGCAGCGCCGTGGAGATCAAGCACTTTGCCGCTAACGACGGTGTGAACAGCGATGATCTCTGGACAAACCACGGCGCGCGCCCGGTCCATCATAACGGGCGACCAGCTCCCGTGCAGGGGTGAAATAGCGCTGCGTATTCCGCGGCACCGAGCGGCGTCTACTTCCGGTCCGTAGAAGCAAGGAAGTCCCTTTGGTGCGCTAGCGAACAGACCGGTTTGGCAGCCAGGCTCACTATTGCCTCCCGGCACTACCGATGCCTGACTATAGGCATGATTACATGGTCTTTTCCGCGCTTAAAGCAAGCGTCTTCAATCGCAGATGGTGGCGTATGGCGAGCCCTTCTGCAGATCTCTCCGTCACCGACCGGACTGTTCCAGTGAAAGTGCGCCCGCCGTTGACGCCCGTGGTTCAGCTGTCCACCGCAGATAAAGCCGACTTCGGCCGGCGGCCGCTGCTGGCGACCCACAATCTGCATCAGTCCGAACTGTTTACCGACGCGGCTCTGATCGACTTGCTCGACCATTTTCCACGCCAGCACCTGTACGCGTTGACGATGGGCGACGATCTTGCGCGCACCGACGACAACCGGCTTGCGCTTCACGACGGCGTGAGCGGCACCGAGTTGTTGCGGGCGGTCAAGAACGGCCGCTTGTGGCTCAACATCACGCGTGTCGACCGCGCCGATGCACGTTACCGCGCACTCATCGAGCAACTGTACGCACAGCTCGCGGCGCAAGCACCCGGCTTCGCGCCCGTCGCGAGCCAGGGTACCTTGCTGATTTCGTCGCCGCACGCAATCGTCTACTACCACGCCGATGGCCCGGCGTCGGTGCTCTGGCATATCCGGGGCCGGAAACGAATCTGGATCTACCCCGCACTCGACGAGCGTCTTGTCCGGCGCGAACTCCTGGAAGACATCTTCGCCGGTGTCCGGCACGAATACCTGCCCTATGAGCATGCTTACGATCGGGCGGCGGTGGTCTACGATCTCGAGCCCGGGCAATTTGCCACCTGGCCGCAAAATGCTCCGCACCGGGTGACCAATCTGGACAGCGTCAACGTCTCGCTTTCGACCGAGCACTTCACCCGGCAGAGCCGCTGGCGGGCGCGCGTCTATACCGCCAACCGCTTCTTCCGCACCCGGATCGGTCTGCGGAATCTGTCGACGCGCGAGTACGGGCCGGCGGCGGTGATGAAAACGGTGATTCACCGGTTGGCGAGCAAGGCCGGACTGGACCCCTTGCAGATCAAGCATCATGTCGCGTCGATGCGGGTCGATCCCGATGCCCCGGGAGGCGTGGTCGCGCTCGTGGCAAGGAGTGGTTCGGCCAAGGGGAGCGCTTGATTGAGGTGCGCTGTTTCGGCTCCCTGGAGGAGGCCGCGCTTCTACGGGAGGAGGTCAACGCGCTGAACCGTGCCGGCACGCGGCCGGATCCGTTTTCGACCTTCGAGTTTTTCGAGAATTTTCTCCGGCACGAGAAATCCTTTCCGCAGGACCGGGGCCTCCGCCTGTGGTTTCTCGCCGCCTTTGACAGCGGTCGTTTGGTCGGATACATGGCGCTCAAACAGACGACGCACAAAGTCCTGGGCTTGCCCGCGTCCAGGCTCGACTTTCTGGTGACTCACGACACCGACCGGCCGCAGCTGGTGGCCCGGCCGGAGCATGCCCTTGCGGTGAGCGAGGCGTTCTACACCTACCTCCTGGAACGCAAGCGCGAATGGAGTTTCCTCGAATTTCGCCAGCAGGATGCTGCTTCGCCGCTGTTCCCGCCGCCGGCCGCGGTCAAGCTCAAGGGTTACCGGGTACGGCAATGGCCGAGCCTGGACAATGGCACCATACAAATGCGCTGGGGCACGCTGGACGCGTACTTCAAATCATTCTCGCCGAAGTTCCGCTCCAACGTCAGCCGCCAGATGCGGAGCCTCCTGGCTGCGGGCGAGGTGGAATACCTCGCGTCGTCGGACCCGGCCACCACGCCAGCGCTGTTCGAGCTGTATCACGGCATCGAGCCGCGCAGCTGGAAGTCACGCGCCGGTGCCGCCATTGGCCGATATCCCCAGTGGGTCGAGTACTTCAAGGGCCTGCTCGATGCGCGGCAGCCGATGCGGGTATCGATTCAGTTACTCCTGCTGGATGGAGTCCCCGTTGCCGGGTTCATCAGTGGTGCATTCATGAAGCAGCTCTACGCGCTGCACATGGTCTACGACGACCGCCTGAGCCGACTGGCTCCGGGCTCGGCGTTGCTGCTGATGGGCATGCGTCAAGCCATCAACGGCCGCTACGCCCTCTTCAACCTGCTTTCGGGCTTTGGCTACTATAAGGTTCGCTGGCAGGCGCAGATGACAGAAACCCGGATCGCGCAGATATACCGTGCAGGCAGCCTACTGTTCTGGCGCAGGGTGCTCGGAGATTGGAAGCGTCGGGTGTTTTCGGCCAGGTCGAGCGAAGCGCCCGTGCTCTTCAATCCCCTGCGCCGGGATATCGGCGAGCGCGAAAGCGGGCAGACGGAGCGCGGCAGAATCCCCAGACTCCCAATAAGCCACGAGGAACGGGAGCGCGTGGCCGCGCTAATTGTCGAGGCCCGGAAAGGTCAGGGTGAGTTCCTGTCCGCGGCGGAGTTGGCCGCGGTGATGCCATTCGAGACGCAGCGGGTGCCGGCAGGCAAGGACGCCGCGTTCAAGCCGGGGCGGTGAGTGGACGCTGTGCCTTGCGGAATGAAAGTATTACGATGCCAACCACGCTGATCAATTCGCCGATCAGCATACCCACCAGCGCGCCGGCCACCCCGAACCGCAGCATTCCCCAATAGCCGGCTGCAAGCGATATGACGGCACATGCGAGCGTGAGCAAGGTTTGAGCGCGGAATCGTCCTTGTGCCGCAAGCAGATAAGCCAGCTGGTTGCGGACTACCATCACAAGAAAGAGCGCTCCCCATAGTAATAACAATTCATCACGCTGCGCGAACTGCTTCTTGAGAACGGCGGCAAAAATCCAGTCGCGCAACAGCCACAAGATGGCGAAGTAGCAAAGCGTCGCCGCGGCCAGGCCCAGGGCCAACAGGCACATGCGACGCCACAGCAGCGGGGCGCCGTATCGATGCAGCCAGCCCGATGCCAGCGGCAGCATCAGCGAGCCGATACCCGTCGAAAGCAGGTTCACCGGCATCAGCAGCAGGCGCGTTGCCGCGATCGCGGCAACAGCGGCGACGTCAAGAGTGCCGGCGACGAGATAAATATATCCCTGACTGAACGTCCAGTGGATGGCCGCGCCTGCGGTGGGCCAGGCTGCGAGCGGTGCAATCTCGCGCAGGATGCCCTGCGTACCTTCCGTGCTCCAGGGCTCGTGGCGGCGCAGTGTCTGCGACAAAAAAATGCCGCTCGCCATAGCAGCGAGGCTCAGCGTGAAGATAGCGGTAACCGCCGGCGCCGGCGTCAGGACTGCAGCTAAAACGCCCCCCACCATCAGCGCTACGTAGAAAACATCGGTGCGAAGCACGTCTTGTGGACGGCGATGCGCGAACAGCACCATGCGAAAGTATTCACGGTTCAGGATCGCGAGTGCCGCGGCTACCGTGACGAGCACCAGCGGGCCGGTGTGGGCGTCCAGCCTGTGGGTGTACCACAGGCCGAGCGCAATGAGTATGATAATCCCCCCGGCGACGGGCAGACTCCGGTATTGCGCGCGATACAGACCGCCGACAAGCGCGCCGCGCCCCTTGCCATCGAGCTGATTCATGCGGGTCGCCAGCGGAGGATTGAAAAACCCGGTCTGCAGAGAAACCAGCAGGAGAATCGCGTTCGACGCCAGAATGTAGTAACCGTATTGAACGTCGGTTGTGCTTCGAATCAGAATCAGGCCGACGGCAAAGCTGGCGGCCGAAAGCAGGGCCTGACTGATTACCGCGGTGCTGAGCAGGCGCGCGAAGGCGAAGTGCCGGCGACTGCGATCGCTCAAGATTGTTCCCGCTTGGTACGCACCCACTCCGCAGATTTGTGCGCACGCAGCATCAGCAGTACTTTCCACAGCACAAAAAACGGTGCACGCAACAAATCCACGAGGCCCCGTATGCCGACGCGGCTCAACTGCCAACCGCGCAACACATAAAGCAACAGACTTGCGCCGCAGCCGAGCCCCAGCCACAACCATATCTCCATGGACGGTTCCCACAGAAGTGCGACGCTGGCGAGGACAATCAGTACCGCAACATTGATCGCCGCGTAAGACAGGGGCAACACCAGTAAATCGAGCGCCAGATCCAGGCAGACCCCGCCGTCAGGCCCCCTGGCCGCCCGCAACAGCGCCGGGGTCTTGGATCGGATGAGCTGCAAGCGTCCGGCCTCCCAGCGTTGGCGTTGAGTGCGTGCCGCCTGCTCGCCCGACACCATCATGGCGGCAACATTCGCTTCGTCGGCGTAACGCACGCGATAGCCGGCGAGGCCCAGATCGATTCCGTATTCGATATCTTCGGTCAGGGAGAATGCCCGATACGGCGCCTGGCGAAGCAGCCGGTGAGTAATGCACCAGCCGTTGCCGCGTATTCCGCAGGAAAGCCGCAACCGCTCGCGGGCGCGCGAACGCACGCGGTGAAATGAAGCCATGGCGATGGCCATGAGACGCGTTCGCCATGACGCTTGTGAATTCAGCACGCGATAGTGGGCCTGTATTACCGCGGCCCCGTTCTCGATTCGCGTGGCAAACGCCTCGAGCAGGTTCGGCGAGACCTCGGTGTCGGCATCGACGACGACCACGGCGTAGGCCCAGCCGTGCGCCTGGCTCGCCTGGAATGCAAAGGCCAGCGCATAGCCCTTGCCGCGGCGCTCCGTGTCGTGGCGCTCCAGTACCTCGGCGCCGGCCGCACGCGCGAGCACCGCCGTGGAATCGGTGCAATTATCGGCGATGACCAGCACGCGAAATCCATCGGCGGGCCAATCGAGCTTGCGCAAGCTGGCGACGACGCCTTCGATTACCGCGGCCTCGTTATGGGCCGGAACGATAACGTCGAAGCGCAGCCGTCGCGACGAACGCAGCGCCACCGGTGGCGCATGCGACAGCAGCGTCAATATCAGTAGATACAAGGATACCGCTGTTGCCGGCAGCGCCAGCACAAGCAGGATCAGGTTCGCAATGGTTGTCACGTGACCTTGTGTCCGTATTCGCGATAATGCCAGCCCAGGAAAATCGACATCTTGCCGAGATTGGCCGATACCTTCAGCAGCCAGTACGCTGCGCGGTGGCGGCCGCACGGCCACAACAGCAGCGCCAATCCGGCCGCGATAAAAGACTGCATGAGCGCTCGCAGAAACAGCCACGCACGGCCAGCCGACGTCAAATGTCCGAATCGTCCCGTGAGTTTGTGACGCGCAAAGTCCTGCCCTCCGCGCAATGCCCGCAGCAGCAGCCAGCGCAACGACAGCCGCGCGGCTTCGACGGGCTCGTGAACGACGGCTTCATCGCACCAAACGATGCACGCACCCTGCTGCACCAGGCGCCCGAGCAGATCTCCGTCCTCGCCGCCGGTGAGGCCGTAGTCGGCGTCGAAAGGCGCCGGGCCATTCCGCAGCAGCGCGCCGTGCAGCAGCACGTTGCCGAAGCGCAGCTTGTTGGGAGGGATGACGGTGCCGGTCTTCATGCGCGCCCAATCATAAAAGCTGCCGTGCCGGATCCAGGCCGGCGCGTCCAGGGGCACGATCGGCTCGACCGGACCGAGCGCGCCATCGGCGGCATAACGCATGGCGGTGTCAGCCAGATGTTTCAGCCAGGCCTCCGGTGCGCGCTCGTCGTCATCGACGAACGCGATCCAGTCGCCGTTCGCCAGCTCCACGGTGCGATTGCGTGTCAGCGAGATATTCTTGATCGGCTGAATATCGTAGTGAATCGGAAACGGAGCGCCCAGCTTGCGCCGCCGTTCCACCACGGCGCGTGCGCTGCCCACGGCGTCGTTGTCGACCACCACGACTTCATTTGGGAGATGCTGCTGCCGGACCAGGTCGTCGAGCAGCGCGCTCAGCCGTTCCGGCCGGCGATAGGTGGCAATGCACAGGCTGATGTTCATGACGGCGGCCTGGCGTCGGTTCGGTCCAGGCGCGTTGCCGCCACCAGGGCCGTTGCCAATTCCTTGCGCGCCCGGAACAGATTCCAGCCCAGCAACGCCAGCGCGGTCCCGCTCAGTATCACCGAAGTCTCCTCGGAAAACTCCAGCACCAGCGCCAGCACCACGAAGAACAACAACCGTATCAAGTGAAACGGCGCTTCGGGCCAGTCCTTGCCGCCGAGCCGGTATACGCAATAGGGCACCCACTTCGCCAGGACGTGAGCGCCGATCGCAACGGCGCCGATCGCGCCGATCGGCACCAGCGCGACAAAGGCCGCGCTGCGTGCGAACTGCAATCCCGCAAACATCCAGACTCGCGTCCCCTTGTCGAAGCGGTTGTACAGCGTGAACCAGCCGTGGGTTGCCAGCAGCACGGCGGCCCACGCGGCGAAGTCCGCGGGCACCGGGGTCGCCGGCCAGCGCAGCAGAACAACGGCGATCGCGCCACATACAAACGCCCAGATCCAGGGCTGCCATCGCGGTGTGGCCACGGGGGACATCAGAAATGCCGCGCTGAGTTTTGGATCTGCCTCGAAGCGCGCGGCGATCAGATCGTTGTCGACGTATCCGCGCTCGTAGATCGCCCAGAACGACACCAGCAGGAACAGCAAACCCAGAACGTGCAGCACCGGCAACGCAGCCAGCGCTATCGAGGCAAGCACCCAGATCGCGAAATCCTCCTGCAGGATGCCGCGGACGATATAGCGCGCGCCGGGGCGCTTGACCTGTGTCAGGTACTGGCCGGGCATGTATACGCCGCACAAGGCTTGACGATAGTGAGCTTCCGGCCACACCGTACGCAAAGGCCGCGCGCATGCATTGAGCAGCGTGAGATCCTGCGCCGAATCGGTAAGCACCAGCGCGCGGCGAACGGTGTCATCACCAAGCGCGCCGACTGCCAGATGAAGCTTTCCATCGCGGCGGTCGGCGAAGGTCGACAGTCGTGCGGCTACTATTTGTGCCTGCGGCAGACCGAGCGCCGCCACCAGCGGCGCGACGATCTGTTGGAATCCGACTGTGGTGATGATCGGCGTTGTGCCCGGACGCCGGAGTGCCGCCATCAGACGCAGATTGGTGAAGTTCTTCGCCAGCCCGGCAACCCGCTTCCTCCAGCGGTTTCGGGTCCAGGGAAAGCATATCGATATGAGACGCACGCGCCACACGTCGCGTGTCGCTTCGCCGCCGGTCCAGCGCCACGGGTGGATGACATCCAGTAACCTCATCAGCAACAGCGCCGGCAGACGCGGACGCGCCGAGTCGATGAAGTCCTCGGTGGAATTGCGCAGATACAGCGTTTCATCCAGGTCGAGCAAGACCGGTCCGACGTGATCCAGAATCGCGCCGATGGCGGTTTCCGGCGATACGTCGTGTGGCGTGATGACGTGGGCGGCATTCATGGCGCACCCACGGGCAGAAAACCCGCCGCCGCCCCGCGTGCGAGGGCTTTTCGATGCAGCCGCTTGCGCAGCCTGGCGCAAGGCTGCTCGACCCAACGGCGCATCGGTTCCGCCACCGCCAGTGTCAGGACGGCTCCCGCGAGCGTCAGCCAGATCCAGCTCCACTGCGGCCAGTGTTTCGCGAGCCCCAGCAGAATCACGTGATGCGAAAGGTAGATGGTGTAGGAAATCGTCCCGATATACACGAGAGGCCGGGCGTTCAACCAGCGAAACGGCAGCCGATCCGCTCTGGCCACCGCCAGGTAGATCAAGGGTGCGATCGCCAGGCTCTGCAGGGTGTAGCGGGCGGTGAGCCGGAAGACTTCGTCGCGATACAGCAAGGTGCCCAACAACACTGAGACGCAGGCCGCGGCGAGTGCCCAGTCGTAGAGAGCTTTCGGGGCCGGGACACGATCAAGCCAGGGATTGCGCAAGAGTGCCAAGAGGCATCCGACCAGAATGGCATCAACCCGTGTGTCGGTCGCCATGGTGAGATAGCCTTCCGAACCGCCATGAAACACGAGCCAGTAGCGCCATGCCAGAACGGATGCGCAGAGCATTGAGAGCGCGGTGACGGATAGTCCGACGCGGCCGACCCGCAGCAACAACGCCGCCAGCGGAGGATAAAGAAGGTAATAGTGTTCCTCGATCGCCAACGACCATACCACGCCGATGCCCGCGGGCATGCCGCGGAAATCCTGCGAGATCACATGATAGTTACCGAAGTAAAACAGGGCGGAAAGCAGGCCGCCCAGCGTGAAACCGCCGTCGATCATGGAAACGGCGGCCAGCACGCCGGCCGCGGCCACCACGATGAGCAAAGGCGGCATCAACCGCAGCAGGCGGCGGAGATAGAAGTCCCGATAGCTGATCGCACCGCTGCGGGCATGTTCGACCCGCATGAGCGTGGTGATCAAGTAGCCGCTCAGCACAAAAAAGATGGTGACACCCAGGCCGCCCGGAATGAGATTGTCGAATCCGCCGTGCGCGAAGAACACCAGCGACACCGCGACCGCGCGGATACCGTCCAGGGAAGGGATCGGACCCGATGCGTACTGGTAATGGTCGCTTGCGAGCGTCATGGTGCGTCAATTCCCGCCGCCCTGATTGCGCGCGAACGATGTTTGCGCAAGCGGCAAGGGCATGCCGCTGACTGGCGCCCTGACAGAACCAGGTGGTTCGCCAAAAACCAGGCGCAGCCGATGCTCCAGAAGGCCGCGTGCCAGTGCCATCGTGGCCAGCGTCAAGATGACGAAGTCGACGCTGCGCACGCTGAACCAGTGGGTTTCGGACAAGTTCGTGATCGCCTGCTGGATGAAGAGCGCCAGGTACAGGGCGCCCTGATGGCGGTCTATTCCCAGCAGCTGCAGCGACTGCCAGACATAGGCAATGACATAAGCGATCAACAACATCAGGCCGGCGAATCCCAGATCGTTGACGATGTCCAGATAGCCGTTGTGGGCGGTTCCGGGGTAAAACGAACTCATGCGCCACATGAACGCATAGGAATCCGTTCCGACGACCGGTCCGGCGGTCCAGTACGCTCCGTAACCGGTGCCGAGGAAGGGGTGGTAACGAATGTGATCGGAAAGGACCGCCCAGATTTCGGCACGGCCGGAGGACCACATGTCCTTGCCGGTCAGCGCGGTGATGGGAGCCATCAACGTTCCGTGCCCGGGGATCAGGTTCAGAATAGCCAGGGCATATATCAAGAGTGTCGCTACCAGCATCGCGACCAGGTATGGCACGTAGGGACGCAGGCCGTGGGCCGAACGCAATAACATGACCAGAAAGACCATCACGAACAAAGTGGCAGCCAACGACGTGGAGCTGCGCGACAGCACCAGGCAGGTCGCGGCGATTGCGCCGCCGGCCAGCGCCGGCAGAAGCCTGACCTCCCGGGTCAACCATGCGTGAAACCAGAAAATCAGGGTTATGCAGGACAAAGCGCCAAGGCCATTCTTGTGGTTCGCGAGCCCGCGCCACGCACCGACGAGCTCAGCCGAAGTCTCCTGATGGATCGCCAGCGAGGGAGCGACGAGACCAAAGACAATCGAGCCCAGCAGCACGATGGTGAGGATCGGGCGCACGACAGTCTGGTAGCGCCGCGCATGCCAGCCCATCAGCACGAACGCGGCGCACGCCAGTACGATCGTGCCCATCCGGACAAGACGCCGCACGCTCAGCGAAGGATCGATGGACCACGCGATACTGGCGACCGCGAGCGCGACGAATAAAATCAAGAACGGATTCACGATGTGCGCCAGCAGCCACGCCAGCCCCGCGCGCCAGCATATGACGATGACGCTTAACACCAGCAGCCCCAGCCACAGCATGCGGCTGATTACCCCACCCGAACTGGGCGCGCCGGTTGTCGTCAGGCTTTGGTAGTCGAAGCCGTCCGGCACGATCATCAGCACGATCAGCACCCACATCATTCCCGCCAGGAGGAAGGAATACCGGTCGTCTCGCAGCCACGGCATGCCGTGGGACCGCGTGTTGCTCGACGTCCTTGGGTCCATGACTATCGCTTCCAACAAGTGGGACGCCGGCGCCAGGCGGAACTATGCAGCGAACCGGTACGAAATCAGAAATGGCTGATCACGGCGCCCAGAATCTGCGAACGCGTGGCGGCCAGGCGCCGCAACATATCCTGCATATCCTTGTAAGGCGTGTGTTGCGCCCGGCTCAGCGCCAGTACGCGGCCCACCAGGCGCGCGACCGCCAATCCATCCGAAAATTGCGTGATCGGAGCCGTATCGATCACGACGAACTCGAAATTGTTGCGCCAATCCTCGATCATCGAAGCGAAGCTCCTGCTTGACAGCAGCTCCAGCGGATTACGCGGAACCGCGCCCGCCATCAGCACCGACATACGCGGCAGGCCCTGCACGGTATGAAGCAGAGGCGCTGCGTCGTACTCGATCGCCTCGGAAAGGCCCTGCCGGTTGTCGACACCGAAAAACGAGTGCTGTTGCGGGCGGCGCAGGTCCGCGTCGACAAGCAAGGTCGGACGTCCCGTCTGCGCGAACGCGATGGCGAGCTCCGCGGCCAGCAGCGAGCGGCCTTCACCGGCGCACGGGCTCAACAATGCGACGATGTCGGCGCGATCAATCAACTCGCGCCGCAACAGCAGCTCGGTTCGCAGCGCGCGGATTTTCTCGCAGCGCGGATCGTAGGGGTCGTGCGCCATGGTCAACCGCTCACCGGGCTTTAACCTGAGTTCGATCGGTGTAATTTCGCGGCTGGACCTCGACTCCAGATCGGTGCCTTCCTGCGAGGCGTGTTTAGTGTCCCGGGAGAGGTGACTCACAGTGCTTATGTTCATTAAGCGGTCCTCGCACGCAGCCTGCCGAATTCCACAAGCACCGGAATACCATGATGACGCTCGAGGTCGTCGCGGCAGCGTATGCGGCGGTGGATCAGTTCTAGACCCAACGGGACGCCGAGCCCCAGAATAAGTGCGGCCATACAGCCCAGAATCACCCCGGTCAATACCTTGGGCTTGCTGGCTTTTACCGGCGACGTGGCGCGGCTGACAAAGCTGACGTTGGTGTAGTTGCCGGCGGAGGCAAACGTGATCTGGTCGTAACCTTCGAGCGCGCGCTTGTACACGGTTTGCGCCGATTCGAGCTCCAGGAGATATTTCGCGGCTTCGTTGCGAAGCCGACCGTTAGCGAGCACCTTCGCGCGCTGTTCCTCCAGCGCCCGTTGCAGCCTCAGCTCCACCCGCTGCGCCACGTTCACACCCGCCGAACCGTTGGCGGAGTAGCTACCCACGGCGGACGCGAGCTGGCGCCGGCTGTCTTCAATTTGCGATTGCGCCTCCCGGATGTCGGGATATTCCGAGGTGTAGGCCCTCTTGAGCTGTGCGAGACGCAGTTCCTGAGTGGCGAGCTGCGTCTTCAATGATTGAACCAGGGTGGAAGACAGGACCTGATCGCTGACGGTAGGTTCTTCCGACGCCCGTGCCTCGGCGACGCGGCGCGCGTTCTGCGCTTCAAGCAGGCGCCCCTCGAGGGTCGCCAGCATGACGACGTCGAAGTTGGCCCTGTTCCCCTCATCGATCAGGGCGTTTCGTTGATGAAACGCCGTGACGTCCATCTGCGCTTGATCGACCTTGCTCTTGAGTTCATTCAACTGCTGCGCGTAGCGCTTGGCGCGCTCGCCGGGCGGGCCGGTTGAGCGCATGTAGTCCTGCTCTTTGTAAACCTCCGCTATCGTATTCGCGATCTGCGCCGCTTCCGCAGGTTCGCTCGCCGAATAGGTCACATAAATTAACTGACTGCCCATTTGGCCCTGAGCAACCACCAGATTCTTGCTCATTTCTTTTGCCACCCATTCACGCAGCGTGCCGCTGTCTCCGCGGTAGCCCCGGGCATAATCCCTGTTCTGCGTCAGCCTGAGACGGTCGACAACCGTCAGCAACACCTCCGGGGTTTGCAACAGCTCCACCTGAGTCGCGATGTAGCTGCCTACCTGACCGACCGGAAGTCCCTTGCCGTTCAACGGGTCGTTGACCTCGTAGTTCACCATCAGCGTCACCGAGGCAGTGTACGTTCGAGGCCACACCGACATGACCAGCGCCGTGAGAGACAGGACCAGGAGCACGATGAGGATGCTGAGCTTCCGATGGGCCCAGACCACCGAAAGAATCTGCGCCAGCGAAAGGCCGGGATAGACGAAGTTAAGCGGAATGACCGGCGTGACCATCGACACCGGTGTTTCTCTGTACACTTGGGGGAGATCGCTCATAAGCCAGTACTCATCCAACGTGAAGGCATCGACGCACGAAAAAAAGTCGTTTGCGAAGACAAAGGCAGTCGCGTTGGCCACCCTCATCGGCACCGCCCGCCAAATTCCGAATTATCAACAGGTTGACCCGTTCAGAATCTGGTGGGTGGAGTAGTCTTTTTATAGCGCTATAGGCATCACCGTCTGTACGGTGTCGCACACAATGCATCGGCGCCGAATTGTTAGACTTCTCGCGCCCGGCGCCACCGGCCCCCGCCCGCGATCTGGGCCGCAATCTGTCGAGCCACGATTCGGAAGCCCCTGTCGCTTGGGTGATCGTTGTGTTGCGCAGTGCGGCGTCGTGCGAGCGGGTGCGACGGCTATGTACGGCCGCGTACAGACATGCGATTCCCGCAAGTATTACCGTAGCTGTCTGTTCATGAACCAGAATTAGGCGGACAGAAGGTATCTGCTCGCTATTTCTCTTTGTAGTCGTGGCGAACGGAAAGACGGATTGTTCAAGTGCTGCTTCCCCCAAGACTTTGCTACTGGCGCCATGACTCGTGGACACTAGGGTCGAGATCCAAGAAGGCCTTGACGACATAGACACTGTCACGACTGATCGCCTCGACGAGCCACCGATGCGGGCGCAGCCACTCGTCGTCATGGCGGAGGAGGGAACGCTTCAGTTTCCCTGCGCTCCGGGCCAGCGGCGTTTCTGGCTGCTGCATCAACTCAACCCGCGCAGTCCATCGCTTAACATCGCGGTGCGCTGGCGTCTGGAAGGCACGGTTTCCAATGCCGACCTGGAGCAAGCATTTCGATTGATCATGGCGCGGCATCAGGTCCTGCGCACGTCTTTCGCGGAGGCCGGTGGCGGGGTCACCCAGATCGTCGAGCCGCACGTCTTCTTCCATATTCCCATCGTCGATTTGACCGGATTGCCCGAAGCGGAAGCACTGGTCGAAGCCGAGCGCACCGCACGGTTGGAGGCGAGCACCCCTTTCGAGCTGTTGGCTTCGCCGCCGATGCGGGTGACGCATGTACGTGTGTGCGACAACGTTTCCGTATTGCTGGTAACGCTGCATCGCATCGTCTGTGACGCCTGGTCGATCGGAATCCTGGCGCGCGAGATGAGCGAGATCTGCGCGGCCCTGCATGCGGGGCGACCGCCGGTGTTGCCGGATCTGCCCGTCAGCTACGGCGAGTTCTCGGCACGGCGGGCGGATCAACTCGCCAGGCCAATCCAGCAGACGGATGCAGACTTCTGGGAACGGACCCTGCGCGGGCTCAAGCATCTCGAAATCCAGGCCGATCGTGCACGTCCGCCACTGTTGACGGCCAATGGCGCCATCCTGTCGGCTCCGTTGGAAAGAGAACTGACGGACGGGCTTGCGTCTCTTGGACGCCATAACGGCGCCACGCTGCACGTGACCGTTCTGGCGGGGCTGCTCACGCTGCTGCACCGTTATACGGGGGAAACCGATGTTGCCATCGGTAGCCGGCTCGTCGGCCGGGACGAGGCCGATTTCGAGAATCTGATCGGCGTGTTCGACAGCACGCTGGTTGTGCGCAACGACCTGTCGGGGGATCCCGGCTTCCTTGCACTCCTGGCGCGCATCCGCGACAACTTTGCCGAGGTCTTGAAGCATCAGCACAGTGTGCCGGAGAATCTGTTCGCGATCGCGAAGCCCAAACCCGACTTGAGCCGGAAGCCGCTGTTTTCGGTGAACTTCATGTTGCAGCGTGCGATCATGAAGAACGACGCCTGCGCCGGCTTCAAGCTGGTGGACCTGCCCTCGTGTTCCGCGGGAGCGGCCTGTGATCTGGACTTCTCCGTGGTCGAAGGACCGGAGGGGTGGAGCGTATCCTGTGAATACAGTCTTGACTTGTTTGAGGGTCGAACGATCGTCCGTCTTCTCAATCATTTCAAGACACTGTTGCGCGCCGTGGTGGCTGACCCCGCGCGCAGCATCTCGAGCTTGACCATCCTCGACGATACCGAGCGCCACGAACTGGTCGTCGAAAACAATCGCACCGGCGCAATCTACCCGCAGCATCTGACGCTGCCGCAACTTTTCGAAGCCCAGGCCAGGCTCACGCCGGAAGCAGTCGCCATGGTTTGCGGCGAGCGCAGCATGAGCTATCGCGAACTCGACATCGCGTCGAACCGGCTGGCGCATGAGCTGCGACGACGCGGGGTCGAGCCGGCCAGCCGGGTCGCGGTATTCCTGGATCGCTCGCCCGAGCTCGTGGTGGCGCTCCTGGGCATCCTCAAATCCGGCAGCGCCTACATCCCGCTCGACCCGGCATATCCGGCGGAGCGCCTTCAGTATGTATTCGAGAACTCGCGGCCCGCGGCCATTGTTACGCAAGCTTCGTCGAGCGGCCGCCTGCCGCATGAGGCGATGCCGGTAATCGTGGTCGATTCGGAATCCCTGCTGATCGCGCAACAGAGCGCGGAACCTCTGCCCCCGGCCGCATCGCCCGCCGACCCGGCCTATGTCATCTACACCTCCGGATCGACCGGGCGGCCAAAAGGGGTGGTGATCAACCACCGCGCGCTGGTCAATCTTCTTTGCGCGATGCGGCGTCAGCCGGGGCTCGTCAATGAAGATACCGTGGTTTCCGTCACTACGATTTCCTTCGATGTGGCGGTGCCTGATCTGTTTCTGCCGTTGATCGTCGGCGCCAGGCTGATTCTGGCCAGGGAGCAGGAGATGGCGGATGGCGCCGCGTTGCTCCAGCTGTTACACCGGCACGGCGCGACGTTCATGCAGGCCACGCCGGTGACGTGGCAGCTTCTGCTCGAAGCGGGCTGGCGCGGACACCCGCCGCTCAAGATGTTGTGCGGCGGCGAAGCGATGCCGCGCAAGCTCGCCGAAAGGCTGCTGGAATGCGGCGGCGAGCTATGGAACATGTACGGACCGACCGAGACGACCGTCTGGTCTTCGATGCTGCGGGTTGAGTCCGGCGTCGGTCCGGTCCCGGTCGGGCCGCCGATCGCCAATACGCAGTTTTATGTCCTCGATAGCCATCAGGAATTGGTGCCATACGGTGTGCCCGGTGAGCTTTTCATCGGCGGCGACGGAGTCGCGCTCGGCTATTTCGATCTGCCCGAGGCGACGGAGGAGAAATTTGTTCCCGACCGGTTCCGCAAGCTTCCCGGAGCGAAGCTGTATCGCACCGGCGACATCGTGCGCATGAACCCGGACGGGCGGATGGAGTATCTCGGTCGCATCGATCACCAGATCAAGCTGCGCGGCTATCGCATTGAGCTCGGCGAAATCGAAGCGGAGTTGCTACGTTGCCCGGGTATCGAACAAGCCGTAGCGGTACTGGGGCAGGACACCTCGGGTGAGAGCGCGATCTGGGCCTACGTGGTCCCGCGACGCGCCGAAGTGAAACGGTCCGATGCCCTGATCGGCGAATTGCGCGGCAGTCTCTCTCAATTCCTGCCAGACTATATGCTTCCCTCGGCCATCGTCATGCTCGATGCGCTGCCACGCACGCCAAACGGCAAGATCGACCGCCGCGCCCTGCCGGCGCCGGCGCCGGCACAGCGCCAAAGCAGGGAAGTGGCGCAACCGCTCAACGAGATCGAGCATCGGCTGGCAAGGATCTGGCGGTCGATCCTCGGACTTGAAACCATCGAGAAGACGGCGGACTTCTTCGAGTCGGGCGGCCATTCCCTGCTCGCGGCGCGGTTGTTGGCCCGCATCGAAGCAGAGTTCGGACAACGCTTGAGCCTGCTGACCTTGTTCAAGGCTCCAAGCATCGGCGAGCAGGCCAGGCTGTTGATGCACAGCGGTCAGCGCGAGTACGATTTTCGGCAGGTGGTTCGGCTTCAAGCCAATGGCCCGGAACCTCCTCTGATCGCGATCCACAACACCGGCGTCTATTATTACAATCTTTCCCGGCGCCTCGGCCCGGGCCAGCCCCTCACGGCGCTTCAGCTATTCGATCCATCGATAGCGCACCAGTGCCGACCGCAGACCTTGGAGGCGATCGCCGCCGAGTACGTGCGGCTTATATACAAGTTCCAGACTGCCGGGCCGTACAAGCTGATCGGCTGGTGCGTCGGCGGGGTGCTGGCATTCGAGGTGGCGCGACAACTCGTTGAAGCGGGGCATGAGGTGGCGCTGCTCGCCATGATCGATGCCTGGGCACCGGGCCACAACAGGCGGCTTTCCCGGCTGCGCGCAATCCTCGCCGACTATTCGTATCGCTGGCAGTTGATTGGCGCGGACTGGCGGAGAGTGATGTCGCGCGAGCAGAGTCTAACCGCGTTCCTGGCACAGCGAACCATGTCAAAAAGAATCCTACGCTGGTTTGCGCGCTCGCAGGGCGATGCGCAAGCGCGCATCTCGTTCGAAACCAGGGAGCTGAGCGCTGAAAATTATGATCAATGGCTGCTCGGCTATCTTGAGGAGGCGGCGCAACGATACGAACCCAAGTCATACCCGGGGAAAATAACTCTGTTGTGCAGCACCCAGGAGCCCAGAGGGCTGTTCCTGGATCCCCGGCTGGGTTGGGGCGCCTTCGCGCTTGGAGGCGTCGACGTTGCCGTCATCGACGGCGATCACTTCACGGTGTTCAAGGGCGAGGGTCTGGAGCAAATGGCTGCGCATCTGGCGTGGGCAATGCATGTTCATCGAATGAAGCGACGTCCGCAGTTATGTGCATGAACATGCCCGCGGGCGCGACGGCGCCTGGAGAAAATGTGATTAGCCGAAGTTCTTCGAGGGAGGTTCTGATTGATAATTCACGTCGCCCGGGCGCCCGGCTCGCCGGGGAAAACGGCATGGATCGGAAATTGGAGGATCCTGAGGTCCCGGCGGAAGAAGATGTTCTTTCCGGGAATCCCGCCAGGCTTTCTCCGCTTGTAACCCGACAATTCCCGCCGGGCGTGGTGGGCGCCGAGCTGCGGATCGCCGGTGATCCGTCGCTGTTGCTCCCTGATGAAGCGCACTTTCTCGCCCGCGCTGCCCCGAAACGGATTCAGGAATTCTCCGCCGGACGTCTATGCGCGCGTCGCGCTTTGGCAGAGTTCGGATTTGCTGACCATCCGCTGCGCATGAATGGCGACCGGCGGCCGCAATGGCCGGCTCCCATCATCGGCAGCATCACTCATACCAGCGGGATCTGCTGCGCAGCCGTCGCGGAGCGCCGGCAGTTCCGTGCCATCGGCCTGGACGTGGAGCTTGTCGGGCGCGTGACGCCGGAAATCTGGCCGACCATCTGCACGCCGGAAGAAACGGCCTGGCTCGATACGCTCTGCGAGCCGGAGCGGAGTCGATGCGCCACCCTCATTTTCAGCGCCAAGGAATCTTTCTACAAGTGCCAATACGGCGTGACCCGGCAGTGGCTGGAATTTCACGATGTCACATTGGACCTTCCCGCCAGCAATGCACGCGCAGGTAGCTTCGCCTTGCGGCTGCGCAGGAGAATCGCGTCGCTGGAGCACGGCACAATGCCGTTAGTGGGGCGCTTCGAGTTCCATGGCAGCCTCGTCGTCACGGCTGTGGTGCTCGAGGCGCGTTGACAGGAATCCGCGCGGGGCAAGACTCCTGGTCTCCGAGGGTCAATCGTGCGCGAGAACGACTGACACTTTTCCATAAGGCGGAACAAGCGGCATGGGCGGCGGTGCACTGATCGCGCCCCAAGTCGCGAGCAGGCCGCGCTCCATGCTGGGGATTGGCGGCTGAAGTCCGCAGTCGATTTCCCTCAGGAATGGTAAGCAGGTGCCCTGCGTGAAGATATTGGAGTGCCCGCGCCGCGTGCCGGGAACGCTCCTCGTGCGCGGGACGGTCTTCCATTGTCGCCGCGCAGCGACAGATCCCAACAATAAAAGCCCCACCAGGATGCCCGTATGGTAGAAATGCCTTCCTGGAGTGCGCTGGCGCATAGACAATGAACTAATAATATGAATGTGAGTCGTTAGGTGGGCTACCGCAAAGACTGATAACTAGGTAGCACCGCCCGAACCAGGGCACCGCCCGCGCCAGTGTGCTTGTCCGTAACGGCGCGAATTCCCGCAGTTGAATCGAGACTGCCGGCTACCCGGGGGGGTTCCATGAGTCCAATTATTTCGGATCTTTGTCGTCGGACGTATGAGACGTTCGCGGCACTCCTCCTCATGGCGGCAGCGAGGCGGGTGCCCACGTTGCATCCAGGCACCACCCGCCCGCTGCCGGCAATCGTGGGGGGTGTATTGCTGTGCGTGCTCACAGCCTGTGGCGGCGGTGGAAGCGCAAACGGGAGTGGTGGTGGCAGCAACGCAGGAAGTACCACGGCGGCGCCTGCGGATGCAACGACTGCCGGCTACTTCGTACAGGCGGGAAGAGTATACGATCCGGGCGGCCAGGAAATCCAGATCCGCGGTATCAACCACCATGGCTTCAACTCCCTGATCCTGCAGCCTCAACACTTGTGGGATATGGGCTGGAAGGAGCAAATCGCGCAAATCAAGAGTCTCGGGTTCAACGCGATCCGCTTGCCTTTCGTGCCCGACACGCTCTACAACACCACGCCGGTCGATCGGTTGGGGAGCTACGTTAACCCCGCCCTTAATGCGGATCTTATCGGCAAGACTCCGTTGCAGGTTCTCGACCTGTGGATGGCCGAGGCCGATCGTCAGGGCATGTACGTTCTGCTGGAATTTCACAGCGTGACGATGCAGCTGCAGTACCCGACGTGGTTTCTGTCAAACCCGGCCGATTTCAACCTTGTCTATAACAAGCAGGCCTACACCAGGGAAAACTGGGCGCGCGACCTCGCGTTTGTCGCCCAACGCTACGCCAATCTGATCCACTTCTTCGGCATCGATCTGTATAACGAGCCCCATGACGCTGTGCGCTGGAGCACCGGAGACAGCAACGCCACCAACCCGATCTACTTCTGGAAGGCGGCGGCGGAATTTGCCTCGGCGGCGGTGTTGGCGGCAAATCCCAGGCTGCTGATTTTTGTCCAGGGTGTCAACGGCAATTATGACGGCATCGAGAACTCGAACCTCCCGATGAACTGGGGCGAAAACTTTCAGCCCCAGGCCTACCAGCCGCTCAACATCCCGGCCGACAAGCTGGTACTGACCCCGCACACCTATGGACCGGACGTGTTCGCGAAGTCCTCGTTCAGCGCCCCCAACTTCCCGGCCAATCTGGCGGCCCACTGGGACGTTCTGTTCGGCCAGCACCATCCGGCGTATACGGTCGTGGTCGGCGAATGGGGCGGCAAGTACGGCCAGGGAACGGGCGGGCAGCAGGATGTGGCCTGGCAAAACGCCTTCGCGGATTATTTGATCAGCAAAGGCATGCGCAATAGTTTTTACTGGTGTTACACCCCCAATAGCGGCGATACCGGCGGCATCCTCGACGACAGCTTGAACGTGCGTCAGGACAAGATGGCGCTGTTGCAGAGGCTCTGGGGAGCGGGGCAGTAAGGCCCGTTCCAGCGAGGTTCCCATGAATACCCTGAAGAAGAGTCCTGTTTATCGAGCGTTTCAGACGATCGCGGGAGGTGTATTGCTGTGCGTGCTCGCTGCCTGCGGCGGTGGTGGCATCGACGGTGGAAGTGGGAGCAGTGATGGCAGCAACCAAACCGTGTTGCCTGAGCCTGCCCCTGCGCCCGCTCCTGCCCCGGGCGGTACTCCGCTTCAAAGCTGCAGCGGCATCATGCCGTTGGGCGACTCGATCACGCTCGGCGTGAACGGCGGATACCGCAACAACCTGTATGCGGGCCTGCAGCAGAACAACTGCGGCGTCGGCTACGTGGGCACGCAAGTTGA
>Ga0210379_10000111_pt1 | contig 21361 bp, 17 predicted proteins | sample PLMedo_2_FD_155468 | JGI IMG/M metagenome (GOLD analysis project Ga0210379, IMG submission 155468) | Groundwater sediment microbial communities from an aquifer in East River, Colorado, USA - PLM4_32_coex redo | ecosystem: Environmental > Terrestrial > Soil > Riparian zone | place: USA: East... | reverse complement strand
ACTCTCGCGTAAACTTCCGTCGTTCCATGACCCACCTCCGGTTCCATGTTGACACCTAACTCGGTGTCCACGAAACCGGCAGCAGCCCAAAGGGCTGTTCCCTTCGCCACTATCGCCTGCAACCGCTTCGCTATGTCTGCCGATAACTTTTCAAAGTCGCTCGGCGATGACGAGTTGTACGGGATCACTTTTCTATGCTGAATATCAAATGGAAATTTGCTCTTACGTTCACTCGCACAAACCATGCAAACGTCTTTTCGCACTGCGATTGCGTAGCCTAACTCAAACCAGACATTCGGGTTATCCGTCGTGATTTCTGCGAAACAAACCGTCGCGCTTTTAATTCCTTGCTCGATCGCTTCTATCGGAATGCTTGCCCCGGCGTCGCGGTCGACACGGTAGGGTTCGAGTCCAGCAGCTCGAATCGCGGGATCAAATATTTCTTCGAACCGCCTGTCGTAGACTCCGCCATCAAACGGCTGCATTACAAAGCACCTCAAGCGCACCCCCTATCAGGTCGCACTACCGTCTTTGACGTGCTTAAACGCGTATACGGGAATAACGCCATGCGCCTCTATTGTATCGGAATTGGTGGCAGAATCAGTTCCAGTCGCCGCTATTCCTATAACTTCGCCACGTTTGTTAAACACCGGACCGCCGCTGTTACCCTTTATGATTGCCGCGGAAATATTAAACCTACGGATGCTGGACTTCATCTTGATGCTCTGGACCAGACCTTCCTTGATGCTCAACGTACTTCCCAGTGCGAATTCAGGGAAACCAGCAAGTTTGATCGCGTCCCCTTGTTGAACGGAATTGCTATCAGCGGCAACTCGAAAACTCGGAGGGATGGAGAACGAAGGGTCTGCGACGCTTACAATCGCCAGATCAATATCATCGGACTTATGCAGAACAGTGAGAGGGTACTTTTTTGTCGGTTCGTTCGGATGATAAATATATGGGGATGCCTGTAAGCAGTGGGCACATGTCACAAGCCCGACACCTTCGAGGAAGCAAGCCGTTCCTTGTGACAGGGTCTCAAACGTATCTCCAGACTCAAGGATCCAAATTCCGTTCGCTAGCTTATACTCCCACGATGCCTCATGGAGCGGAATTTTCTTTGTACTTAGCTCGTTATATTTGTTGCGGAACCGGCGATAAATTTCGTCATCGAACCCGCGAATAGAACCGATGTACTGAATTCGACCTCCAATAACGCGTTCAAAGTCGACGTTGGTGCGCGTCCTAAATTCATAATTTTGCTTGTAGTGAGTCTCTGCCGCTGCCAACCCAAATTTCTGCCACGCATGGAGTACAGCTCGTACATTTCTGATGTAGGTACGAGGAACGTTCGCAAATCTGTTGGTTACGAGCCCTGTAACATCTTGTCGGTCTGATCTTGAAAGCAGTCTCGTCTTCGCCTCGTTGATCTGAAAACCGTTCTCGGTAATTTTGTCGATAAGGCGCTTTCCAAGCACGATCGTGCGGGCTTCTCCCTTTCCAACAACGGTGGCGAGGGACTCGGGAAACTGCGGCTTTCCGCACGAGAAAGAAATGTCGTCACAGTACCGAGAGTAGGTGCAGCCAGCTTCCTTCGCTAAACGCTTCAATTCTGAGTCCAACTGTCCGCAAATGATGTTGGTTATCACTGGAGAAGTGGGTGCGCCTTGCGGCAATGCACCTTCGAAACAACAGATTTGCGCCACTATCGTCGCGACGTCCTCGGTCGCACCGTAAACTTTCGACATCAGTACGCCTCTAACGCGCCCCAGATGTATCGATCCAAAAAAATCTACGAGGTCGATGTTCAGAACGAATCTCTGGCGGACGTGCGAACGGGCATTGGTCAAGATGCTGCGCGTCTTCACAAACCCATGTACACCGTTACGACGGCCGTACTCGACCGCGAGGAAATCCGCCAACTTGCGTTGCACACGCTTTAGCCCGTAGTGGGGGGACATGATTGTCCTGCTCCCACCACTCCTCTTCTTGATCTGAAATTTCTTGTACTTAACCGACGATGGTAACCGATAAAGATAGTAGACGAGGTGCTTCTTAAAGGAGACACCCAGAGCAGTAGCTAACTGCTCTTTCGTTTTTACGGTAGCAAATAGCCCGGTCTGGCTTGTCTGTGAGATTGCGGTATCGCCCCCCGGCATTCTCGCTTATCCCGATGGCCCATCGTCTCATGGACCAAGTCATCATGAAGCATGCGATGTAGGCGAATGTGCTTACGATTACATATGCAGCGCTGTATCCACGCCACAATTCAATTGCCGAGGGAGCGAATACCAAAAGATGTTTACTGTGCCTAACTTATGACTTGCAAGAAGTTGTGCCAGAGAAGTTGTGCATAGTTGCGGTTAAGCGATTTCGGTTGATTTTCCAGCTTAACGGCTTTCCGACGTAGCCCTTCATAGCAGTCGCTTTTACAGGCGACGTCGTCGCCGCTCCCTTTGTAGTTCCGACCTTTGTCTAAGGTCGCCTCTGTCCGAATGAATGTCGCATCGCGGCTTTCAGCGTCTTACATACAACATCATCTAAGCGCGGCAGCGCGTCACCGACCTCATGCTTTCCCCCGTGCACCAGCTCGCCGCGTTTGTCGTAACAATCCCTGGCCTGAAGCGCCTGCTCTGTTGCGTCGGGATGCCCATCCAGCTTCAGCATGCGCTCTACAAACTGATAAATGCGGCTCCTATGGGATTGCCTCTTTAACGTGCCTAACCGTTGCGCGAGCTGAGTGAACTGCTCTTCTTGCTCGGGGCGAGTATCCCGAGACTTAGATGCGCCCCTCGCCTGCTCAATTAAGCTATCAATGAATTTCACGCACGGCTGAGAGAGCGATGGCTGGGGTGCCGCCGTTTCCAGCACCGTGCAGAGAACCAGAAATCTTGCAAAATCCGATGACCGGAAATGCGCAAGACAGTAAAGCTCGATTGCGAGCTTCAATTTTGATGAAGCCAGCAACGCACTCGGGTCGGGCAATCTCATGCCCTCATCAAGAATCTGAAAGATACGTGCCGGATTGTACGAGAGAATTGCACGGACTGACTGAGCGGTCACTGTCACATGATGCTTTTCATTGGGCCAAATTGCTGGCTGTCCACCGTCAATCACAACGTCGGCTATGCGTTTCGTGCTGTCACCGAAGAAGCTCTTTGCCGACTGAATTGGATCCTTGGGGTAGTACTCTTTCTGTGGATTGGGATCGAACATCACGCCGCTTCGTAATTCGAGCGCGAGCCAATACAACCCCACAAGCAACTTCTTAAATTCCAGCTCTACCGTTTCATCTGGAACCTCCAAGATGTGCAAACCATAATGAGGTTGATTGCGCTTCATCTCTGCAACATAGCCACCCAGCCGCCCCTTGAAGGGAATAGGCTCTCCAATGGCCTTCCCTTCTGCCAGATCGAAAGGGAGGTAGATTCGGTAGGTGTTTGAAGTCGCAGGTCGAGTCTTCTTTCCAATCAACTCGCTGCCACCCGACTTCCTTGGCCGTCCGCCCTTTGTGCCGTTGCGGCGCGCGGCGGCCGCTTTAGCTGGTGATGTTGCGGACCCCGCCCGAGCTGCGCGCTCGCGGTCCATGTACGCCTTCGTTCCAAACAGCCCTGCAAGCAGGCCCGGAACGCTGAGATCAACATCGCGCTTCTCCCAGTGCAGCGCTAGACCGAGCCCCAGGATCGACACATCCGCCAACTCGTCGTCGCTCGCATCTTCCAGCCCCTGCGCGCGCTGCGCGGGAAATGCGAAGCTGCCCCCGTTCGTCAACTCAACGAGGATGCGCCCGGTCTTGCGATCGTAGCGCGCGCGTTTTGCGCGTGGTTCAGAGCGCAGCGAGCGCTCTCCGCGCTGCTCCGCCGACTCGAAATCCATCGCCTTCTCATCCATGAATCTTACTCCACGCCTTTAGTAGTTTTCCGCGCTCGCGGTCCGCTTCTTTCATCAGCTTTCGCATGTCATTGCGCGAAATACCGACAACCCGATCGAGCCTTGGTCCCGCCGGATCGTCCAAGAAGATCTTCGCCTCGCCGCCGTTTCCGAACACATGCACGTGTTCCGGGCCATGCTCGTTGACGAGAATCATGAACCGGAAGCCGTAGGCACGGTGGGCCGTTGACATACATAACCTATCATAGTTGGGTTCTCAACAATAACCTATCAAAGTTGGGTTTTCAACCAGGCGCGCGACGTGACTTTCTCGACCAGAAGGAGTATGAGAACATAACAGGAACACTTGAAGATATGGGAGGGGGGAAGCGAGGAATGGACAGCGAAAAAATTCGAACGAGCAGACAATTGGAAGCGGGAATTTACTAGCATGACCAATCACTTGGAGGGCACCCAACGAAAGGCGACTAGTGTCCGGACGCGCCGACACCCCAACGGATGGACGCCGGACCGCCGCGCGCGGCAGGCGGCGCTGATCCGAGGCTGGCAGCCGTGGCGGCGCTCAACCGGTCCCAAGACCGAGGCCGGCAAGGCGCGCTGCGCGATGAACGCGCTCAAACATGGCCACAGGAGCCGCGCCACGATCGAGGAATTTCAGCGTGTCCGCTACGCGATCCGTCTCGCCACGCGCAACAACGAGATCATGCGCCTCTTCATACGCGTGCGCGACGCCCGTCCGGACCTCAAGCCCGCCTATGCCCAACTGCTGTCCGCGGCGACGGTCAGCCTCAAACAATTCCGCGAAACGGCAGCCCAGAAAAAAATCGCAAAATCGAACGAACAGACTAATGAAAGCGGAAATCGCCCAATGCGGCCAATCCCCTACGAACGGGCACACGAACGCCCGCATGGGTTCGGCCGCTCTCGCCCCACAAGCCATAGTGGTCCCGAACGAGCCTCTGTCCTCCGGCCCGTGAACGGCGTAGGAAGCCGAGGCAAGGTCGCCTGAGTAGGAGCCCCCCATGAGCAGCGACACCATCACCCGCGTGAAGGACAAATTCGTCACGGTCGATGGCCTCAACACGCGCTACATCGAGGAGGGCGCCGGCCACCCCGTGCTGCTCCTGCACGGCGCCTCGCTCGGCTCCTCGGCCGACGTGTTCATCCGCAACCTGGCGCCGCTCGCGCGCGCGGGTTTGCGCGCCATCGCCTTCGACCAGCCGGGCTTCGGCCTCACCGATGCGCCCCAAGACCACGCGCCCGCCTATCGCCGCGATTTCATCCCGAAATTCATGGACGCGCTCGGCCTCAAGAGCGCGGCCCTCGTCGGCCATTCCCAGGCCGGCAATCCCGCCGTGCAGCTCGCGCTCAAGGAGCCCGCCCGCTACTCGCATGTGATCGTGCTCGGAACGGGGAGCCTCTTGCCCCCGCTCGATGGCGCGGGCGACAGCGCCAGGGACAATGAAGGCGCGGCACAGCAGCGCCTCGAGCGCCGCATGGCCGCCGAGGAGCCCACCATCGAAGACACGCGGAAGCTCCTCGAGGCGAACCTCTTCCATCACGAGCTGATCACCCCCGATGAGCTCGCGCTCCGCCACTCGCGCAGCATCGGTGCGGCCTTCGAGGCCTTCGTCGCGCGCAGTGCGCAAGCCGAGGCAGCGCCCGTGAAGGAGCCGAAGACTCCGATGTGGCAGCGCCTCGCCGAAGTCTCCCAGCCGCTGCTGCTGATCTTCGGCCGCGAGGATCGCGCCAAGGCCGCCGACCGCGCCAACCTTCTGAAACAAAAGCTTCCGCAACTCGATGTCCACATCGTCGCCGGCTGCAAGCATCTCGTCCCCTGGGACGCCGCCGACGAATTCCTCCGCCTAGCAGTGCCGGTCCTCCGCAAATGACTGCCATGTGCGCCGATCTCACCGGTCAACGCTCAAATCCACCTCCCCCTTGTGGGGAGGTCGGCGCCAGCCATCGCGCGATCAGCGCGATGGCGCGCCGGGTGGGGGGATACTCTCCACCGCGCCACACTCAAGGGGACTCATAAGTGCCCACCAAAACGCTCCCCTCCGGCACCGTCGCCGACGCCTATCTCCAGCTGCTGGCCGATCGCGGCATCGACTACCTCTTCGCCAACGCCGGCACCGATTTCGCGCCGCTGATCGAAGCCTACGCGAAGGCGCAAGCCCACGGCGTCACCGTGCCCAAGCCCATCACCGTCCCGCACGAGAACGTCGCCATCAACATGGCGCAGGGCTGCTATCTCGCAACCGGCCGTCCGCAGGCGGTGATGGTGCACGTCAACGTTGGCACCGCGAACGCGATGTGCGGCCTGATCAATTCCTGGCGCGGCAACATCCCCGTGCTCTTCACTTCGGGCCGCACGCCTTACTCCGAGGAAGGCGGCCTCATGGGCGAGCGCAGCGGCGAGATCCACTGGCCGCAGGAGATGCGCGATCAGCGCGCCATGACGCGCGAATTCATGAAGTGGGATTACGAGCTCCCCAACGGCCAGGTGCTCGAATCCGCGATCGACCGCGCGCTCAACATCGCGATGGCCGAGCCGCGCGGTCCCGTCTACATGACGCTGCCGCGCGAAGTGCTCGCCGCACCTCTCGACAATTTCCGCTACCAGTCGCCCTCGCGCCACGCCACGCCGTCGCCGCCGTTCCCCGACCCGAACGCGGTCGATGAAGCCGCCGAGCTGATCGCGAACGCCGACTATCCGCTGATCATCACCGCAGGTGCAGGCGCTTTTCCCACCGACGTGGCAAAGCTCGCCGAGCTCTCTGAGCGCTTCGCGATTCCCGTCGCCCAGCGCAAGAACCGCTACATGTGCCTCGCCGACGATCACCCGATGAACATCGGTCAGGATCCCGACGCGCACTTGGATAATGCCGACGTCGTCATCGTGCTCGAATGCGACGTGCCCTGGATCCCGAAGAAGAAAGCGCCCCGCGCGGACGCCAAGATCATCCACATCGGCGCCGATCCGATCTTTCAGAGCTACCCGTTGCGCGGCTTCGCGTGCGATCTCGCGATCTCAGGCGTCATCGGCGCAACGCTTCCGGCGCTCGACCAAGCGCTCGCCGCGCGCGAGAAGCGCGCCGCATCCAAGATTGAGGTGCGCTGCAAGCGCGTCGCGCAAACGCACTGGGAGATGAAAGCGCGCCTCGCCGAACGCCTCGAAAAACAACGCGTCGCCTCGCCGATCCATCCCGCATGGATCAATCACTGCATCAGCCAGGTGAAGGGAGACGACACGATCGTGCTGAAGGAAGCGCTGACGCCGTCCGAGCACCTGAGCTTCTCCAAGCCCGGCACTTATTATTCGCTGGGGCAGGGCGGTGCGCTCGGCTGGAGCCTCGGCACCGCGCTCGGTATCAAAGCCGGAGCGCCCGACAAGCTCGTGATCACCGCGGTCGGTGACGGCTCCTACATGTTCGGCAATCCGCTCGCCGCGCACTACGTCGCGAAAGCCGAGAAGTGGCCGACACTGACGGTTGTCTACAATAATGAGATGTGGAACGCAGTGCGCCGCAACACGCGCGACGTCTATCCCGACGGTTACGCCGCGCGCTCGAACCGCGAGCCGCTCACCTACTTCGAGCCCGGCACGCATTACGAAAAAACCATCGAGGCCTTCGACGGCTACGGCGAAGCGGTGACCCTCGCGGCCGAGCTCCCGCGCGCACTCGACCGTGCGCTCAACGCCGTCGCCAAGGGCCAGCAGGCTTTGCTCAACGTCGTATCGAGTGCCGGCGGATGACATCCGTGAGCGACGCGTCGCCGAAAAAGCCTCTGCCCAGCATCACGGCCTACAGCGTCGCGGTGCTGCGCGCGCAGCATCAGATCGTCGACGGCGGTTCGATCTTCAAGGATCCGCTCGCGGTTTGCATCGTGGGCGGAACCGACGACTCGATCGCACAAGAAGGACATCCCGCTCTCAGCTTCCCGCGTCTGCGGCAGTTCGTGGCCGCGCGCAGCCGGTTCGCCGAAGACACTCTTGCCAAAGCGGTTAAGCGCGGCGTGCGGCAGTACGTGGTGCTCGGAGCCGGGTTCGATACCTTCGGTTTTCGCAACCCGTATGCCGATAAGGGTTTGCGCGTGTTCGAAGTCGACCGCCCGCTGACCCAATCGTGGAAGCGGCAGTGCGCGCAGGTTGCGAACTTGACGATCCCGGACTCGCTCAGGCTTGTTCCGGTGAACTTCGAGCGGGAATCGTTCCTCGACCGCTTGGCGGCGGCCGGATTCAACATGACGGAACCCGCGTTGTTCTCGTGGCTCGGGGTCGTGTTCTATCTCACCCGAAACACCGTCCGCTCCGCGCTGGCCGCGATCGCCGCGCTCCCCGATGCGGAGATCGTCTTTGACTATTCGCTCCCGCCCGATGCGGTCCCGCCAAGGGATCGCGTCGCCTATAAAGGGATGATGGACCGCGCGGCGGCGGCGGGCGAGCCGTGGCTCAGCTTCTTCACGCCCCAGGAGGTGAAGGTCGGTCTGACCCAGCTTCGCTTCACGGACGTCGAAGACCTTGGGCCGGACGAGATCGGCCGACGCTACTTTCGCAAAGGCCGGCCCATGGGGGCCCGTCTCGTGCGCGCCCGAAACCGCAGCCCCAAAGTTCCATGACCCATTTTGAGATTAACTCTGTCTGGCTGAAGCTCTGCCGTCGTCCGTTTTCGGTTCCAGTGCGCGCCGTTCTCTGGTTAGAATGCCCTTAACCACCCACATGCGCGCGGAGATAACGATGGTTCGCAAATACATCGATTGCCGTGAAATCCCGAGCGAATCGCATTGCACGGTCGCCATCAGCGCCGACCACGAAGACGAGCTGATCGAGGCGGCCGTCCAGCACGCGGTCGCCGTCCACAACCACTACAACACGCTTGAGCTGCGCCGGCTGATCAAGCGCAACATCCGTAACGGTGCTCCGTCGGAAGTGCGCGTCTTCAACGGCAGTGGCCAAGCCAAGCAGGACCACTCCGCCTCGCTCCGCTCGAGCTAAAAACAAAAAAAAGAGCCCGGTGGAGGTGGGGGTGGGCCCACCGGGCTTTGGCGCGCAGAGGCCGTGTCGCCGCAGGTCGCCCCTGCTACCACCGCTATGTGTCGCTAGGACGAAGCTTCTGCGACATCGATGTGCACGCCTTCGATGTCGGTCAAATGGAAGCACCCGAGCGGGCATTTCTGGAACAGCTTGAGCCGCGCCTCGCCCTCCGACCCGTAGCCCAACGGCCGGCCGCGCATGTGCGGGTTCTCGCCGATCAGGAACTCCATGTCCTTCTTCACCTGGTCGACCGACTCCACCTCGAACCCGATGTGATCGAGCCCGGTGCGCGCGGGGTCCTGCGCGTAGTAGTCCGTGATCCGCCACGGGATGATCATCAGGATCATCCGCCCATCGGACAAGTACCAGTTCTCATCCTTCCGGTTCAGCGGTGTGAGCCCGAACACCTCGACATAGAACTGCGCGCAGCGCTCCGCGTGTCGCGTCCTCAGCGCGATATGCGAGATGCGCCGCTTCTGCGTCCAGTTGTTCTCGGCATAGACGTCCTTCTTGTCCATGCTCGGTCCCGACAGATCGAAGATGTTCGTGTCGGGATCGTGCGCGCTATACGCCGCAAACGGGCGGATCGGCGGCCGCTTCACCGCGCTCAGGGAGGAATCGAACGCCCTGATCCGCGCGATCGTCTCCTCGACGTCTTCCACTTCGATCCCGAAATGGTCCAGCCCCGAATAGCGCCCGTCGCGGCGCGGGATGCAGTTCATCCCGACATAGCCGTCGCCGAGCACCACCGAGCGCGCCGGCCGCGGCTTGCTCGACGGCCTCATGCCGAACAGCGATTCATAGAACCGGCCGTTGATGGCGTAATGGTCGCTCGCGATCGCGACATGGTTGACGCGGGAAGGCATCAATCGGCCTCGCCGTTCGCGACATCGATATAAACGCCTTCGATGTCGGTGAAGTGGTGACACCCGAGCGGGCATTTCCTGAACAGGTTCAGCCGCGCTTCGCCTTCCGAGCCGTGCCCTAATGCGCGGCCGTGCATATGCGGGTTCTCGCCGATCAGGAAGTCCAAGTCCTTCTTCACCTGCTCGACCGATTCCACCTTGAAGCCGATATGGTCGAGCCCGGTGCGCGCGGGATCCATGCCGTAATAATCCTCGATCTTCCACGGGATGACGACCAGCGTCACCCGCCCGTCCGACAGGTAGTAGTTCTCGTCGCTCGGCCGATTGAGCAACGGCAGGCCGAACACTTCTGCATAGAAATGCGCGCAGCGCTCCGCGTTGCGTGTTCTCAACGCGATGTGGCTCAGCGTGCGCGGCTGTGCGCGGTCGTTCTCGCTGTTGTCGGCGTAGACGTCCTTCTGGAACCCGATATTGCGCTGAGAGAGGTCGAAGATGTTCGTATCGGGATCGTGCGCGCTGTACGCGGCATAGGGCCGGATCGGCGGGCGCTTCAGCGCCATCAGCTCAGGATCGAACTTCTGCATCCGCGCGATCGTGTCCTCGATGTCGTCCACTTCGATGCCGAAATGATCGAGCCCCGAAGTGCGGCCGTCGCGACGCGGAATGTGCGTCATGCCGACATAGCCGTCCCCGATCGAGATCGCGCGCGCGGGCGGCAGCGGCTTCTTTCCCGTCTTCATGCCGAACAGCGCCTCGTAGAAGCGGGCGTTGGTGGCGTAGTGGTCGCTGGTGATCGCGACGTGGTTGATGCGCGCGGACATGCGTTCCTCTCGTGATCAGCGACCGTTAGTGACGACGTCGAGCAGCGCAGGCTCGCCGCGTTTGACCACCGCGATAGCGCGTTTCAAAGCCGGAGCCAAATCCTTCGGGTTCTCGATCGGCCCTTCGGCGTACACGCCCATCGATTTGGACATTGCCGCGTAGTCGATATTCGGTTCGCGCAGCGTTGTGCCGATATGGGCGCGATCCACGCCCCGCATGCGCCGGTTCGCCATCTTCTGCAGGCCCATCACCTCCTGGTGATAACCGCGATTGTTGTGCATCACATAGAGGATTGGGACCTTGTGGTGCGCCGCGGTCCAGAGAATTCCCGGCCCCATCATGAAGTCGCCGTCGGGCTGGATCGTCACCGTGAAGCGCCCGTGCTTCTTGTTGGCAAGCGCCACGCCCACGGCCGCCGCAGCACCGAAGCCGATGCCGTTGCCACCGGAATCGCCGGTGTAGTGGTAGTACTTGCTCATGTCCCAGAGCTGCTGCGGCCAGTCGCTGACGCCAGACGGCTTCGTGCACGCGAGCGACCAGTCCTCGGTGCGTATCTGCTCGAACAGCTCGGCCGATAACCGCGCCGTGCTGATCGGGCTTCCTTCCCAGCCATAGGTCGCTTCCAGGTGCACCTGTTTCAGCGACGCCTTGTGCGCTTCGGCGAGCTTGGCGCCGCGCGCGGCGAACTTCGACTTGTGGCCGGCGGTGATACGACGCTTCACCGCTTCGATCAGGTACGGCAGCGTCGTGGCGCCGTCTGCTGCGATGGCGAGATCGACCTCCTGGTAACGCTGGAATTTCTGGAAGTTGGATTTGATGTAGAGGTCGCCCGAGCTGATGCTGATGATCTTGGTGCCCGGTTTCGTCCGCGACGCTGTGCTCGTGATGATCTGGTCGTTGAACGAGTGCGTCACGCCCCAGAAATCGACCACCTCGAGGCCCAAGATCACGTCGGCCTGTCCGACGGTCGCGCGTGTCCCGCGATACGTCTGGTTGAGCGGATGGCGCGTTGGGAAGTTCATCCGCGAATACGAGTCGAGCACACCGCATTGCAGGACTTCGGCGAGTTCGACCAAACCGTCGACGGCAGCCTGAGTGCGTCCGAGCGTGTCCGCGACCAGGAGCGGGTTCTCCGCTTCCACCAGCAGCCGCGCGGCTTCATCGATTGCGTTCTTGTCGCCGCTTGGCAACGCCAACTGAGGCAATTTCGGAATGGTCAGCTTTGTCCCGGGCGGGATAGGTCCTTCCTGCATCACCGTATCGACCGAGAGCAGCACGGGCGCCATCGGCGGCGTCATCGCGATCTTGTAGGCGCGCACGGCGGATTCGGCGAAGTGCTCGAGGGAGCCGGGGCGGTCGTCCCATTTGACGAAATCACGAACCATCGCGGCATCGTCCTGGGACGAATGAACCCAGATGATCTGGCTGCGGCGCTCATCCGCGTCAAAGGTATTGCCGGCGAAGACGAATAGCGGCACGCGATCGCAGAAGGCGTCGTAGATCGCCATCGATGCGTGCTGCAACCCGACCGTGCCATGCACGCACGTCAGCAGCGGCTTGTTCTCGATCTTGGCGTACCCGTGCGCGAGCGCGACCGAAGTCTCCTCGTGCGTGGTTGTCAAATATTCGGGCGCGACGTTGTTGCCGTAATTCACCACAGACTCGTGCAGGCCCTTGAAGCTCGAGGCACAGGTCGCGGCCAGATATTCGAAGCCCAGACTCTTGAACACATCGAGCATGAAGTCCGAACCGGATGTCGTCTGCGTGATCGGGCTGCCGTTGACGGTGTAGGTTTCATCAGACCGCGGCGGCGAGGTCGTGCGCGCCGGTCCTTGAGGTTGTGCTTGCGCCGCGACAGGCAGCGGTGCGCTTGCAGCCGCCGCGCCGGCGAGCGCCGCGCCTTTGATCAGCCCGCGCCTTGTAAGCTGCGATTGGGACTTGGCTTTCGCCATCGACTTCCTCCCGAAGCGGTTACCTTTTACGGCTGAGCGTAAGCCGCCGCGGGTGCTGCGCCAAGACTTGGGGCGCGCGTCGCAACCGTGCGTTATTTGACCGGTTTAGCAATCTGTGCCACACAAAAACCCTTGCGTTTCAAGCCCTTTAAGCGCTTTTGAGGCGCGCGGAATTTGCGGGAGAGCACGTGTCGGCACGCATTCTGCCACTGCTGTTGGACGACGCCGGCAAGGGGCTCAAGCACCAGACCGTGTCGATCGAGCATGCTGTCATCGCGGGCTGGACCGGGCGCGATTCCGCCGCTGTCGAGAAGCACATCAAGGAGCTCGAGGTTCTCGGCGTGAAGCGTCCGGCCACGACGCCGATCTTCTATCGCGTCGCGGCCTCGCGGCTCACCACCGATGATTCGATCGAGGTGATGGGCTCCGCATCCAGCGGCGAGGTCGAGTTCGCGCTGCTGCAATGGCAAGGACGGCTATGGATCGGCACGGGGTCGGATCACACCGATCGCGAAGTCGAAGCCTATGGCGTCACGGTCTCCAAACAGATGTGTGAGAAGCCCCTCGCGCCGCAGTTCTGGGCGTTCGATGATGTGGCCGCGCATTGGGACCGACTGGTGCTGCGCTCGCACGCTACGATAGCGGGCAAGCGCACCCTCTATCAGGAGGGCTCAGTCGCGACGATGCGCCATCCTGAAGACCTGATCGCGCGCTATGCGAAGGGCGGATTGGCCGAGGGTACGCTGATGTTCTGCGGCACGCTTGCGGTTCATGGCGGCCTGCGGCCCGCAGAGCGTTTCGAGTTCGAGCTGGAGGACCCAGTGCGCGGACGCAAGATCCATCACGACTATTCAGTCGTGAGTCTGCCTAATCTCGGTTAGGAGTTCGCCATGCCGATGAACAAGCCGCATCTCGAGTTCGAACGGCTCGATATGAGCTCCGGCTGGGCGACGCCGGATGGGTATCCGTCGGGCATCAAGCAAAAGATCCTCGCGAGCGACATCGACGAGCGGAAGAATAGCGGCAGCCGTACACGGCTCTTGCGCTTCGATGCGGGCACGTACACCACGGCGCCGTTCGTCCACGACCATTGGGAAGAAGTCTATCTCTTGTCGGGCGATCTGATCGTCGGCAATGACAAGGAGGGCAAAGGCGGCGAGCCCTTCTTGAGCCCCACCTATGCGTGCCGGCCGCCCGGCGTCTTCCACGGTCCGTTCAAGTCCGAGAAGGGCTGCCTGTTGTTCGAGATCCACTACTACGATGAGAGTCGAAAGTAGCAAGCCGCTGGGCCTCAGGCCCTACGATCGGGCGCGCGGCGTGTTTCCCACCGGTCGCGACGCGCCGAACGATTATCTCGAGCGCTGCCTCGCAACCATTGCGGAACTGGAGCCGCAGGTCGGCGCCTTCGTCCATCTGAACAAGGAAGCTGCACGTGAAGCGGCCGCGGCTTCCGCTGCACGCTGGCGCGATTTGAGCCCGCTGTCGCTGATCGACGGCATGCCGGTCGGGATCAAGGACATTGTCGAGACCATCGACATGCCGACCGAGATGGGCTCGCCGCTCTATCGCGGCTGGAAGTCGGGGCGTGACGCTGCGACGGTTCAGGCGTTGCGCGATGCGGGTGCGATCATCCTCGGTAAGACGGTGACCACCGAATTCGCCGCCACGCATCCGGCGGGCACCAAGAACCCGTGGGATCTGAACCGCACGCCCGGCGGATCGAGCAGCGGGTCTGCCGCTGCGGTCGCCGTGGGCATGCTGCCCGCCGCGCTCGGCACGCAAGTCGTGGGCTCGATCATACGGCCCGCCAGCTATTGCGGCTGCTATGGCTTCAAGCCGAGTCTCGGCGCGATCAATCGCGGCGGCAGTCACGACGGCCTGAGCCAAAGCTGTCACGGCGCTCTCGCGGCGAGCCTGCACGATGCCTGGAATCTATGCTGGGCGATTGCAAAACGCGTTGGCGGCGATCCAGGTTATCCCGGCCTTGCGGGTCCCGAAGTGATGCCGGCCGCGCGGGCACCGCGCACACTCGCGCTGCTAGAAACGCCGGGCTGGAAAGTGGCGTCCGACGAAGCAAAGCGGGCGCTTTTCGCGGCGGTGGCGCGTATCCGCGAGGCGGATGTGATCGTGCTCGATCGCCAGTCGAACAAGATCGTCGCCGAGGTCGAGACCGCGCTGGAGCCGGCGCTGGTGTTGTCGCGACGGATCAATGCGTTCGAGTCCCGCTGGCCGCTTGGCACATATCGCGCGAAGTATGCGGATGGCTTGAGCCGATCCATGCTCGAGCGCCTCGCCGAAGCGGAAGCCATGACGCTCGACGACTATCGCGCCGATCTTCACCGCCGAGTCCGCATCCGGGAGATATATGCGCAACTCGGCGGACTGACGGACGGCGTTGTCACCATGTCGGCGACGGGCGCCGCGCCGTTAGGCCTGCAGTCGACCGGCGATCCGATCTTTGCTGTACCTGGTTCGCTGCTTGGCGTGCCCGCGATCTCGCTGCCCGTGTTGCGCGCGGAGGATTTGCCGCTTGGCCTTCAGGTGATGGGCTTCGAGCAGCAGGACGCTGCCCTGTTTCACGTTGCGGCGTGGCTGCGGGATTTGTTCGAGGATTCATTGCCGCGTGGCGTGAAATGAAGCTCGCGGTTCCCGATCTGATCTCGAACTCGTACTTCCCGGCGGCAGCAGCCGTGGAGCTTGGTCTTTTCAAGCGCGAGGGCCTCGACGTTTCGCTTGAGCTGATTTTCCCGGTGAGCAAGGCCTACGAGGCGCTGCGTGACGGGCACGTCGATTTCGTCGGCGGCTCGGCGCATTCGGCGCTTGCCGCATTCCCCGAGTGGGATGGCGTGAAGCTTCTCTGCGCGCAAGGCCAGGGCATGTACTGGTTCCTGGTCATGCATGCCGATCTCAAGGGAAAGCGCGGAGACCTGTCGTGCGTGAAAGGAAAGAGCATCGGCGCCGCGCCCTGGGTCGACATGGGTTTGCGCGGATTGCTCAAGGCATCGGGCATCGATCTCGAACGCGATCGTGTTCGCATCGCACCGGTGCCGGGTGCGCTGGGCGCGGGCGTGAACTTCGGCGTCACCGCGGCGAAGGCGCTTGAAGAGCGCAAGATCGACGGTTTTTGGGCGAACGGCATGGGGACCGAAGTGGCGGTGCGCCGTGGCGTCGGCACGGTCGTGATCGATGTGCGGCGCGGCGATGGACCGAAGGAGTGCTTCAGTTACACGATGGCGTCCGTTGCTACGACCGATCGCTTGATTGCCGACCGGCCCGACGCCGCCCAAGCCGCCGTGCGCGCGATCGTCGCGACGCATGCCGCACTAAGGGCTGATGTCTCGCGCGCGACTGAAGTCGGACGTAAGCTCTTTCCGCCATCCGAATCCGAACTCATCGCGGAGTTGATTCGCCGCGATTTGCCTTACTATGACGCATCGATCTCGGAGGAATTCGTCGCCAGCATGAACCAATTCTCGCGCGACGCGGGAATCCTCAAAGGCACTCCAACTTACGAACAGGTTGTAGCGACGCAATTCAGCCCGTCTTGGAAGAAAGCCGGCTCAACGTAAGCTTGCTCAGTCTCGACCGACGCGGCGCGGCCGTCCCTTGCTTAGCGCCTTGAGTACCGCTTTGCGAACCTGGTCGAAAAAACCGGCTGTAACGTGACCCCGCACGAACCCGCCGTCGCGCTGCGGCACGACATCAAAGCCTGGCCACGTGAAATCATTAGCATCATCGAGGGCCACCCACGCTGGTCGAGTCGCATCAAGCCCCAATCGAGTGAGCAGGCTTTGCGGAATGGGCACCGCAAGCGTCCCCTCGCGTGGACGTTGGCTTGTAATCGGGACCACCGTAACACGAGGCACGTCGGTCTCGTCATATTCCACAGCGAGGATCAAACACGGGCGAGCTTTGCGTCCTTCGATTTGGCCCTGGGCCTGTTCCTCTACCCATAAGAAACGATGATCGATGACCTGGCCGACTTTCGGAGCGTCGTCGGTAGGCACAGCGAAAGTTTACTTGCGCGGCAGATGTGAGAGGTTGGCCGTGCGCATCGCTTCTATGGTGGAGGAAGGCAGGTCGGCAACCTTGATTGCTCGTGTGGATCGCTTCTCGATCAGTCGCAGGCGTTCGTAATCTTCCGCTGAAATGAGAACGAGCGATGCACGCCCATGGCGCGTGACAGTTACCGGTTCACGGCGCGCGATATCGCTGAACTCGCCTACTCTCTTCTGGAATTCGCTGGCCTTGATTGTCGGCATATTGCTACCCAAACCCAAGTACGTAATATAGCGATTATCCGTATTTTACGCAAGGTCACGCCTCCAGCCAGTGCAGGCTGAACAGGCGGTCGGGATCGCTCCATACGGCGCGCGGGCTGAACCCGGCTTGCGCGGCAAGCGTGCGGAAATCGTCGATCGTGTACTTGTGGGACCACTCGGTGTGGACGGCCTCGCCCTCGGCGAATGCAATCAAGCGGCCGCAGACCCTTACGAGCTGAGCAGCCGCGCTCACAAGATACATCTCGATGCGGTGCTCTTCGACATTATAAGGCGCGTAATGCGCGAAGCGCGCGGGATCGAAATTGGCCGACGCTTCGCGATTGGCGCGTACCAGCAGATTGCGATTGAAAGCAGCGGTTACCTCTCCGGAATCATTGTATGCGGCATGCAAGACGGCGGGATCCTTCACGAGATCCACGCCGATGAGAAGTCCGCCGCCTTTGAGCAGCCGCGCCGCACCGGCGAGGAAGTCGCGCGCTTCGCTGCGCGTGAGATTCCCGATCGTCGAGCCAGGGAAGAAACCGATGCGCCGCGCGCCCGGCGAAAACAGTGTCGGCGGAAGAGGCGCCATGAAGTCGGCGAGGAGCGGGCGCACGTCGATGTGCGGATGATCGGCGCGAATGCGCGCGACGAGTCCGGTTAGGGACTCGGCTGAAATCTCGACCGGGACGTAGGCTCGTGGCTGCTCGAGGCTGGCGAGCAAGATGCCGACCTTCTCGTCCGATCCGGCCCCGAATTCGACGATCTCGACATCGCGTCCGATCAAACGCGCGAATTCGGGCCCGCAGCGTCGCAGAAGAGCGAGCTCGGTGCGCGTGAGGTAATACTCGGGGAGAGCGCAGATCTGCTGAAAAAGATTCGCGCCCGCGGCGTCATAGAAGTATTTGGAGGCGATGCGTTTCGGCTGGGCCGACAAGCCCTGGAGCAGCATGTCCGGAAAGTCGATGTCCGCCGGAACCTGGCGGTGAGGTGCTGCGCCCGCGCGTCTTGTGCTCGTCATGCATCCTCGCAAAGGCGAATGCCGGAGAACTGCCAGCGGGCCGAGGGCGGAAAGAAATTCCGGTAGGTGGGGCGGATATGCCCCTGTGGCGTCACCGCGGAACCGCCGCGCAGCACCATCTGCCCGCACATGAACTTGCCGTTGTATTCGGCCGCGACGCCCTTGAACGGACGGAAGCCGGGATAGGGGTCGTAGGCAGAGCGCGTCCACTGCCAGGCATCGCCATACAGCTGCGTCATGCCACTCGCTTGGGCGGCCGGCTTGGGATGCGGTCGTGCGGGATCGAGGAAGTTTCCGACAACGGGCTGCCCCATTGCGGCGGCTTCCCATTCGAATTCCGTGGGTAACCGCTTGCCAGCCCAGGCGGCGTAGGCGGCGGCTTCATAGAAACTGACATGCACAACGGGTTCATCCGGCCGCACTCCTTGAACGCCGTTCAGCGTGAACATCTGCCAGCCGCCATCGCTGCGCGACCAGTAGAGTGGCGCGTCCCATCCCTGACTTTGGACGGTGGCCCAACCATCGGACAGCCAGAACTCGGACCGCTGATAGCCGCCGTCCTCCATGAAGGCGAGATATTCGCCGCAGGTGACGAGGCGGGACGCAAGTCGGTACGGACGCAACAACACCAGATGACGCGGCCCTTCGTTGTCGAACGCGAAGTCGTTCTTCGAATGGCCGATCGGAACGATGCCGCCGGCGAAGTCGACCCACGTCAACGGCTGCGCGGTTCCGGATGAAACCTCGACCGAAGCCCCATAACACGGTAGCAGCGGATTTAATGAGAACGCGTGCTTGATGTCGGTGAGGATCAGTTCCTGGTGCTGCTGTTCGTGGTGAAGCCCGAGCTCCGCCACGTCCTCGAACTGCGCGCGCTCGGTCCTGCTTGCGGTTTGAAACAGGCGCGCGATCGCGTCATCGACATGACGTCGATACGCGAGCACGTCCGAGAGCGCCGGGCGCGTCAACAGTCCGCGTTGCGGCCGCGGATGCCGGCTGCCAATCGCCTCGTAATACGAGTTGAAGAGATGCGCATAGGCCGTGTCGTAAGGCTCGTAGCTGTCGGCATGGGGCTTCAGCACGAAGGTCTCGAAGAACCATGTCGTATGCGCAAGGTGCCACTTGGTGGGGCTCGCATCCGCCATGGACTGCACACATTGATCTTCCGGTGAAAGCGGTGAGGCGAGTTGCTCGGTGAGCGCTCGTATCGCCGAGTAGCGCGCGAGAAAAAGGGGCTGGTCGCTGAGGCTGTCCACGAGCTCCCGGTACATGCTAGGGTTCCTTAAGAGGGCGAGCGGTCGATAGGCAAGAACGCAACAAGCCCGCCTTCGTGCCAGCATCTCCCGCGCAAGGGAGCATGCATCGCCCTATCTTAAGCCCATCGGAAGCGGGAACGGAACCTAAAGAAACGCGTTGACCCTTGACCATCGCCTTGGGAAATTCAGGCAGCTCCAATCACTCGCGGGTTCTTACCTGTGCAAGCGGAGGGAACTCGCCGCTTGCAGGGTATCGCTTTGAAATCCTCGTTTTTTCACTCACTGCGGGGTCAAGGGGGAGCCGCCTCCCTAGCCTCGGCAGAGCCCATTCGCGCAGAGCTGTTCAGCGTCGAGCGGCTCGAGCAGCACGCCGAATCCCTCGCGGCCGCGCAACGCGTGGCCGATCGTTCCGAAGCCGGCTACGGCATGAGGGTGCGGCTGAATGACAACGCGCGCGTGTTGGTCGATGCCTATCATTCGCTGGCCGATGAGACGCGCGGCTATCGTCCGATGTCGCCGGCCGCGGAGTGGCTGCTCGACAATTTTCACATCGTTCAGGAGCAGATCCGCGAGATCAAGGAAGACCTGCCGCCTTCGTACTATCGGGAGTTGTCCAAGCTCGCCGACGGCCACTTGAAGGGATACCCGCGCGTCTTCGGCGTTGCGTGGGCCTTTGTCGCGCACACCGACAGCCGGTTCGATTCCGTGATCCTGACCCGCTTCGTCAATGCCTACCAGCGCGTGCAGCCGCTCAATATCGGCGAATTGTGGGCGATCGCGATCACGCTCAGGATCACGCTCGTGGAGAATCTGCGCCGTATTGCGGAGCGCCTTGCGCGCGACCGCCAAGACCGGCGCGATGCCGATGATTTGGCGGATCGCCTGCTGGGCGTGTCCGAGAAAAAGCCCGAACCTGTCCTTTCCATTCTTCGCAGTCTCGAAGGCCGCGAGCTGACTCCGGCCTTCGCGGTGCAATTGGATCATCGGTTGCGCGATCAGGACGCGGTTGTCGCTCCCGTGCTTGCCTGGCTCGACGGTGCGCTCGCCGAGAAGGGCAGCAACCGCGACCACATGGTCCAGGAAGAGTTGCGCCTCCAAGGCGCGATGAACGTCACGGTGCGCAACATCATCACCAGCATGCGCCAAATCTCGATGGTCGACTGGGCTGAGCTGTTCGAGCACATGAGCCTGGTCGATGCAGCGCTCACCGCCGACAGCGAGTTCGCCGGGATGGATTTCGCGACGCGCGACGCGTACCGGCGCGCGATCGAAAAGCTGGCGCGGGGTTCCAAGCACTCCGAGCTCGACATTGCGGCGAGGGCCGTCGATGCAGCGAAGCGCGCAGCAAAGCGATCGCCGGGGGGACGCCTGTCGGATCGCGAGCGCGATCCCGGCTATTACCTGATCGCCAAGGGCCGCGAAGCGTTCGAGCACGAGATCGGCTTCAAGCCGCCGCGGAGCGAGTGGCTGTCGCGGCTGAGTGTGGGGGCCCGCACAGCGGTCTATCTCGGGTCGATTTGGCTCGTGACCGTCGTGGTTGCGGCTGCCGCTGTGATGAGCGTCGGGGCCACGGGCGTGCGCGGATGGCCGCTTATCGGGCTCGCGCTGCTCGCCGTCATCCCTGCGTCCGAAGCAGCAATTGCTCTCGTCAACCGCCTCGTCGTGAACCGGTTCGGGCCGGCGCTCCTTCCGAGCATGGATCTCACCGCAGGCGTGCCAAGTCACCTCAGAACGCTCGTGGCGATGCCTGCATTGTTGACGACGCGCACTCAGGTCGAGCAGCTGGTCCAGCAACTCGAAGTGCACTATCTCGCGAGCACGGACGGCGACCTCTACTTCGCGTTGCTCTCCGATTGGACCGATGCCGCTGAGGAGAGCGCGCCCGATGACGCGGAACTACTCGAAACGGCTCGAGAGGGAATCGCGGAACTCAACCGGCGTCATGGTCCTGCCGCCGCCGGCGACCGCTTCTATCTCTTGCATCGTCGCCGCATCTGGAATCAAGCCGAGGGCAAGTGGATCGGTTGGGAGCGCAAGCGCGGGAAGCTCCACGAGCTGAACCTTGTGTTGCGCGGCTCGACCGAGACGACGTTCCTGTCCGAGCACGGCCAGCCGCCTCGCGTGCCGGATGGCGTGCGCTATGTCATCACGCTCGATGCAGACACGCGGCTGCCGCGCGAGGCGGCGAGGAAGATGATCGGAAAGATGGCGCATCCGCTGAACCGGCCGGTGCTCGACCGGATGGTCGGCCGC
>Ga0210379_10000110_pt1 | contig 21464 bp, 19 predicted proteins | sample PLMedo_2_FD_155468 | JGI IMG/M metagenome (GOLD analysis project Ga0210379, IMG submission 155468) | Groundwater sediment microbial communities from an aquifer in East River, Colorado, USA - PLM4_32_coex redo | ecosystem: Environmental > Terrestrial > Soil > Riparian zone | place: USA: East... | reverse complement strand
GTTCCGTTCGCTGCTGCTTCAAAGTCGAGCAGCGTCATGTCCATGCCGACGTCGTTTCCCGCGATCGTGTAACCGCCGGGTAAGATCGCGGTTCCGTAGACACCGCCAGGGAATACGAAGGTTGCTAGACCAACCGCCGTACCGTCGAAATCATGCCCGGCTGCATCCTCAATAACGCCGGGAGCAAATACAACCGAGTAGGCTCTGTTCAGATCGAGGTCCGTGGCCGGATCGATCGTCACGCTGCGTCCAGAGAACGTGACCTGCGATGTGTCGGTTACTGAGATCGTACGGTAGAGGCTTCCGTCGGCCTGATTGCGGATTTCGATTACGCCTGTTCCTGCTTTCACCGGCTCGTTGAAGGTCAGGACAACGTTCTGGCTCACGCTGCCGTAGGGGTTGTACGTGGGCGACTTGAACAGCAGGATCGGCGCTGTCACATCTGTGTAGTCTGTTGCCGTAGAAAAGTTGAAGGTGCTCTGCGAAACGATTCCGGAAAAGGCGTTGTTTGCGAGGTCGCGCACGACGCCGGAGGCGAACGTCACGTAATAGCTCGTTGCCGGCAACAGATCGCTTCCCGGATTGATCGTCACCTGGTTGCCTGAGAAACTCACCTTCACCGCGTCGGTAACGGCGATGCTCTGCACCAGCTGTCCATTTGCCGCGTTGCGGATCTCGAAACTCCCGCTACCGGCCTTCACCGCCTCGTCGAAGGTGAGAACGAGATTGGCATCGCCAGGGACATTGACCGCGTTGTCCGCCGGCGATGTGCCCGTCAGGAGCGGCGCGGTCGTGTCCGCCGGTGGATTGGCCCCGCCGGTGCCTGCCGTCGAGAAATTGAACGCGGTCGGCGACGAGAGTCCGGCGTAGTTATTCCCCGCGAGGTCTTTGAACGCGCCGGATTCGACGACCACGTAGTAACTCGTGCCGGCGAGGAGATCGACACTTGGATTGATGGTCACCCTTGCCGAGACGACACTGACTTGCGCCGTATCGTTCGCGGCGATCGTATGAAACAGCGTGCCATCGGACTTGTAGATCTTGATCAAGCCGGAGCCCGCGCTCACGGCTTCGCTGAATCCCAGCGTGAGATCGCTGGTGACGGAAACGCCGGTCGCATTGTCGGCTGGAGAAGTCCTTAGCAGGGCTGGTGCCGTGATATCCGCCATAAGCGTGATCCCTGAACCGTGGTTGCTCTTCAACGCACTTCAGGGGACCACGAATGGCGCAGCCGCCGCCGCCTTCGAGGCTAAAGCTCGAGTAAGGCTGGACTGGACGGGCACAATAAAGACCCCTCGACCCACAGTTGAACGCTAGTACAAGTGCCACATTTCATCAATCAAGGTCTTATGACGGCGGGGCAGCGCTCAGGACGGGGCTCCAAGCAGGTCACGCCCGCGCTCGGACCGGTCTTGCCACGCGAAAAATCGTGGATTCATCCCGCTTGTGTCGTTTGCAGAGCCCAACCGTGGGTGTAAAGTAAACGTGATAATCCGGGTCCAGGCCCCGGGCAGGGAGGGAGTCACCATGAAGAAACTTATTGCAGCGCTCGCTTTGCTTCCGTTGCTTCCACTTGGTTACAGTGCCGCCACCGCTCAAAACGCGCCTCAGGGCGACGCCGCGAAAGGCAAAGCGAACTGGGAAAACCGCGCTTGCCTGAACTGCCACGGCGGCGTGGGCGAAGGCGCCTTCGGGCCCGATCTCGCCGGCCGCGGATTGAGCTACGCGCAGTTCAAGCGCGCCGTACAACAGCCGTGGGGCATCATGCCGGCCTTTCCGCAGTTTCCCGATCAGGAGCTTGCGGATTTCGCAGCGTATTTCCAGACCCTTCCAAAAGTCGCGGAGCCCGGCAAGTGGCGCTTCGAGGCGCCAGCCAATGCGTCGAAGGGCCAGGCGATCGCCTACAACATGGGCTGCGTGCAGTGCCATGGCCAATTCTTGAACGGCCCGCGCGATGATTTCGGCGCGGTCAATGCCGATCTCAATTGGATGAAGAGAATGGTTTATCAGCACGTGACGGAGATCCAGGTTCACCGTCGCGAGCTCGGCAATCCCGAGAACCGGCCCAACATGGGCAACTTCAATCCGAACCGCTTGTACGAAGCGGAGCTCCAGGAAATCTACAACTGGATCAAGACCGATCTCGGGTTCCGCGTGCCGATGCGTGGCCGCTTGAGCAAGGGCGAGCAGGCCGGGAACGGCGTCACCTACAAGCTCGACGTCGACAATTTCGGACTTCCCGGAAAGGGCATCACCGCGGAAGACATCACCGTCCGCGTTCAAATCCCGGCCGGCACGAATGTCGTCAGCACGACCGGTGCGGGCTATCAGGGCGTGAAGATGGACAACGAGGCGAAAGCGCAATTCGCCGAGTGGAAGGTCGCCCGGCTCGGTCCGAAGCAGGTCCAGAACTATTCGATCACGCTGTCCAAAGCCGGAACGAAGGAAGACAACGTGCGCGGCCAGATCCGCTGGAACAAGCCCGCCGTTAAGGGCCCGAACCCTTACGACGCAGCCAATATCGGACAGGCACCGCTGTAAGGCACAAGCCGACGTAGAGTTTCCCTGCCAACCCCATCGCGAGCTGATCACAGCCTCGCGATGGGGTTTACTTTGTCGTGAGGCATCCTTTCTGAGGAAACACGCAACGCTATGATTGCAGCGAGAGCCATTGTCTTGAGGCTAGGCAAGAGGGACCCGCCATGAAAAAACTCATCGTTGCGTTGTTCATGCTTCCGTTGATTCCACTGACCTATGGTGCAGCGACTGCGCAGAACGCTCCCCAAGGCGATGTCGCAAAGGGCAAGGCGAATTGGGAAGATCGCGCCTGCCTGAACTGTCATGGCGACGTGGGTGAAGGCGCCTTCGGGCCCGACCTCGCGGGCCGCGGATTGAACTTCGCTCAGTTTAAGAAGGCAGTGCATGAGCCTTGGGGCATCATGCCTGCGTTCCCGCAATTCACCGACCAGGAGCTCGCTGACTTTGCGGCGTATTTCGCAAGCCTGCCGAAGGTGGCAGCGCCGGGCAAATGGCGCTTCGAAGCGCCTGCGAACGCCACCCCTGGACAGAGGAACGCCTACAATCTTGGCTGCGTGCAGTGCCATGGTCCGTTCATGAATGGACCGCGTGACGATTTCGGCGCAGTGAATGCCGACTTCAACTGGTTCAAGGGCCAGGTCTACGACCACGTGACCCAGATCCAGCTTCACCGCCGCTCACTGGGCAATCCCGAGCCGCGTCCCAACATGGGCAACTTCAACCCCACTCGCATTCACGAGGCGCAGCTCGCCGAAATCTACACCTGGATCAAGGACGATCTAAAGTTCCGCGTGCCAATGCGCGGCCGTCTGAGCAAGGGTGAGCCAGCCGCCGGCGGCGTGACCTACAAGCTCGACGTCGACAATTTCGGTCTCCCGGGCAAGGGTCTCACCGCGGGGCAAATCACAGTCCGCGTGCAGCTCCCCAAGGACGCGACAGTCGTCAGAACCACGGGCGCCGGATATCAAGGCGTGAAGATGGATCAGGGAAACAGCTTCGCAGAGTGGACGCTCGCGAGCCTCGGTCCGAAGCAGGTCTCGAACTACACCATCACCTTGTCGAAGGCTGGAACGGAGCAGGACAACGTGAGAGGCCAGATCCGCTGGAACCAGCCCGCCGTAAGGGTTCAGAATCCTTACGACGCAGCCAATATCAATCCGGCGCCGCTGTAAGTCGCACGCCGACGTAAGTCCCTGCCCAACCCCATCGCGAGCTGATCACAGCCTCGCGATGGGGTTTATTTTGGCGAGCGCCGACCGACGCGTGAGGGTGCGTTTGTTTTTGCGCCCTACCGAACTATTGTCCCACCAATGTCTCGGCTGTAGGCCCGAGCGATGGGAGGATCCATGAAAACGGCAAATCGCATGATCGCGCTCGCGATGGCATCGGTGCTGGGTGTCGCGCTTGTGCAATCCGATTGGAACGTTCACGCGGCGCAGAGTGCGAAGAAGGAAGAGCTGAGCGAGTCCTATCGCGGCAGCCAGAAGGACAACGTCCAATTTCAGAAGGTCCCGCCGATCAAGCTATTCGACAATCTCTATTACGTCGGGCCGGGCTTTGTGTCGGTGTGGCTGATCTCAACACCGCAAGGCGCGATCCTCATCGACAGCGCGGAAGAGCCTTACGTCGACCACGTGATCGACAGCATCAAGAAGTCCGGCTTCGCGCTTGCCGACATCAAGTACATCCTTTTGAGCCATGGTCATCTCGATCACTTCGGCGGCTTGACCAGGCTTCAACAATTGTCGGGCGCGCGCGTCGCGGCTCTCGAAGAGGATTGGGCGCTGATGGAGCGCGCAGGCAAACAGCCGGGGCGCAACAACTCCCCGCCCCCGCCGATCCCCAAGCGCGACATGGTCGTCAAGGAAGGCGACACGCTGACGCTCGGTGGCGCGACTCTGAAATTCTATAAGCACCCCGGACACACCGCGGGCTCTCTGTCGGCGGAGTTCACGGTGTTCGACAACGGCAGACCTTACAAAGCTTTCATGTTTGGCGGTCCGGGGCCGCGCGGCGGTGTTGCGGGCGCAACCCAATTCCTAGAAACCACCAAGCGCATCGCGGAAATTCCTGGCATCCAGGTCCACGTGCAGGTCCATAGCTGGCTTGCCTCCTACCCCTACCCCAATGGGGGCATCTTCGAACGTGCGCAAAAGCTAGCTCAGAGAAAGCCGGGCGATCCGAATCCCTTCGTGGATGAGGCCGCGTGGAAGGAGTGGGTGAAGATCGCGCAGGCCGGTGCTGCGGAATATCTCGCCGAGCAGAAGCAAAAGGGCGCGCCCTGATAAGGCAATCTGCCCAACTCCGCACACGCGGCGATTGAACGCGTTCGAGCGTTGGACTAGGCTCCGCCTCACGGTTTTGTGAGCAATGCCGGCCGGTTAAGCGGCTGCGATTCCAACATCTCCCGGAGGGTCCACATGAAGAGCAAATACCTGTTGTCGACGTTCGCTGCCGCCTTGGTGCTGCTTGCCGTGCCCGTGTCGGCACAGAACAAGGCCACCGTAACCGGCGTGCCGGAAATTCCGATCACCGCAGTGCCGAACTTCTTGAAGGTCCCGGCCGGTGAATATCTCGGTGAATCGGTTGCCGTTGCGACCAATTCGAAGGGCTACATCTACGTCTTCCACCGCAGCGCGCCGACCACCAAGCTGTGGGAGTTCGATGCCAACGGCAATTTCCGCCGCGAGATCGGCAAGGGCTATTACGGCTTCGAGTTCGCGCACTCGGTGCGTGTCGACAAGGACGACAATATCTGGACGGTCGACGAAGGCACCAACATGGTCACCAAGTTCAGCCCGGCAGGCAAAGTGCTGATGGTGCTCGGCCGCCGCGATCCGCCGCTCGGTTTCGCCGCCGCGACGCGCACGGGACCGAATCCTCCCGACAACAATTACATCTTCTGCCGCCCTACCGATGTCGGCTTCGACCCGCAGGGCAACATCTTCGTCTCCGACGGCTACTGCAACAACCGCGTCGTGAAATACAGCCCCGAGGGGCGGTTCCTGGCGAAAGCCGGCAGCGAGAAAAACGGCAAGGCGCTGGGCGAATTCTTCCTGCCGCACGGCTTGCAGGTCGACGGCAACGGCCATGTCTGGGTCGCGGACCGCACCAATTTCCGCTACCAGGAACTCGACAACAATCTGAAGCCGATCCGCGAATTCACCAATATCGGAGTCGGCTGGACCATCTGCATCTCGCAGGGTCCGCACCAATATGTCTTCGCCTCCAACTCCAATCCGAACGGCAATGCGCCCGGCACGTGGGACATCACGGGCGAGATCTACAAGATGGAGCTGGACGGCACGATCATCGGCAGATTCGGCAAGCCGGGCAAAGTGACGCCGGGCTTCCAGGTCGTCCACATGATGGACTGCCGCAATCCCAACGAGATCGTGCTTGGCGAAATCGAATCCTGGCGCGTGCAGAAGTTCATTCTGGGTCAGCCCCAAGCCACCAATTCGAACATCAGGGCAGCGGCCTCGCAGTAACTGCGCAGCTATCCAGAAACCAGGAGATACCGATGAAACGCTTTCTTCTTTCGCTGTTGGCGGCAACCTGCCTTGCCGGTTTTCCGGCCACCGCCCAGAACGTGCCCGATATCCAGTTCGATTCCGCACCCAACGCGCTGACGACTCCCGACGACATCTATCTCGGCGAAGTCGGCGGCGTCGCGACGGATTCGAAGGGCAACATCTTCGTCTATACGCGCACAGGCCATCCGACGATCACGCTCGGCGGCGCGCGCGCCTTCGCGCATGGCGGCTCGCGGCTGTTCCAGTTCGATCGCAACGGCCGCTACACGCGCGAGATCGGCAAGGACCTTTACGGCTTCATGTTCGCACAGCAGGTCCGCGTCGACAAAGACGACAACATCTGGGCCGTCGATCAGATGACCAACATGATCATCAAGTTCGACCCGCAGGGACGCGTGGCGTTGCTGCTCGGCCGTAAAGCGGAAGGCACGGCCATTCCGACTCCGCCGGCACCGGCCGCACCTCCGGGCGTGGAGGGAGCACCTCCGGGCTCGGGACAGTTGCGTGATGTGTTCAACCGCCCGACCGACGTCGCCTTTGATGCTCAGGGAAACATCTTCGTTGCCGACGGACAGGGCAATGCGCGCGTCGCCAAGTTCACCAAGGACGGCGTGTTCGTGAAGTCCTGGGGTTCGAAGGGCAACGGCGACGGTCAATTCGACGTCGTCCGCAGCATTGCGGTCACCGCCGATGGCGATGTCTATGTCGCCGATGGCGGCAACAACCACCGCATCCAGGTGTTCGACAACAACGGGACGTTCAAGAGACAGTTCCCGGCGATCGGCAACCCGCAGGCGATCTGCCTGACCACCGGCGCCAATCCGGTGCTGTACGTTTCCAATACCAATCCGCCGAACAACATCGACATGGCCGGCGAGATCTACAAGATGGATCTGAACGGCAAGCTGCTCGGCAAGTTCGGCCGCGCCGGAAAGATGCTGAAGGAATTCGGCACGACGAACGCCATCGATTGCCGCAATCCCAATCAGCTCTATGTCGGCGAGATCGGCAATTTGCGGGTGCAGAAGGTCACATTGAGATAGGTGGGGGGAATTGGACGCACGACGGCGGGCGGGCTCAGCAATGGGCCCGCCCGTTCCGTTTTCAGCGTCCAGCGAAGATGGATTTTGGGATCATGCCGTGGATGCCTTTGGTGCCGTCGACCACCTGGGTCACGTGGTAATCCACCGCGACGCTCGCAATCGCGTAGGCTTCCTCGCGCGAGAGCTTGGGGAACCGCGCAGTGATGAACGAGATGGTCTCGCGCACGGCGATCTTCATCGCCTCGTCGAGATCCTCATGGAGACCCATCGTGATCCAATGCGTCGGCGTTTCGCCGCGCGGCCAGACGAGCTTCATGTCCTTGCGCACGATGAACTGAAAGCGCCCGCGCAATCCGGTTTCGACCGCCGAGAGATCGACCTCGCCGTGGCCTTGTGCGCCATGGCCGTCGCCCGCGGAGAACAGCGCGCCCGGCACATGAATGGGCATGTAAAGAACCGAGCCCGCGCCTAGATCCTTATTATCGAGGTTACCGGTGTGCACGCCCGGCGGCCCGCTGCCGATGCGGCCCATCACGGCCGGAGGCGCAACACCCATCGTGCCGAAGAACGGCCGATCGAGCGGTATGACGACGCCGGGTGCGATCTCGGCGGTCTTGCGGTCGCGATTGATGGGAATCACGCGCTGCCAGAACTGCGTGAACTCGTCGGGAAGCGTTCCTGTGAACGGACGCTGGCGATTGTAGCCGTAGCCGACGGCGAGATCGACTGCGAGGATCCGGAGCTCGAGCACGTCGCCAGGCATAGCGCCGGTGATGAAAATGGGCCCCGTGAGCACGTGCGGGCCGGGGCCGCGATCCTGCACCTCGCGATAGATATCGCGCACATATTGCGGAACGACGCTCGGCGCGACTGCACCAGAGGCATCGACCGCTTCGGGTTCGATCTGAGTTGCGGCTTCGAGCGTGACGATATCGCCCGAGTTGATCGTCAGCACCGGCCGGTTCGTCGCGTTGAAATTGCCGATGTGCACCGTGCGCGAGCTCGGCATCAACGTGTGCTCGGCGGCGAGCGCGCCGCTGAACGAAACGGCCAACGCGATGCCCGCGAAGCATGTGCTGACGATGATGAGTCTGGAGTCGCGCATGGTCACACCAATGGCCCCGGGGTCTTGCGATAGCGATTGGCGATGGCGTCCGATGTCATGTAGGCGAGCGCCTGGATGGTCAGCGTCGGATTGAACCCGCTCATCGAGGGATTGGTCGAGCTGCCGACGATGAAAAGGTTCGGCACGTTCCAGCTCTGGCTGTACATGTTGACGACCGAGGTGCGCGGGTTGTTGCCCATGCGAGTCCCGCCTTGCGGATGCGGGCCCGGCTGCCCTGCTCCCAGAGGTGCGCGCCAGACATGGGTCGCACCCATCGCGCGTGCGAGCTCATCGAGCTTGGGCTGAATGAACTCAACCTGCTTGTTTTCGTTCTGACGGTGCCAGTCATACGTGACGCGCGGCGCGGGCAGGCCCCAAGCATCCTTCACGTCGGGATCAAGATCGATGGTGTGATCCGGGTACGGAAGGTTCTCGATCTCGGACAGGAGCACGAGGTGCCGCGCGAAATACTTAGAGAAAAAATCGCGATAGGCCGCGCCCCAGGTCGGCGTACCCGGCGGCGGCACGAGACCCATCGCGCTCGCAATCGGACCGCCTTCGAGGCCCGCGGTCGCGACCGCGATGTTCGAGCCGCGGATGAAGCCGACGTCCTTGTGGTCGAAATTGTCGCCGTTGAACTCGTCGAAGCTGTGCTTCTGCGCGTTCGGCCCCATGTAGTTGTTGACGTAACGGTCGTCGAATGCGGCGAAGACGCGCGGGGCGATATGGGCCATGAAGTGCTTGCCCACATGCCCGCTCGAATTGGCAAGACCGTTCGGGAATTTCGCCGTCTTGGACAGCAGCAACAGCCGCGTGTTGTCGAACACGAAGGGTGCGAGAATCACGATCTCGGCTTCGATCGTGTTGTCTGAGCCGTCTGGACCATAATAGGAGACGCCGGTCGCGCGACCCGAATTGTCGCTGTTGACGCGATAGACCATTGCAAGCGTAATGAGACGGAAATTGCCGGTCGCATCGGCGAGCGGCAGATGCGTGACGAGCGTGCTCGACTTCGCACCGTTGTAGCAGCCGAAGCCCTGGCAGAAGCCGCAATAGGTGCACGCCGCCCTGCCCTTGTAGTCGCGTGATATGATGGCGTGCGGTGAAGAGAACGGCTTGTAGCCGAGCTTATTTGCGGCTTCATCGAACAGCCTTCCCGCCTGATCGTCATGCAGAGGCGGCAGTGGAAATTCGCGTTTGCGCGGCGCCTCGAACGGATTGCCGCCCTCAACGATCATGCCGTTGATATTCCCTGCCTTGCCGGAGACGCCGAGATCGTACTCGGCCTTGTCGTAATACGGCTCCAATTCAGCGTAGGTGAGCGGCCAGTCGGCGAGCGAGGTGTCTTCCGGGATTGCTTTCGCACCGTAGCGCTCGATCGTGTGCGAACGCGCGCGGAAATCGTCTTCGTGAAAGCGCCACGACACGGCGCCGTAGTGCACGGAACCGCCGCCGGCCTGGTTGCCGTAGTTCAACACGCGCAAAGGTGTCGCGCGCGCGTCTGCATTTGGGCGCCATGTCACGGGCTGGCGTTTGGGATTCGGGCGCGTGTCCTGGCGCTGGAAGAAGCGCAGCTCGTCCATCGCCTTGAAGTCCGCCTGCACATGGCGCGGCCCACGCTCGAGCGCGATCACACGCATGCCGGCCTGGGCAAGCTCGGCGGCGATGATGGCGCCGGCAGCGCCTACGCCGACGATGACGACATCGGTCCTCTCGGTCGCCATCTACGTGCTCCGCGCCTTGGATTGGAGCCCCGCCACGGGAGCACGCGTGAACGCCTGACGGCTCTCAAGCTCGGCCGGCGTGAAGATCAGCTGCACGCCCGGGAAGCCGACGAGGTTCCAACCGGCAAAATCCTTGTTCCCGCCATAGACCGGATCGGCAAACATGCCTTCCATCGTGTGCGTGCGCAGCGTGTCGAAGAACGCCCGTGGCGAAGGCCAGGAGAAGCTTTCGGCCTTTCCCTCTTCGAGCGCGCGGATGGTTTCGTCCTGCTGCGCAGGTGTGAGCTTCACGAAGGACTCGCTGTAGGCCTTGCGGCAATGGGCTTCGAGCGCGGCGAGACCGTGGCGGTAGAACTCCTGCTGGTCGGTGTAGGCGCCAGCGAGCGCGAGATCGATGTAATTGAGCACATTGGCTTCTGTCGCGCCCGGCTTGCCCGGTTCGCCCGGCATCAACCGCTCGGCGAAGGCGGCAACCGTTGCGGCATCCGCGGCATTGAAAAACGCGCCCTGCTTCGCAGCGTTGGAGAGCGGGTCCACGCCTCCTTGCGGCTCGGTCCGGGCTTCAGAGTTCGAGACGAGCGCTGCCGTGGCGACGGCGCCGGCGCCCGCCGCGGCGCCCGCGACAGCGCCGACAAGAAACGCGCGCCGGTTTTCGTCGTGCTTGGTCATGGCGAGTCTCCCCTATGCACCTCTGCCGCGTTGGGCCGAGCGTCTCACGTTTTGGAACTGTAGTTTGGGGCCCGCCTCGAAGGCCAGGGTGGTGACAAGCGCTTGCGGCAGTTGTTGGGCAGGACACGAATCGGCATCCGCAGGGCACTCTCCAAGTGCTTGGCCTTGCGTTGTGATTCCCGTTTTCATCAGTTCGCTCGCTCGAATTTCACGATGCACCGTCTTTTCCTCGCCGGGCCAGTGACTTGACGGTGGGAAAGAAAAAACCTTCCTCACCTCATCGAACGCCAACATCACAAATGGCCCTTCCACAGAAAGCCGTTCATTCTATCCTATAATATAGGTATACTCCTATGGCCAGCGAAATGAGAGTGGCGAACGCGGGCAGACCGGTCCCCAAGAACTGGTGGCGCGGTTTCTTCGACTCGGTCATGGGCGAGCTGCTGTTTCCCTCCTCGAAGATCGCGCAGTCCGCGAGCGAGGTCGACCACGTCATCAAGCAGACGAAGGCGAAGCCGCCGCTCGATGTGCTCGATCTCGCGTGCGGCATCGGCCGGCATTCCGTGTGCTTCGCCGTGCGCGGATTTCGGGTCACCGGGCTCGATTACTCGAGGCCCTTCCTGCTTCAGGCGCGGAAGAACGCGCATGCGCAAGCACAGCCCATCACGTTCGTCCGCGGCGACATGAGGAACCTTAAGCCGCACTTCGCGGCGAACACGTTCGATCTCGCGGTGTGTCTCTATACGAGCTTCGGATATTTCGCCCGACGCGCGGACGATCGGAAGGTGTTGCGCGCTGTGTATCGCGTACTGCGTCCAGGCGGTGCCTTCGTAGTCAACACGGTCAATCGGGCGGCCGCCGTCAAACGATTGCGTTCGCCGGTCTCGCTGGGGAGCGAGCCCTTGCCCAACGTCTTCATGATCGATTCTGCGCGCTACGATCCGCGCAGGCGACAGACGGTGACCACTTGGACGATCATCGACGCCAGGCGATCACGAACCCGGATCGCGCGCAAATCGTTCCGCGTGAACGTGTATACGCACAGCGAGCTCAAGGCGCTGCTGAGGGCCGCGGGATTCCGCGTCGAAACCGTGTGGGGCCTGCTTCCAGGCGGCCGCTTCGATCGAAACAAAACCTGGCATCAGACGATCGTTGCGCGAAAACCGAGCTCCCGCTACCGGAAGCAGAAGCGCCGCGTCAGTTGACGTGTTCGGGCTTCATCTTCTCGTAGACCACGCCCATCACCACACCGAACACCAAGCAGGCCGCAAGGACGCCGCCGGCAAATGGGAAACCGAAGCCGTCGTTGTCATAGAGCGGGATGAGAATGATCATCAGGATTACCCAGAGCAGGAAGCCGAACAACGCTCCCCGCATCGCCTCACCCAACGTGGTCGCGTCCGACACGTGAGAGTCGAGCGAGGCGAAACCCATGCCAAGGATCGCGCCGATGACGAACAGGAGCACCCATCCCGTGCCATTCCAGGGGATACCCGTCAGATTCGTCAGGATGCCGATGAGGTCGAGTTGCGGGATCAGCTCGAGGATCTGCTTCCCCGCGGCTAGAATCGCGACGGGGACGGCGGCAATAAGACCCGCGCAGGCTCCCTTCTTGAGATCATGGAGGACCTCGCTTTCACCTGCCGCGAGTTCCTCGCGTTCCTGTCTCCCATCATCGCTCATTATCGTATTCCCCCCCGTTGGATAGCCAATGGTAGCAGAACAGCGGAGCGGCTGACCAGCAGCCGGACGCCCCGTTGTAGGGGCTGGCGCCATGGGTCTAACCGGTTTGGGGATTACGCCTTGAGCGCCGCCGATTTGGCGTCGAGATAGCGGAAGAAGGCGGCGGCATCGAGGCCACGGCCGGTGGTGCGCGAAACGATCCCTTCGGCGGTCGTGCGTTGGCCCACGCTATGCACGTTCCGCCGCAGCCAGCCGAGCAGTCCGCGAAAGTCGCCGCGTTTGACCTCATCCTGCAACGGATGATCGCGCTCGTAGGTTTCGGCGAACTGCGCGGCGTAAAGACTGCCGAGCGTATAGGTCGGGAAATAGCCGAACGAACCGAGCGACCAGTGCACGTCCTGCAGCACACCTTCGCGGTCGGATTTCGGGCGCGCACCCAGAAGCTTCTCGCTGCGCTCGCTCCATGCGGCAGGCAGATCGGAAACGGAGAGCGCGCCCGACAAGAGCGCCAGCTCGAGTTCGTAACGCATCACGATGTGCAGGTGATACGACATCTCATCGGCATCGACGCGGTTCGCGCCCGGCTGCACGACGTTGACCATACGGTGCAAGCCCAAAGGATCGAGGCCGTTCGCGCTCGCCGGAATCAGCTTACGGATGTGCGGGAAGAGAAATTCCCAGAACGCCGCGCTGCGGCCGACGTGGTTCTCCCACAGACGCGACTGCGATTCGTGCAGGCCCATGCTGGGCGCATCGCCCAAGAGCGAGTTGCGGTCGGTTTCGGCGAAGCCCTGGTCGTAAAGGCCGTGGCCGCCCTCGTGCAGCACGGTGAGCACGGCAGCGGTGAGATCGTCCTCGCGCACGCGGATGGTGAGGCGCACGTCGTGCGAACCCGCGAACAGCGTGAAGGGATGAGTCGAGCGGTCCATGCGTCCGCGCTCGAACTCGAACCCCATCACGGCGAGCACGTAGCGGCAGAGCTCAGCTTGGGCACTATCGGAGAGGCGCGCGCTTCGCAAGGGTTTGCCGGCTGACGCTTCGGACGCCTCCTGCACCAGCGGCACAAGGCGGTTGCGCACTTCGTCGAGCACGGGGTCGAGACGCGAGCGCGTCATGTCCTGCTCGAACTCGTCCAGCAGCGCATCGTAGGTGTCGCCGCCCGCGGCAAGCGCGGAGGCGCGCTCGCGCACCAGTCCCAAGAGCTGCTCGAAGGGACCGGCAAAGACGGCATAGTCGTTGCGGATGCGCGCATCTTCCCAGGCGCCGAGCGAGTGCGATTTCGCCTTGGCGTAGTGACGCACGAGCTCGTCGGGAAGCGCGAGCGCGTCGCGCCGGAGCCGGCGGAGCAGCTCCAGCTCGCGCGGGAGGCCTTCCTGCCCTTCGCTTTGCGCGGCGACCTCTTCGACCAGATCGCCGAGGCGGTCGGAGACGAGCATCGTGTGGCGGATGCCTTCGAGCGTGGCGAGCTGATCGCCGCGTTCGGCGCGTCCCGCTGCGGGCAGCATCGTCTCCTCGTCCCAGCCCAAGAGCGCGATCGTGTGATCCAGATGGCGCAACTCGCAGATCTGCGAGCGCAGCATCTGCTCGACGCCCTCGGTGCGGTTGAGCGAGCGCTTGGGAATGCGGAGCTCGGGCGGCATGTCGGTTTCGAGCACCGCGGCAAGGCCGCCGCGCTGGGCGACGTTGACCACCTGCTTCTGCGAGACGCGGCACATGGTGCCGAGGCCGTTCTCGGTCGCGGCAAAGCCCATGACGGCATAGAACGGCTCGCCGAACACGCGGCCGTCGGTGCCGACGACGGGAAATTCGTGCACGGGAAGTCGCGTCGCGGACTGCACGACCCAGGAGCTCGAAGGATCATCGGCGAGCGCGGCCGCCTCGTTGAGCTGCTTCTCCCAGTCCTTCTGGTCAGTGGCCGAACCAATCATGACGCCCGTGCCCCCATATTCGCGGTTGGGCTTGAGCACGAGCTGCTCGCGGTTCATGCGCGCATGTTCAAGCAGCTCGCCCGAGCGGCCGTTGGGCAGCGTGGTGCGCCGCTCGCCGACGATGCGCGTCCAGAGCACATGGCGGCGGAAGAGACGGCGGTCATCGGCGCTGAAGAGCTTGGAGGCGATCGCTTCGTCCGTGAGAATCTCGAAGGCGCTCTTGTGGTCGAAATCGCCGACGAGCGAGGAGATCACCCGGTTCTCGCGGAAGAGCAGACGCATCGCATCGAGCGGACGCCCGAGCTCTGTCTCAAGCGCGGCGAGCTCGCGGAGTTCGTAGTCGCGATAGGCGACATCGACTTGCGTGTCCTCGTAGTAGACCTCGCCGTCCTTCACGCGCAGTTCGCGCGGGTCGGCGTGCGTGATGGTCGGGCCGTAGCGCGAGGCGAGATACTCGGCGAGGACCGCCTGCTCGTCGGGGCCGTCATGGACGTATTTCGGCTCGACGAAACAGAAGCGACAGGCGTCGCGTCCTATGCCACGCGAATGGTCGACAAGGACCTGGAGAAACAGATCGCGCTGGTCGCGCGGGAGCTGGATCGAGAGCTCGGGGTCGTGCGCCAGCAGCGTGGGCACCACGTCGCGCATGACGAGCGACTCGCACACGGGTGTGAAGTAGATGCCGCCGACGCCTGCAAGGTTCGCCTCCATGAAGCGCAGCGAGTCGCGCCAGGCCTGACCGGTGAAATCGCAGACAGCGTCGAGGCGGCCGTAGATCGCGTTGGCGCGCGCGTGGTCCGGCGTCCACGAGGAGCGAAGCCAGTTCTCCTCGTCGGGCGAGATGGCAATGATCTTCCGGATCTTCTCGTCTTCGAGAAAGAGCGCAGGCAGGATCTTCAGTGCCTCGAGCAGCCGGAGGCAGACATAGTGCACGTAGTCGAACTGCTCGCTCATGGCGAGCAGCGGACGCAACATGATGCGGATCGCCTCCTTCTCGCCCTCGCGCTCGTAGATCATGCCGTTGGCCCAGGCGTCCGTCCGCAAGCGTTCGGCGATGCGCGCAAAGGTGGGGTCGGCGACATGATGGGCAGCGCGGCGGACACGGCCTTCGAGCGTGGCCCCGGACAGACCCAAGGATTCGGCAGGACTGAGGACGGGGCGCATGACCTCTCCAAGTTGTCATTCCGGCCAAGTGCGAACGCGCGAGGGGAAGGGAAACCATGGGTCCCCTTCCCTCGCCGTGCTGACGCAAGGCTCGCCGGGGATGACGGTGGGGTGTGTTAGCCGAAGACGGGAGCCCCGCGCCAGGGGCTGCGGCGCCGCTCGCGGATGAGTCCAAAGAAAAAGCCGGCGACTCGGGTTGGAGGCGCCGGCCTGAAGTATCAAAGCGCTCGTGCGGTTATTTTTTCCACTGAGTGCCGTTGGTCCACTCGATCGTCTTGCCGCCGTCGGCAGTGGTCCCGAGCATATTCCAGGGCGGACCCATGCTGACGGAAATCGGGCTCGTGACCGTGCCCACGCCCATCTCGTTCTTCTCGTTCTTCGCCTCTAAGGCCGCGCCCTTCTGCGTGACCGTGAAGGTCGCCCCCGACCACTGGCAGGCCTTCTTGTCCGGTCCGCACTTGTACGTGCCGGACAGGTTCGGCAGCTGCTCCGCGGCGACCGCGAGACCGATAAAGGTGACCGCCGTCAGCGCAGCGAAGCCGGGAATAAGAACGACGTTCTTGACCATCATGTCCTCCGTAAGGATTTGCCCTCTTGTTGAGAGAGACGCTCGACTCGTTAGATGCCGAGTCCTAAGGCCGTCCGCTACTCGCATCTCCGTGATCGCACGTCTGACGGCGCCATTATAGCGTCTCGAGCGGCCCGCCACCCCTGCCTTCCGGCCCCGGCTCGGTGTAAAAGAGCGCAACACCAGAAATCAGCCCAGGAGGCCATGAATGCTTGGAGGTCGGATGAGGTGGATAGGTGCGGTTGCGCTCGCCGCGGCGTTCGGAACGGCCGGCGCGTATGCCGCCCAGTCCAGCTCCGCGCAAATGGAGCCGACCAACAAGCTGCCTAATCCGTACAAGTCGGTGTTCAACTGGGCGAAGCTGCCCAACGGGCGGCAATGGGGTTCGACGGCCGGGGTGGACATCGCGCCGGACGGCAAGACGGTCTGGGCGATCGACCGCTGCGGCTCGAACACCTGCGTGGGTTCAAATCTGGACCCGATTCTGAAGTTCGATACCAACGGCAATCTGCTGTTCTCCTTCGGCAAGGGGCTGTTCGCCTTCCCGCACGGCATCCATGTGGACTCCGAAGAGAACGTCTGGGTCACCGACGCGGTGCTGGGTGACGGGCGCGGCAAGGGCTCGACTGTCGGCCAGACGGTGCAGAAGTTCGACAAGAACGGAAAGCACCTGTTGACACTCGGCACGCCGGGCATGAGCGGCAATGACGCGACGCACTTCAACGCACCGTCCGACGTGGTGGTGGCGCCCAACGGCGACATCTTCGTCGCCGACGGACACGGGACGGGCACGAACGAGCGAATCGTCAAGTTCGACAGAAGCGGCAAGTTCATCAAAGCGTGGGGACATCCCGGGAGCGGACCGGGTGCCTTCTCTTCGCTGCACGCGCTCGAGATGGATTCCAGAGGACGGCTGTTTGTCGGCAATCGCGACAACAACCGCATCGACATCTTCGATCAGGACGGAAAGCTGCTCGACATCTGGTACCAGTTCTCACGTCCGGCCGGCATCTACATCGATCAGGCGACGGACACGATGTATGTCACGGATTCGGAGTCGGGCTCGATCTCGGAATCGCACCAGGATTGGACGCGCGGCATCCGGGTCGGCAGCGCCAAGGACGGGTCGGTCAAGTGGCTGATCCCCGATCCCGACACGAACGCGAAGGGCACGAGTGCGGCGGAAGGTGTCGCCGCCGACGAGGACGGCGTCATCTACGGCGCGGAAGTCGGGCCCAAGCGGATGATGCGTTACGTGATAAAGTAGAGCCAATAGTTTGGGAAACAGGAGAAAAACGCCATGCCGAACCGGCTGAACAAAGCAATCCTCGCAGTGTTGGCGCTCGCGGCATCCGCGAGTTTGGGCTACGCCGCGGGCGTGGTCGGACCCGTGCCGCCGGCCTCCTCGCTCGATCCCAAGGCGCTGAAGATGCTGCTGCCGGAGAACATCAACTGGCGCCCCGCCGAGGGCCTCACGGGAACGGACGCAGCCGTGCTCGTCGGCGATCCCGCGAAGGAAGGCTTCTACATCGTGCTCAATCGCTTCCATCCGGGGAATTTCAGCCGGCCGCATTATCACGCGAACGATCGCTACATCATGGTGATCTCCGGACAGTGGTGGGTCGATACAGGCGGCACCTACGATCCCAATCGCACAGTGCCGATGAAGCCCGGCACGTTCGTCGTGCACCCCGGGCGCGAAGTGCATTACGACGGCTCACGTGCAGGGTCGGAGGACGCAATCGTAATGATCTTGGGCCAGGGTCCCGGCACGCGGCATGAATGCGAAGGCCCGCGCGCCGAGACGGGACCCGGTCCCTGCGCGGATGCAAAGGCGGCGTCGGCGAAGGCGAGGTAGTTCGGGAGGAGATCGTCATGCGCAAGGCGATTGTCGGTGCTGCGATTGTTTCGGCGAGCATCGGATGCGGCGCGGCGTCGGCCGCGGATCCGGACATCTCACAGCTCAATCCCAACGTTATGAAGTATGTCCTTCCCGACAAGATTACCTGGCAGGTCGGGCAAGGCGTCGATACCGCGTTTCTTTACGGCAATCCGAACGAGCCCGGGTTCTACGTGCTGCTGTTCAAGTGGAAGCCCGGCAACGCGAGCCGCCCGCACTATCATTCGACCGATCGCCATATCGTCGTGATGAGCGGCACGTGGTGGGTGGGCGCCGGCACGAACTGGGACTTGGAAAAGAACACGGCCCCAGTGAAACCAGGTACTTACGTCACGCACTTCGCACGGCAGATTCACTATGACGGATCGCGCAAAGGCGACCCGGAACCGGCCATCGAGCTTGTCTGGGGGATGGGGCCGGTCACGACCGTGGTGTGCGACAGCGACAAGGGTCCGGGCCCTTGCGAGGACGCACGCAAGTCGGCCGCGAAGTCGAACTAGTCAACGCTTCGCGACGGCGAGCGCGTCGGAAATGATCTTCTGATGATCGAAGGCCAGCGGCTGGTCGCTCCAGTTCGCAACGAACTCGGCATCGGCTGCGTCATCGCCGGCCTGAACATCGTAAGTGGTGGCGGTGACGAGATACGCGACGCTGACCACGTGATGCCGTGTATCGCGGCGTGGATCGGAGTAGACGCCGACCAGCCGCGGCGACGCACCGTCGATGCCGGTCTCTTCCTTGAGCTCGCGGAGCGCCGCGGCCTCGGTCGTTTCGCCGGCATCCACGAAACCGCCCGGCAAAGCGAAGTGACCCTGAAACGGCGGATTCTTCCGCCGTATCAGCAGGACCCTGCCGGCATCATCGAAGACGACGGAGTCCACGGACAGCCATGGGCGTTCTGGACTGGCCATCGTCAGTCCGCGAAGTAGTCGACGTCGGCGATTTCAGCCATTCGCATGGCCACCACCCCGAACGGCATGTCGCGTGGACAGCCGGAACGGAACGCGGAGTGAAAGGCGCGGCCGTCGTACACTTCGATCAGGCAGACGGGCACGCCGACCGTGGCGACAGTGCCCGACGATGCCATCGAGAAGAAGCGCTGACGCTCGATCTCGGCCGTCAATTGCGCAAAGGCGGCAGTGCTGAGGTTTCTCTCGATGACGGAGCGCAGAATGGGCGCTCCGAGCTCGGTGAAGCCGTATCGTTTCACTGTCGAGACGATCGCTCCGTCCGATTTCTTCTCGATGCGAAGGAATGTGACGGCGCCCCGAACCGTGTAGGCCGTGACGCGCACGGCGTATGTGTTGCCTCTCGGCTCGTGCAGGACGGGTTCGTTCGTATCCGCGAGAATCGCGGCGAACTGTCCGCGCATCAGCATATCCAAGGGCGAGCCCGAGTCGGACGGCGGAAAGTACAGCGTTGTGAGCGTCGTGCCTGCCGCTCCCAGGAAAACGGCGAGCAGCATTGCAGCGGGCACAAACCACAGACGACGGTTCACTGGCGCTTACTCCGCGAAGGAAGATCGTCCGCTGGCCGCTTCACTGACATCGTTCCCGTGGCGCGGACAAAGTGGCCACGTAATCGATGCCGGCAATTTCCGCGGCCAATTCGGCTACCGTCCCAAACGGTGTATTCGTCTCGCGGGCTGGACGCTCTGCAACATGATATTTCGCGCCGTCGTAGACCTCGACCAAATACATGGGTCCCGTGCCAGTAACTACATAATCGGGAGGTTCGACCGAGAAGAAGCCAAGTCGCTCGATCGCGTCGGACAGCCGCATGAAATCAGTGCTCGCTAGGCTCCTTTCTACAGCGGATCTCGCCATAGGAACACCAGTCCTCAAGAAGCAAAAATGCTTGAACACCGAGGTAACGCTGCCGTCAGATTTCTTCTCGATCCGAAGCACCACAAAAGTGCCCTGGAATACTGTGACGCGAACAGCGTAATTGGTGTTCGTACCTTGCGATAGAACCGGCTCCTTCGCCTTCGAAAACCAATCGGCATATTCCTGCGCAATCACAGGACCCAATTTCGATCCAGGAAAGTAAGTAGTCACGGGAGCGCCCGCAGCACTCAAAAAGACAGCGAGGACCACTACCACCAGGGATCGATACTGCCCTTGCATTTCCGATATCCTGCCCCTACTCCGCGAGCGTGAGGACCGACTTTTCGTAATCGCGCGGGCCCATGTCGTCTTTCGGGAAGATGCCGTGATCGGCGATCCAGGTGCGCGCGTCGTCGAACTGCTCGCGCGTGTAGGGCTCGAACACGATCCGCTCGCCGGGTCCCCAGCGGCGCGTATCCATCTGCTCGTGGAAGCGCTTGGGGAATTCGCGCCTGTAATAGTGCGTGTAGCGCTCAGGTCTCAGGTCGATGTCGCGCTGTGCGCGCTTGAGCGCGCGAAAATATTTGCGCACGTCCTCCGGGTCGGGATCGCCCGTGATCATGGTCGCGATCATGAACGTGCTGTCGATCACTTTGCGGAAGCCGAGCTGCTCGGCGAAATAATACGGACCGCTGAAGAGAGCGGCCGCAGGCACCTTGCGGTCGACGAGCAGCTCCATGCGGCGGAAGAGCAAGCCGTCGTTGAACGAGAGATTGATCTTGTCGAGCGACAGATATTGCTCGAGCGCCTGGATGGTCGAGTAGTGGCTGCCCGACCTGTAGCCGACGGAGATCGGCACGCCGGAAAGATCCTCGGGCGTACGCACGGGCGAATCCCAAGGCACGAAGATTCCCGACGGCGAGACCGAGTAGACATCGGCGTAGAGCTTCCCGTGACCGGACGTGGCGGCAACGTTCACGGTCCAATGGCAGGCGCAGCTGACGTCGGATTTGCGCCCCTGCTCGATCACATGATAGGCGCCGACTTTGTCCTTGGTGTTGTGGTGCTGGCCGTCGGTCGACTGTACCAGCTCAAGGAATTCGTAATCGAGCCCTTCGTCCTTGAAGTAGCCCTTCTCCTCCGCCACCCACTCGTGCAGGCGGAAATGCGGTTCGATGATGAATTTTCCCATAGTCCTCACCAATAGCTGTGTGGGCTGAGACTATGCCAGCGCGAACGTGACCGCCATGGTTCCCGTCTCCCGTCCTTGAAGCGGGGGCTGCGCCCGTTTACGGTCCCCCATCGCCATCCCAACCGACAGTCCATGTCTTCCTCGCCCTCCGTCATCAAACCCGACGTTCTTGCCGCAATCGGCAATACGCCGCTGATCCGTCTCAAAGGCCCATCCGAGCGGACGGGCTGTGAAATCCTCGGCAAGGCCGAGTTCATGAATCCCGGCCAGTCGGTGAAAGACCGTGCCGCGCTCTACATCGTCAAGGTCGCGCTCAACCGTGGGCTGCTGAGGCCCGGCGGTACTGTGGTTGAAGGCACGGCGGGCAACACCGGCATCGGCATCGCGGTCGTCGGCAATGCGCTCGGGCTGAAATCCCTGATCGTCATTCCCGACACACAGAGCCAGGAGAAGAAGGACGCGCTGAGGCTTCTGGGCGCGCAGCTGATCGAAGTGCCAGCGGTGCCCTACAAGAATCCGAACAACTACGTGAAGGTCTCGGAGCGGTTGGCCAAGCAGCTCGCGAAAGACGATCCGAACGCGGCGATC
>Ga0210379_10000109_pt1 | contig 21526 bp, 30 predicted proteins | sample PLMedo_2_FD_155468 | JGI IMG/M metagenome (GOLD analysis project Ga0210379, IMG submission 155468) | Groundwater sediment microbial communities from an aquifer in East River, Colorado, USA - PLM4_32_coex redo | ecosystem: Environmental > Terrestrial > Soil > Riparian zone | place: USA: East... | reverse complement strand
GAAACAGCATAGCGGCCCAGACCATCGCCACTCCGCCCGTGCTGACAAGGCCGGACGCGCTGGGGGAGGACGTGGAGTTGTGGGGCGAGGTTTACACGGCGATGGGGGCCACGGCCAGCGTCTTCACGGCCACTTACACGGATTCGACCGGAGGCGGACCCAAATCGGCCACCTATTCCATGCCCGCCAACGCCTTGGCCGTGGGACAGATGTTTCCGTTTCTGTTGGCGGCCGGGGATACCGGGGTCAGGACGGTATCGCAGGTTCAGTTGTCGATCAGCACGGGGACGGCGGGGGACTTCGGTCTGGTCCTGTTAAGGCGGGTAGGGGAACTTCCGTGCTCAATAGTCAACGCGGCGGTATTTATGGACGCCTTCTCCCTGGGGATGCCACAACTGTATTCCGGAGCGTGTCTGGCGTTGATGGTTCTATGTACTGCGGCGGCGTCCGGACAGTGGCAGGGAGCGGTGGAGTTTATTCAAGGGTAGGCGATGGCTGGAGATGGCGCATTCCCGAATCAGTTGGGTGAACGGGTTGACCGTCCATCGGTCACCCAGAAGCCGGACAACGGGGTAACCGATGCCCTGGTGGAATATTTTTTCGGGGTCTCCGGACCCATCTCCCTATCCGGAACGGCGTCCGGGGCCGGGCAGGCAGTGGGGTTTCTGGTCCTGGTGGACTTCCTGTTGGAGGGGACCGCGTCCGGGGCTGGACAGGCCCTGGGGACACTGGTCCTGATAGCGCCTTCGCCGACACAGGCCGTGATAACGCCATTCGGAGGTAGAAGGATGCTGCCGGAGAAACCCAGAAGGCCGAACGAAAACGACCGTGCTCTGGAGGAAGAGGCGGAGGAAGCCAGGGCGGTGGTGAGATCCTGGACCCAGGCCGGGCCGGGATTCGGGGCGGGCATCAGCGGTGTCGGTGGACTGGCTTGGCGGAACGGACCGGGGGGCGGACTGGGATCAATGGGCGGACTGGGCGATCTGGGGCCGAACGAACTGCCGGGCTACAATTCGCGCCGCTTCGATAACGCATCTGGACCCGAACGTCTGGCCAGAGCGTTCGCCAAGCGGGGCCGGGTGACCACCCCGGCGATCATCGACGGCGATGTCACGGTGATCGACTACACGGTCCCCATGGGCTACTGGTGCAGGATTCAGCAACTGTCCTGCACCTACAGCGGTACGGGGTTTGTGGACGGAAGCGGCGATCTGGAATGGCGTTTGCTGATCGGATCTGTGTACGCCCGCAACATGGGCCGGATTCTGTTCGAACTGGGGACTCCCAGTTGCGCTTTCCCAATATCGGACTACATTGGGGTCAGGAGCGGGAGGAGGGTCAGGATGATTGTCAGGACGATCAACGCAAGCGGCAATATCCAGGTGGGGGCAAGCCTGATCCTGTGCGCGGTCCTGGGCTACATGATTCCGGCCGGAAAGCCGGTTGGAGAAAGGATCAGAGGAGGCGGGTCATGAGGAAAAGAATCCTGTTCTGGACGCTGGTGGCCTCCGGATTCATATGGGGACAGAATCCTCCCGCCTACCAGCAATTCCCCGATTGCAACGTGGCATTCACGCTATCCGGCACGGTAGCCCATAGCGCCGTGTTCGACAACCGGCAAGTGGGCTGTACCTACTGGGTCCTCAATACCAACGTGGATTCGGGGAGCGCCACCGGGTCCGTGCTGGTCCTGGAGTACGCCCCTACCAGCGCCGGGGCTCCAGGTGTGTTCGCCACGTTCCCGGTCGTATCTGGGGACAACCCGCATACGTTCGACACGGACACATCGGACCAGATACAGGTGTTCGGACTCCAGCCATGGATCAGGGTGAGCTATACGGCCGCTCTGGCGTCGGTGGTCAAGGGCAATCTGATCGGCTGGAAAATCAGACCGGGAGCCGGGAGTGGATTGCCCGTCACGGCCTTCATCGGGGACGGGGCCAACCTGGACGCCTTTTCCCGTCTCAGGACTTCCAACGGGGTCACCCTGTTCGACAGCCAACAGGAGTACAGCTTGAGCCCGTTCCTGTGGACCACCATAACGGCCAACAGCGGAACGGCCACCTACACGGCCAACATATCGGCCACCAAGCTGGCCACGACCGGAGCCAATGCCAGCCGCGCCGTGGTCCAGTCCAGGCAGTACATCAGGTACCAGCCCGGCAAGGGGCAACTGGTCATCGTTACCGGAGTACTGGGTACGGCCGGGGACAACAATTCCCGCCGCATCGGCCAGTTCGACGACGCCAACGGTTTATTTTTTTCCGTGGACCAGAACGGGGCGGCCGTCAATCTCCGCTCCACCGTGGCCGGAGTCCTGACGACTACCAGAATCGGGCAGGCCGATTGGAACCTGGACCGCTTCGACGGGACCGGGCCAAGCGGGGTCACGCTGAACACCACCAGGACGCAGATATTCATTATCGACTACCAGTGGCTGGGAGTCGGCCGCATCCGTTACGGTCTGGACGTGAATGGCCGGATCTACTACTGCCACCAGATTTTCAACGCCAACAATCAGAACAACGTCTACATGGCCTCGGCTAACCTGCCCGTGCGGGCGGAGAACGTCAATACGGCGGCCTCCACCGTGGGGACGGAAATGCAGTTGATCTGTGCCACGGTCACCAGCGAAGACGGCTTTGAGAACGACCGGGGCTATGTGTTTTCCGCCTCCAACGCCGGTACGACCATAGCCACCACGGGGACCACTCTCAGGCCAGCCCTGTGCATCCGGCCAAGACTGCTTTTCAACACCAAGCCCAACCGGGGCCAGATCGTGATCGAAGACGCCGGGATCACGGTGGGGGCCAATCTGTACTGGGGACTGGCCTACTACTCCACTCCGGCCGGTGGAACGTTTGTGGCCGTCCAGACCGGGAGCATCACGGAGACCGATGGCCAGAGCGTGGCCGGGACCGTCCTGAGTACGACTTTCGGCACTCTGGGAACAATCGCCTATCAATCCATTTCGTCCGGACCGGCCAACGCCAACCGCGTTCCGGTGTCCGTCCAGATAGTCAACAAATTCCCCATCACGATCAGCGCGGACGGAGCCACTGCCGACAACGTCTGTATTTTCGTCCAGTCGCTGTCCGGTAACGTCCAATGGAGCGCATGGCTGGTCTGGCGGGAACTGTACTAGGGTAACTGTATTAAGGTTTGGACATCCGATTGAACGAAAGGGGTGCGAGGATGCACGATGAAGACAGGAACAGAGGCTTGAACAGGGGCTTGGACTCAACAGGTGAGATCAACGAATCGGCTTCGGGCCGGACTGGGCCTGACCCGGAGAAAAAGGACGAAGTGGACATCGCTATCAATGGCAACAAAGGACCAACGATCAGATTCCGGATCGGCGTTCTGGCTGTCATCAACGGAATCATTTTACTTGTGGGTTTTGGGGCCACGTTCTCCCTGTTGAAGGCGGACGTGGACGACCTAAAAGTGGAGGGCAAAAGTACGGCCAACCACATTCACACCGTCATTGAAGAATTGAGTGGCATCAAGACCGGCCAGGACTACCTACGGGAGGAAGTCCGCTTCCTCCGGGACGAACTGGCCGCCAGCGATATTCTGAGAGACAAAAGAGACAAGCAAAGGGAGGCCATAAACAAGTGAGCGAACCAAAGCAGAGCAAGGGCAAGACGTTCCTTCGAATCTTTCAGGGAGTCCTGACGGTGGCCGCCGCCACGGTCGTCACAGACCCGTCGCTGGTCACCCAGTTGGTACCGCTGGAGGCCCAGCCCAGGGTCATGGCCGGAATTGTTATTCTAAGCTCCCTCCTGCCTTCCGTGGTAGGTGGCCCGGCCGGGGCTTCCCTGGGCCGGGGGATCAAGGCCGGATTCCTGGGCAAGAGGAGCCCCAATCCGCCGTCCGGCCTCTGAAAGGCCCGTTTTTAGCCCCAACGCCGTCCACAGGATCGCCCAGGCGTGGCGCTTGAGGCTCCGGCGATAGTCCAGCATCCCCCCGGAGCCGGGCGCGTCCTGGGCCGTCCCTGGGGGACTTTAGAGTCTAAACTTTTGAAGGGGGTACCCGGAAATGGCCGGTACTATTGAGGATCTGGTCCAGGCAATCATCAGGCAGGAGGACCCGCAGAATCCCAGGGCGGCCCATGCCAGGATGGTGGCTGGATTCGGGAAGTACAATCCGGGGCATTTGATGTATGCCGGGCAAACGGGGGCCGTGCCGGTGAGTCTGTATGCCGGGGGGCGGGCCTGGGCCGGGTGGAACAGTTGGGAGGAAGGCGTCCAGGGAATCCGGAATCAGATCAGGAGAGACGCCAAGAGAGGATTGAACCTGGAGCAGTTCATCAACAAGTACGCCCCGGCAAGCGAGAATCCGACCAGCGCCTATGTCGGCAATGTGGAAGCCTGGGCGGGGATAGACAGGCGGACGCCGCTGGTCCAGATCGGTGGCGTGTTGGGGGGGTCGTCAAGCGGGGGAAGCGGGCCGGGTAACCTGCCGGGATACGGAGATCCGGGATGGCCGGAGGGATCGGATGAGCCGGACGGGTCGGGTGGTGGCGGGGAGCCGGACCTGGGCTATACCGAACAGATCACCGGGGAGGGGTCGGAGCTGGGGGCGGCTATGGCGATTGGGGCCGGGCTGTTGGTTCTGGCGCTGATAGCGTGATAACGTAAATAGCAAGCCGGTCCACCCCATGAGCGAAAGCCGGGGGAAGGTCCAGGAGTCCCGCTCCGGACCCGGTTCACTCCTCCGAACTGGACCGGCTCAGTTCTCCCATAGTTCAATTGCTCCGGCCGCCTGTTGACATTCCGGCAACTCGCGCTTAACCTGATCCTGAGGCCTGGGGGTGTGGCAGCTACCCAGGCTGGTGACGCGGGCGGGTCTCCAATCCACCGGCCCCCATAAGGGAATACCCAGACGGCGGGCCGGGCTCATAGTCACCACCGGGGCGGGAGGGCAACCCCCCATTGAGAGGCCCCAGGGAATCCGGAAACAGGCACCCGGACCCCTGGGGCCTTTCCTTTTGGAACGGCCGCTGGAGGCCCAAACTGCCATAGTAATGAGCAATATAACCCCCTAGACCACCCGTACTAGACCTAAGTCCTTTATTTTCCTCTTGTCCCAATTGCTCACTATTTGTATAGTGGGCAATAGGCCCCCAGAGAGCGGATAGCGGGGCCGGGAGAAAAGGATTGGGGACGATGAGGCACAAAGTTGAGGTCATCCCACCAGCCAAAAAATGGGACATGATGGTGGTATCCCAACAGATCCTCTCCGGCGCTCAGGACGGGACTCTGTACGGTGGACTCACCACGGACCTGATTCCGGACGATGAGCTTCCATGGCTCAAGGGGGATATTCGATTCTTCGGGGGGACCTATGAACCGGGCCACGACCGGGAAGCCTTCCGGAGCCAACTGGACCTGACCTATCGTGCCTTGGCCATTAACGGAATGGTGGCAACGATACAGGAGATCGCGGTCCATATCGGCCAGCCCGCCAGTGGTGGCGGAGTGTCCTCCAGAATTTCCGACCTGAGGATGCCTTCACGTGGATGGCACCACATTTTACGCCGGGGGAGGGACCCTGAGCTAGATCCTGGGGAGCCCTGGGAGTACGTCTATCTGGGACACGTCGTCGCCAGGACGGTTACTGGAATCCACAAGAGCATCCTGGATACCCTCCTAGAGTTCTCCGCCATGTACCCCGGCTATAGCCCCGAGTGGCGTATGGGGTGGCTGGAGTGGGACACGGTCAACGCCATGTTGGGTCCTGTGGATGAGGTCCTGGTCCTGGATCTGATAATGGACGGTCTGGTGGAATACGCCCAGATTGGGAGAAATGCGTTTTACCGTGGATGGGCCGCGCCGGACGGTCCGGACAAGACCAACCTGTCCCGAAAGCTATATAAGGCCCAGTGCGAGGAAGGATTCAGAACTAGATGAGAAAAGGAGACCCAACGAATGAAACGTGACACCAAAGGGCGGCCAGCCAAGAAAGCGGCCAAGCCCAAGACCAAGGCGAAGACCAAAACGGCCAAGCCAGCCCCCCCGGTCCGGCCGGATGAGTCCGCCATCGAAGCCCAGATCAAGGCGCTGGTGGAGATCAATCCCAGGGTCCGGCGTACCTCCGCGTTTGGGGACAACCACCATAACGCCATCGACGCCCAGATCAAGGTCCTGATCGGGAGAATGAGCGAGGATGAGGCACTCAACCACTTCGACGGAGATCCGGACAATATCCAGGACGCTATCAGGGACGCCGTGGATTGGCTTGAGGGGAAAGCGCCTTCCCTGGTGGAGTCATGGAGGGAGCTAGTCCGGTGAAATACCAATCCGAGTGGACGGCCATGATTCAGGACGGGGAGACGGTGGCCCTGATCTCCACTGGCGAACTGGCCATGATGTTCAATAACGCGATGACGGACAAATGCATCAGGCTGGTACTCCCCTACCCAATCCTCAAGCCGGTCCGCCTGTTCATTTTCGACCAAGCCGAAGGCCACCCAGGATCGGCCCCTACCCCATCTCCTACCCAGGCTCCAGAAGAGAGAGAGACGCCCCACGATTTGAATGAAGCGGTGAGCCATACCATCGAAGCGTTCAGCCACTCTAACGTCGTGGTCCGCGTCCTCTGGAACTTGGGTGTGGACTCTATGGGAGACCGGGCGATCTACTTCCGGATTGTCCTGACAGATGAAGTTGCCAAGCTGAACGCGAACGACTCCACCGGGGCTATCATGAGAATCGTCTACAACAAACTGAAGCCGGAGAATTGGGGACTGATTCCCTATTTCAGTTTCCGGAGCGAATCGGAGACGACCGGAACCAAAGACCGGAAATGGAGCCCCCCAGCCCAGGCCGGACACATCGGCCACAAGCCGGAAAGTTTAGAGTCTAAACTTTCCCAGGCGTTGAGGGAACTGGACTCCTGGAGGGAGACGGCCAAAGAGATGTCCGACAACAGGGACTATTGCCTTGGTCTGGTCGTGGAGATCGGCGGGCTGTTTGGGGTGGAAGCCAGGACCCAGGACGATGGTGGAGTGGTGGAGGACGTGCTGGTCTCCAAGGTCCCTGAATTGGTAAGGAATGCCCTTGCCGAACATGCCAAGGAACGGCTCAAAGCGGGCCAGTTGATCCGGGCTCTGCTGGAGTGGTTCCGATGACCGATCTTGACAGGAGACAAACGGAGGCGGTCCTGGAGACCTTGAGGGGCAGGCCGGAGTGGTGGATGGCCCAGCATGTGGCGGACCAGTTCTCCCCTCCCCTGAGCCTGTCCAGGACGGGTTATCTGCTGGACCGCCTATTGGATTCGCTCCTGGTGGAGCGGAGACGGAGAAAGAAGACGGAATGGGGCCTGTACACTCCCGAGGGGTATCATCGGTATCAGTACAGGGCCTTGACCAGTGAGGACCTGATGAAAGAAGAGGAAACATTACCATGACCAGAACGACTACCGGAACGACTATCCGCCTTTCGCTGTTGGCTCTCGCCTTACCGGCTCTGCTGGCGGCGCAATCTGTATTGACCGTAACCGGCACTCCAATCGTGAGACCGGGACAGACCGTGACGGCCACCCTGGGGCTGACATCGACGGTGGCTAACCCAGTGGCCGGAATCCAGTGGACCATTGGCATCCCCACTGGCTACACGGCCACGGCCGTTATTGGCACGGCCGGGACGGCGGCGGCCAAGACCCTCTACTGCACAGCCGACAAATCGAAATGCCTGATAGCCGGGGCGAATCAGAACGCCATCGCCAACGGGCCGGTAGCGGTCTACACCATCCCCGTACCAGCCGGAACTGCGGCCGGTCTGGTCCAGTTGCCGCTGTCGGGTCTGGAGGCCGGTGGAAGTATCGGGCTGGCGGTCCCCCTCGTCTCAGGCCCGGCGTTCTCGTTCCGGGTAGCGGCCAAGGCGGACCTTGACCTGGACGGAGACATTGACTCCGCCGATGTTCAGTCGATCATTGATCAGGCGCTTGGTCTGGTCCCCTGTACCGGCGACCAGAACGGGGATGGCAATTGCAAGATCCTGGACGTTCTCATCGTGATCTTTTCAATGAACCCGCCGATTGCGCTGAACAATATGAAGCAGATCGACTGGGCCAAGTACGGGGTGTCCTGGTCCGAAATGCAGGCTTTGAATAGGGGGGTGAATCCGGTGGCCCCGCTGGAACGCTGGTAGCCGGACTGGTGGCCGGACTGGTGGCCGGACTGGTGGCCACAATAGAATGGTGGCCGGAGGTCATTGGATGGTATGCCCAGACCGAACCTATCCGGACAGCCCAGGCGTTGTAGCTGCCACCTTATCCCATTCCGGAAACTACGCCCGTACCGGCTCTGTCCCCGCTGTAAGGTCATGGATGGGCTGGTACGGGTCATGCTGAGGCAGTTGGGCAGGCTGGAAACGGCGTTGCACAGGGAGCGTATGGAGATAGCCCGCCATGGCTCTAAATCGTCCGCTCTCCGGATGGTGGAATACCGCCTTCGCTACCCGGCGTTGACCGAGGCCGATTTGTTTGAAGCGGACCGGGCTATGGTGGCCGCCTTTCCTCAATCGCGCTACGCCGATGCCCAGTACGAACCGCATTGGAGGTAACCGGGGGGTATGAGATACAAGCGGCAAAGGGAGATCAGAATTCTCACTATGAGCAACGTGGCGGCCATGGTTAAAGCCGCCATGGAGGCTATAGGAGGATTTGTGGCTGCCGGAAGAGTGTTGACCGATCTGACGATCACCAGGGGGGTTGAACAGAACGTCTTCACCGTCTCATTACCGTCTGGAGAGGCCCCCGTCTGGTATATGGTGTTCTGGAACGGGATCAGATACAAGGAAGGCCTGGACTATGTCAGGGATGGGAACACGATCACGTTTTTACTCCAGACGCCGGAGCCGGGAGCGGTCATGTCGGCTGTAGGTTACTAGAACGGAGAGGACCGGATCATGCCTATCAAATACGCCACCCAGGAACAGGTGGGAGAACTCCTGGAGAGGACCAAGGCCGCCTCAGCTCGTGACCACGCCCTTTTCACGGTCATGTACTGGCGGGGCTTAAGGGCGTCGGAAGTGGCCACGATCCAACTTGACGACTGGAGGCCGGACACGGGCCAGTTGTTCATCAAACGGCTCAAGGGCTCCAACTCCGGCCAGTACTTCGCCGGTCCGGACGAAGTCAAGGCGGTATCGGCATGGGTCAGGGTCAGGGGCTCCCAGCCCGGCCCGCTGTTTCCCTCCCGCCACGGCCATGGCATCGGACGCCGGATGCTGGACAACCTGATCAAGCGGTATGCCCCGGCGTCGTGGCCCGCCGACATACGCCATTGCCACACCCTCCGCCATTCCATCGCCGTCCATCTGCTGGAAAAGGGGGCGGAGTTGCTGGCGGTCCAGAACTGGCTTGGACACCGTTCGATCCTGAGCACGATGGAATACACGGCCTTCACCAGCCCGATGAGGAAGAGGACTGAAAAGCTGGCCTATGAAAAGCCCGGTGAGGAACCCAGGGTGGACGTAAACTGGAAAGCCGACAGGAAGAAAGGGAAACGCAACGGAGGACGGAGGCAATGACCGACCGTGAGACCCAGGTCCTCAACTTCCTTCGGGACGCCGCCCGGTCCCTGCCCGATGAGTGGTTCACCCCGGCCCAGGTGAGTGAACTACTCAAGCCCTCTCATATCCACATGGCCAAATTCCTATGCGTCGTGGCCCTCAACGGTCTGGTGGAGGACAAGCTGGCAGTCCGGCGCGTCCGGCCCGGTCTCGGTCCTAAAGGGGCTACCCTGTGCGAGTACCGCCTGAGGGTGGTTCGCTAGACCAGTTCCCAGACTTCCGGGCCGTCCCGATCTCCCCTATCACCACCGTCATGTTGACACCCAGAGCCACGGCCAGACGCGCCAGAACGTCCAGGCTGGGGCTCCTGTTGCCTTGGCAGATGTGGGTAACATACCCCTTGCTCACGCCCGCCGCCTGGGCTATCTTGACCACACCCCCGGCCTTGGCCACCCGCTCCCCCAGGGCCGTCTTGGTGGCCACCTTGGTGGCCATCTTGGGGGCCGTCCTAGAGACCGTATTGGGGACCGTCTTGGGGACTTTAGTATCTAAACTTTTCTCATCCATGGCTCCCCGCCTCCCGGTAACCACTATATCTTGGAGTTGCCTGCCAGTCAACCCCAACATATACCCCATTGTCAAGCCGGAGCGCCCGGTGGTAGAGTCCTGTTCAGGCCCGCCAAGGCCGCCTAACCGATGCCCCGGCTAGGCTTTAGATACTAAAGTTCAGATCGGGAGACCCACTGCCATGATGCCTGCCATGATGCCCACAAGCCCAGAACAACAGAAAGCCGAACTGTACACCATCAAGAAACAGGTGGAGGCCAGTCTGGCCGTAGCCAACGAACATAGTGAGACGCTGGCCAAAGCAATGGAGCAATTCCAGAAAGCGGCCACTGGTGGTTCGAACTGGACTGAGATTGAGAAATTGGATCTACTGGCTTCCGGGCTCAAACTGTTCACCAAAGCCCAGAAATTAGCGGTTGACTCCAACATCGCGGTAATGGAGGCCCAAAAGGCCAACGTTGAAAAGGCCCTCCGCCGTCTGGAGTCACCCCTCCACTTGCCTATCATGAACCCATTCCCGCCCAGAGACGGCCGCTAATCCCGCTCTGGAGGATTGGTGTCATGGCCAAGGCGGAGAAATCCGGTAGAGTCAGGACCGAAAAGCCCTGGGTGGAAATGCACCAGGAGCCGGAGGACCTGGATACCAAGTACACAAACGAGGAGTGGGTGTCGGTGGCCCAGGACGAACATGGCCATTCTAGCCGCCTGGATATCCGCGTGAGCCCCCATATGGCCAGAGAAATCGCCCTCATCGTAGCCAGTAAGAAATTCCCCTTCAGAACCGTCCAGGACCTGATCGTCCACGCCGTCTATTGTGAGCTGTTCAAGCTACACAAGCTGGAGCCCGCCATGCCCCGCCATATCCTCAGCGCCATGGAGGCCAACACCGAACTGTTACGGGACGATCAGATCATGGTCAATATTCGGGACCACCTGGACCTGATGGCCAAACGCGCCATAGACCACCGTGACAGGGGAGACCACAAGGATGCGGCCCGTGTGCTGAACTCGTGCCGGGCCGCCATCAGTAATGTCAAGGATTCGGTTTGGAAACGGAAGTGGATGGCCGAATGGAAGGTTACCAGCCAACGTGTCCTGGACGGTAACAAAGTAGTTGAGATGCCATCGCCCGCGTCCCTGCCAGGACTGCCCAAACAGACTACGGAGTGAGTTGCCCGTTGCCCGTTGCCCACTGCCTATTGCCTATTGCCCGTTGCCCATTGCCCGATTGAATTGGATTGGAGAGTGAGAGATGAAAGCCACCAGCGTCAACCCGGCCCTGTCCGGTCTGTCGCCCCATGACCTGGGCCTGCCACCCAAGTTCAAGGCATGGCGGCCGGGCCAGACGGAAGCTATCAGCGCCGGTCTGGATTCAAACCGTCGATTCGTGGCCCATGCCATGCCCACCGGCTCCGGTAAAAGTCTGGTCTACATGGGTGAGGCCATGATGCGGGGTTGCCGGACCTGTATCCTGACCGCCACCAAGGGACTCCAGGACCAGCTACTGGCCGACTTCGGACATTGTGGTCTGGTCGCCGTCAAGGGCCGTGGAAACTTCGATTGTATAGAGGCCCCGCACGACCGGCCCCGGACGTGTGAGGACGGACCACACATGGGCTGTCACGAGTCGAAAAAACGCCGCAACGAAACGGACTGTCCCTACCGTGAGCAGTACTACACGGCGATGGATTCCCAACTGGTGGTCACCAACTACGCCTACTGGTGCGCCATCAACCAATACGGGGACGGCCTGGGCGAATTCGATCTGCTGGTCCTGGATGAAGCCCACGACGCCCCCGGCTTCATTTGTGACGCCGTCAACGTCTATATGACGGCCTATGACGTGATCCGGGTCCTGCAAACCGACTGGCCACGCTGGCCGCTCAATCCCAAAGAGTGGACCGCGTTTGCCCAGGCCAACATCGGCAAGGTCCAGCAACTGGCCACCGAGCTGGCCACCAAGATGCTCATGGGCCTGGACGGCGGACCGTCCGCCATGGATCGCCTTAAAAGCTACAAGCGCCTTGTGTCCAAACTGGAGATCCTGATCAAGCTACGTGGCCAGTGGGTTGTGGACGCCGTCCATGGCCGTGAGGACGGCTTCAGGATTCAGCTTGTCTGGGCCAAGGAATACGCCGAAGAGATCCTGTTCCAGGGCATCCCCAATATCCGTCTCATTTCAGCCACCATGATGCCCAAGACTCTCCAGATGCTGGGCTGCCCTCCAGACTCCTCCCGCTTCTACGACTACGACTCATTTTTCCCACCCTCGCGCTCCCCGGTCCACTTCATCCCAACCGTCAAGCTGAACTACAAATCCGACGAAGCCGATTATTGGATGCTGGTGGAACGGATCGACGAAATCCTGGACGGCCGCCGGGACCGCAAAGGCATCATTCATACCGTCTCTTTCGACCGTGCCAAGCGTATCCGGGCCTCTTCCCGCCATAGCCATACCATGATCCTCAACGACAACCGGCCCGGATCGGCCATGCGTACAGTGGAGGAATTCAAGTCCAGCCGGGAGCCCGTGGTCCTGGTCACCCCGTCAGTCTCCACCGGCTATGACTTCCCCTACACCGAATGTGAATTTCAGATCATCTGCAAAGCCCCATTCCCCGATCTCAAATCCGCCGTGATGAAGGCCCGCATGGATAAGGACGGCTCCTATCTCAGCTACGAAATGGCCATGACCCTGGTCCAATCCACCGGACGCGGTACCCGTGCCGACGACGACCAGTGTGAAAACTTCGTCATCGACGATTCGGTCCAGGCGGCCCTCAAACGGTTCCCCGGCCACTACCCCAACTGGTGGCGCGGTCTGGTCAGGCATATGGTGGAGGTCCCCCAGGCTCCCAAGGCCCTGGACCTGATAGACCTCATAAACCATTAGTCTTCTTTGGCTCTTTTGGGCCGGACCGCCCCTGCCACTTGGTCCGTAACCCATTGACGATAATGACCCCGGATGGCAAAAGTAATGGGAAGTTTAGACTCTAAACTTTTCCTGGGGCAGACAGACGGCCTCCCAGAGGGGGGGCCGGGAAAGACAAAACAGGAGAAAAAAACATGGGAATCATGTTGCACCCCGACACCTATATCAGGGGCGGGCTCATGCAGGATGTGGATGTCACCCTAACCAACCTGCGTTGGACGGAGTGGGACTACCAGGGTACGGTCAATCCCCCGGTACTGGCTTGCCGGATCACCATGGAGCCGTTGGATGGCTCCGACGAGCATGAGGAATTCCTCAGCGCCGGTAGCCTGGACAACTTCCAACCCAATCCGGACGATGACGGAAAGACGCTGATCAGCCCGAACGGGAAAGAGCATCTGACCCAGTCGTCCAACTGGTACCACTTCATCCGGTCCATCACGGACTCCGGGGGGGACCTGACGCCGCTTAAGGACGATATCAGCATCCTGGAGGGCTCCAAGTTCCACGTGGTCCGGAAACCGGCCCCCAAGCGGGACGGCGCGTTCACGGTCCAGAAAAAAGAGGGCCGGGAAGCCCAGATCCTGGTGGTGGACAAAGTGATCAGTCTGCCCTGGGACAAGAAGGGAGCCGGAGCCAAACGGACGGCGACGGCGGCGGCGACGGCGGCCAAACCCACGGGGGCGGCGGCCAAGACCAATTCGGTGGCGGCGGCTGCCACCACGGCTACGGCCACGGCGGCGGCGGCTGAGGAGGCCCAGGCGGAGGCTCCGGCCGGAGACGATGACATGAACAACATCGCTATCGGAGTGGTGACCGGACTGCTGGAAAAGGGAACGACTCCCATCAATCAGTTGAAGGTCTTTTCATTCCGCGAGTTGAACAAGGACAAGAGCCTGGACACCAAAACCAAAAACGCCATCAGTGGCGTGATCAATGCCGCTTGGCTGGCCGGAAACGGGTTTGTGGTGGACGGGGCCGACGTGTCCATGCCCCAGTAGGGGAATGGAGATGGTAGACGGCAATAGGCCAATCGGATGAGTGAACGAAAGGGGACCGGATCATGCGCCAATGGATAGTCGAACAGAACCACGTTCAGATGGACGATGGCCATGGCCGGTCCTCCGGAGTTCACGCCAGCGGGATCGTCAAGTACATCGCCGTCAGGGCCGGATTCCTGAAGATCGACGATGACGAGGAGGGGCCGGACGAGGTAGCCGTCCTGAGGATGAGCCTGGGTCTGGCCTGGGAGGAATGGCTCAGCACCAGGATACCGGGCATGATGTACCACTTTGGGGAGATCGAACAGGACGGGATAGTCATGACCCCGGACGGACTGACGCTAGATGCTACTGGGGGCCGGTTGCATGAATTCAAGCTGACCTGGAAGTCCAAACGGAGATCGGAGAACTGGTCCAAGGAATGGTATTGGATGGCCCAGATGAAAAACTACTGCCACGCCCTGGGAGTCCGTGAGGCTTGGCTCCATGTGTTCTGGGTCAATGGCGACTACCAGCGGGGATTTGCCAACGCCCGGCCCGAATATGCGGTATACGGCTTTGAGTTCACCCAGGGAGAGCTGGATAGCAACTGGGCTCAGATGCTCCGCTACAAGGATGAGGCCAAGGCCGAAGTACATGGCAAGGCTGAAGACCATAACAACGAAACGCCCGAACATACGGAATAAATGGATTGGAGAACCACAAAATGAGCGATGAATTCGACGCCGATTATATTGATGAGGTAGCCGGTATTGGGAAAAAGTCGGCTGGCCGGACGCAAGGTCCCAGGACGGCGGAGGAATGGGAGCGCCATACCTACGGGCGTCTGGCCAACGTGTTCAACCACCCCACGCTGATTCACGATCACCAGTTGGCCGCCGCTATTCAACTGATGGCCTTGCCCGTGCCGATGAAGGAAACGGCTATGATCCTGTTGGCCGATTGCGCCCGGCGTGAGGGTGGGGGAAGTCCAGAAGCGTGGATCAATCTGGGGAGCCTGTTGGCCCAGATGGACGCCACATGGTTCAAGGCCTGCCGGGAAGCCTGTGGCCGCGCCCTGGAGCTGTACGAAGGGTTGGACAGGCGGGAGCCGGACCCGGCCAAGTACCACACCAGGGAGCGGGCAGTCTGCTTCCACAACATGAGCGTATGCCACATGAAGGCCGGGGCTTTGCAACTGGCCCAGACCTACAGCCGCTGGGCGATTGCACTCTGGCCCAAACGGGCCGTCATGTGGTTCCAATTGGGGTCCGTGCTGGCCCGTATGGATGCCGCCTGGGGTACCCCGGAAAACGGTGGATACTACCGGCAGGCACTAGCCGCCTACCACGAGTGTTACCGCATGGCCAAAGAGGGAGGCCCCGATTCGGTGGACCGGGAATCGGTCAGAATCTCGGTACAGGACCGGAAAGACCGGAAAGACTGGAAAGACGGGGAGACCAGACCAAAACCGTATTCCATCGAATGGGGCGACCAGGACGCCGCTACCAGGACCGGCATGACGGTTCTAGCCCAGTCCATGATCGACGGACTCCACCTGATTCACGGGCAGATATCGGAGTTCCCCAACTTCAGACGTTGGCTCAATTACCCGGTGAACGATTACACGGTGGCCTGTAACAGAAACTCCGGACGGCTGACGGACCCCGGTCTGGTAAGCATGGAGAGACTGACCGGGCCAGTCGGGATTTACATGGAACAGGGACTTGGCGACCAGATACAGGCGCTCCCCAAACTGGTCCAGTTCATCCGGACCGTCGTCAAGGCCCGCAACTCAACCGATGGACGGATGTGGAGCGACGGCAAGGTATTCGGCCAGTGGCTCATCAAGATCGTCTGTCCGGTAGCCAACGCCAAATTGATCCATACCGTGATATCTCACGCCACGCTGGCCAGCGCCGTCGCCATTCAGAGCCCAGCCGAAGCCATGGACCAGTTCGACTCGGACCGCTTGTGGATTGGCCACATGGACATCCCCGCACTCCTGAACAGGCCGGATTGGCCGGATCAGGATATCGACCTGTCTGTAACCACCCCTCTAAGCGATCTGACTTTTGAGCTGGAAAAGGCTCTGGACCTGGACGAGTCCGGCTGCCCGGTCCGCCGCTACGACGGAGTAGCCAACGTGGGCCTTTGCTGGCACGGGTCTCCAGCCCACCCAGGCGACTGGGCCAGATCCGTACGGGATGACCTTGTGGCCGGTATCGTCACCAAACTGAGTCCGCACCTGGGTTGTGATCCACCCATGCGCCTGTTCTCGGTCCAGCGGGCCTACTACCCAGGCCAGATCCGGATGCCGCTGGGAGTCCAGGACCTGACTCCCCATATCGGCTCCACCCACGATCTGGCCGTGTTCCTGACCGGCATGGACGCCGTGGTGACGGTTGATACGGTGGTGGCCCACCTGTGCCGCCTCCTGGGTATCCCCGTATGGATTGTCCTGCCCTACTGCCCGGACGCCCGCTGGGGTATGCCCCCCTGGCACGGCCAACTGGACCTCAACAACCTTCCGGACTGTGTGGATGGGCCAACGGAAAGATGCCCGGTCTGGTCCACCCAGCCGGACCCCACGACCAGGATCTACCGGCAGAATCCACCCAATCCCACCTTTGCCGCGCCCGTACAATGCGACTTCAGCCCCTTCCCCAGCGGTCCGGAGGCGACCGAACCGGACTATCAGTCCTATTCCATGGCCGTGGCCTTCCAGGCCGCCTACAGGGCCGCCCAGGCCCATGTGAGGGGTCTACTGGACTACACGATCAGGGAGGCTGACGGCGACCGGGATAACCCGGACTCCCCGGACACTCCCAGATCGGCGGAAGCCCTCCGCCGGTCGATAATGGACGCCGATTAGGGAAAAGTTTAGAGTCTAAAGTTTTTACCAAGAGGAGAACAGATATGGAAGACAAGAGAAGCGATACGCCAATGGCCCAACCCCAGGAGGCGGACAGAGACTGGCCTGTGCCGGTGGACGCCCACCTGGAAATGGTGGAGATTGAGCGGCCGTCCTATGTGGCCGGACTGGGAGACGCGCCGGATAACCCGGTCCGGGTACTCCCGTTTGAGTGGCCCTGGGCGGCCAAGTACGCCGAATCCGGGGACGCCAAACACTACGGGTCTCAGTTCAGCCGGGTCATGATCAGCCGGAATGAGGAATTCATGTCATGGCTGGTGGAGACCTACGGGGAGTACATCGACGCCGAAGTGGATGTGTTCCGGCTGTTCGTCCAGCCCAATTCGCTGGCCCTGGACATCGGGGCCAACTGCGGGCTCCACACCTTGGCGCTGGCGGGATTGGCCCATCGGGGTACGGTGTTCGCCGTGGAGCCCCAGCGGCTGGCGTTCCAGATGCTCTGCGGCAATCTGGCGCTCAATGGGGTGTACAACGTGGATGCGGCCAGAGTGGCGGTAGGGGCCACCCAGGCGCTGATAAAGGTCCCCACCATCAACCCGTTCCTGGTATGCAATACGGGCGGGATGAGGATGGACCCGGTGTCTGACAACGGGGACGTTACCCAGATGGACACGGTGGATAACGCCAAGCTGCCTCCGTTCGACTTCATGAAAATCGACGTGGAGGGAATGGAGGTCGATGTCCTGATGGGGGCGGCCGGAAGCATCGCCGAATACAAGCCGGTGGTCTACCTGGAATTTGAATGGAACAGGCCCAGGATCATGGAGACGCTGAAAGAGATGGGCTATGTGGCCTACAGGCACGCGGCCCGTTACTTCAGGAGAGATAACCCGAAACTGGCCCCGGATCAGATCGCCAGAGGGCAGGACAGCCGGAAGACCAGTGACATTATCTCGGATATGCTCATCGGGATTCACGCCTCCGATATCAGGCGGCGAAACGTGCTGGAAGCCTCCGACGTGGCCGATGATTGCAAGCTGGTGGGTTGAGGGAAAGAAAGAGAGGACGAAACAGATGGATGAAGACACGGAGAGAAAAATACCGACGCTGGACGATCTGGCCGGAATGGCGGAACGGGGGTTGATAGAGAACGCCACCCAGGTCTGGGACATTATCCGGAAAGAGGCGCTGGGACTGGTGGAATCCAAGCGGGTCCTGGAGGTCATGACGGCCCAGATCAAATCCAACCTGGAGGCCTATAAACAGGCGATGAAGGACCAGAGCGCGATCTCCCTGTATCTGCGGGAGAACTACACCGCCGAAATCAAACAGGGCAAGCATAAGGGCATGACGTTCGCCGACGTGATCGTCATGTACCTGAGCCGGGAAAGAGAAGCCAACAGGTCCGCTATTGTGACCGGACGCCCTGGTGGAGGGATTCAGTGATGGGTGGATATGAGGGTTATGAACACGCCACCAAGGCGCTGGACAAGCGGGCCATGCTGGCCATGGGCCTGGAGGAGGCCCAGGACCGGCTCCACCCGCATCTGATGATATGCTCCAGCGCCCATGAAAAGAGGGGCAAGACCCACTGGGCTTTCACCATGCCCGGACCCATCGGCGTCATCTACACGGACACGGGGACCAAGGAAATCGCGGCCAAGTTCAAACGGGACTTCGGAAAGAAGATATTCCTGTATCACTACGCCGTTCCCGACAGGGCCGATTCCACCAGGGAGAAAGAGGCCGAATGGGACAAGCTGAAAAAGAACATCCGGGAGATGGCCCTGAGCGGGTATTTCCGGAGCGTCCTGATGGATACCGGGACGGAGGTCTGGGAAACGCTGAGGATGGCCCGGTTTGGGAAACTCACCCAGGTCATGCCCCAGCACTACACCGAAGCCAATACGGAGATGTCCGATCTCATCAAGGTGATCCACACCAGCCCCATCAACTCGGTCTGGATTCACAAGGTCAAAAAGGAATACAAAGGCACGGCTGGAAAAGATAGCTGGACCGGCAAGTTTGAGCGGTCCGGCTTCAGTCAGATGGGCTATATGGCCGACGTGGTCATTGAGCACGACCGGGCCAAGACCGACGATGGCCTGGAGTTCTACATCCGGATTCTGGACAGCCGCTATGAGGCGGAGAACCTGATCGGGGAGGAGCTACGGGGCGGCCTGTGCAACTTCCCCACGCTGGCCTCCATGTGTTGGCCGGACACCAATTACAGCTATTGGGAATAGGAAGAAGGGAGACCAACAAATGGAAAGACAGAAAGACAATCCGGGGGTGGAGGCCGTAGCGGTCATGCCACCCCTAAAGCCAAAGTCCAGACATCCGGACGATCCAGGTTTCACGATGCCATCTAACTTCGGATTCGGGAACAAGGCGGTACAGCCCCAATACCACCAGATAAGCGGGCGGTCCTTTACCACTATCCGGAATCATGACGGGGAATGCCTCCTGATCAGGCGGGAGGGGAACGAGGTCATTACCATCCCCACGGGCATGGACTACGCCTTGGCGGACCGGATTGAGCGGCTGATCGGCCGATTCTGGAAATAACCCATGGCCGCCGTTCAGACTCTCCAACCCTTCATCGAACTGGACGACCGGGCCGGGTCGAAGGATCTGGCCCCCCACTTGCGCCATAGGGGTCTGGAGATAGCGCTCACCCGGCTGGAGTACGGGGACCTGAGTTTCGACGGCTCAGGCCCCCGTGGGCCGGTCCTGGTCGGGGTGGAGTATAAGACCATTCGGGACCTGTTGGCCTCCATGCGTTCCAGGCGGCTCCCAGGCTACCAGTTACCGGGCATGGTTCGCCGGTACGACTACTACTATCTGATCGTGGAGGGCATTGTCCGGGCCAGTGACGACGGCCTCCTGGAGGTCCCCAGGGGCGGTAGCTGGACGGCGTTGAGGAATTCGGCCAGCGGACCCGGCTACCTGTGGCGGGAGTTCGACGGATACCTGAACAGCCTGGAGATGAGGGGGGGAATCAGGATCAGGAGAACGGCCTCCATACGGGACACGGCCGCCCAGGTGGACTCCCTAGCCCGCTGGTGGATCAAGCCCTGGGAGGACCACAAATCGGTTGGCACCAGTATCTTCTACCAGCCCCCGGACACCATCGGGCTTGCCAGTTTCGCCGCCCCCAGTCTGGTCCGTCAGGTGGCCGCCCTGCTGCCGGGGATCGGCTGGGGAAAGTCGGCCGCCGTGGAAAACAAATTCAAGACGGTCCTGGACATGGTCGCCGCCGACCAGAGGGACTGGGAGACCATACCGGGAATCGGCCCCACCATCGCCAAACGGGCCGTGGACAGCCTGAGATTGAGGAAGGGAGAGACGGAATGAGCAAGAAAGCCAAACCTACATACAAGCTAAGCGCGTCGGCCCTGGACATCCTGAGGCAGATGGCCGAAAGGGGGACCATACGGTCCAATACCGGGGGTTTTGTCCAGATGGGTATCTGGTCGTGCTGGTGGCGGGACATTACCTATGGTCCGTTCCTGTGCCGCCATCCGGACAGGAGACGGTTCAGGCGGAGCGTCATGGAACGGCTAAGACTCAGTGGATTCATCACGTCAGTCACATTTGGGCGCAAGATCGGGACCATGTACCGGCGCTGGAGGATCACCAAGCTGGGACTGGAGACAGTGAAGTCCGGAAAAGCTGGAGAGGAGGATGCCAATGCCGGGGTCTATGCCGCCCTGTCCCATAACGACTTCAACCGCCAGTGATTGGCTGGACTTCCAGCGGGAGTTCTTCGGTCTGGCCTCAATATGGCTCCTGTGCCGGTGGGTGGCCATGGACCACGGCCAATTCGCTCATTACCCGTTCACCGATCCGGAAGGCTGGGGTATCACTCTGGGGGAACTGGACTACGGAACCGAAATGCACCTGTTGATTGAGGAGTGGAAACGGAAACGGGAACTGGAACGGAAACGGCCCGACTGGGGCCGGGAGGAGATCAGGAATTACTATGGCTACTACGAATAAGCCCACCCAGCTCATGTTGGACATTCTGAAGCAGATGGACAGCCGGGGTCCAGTAGCTATCAAACGGGGCATGATGTACCCGGAATGGTCCCAATCTGGCGCTTTGGTGAGTTCCTACTTGGGGCGAGTCACCTACTCCACATTTGTAGCCCTGGACAGTCGTGGCTTGGTGTCTCATAGGGTGGTCAAGCTGATCGACGGCCGCATAATCCGGGAGTATGTAATCACCGAATCCGGGGAGGCCGCCGCCCGTGTCAAATGAGCGCCGCTGTCGCCTCTGCCCTTCCCGCCGCCTCCCCATCCTTGGGGAAGGCCCCCAGCCAGCCCGCGTCATGTTCATCGGTGAGGCTCCGGGCAAGGAAGAGAACAACCGGCGCGACCGGGAGGGCCACGGCCATCCCTTCATCGGCGATTCCGGCAAGGAACTCCGTCACCACTACCTGAAGCTGGCCGGGCTCAAGGATTCCCAGGTCTACATCACCAATCTGGTCAAGTGCATTCCCGACGAAGCCGGGGGCAATCCCAACCCCCAACTGGCCGCCTGTTGCTCCGATGAGTTTCTGGCCCGCGAGATCCGCTACACCCAGCCGGAGGTCATTGTCACCCTGGGGGCTGTCGCCTGTCATACCCTGTTTCCCGGCCTTGACCT
>Ga0210379_10000108_pt1 | contig 21587 bp, 28 predicted proteins | sample PLMedo_2_FD_155468 | JGI IMG/M metagenome (GOLD analysis project Ga0210379, IMG submission 155468) | Groundwater sediment microbial communities from an aquifer in East River, Colorado, USA - PLM4_32_coex redo | ecosystem: Environmental > Terrestrial > Soil > Riparian zone | place: USA: East... | reverse complement strand
TCTCTTCCCCCATTTCTTGCACGACCGCGAAGTCGTCGACGGCCCAGATCCCGACGTCGTTAACGGCGCCGCCGTCGGCGACCACCTCGACGATGACCTCGGATTCGCTCGGCGTGATCGAGCCGGGCGACCACAGCTGCCAACCCGAGCCGATGCCGGACTGCGATACCAAGAAGTTCCCGAGCATCGGGCCGTAGTACCCGCTGGGGTCCTTGTCGAAGATCTGGACTCGCAGCGTGATCGCCGGCAGCGTCGCGTCAGCCTTCACCATCATGGCGATGCGGTGAGAGATCCCAGCGTTCACGGGGACGAGCTTGCCGGCGCCGGCGGCTCCCCAGTGGAACGGCGTCCTGTCGAACGTCAGGACGAGCGCATTCGGGGACGAGACGTAGCCTTGGCTGCCGTCGATCGCGAGCCCGCTGTTGACGAGGTAGTGGAACCAGCCGCCGGCCTCGTCGAGGCCCGGCTCCGGAGGGTCGAAGTGGTAGATCACCGCGCCCTCCAGGATCGGGCCCGCGTTGACGAGCAAGTCCTGACCCGGCGACACGCCAGCGAATACCAGCGCGACGAATAGCGCGACGGCGATACGACGGAGATCACGCACCCGTCCCTCCTGGCCTTGGGGCACCCGTGCGCAACGCGTCTCGAAGCGTCCGGACGATGTGCGGAATGAGCGCGCGACGAACTCCTGCTACGAGCGCGGCGTCCCCCTCGGCCGTGCGCTGCTGAGGGTCACGCTTCGGAAGGCTCCCGGCGCCTCTGGCATGGAGCCCGAAGTGCTCCGGACCCTGAGCGCCCATCTGGATCCGGGCGCCCTGCGGCAGGATGAAGCCTTCCGCGATGTGCCCGCTGGTCTGCGTCGAGAACTTCCGCTTCATGTCGCCGGTCAACTGAAGGATCTTGTTCTCGGCCCCGAGCGCTGCCGCGACCGCGAACCCCGTGAGCTTGCGGCCGCGGGCCTTCGCAATCCCCTTGACGGTCGCCTCGGCCCCGGCGAACAAGCGATCCTTGCGGGCCTTGTACGCGGGAGACAGCGGAGCCCACGTGCTTCCGCCGCTCGCGCCCTCGGATGCGAACAGGCTCTTTTCTTGCTCGCGGTAGACGACGTCGGCTACCACGGCCGCATCCTTCACGGCGCCGATGTTCAAGCGCAGCGCTTCGTGGAGCGTCTTGAGTCTCGAATTCACCACGACGGTCGACATCAGAACTCCGTGTTGGTGAGGAACTGGAGGCCGTCCGTCTTCTCGTCAGAGAACACGACCGCGGCCTGCGAGGTCTCGACCTCGGTGCCGATGGCCTCCAGGATCCCGGCGTATTGCTTGAAGAGCGCGACGGACGACGGCACGCGCCCGTACTCGTCCTTGACGTCGTGCATGAACAGGATCTGGGCGGCTGCCCCCAGCGCGTTGGCCGATTCCGCGAGCGTCTTGAGGCGCCCGACCTTCGGGTCCGTGGGGGTCGCCGGGAACGGCGATCCGTGCTGGAGCACCGTGTAGGTGCTCCCGCTGTCGGCCAGCTTCGATTCCACCTCCGCAGCGATCCGCGCCATCCAGTCGAGGCACTGTTGCGCCGTCGGCTTCGTGGTCGTCGTGAACGCACCCCTCCCGCACAGGCCCTCGACGTCGGCCTGGGTGCAGAAGGCGTCGTTCGCTGCGGTGTAGGCCACGGGCTAGGCCCGCTTGAAGCCGTGCCGCGTGTACCACTCGGCGGTGCGGACGTTGGTCGGCGTGTAGGTCTTCTTGCCGTCCGCGCTCTTGAACTTCGGCGCCGACTTGTCCGGAGCGTGGGGCGCCGTGATGCGCGGGTCGGTGTCCTCACTCTCGGCCGTCCGCACCGGCTGGGTTGCCGCCGCGCCGTCCGACTCGTCATCCGACGCCGCCGGGGTGAGTCTTGAGGGTCTCATGGCCATGTCGTTTCTCCTGAGAATGGGCGGCGACCCACGCGAGCCGCCGCCCCGAAGCGTTACGAGAAGATGTGCGAGAGGGCGCAGCGCCACTGGCCGTAGCCCGCGTTGTAGCAGGCGAACGACCCGAAGCTGACGTCCTTGGTGTTGAACTGGTTGTCGCCGGTCATGTCGTCTTCGAGCGTCACCTCCTCGGCCATCTGGAGGATCAGGGCCTTCTGGATGTGCGACGTGTTGAAGACGAAGTACTGATCGGCGGCCGTGAGGAACGGATTCGTCCGCACCGTGAAGGTGCCCTTCAGGTCGTTCGCGACGGGTCCGGTCAAGGACTCGTTGTTCGCGACCTGGAGAGCGACCGCGCGGTAGACCGGCGGCACCATCGCGACGAAGGTCGGGGCGTCGCCCGGCCAGAACGGATCACCCGCGCCGTCCTTGTAGGAAAACAGCGACGACTGAGCCGTCCGCATCGACGCGGCGAACTCGAGATCGGTCGGCTGCGTTCCCGTCGCCGCGGCGGACGTCTTGTCGTTGTCCTGCGACGTGGTGTAGATCGCTCCGCCGGTCTCGGCGTGATCGGTGTCGAAGAAGAACTGCGCGTCGTAGCCGTTCGTCGAGACGCCCGCGACAAGGATCTGCGTCAGGAGCTTGTCGCGGTGCTCGCGGGCCTTGCCGCCCATCTGCGCCACGTTTTTCGAGACGACGTTGTTCTTCCCGAACTTCCGCGTGAGGTAGTTGAACGCCACCGTGGCTTCCCACAGCTTGTTGATGATGGTGTACGTGACCTGCGGGACGCCTTGCTTGACGCGCTGGCTCAGGAACTCACGCACGGGCGCCGCGTACCCCAACCAGGCGTAGGTCTCCTGGTCGGCCGAGGAGGGTTCGACGGACGCGATGCCGTTGAACATCGAGGGGAGTTGAAAGAAGCCCTGCCAGAACGCCGCGCGCGCGGTATCCCGTAGGCCCTGGTCCATTGCGGTAGGTGTAGGCATTGTTCAGTCCCCTTACACCCAACCGACGTTGGTGACGCACAGCTTGGGTTCGAGCTTGACCCACATGCCTTCGGTCGTAACGCGAAGGATGCGGCCGATGACGATGTCGTTCGCCGCGCCGGTCACGTCGAGGTTTGAGACGAGATCGGCGGGGTTGTCGGAGAGGGTGCCGCTGATGTCGATGACCGCGAGATCACCTTCGTCTGCGGCTGCGATGTTGGTGCCCGTCGGGAGCAGGAAGATGCCGTCGACGTAAGCCTCGACGGGATCGCCCGCGGTCACGACGGTCTGCTGTTTCGACACGATCCCGGCGAAATAGTCGCCGGCGGCCGGAACGGCCTGGACGCCACCACCCGTGTCGGTGAACAGCAACGCGCCGGCGTAGTGGATGTCGGCGACGTTTCCGGAGAACGTGAACTTGTTGCAGGCCCCGTAGGTCCTGAAGTTCACATCGGTTGCCAAAGCTGCCATGTACTCGGTCCCGGTTGAGCGAGACCGTGAGCATTTGAATTGAGGGGAAGCCCGGCTGCTCAGACCGGGTCTTCAGGAGCGACCCTATCCCCCCAAAGAGATCACTTGCGAGCGGCCTTCTTCTCGTAGAGCGCCCGCGCCTCGGACTCGGTCGCGACGCTCGCGAAGTCCGGGTCGAGGCTGAGCTTGCGCAGCGTGGCGGCCGATTCGGGCGTGACGGCGGCGCTGTCCTCGTCTCCTGCGGCCTGACGGCCGGAGTTGGTGGCGGACAGGGCGGCATCCCGCGGCAGCGACTTCAACACGAGCTCCAGGGTCTCCATCGAGCCGAAGCCCGAGGCGAACTTGACGGGGTCTTTCTCATAGTCCCCGAATTGCTTGATCTTGGACGGCGGCACGCCGCTCTTGATCGCGGCGCCGCACAGCGACATGACCTTGGCCGCGACGCCCTCGCTCTCCTTCGCCGACAGCTTGGCGCGAAGATCCTTGGTCGTGGATTCGAGCGACTCGATGCGCTCTTCGGCGTCCTTGAGGTCGGAGGACTTCCGCTCGGCCGACAGGCGAACCGTCGCGACCTCGCCCGCGTTCTCGGCGAGCTTACGCTCGGCCGCGTCGGCTCGCTTTTCGGCAGCGGTCACGGCGGCGTTCGCGTCGGACAGCTTGGCGTTGAGCTTGACCAGCTCCTCGTCTTTCTGCGTGACCTTCGCTTCGGCGGTCGCAAGACGGACCGTCACGTCCTTTTCTTCGTTTTCGGGAGGCATATCGGCTCCTTTCAAGAGCGGAACGTAGATGGTCCGCAAGTCGGCATCGACCGCGGAACTGGCTGCAACGCGTGCGTGTACGTCCGAGGCCGGACGATTCGTGAAGACTCCGCCGTAGACGGTGAACGTGACGAAGGCTTTCGTCGCGGTTTTGATACGGCGCGCGCCGTCGATAGAGAACCCGCGCCACCGGCGACCCTTCACCTCCGCGAAGAGCGGCGCGGTGAGGTCCATCTGAGCCCAGACCTGGCCTGCTCGGATGAACAGCTTGTCGATGAATCCGTCGCCAGGGCCGGCGGTCTCCTGAAAAGACCGGTGCGGGTAGACGTGCACCGGGATTGGCCCTGGCCACTCCGTGAAGTTGGCGACAGCGGCTTCCATGTCGGCCCGCGTGATCGAGTCGGTGCCCTTCGTCCCTGAAGCGGTCAGTGCGAGGTCGATCTTCTGCATCTCCGACAAGATCGGCATCTCGATGACGCCCGAACCGTCTGGGCGCTCGCTGAGAATCTTGATCTCGGCTGGATTGATCGCGGTGAGACAGAGGCGTTCCATGATCAGCTCCACCTGACCACGGCGTCGTCTTTCGCGTCCTGGGAGAGCGCATCGAGCGCCGCGACCTGCACCGCCTCGGCCACGACGTCGGTCAGGAGGGACGCAATCGTCGAGGCCTGCGTATCCGCATCGGCGGTCTTGACGAGCACGCCGGCGGCCCACTCGTGGTCGGTCTGCTCCTCGGTCATCTTGTGCGCGAGCCGGACGAACTCCGCGCGCTCTTCGTGGCTCAGGCCCATGGTCATCCCCTCCCGTTCCCAGGGATCACGAGCGACGGCCGCTGGATGCGCGCCTCCGCCTGCTGCGACTGCGCCATCTTCGTGTGGATCGAGGCGAGCGCGATCAGGACGGTCGACTGCGCGGCGAGGATCTGGGCGACCATCTGCGCGAGGTCAACGGGCTCGTTCGATTCCTTGGCCGCGTTGTACTTGGCGGCGAGCGCCTCGACGGCCTGCTGCTGGACGACGCAGACGCGCGCGATCATGGGATGGTCGTTGAAGTCGATTCTCATGCTGCCTCCAGCTGCTTCGCAAGCTCGTCCGACACGATCACCGCGAAGCCGCGGCAGTTGTCGCCGCCCTCGCACCGAGCCGGGGGAAGGTATTGCTCGTATTCGCGCGTCCCGATCTTCAGGTAGACGCCGTCGAGCGATGCGCACGTCGCGCACGTCCGCTGATCCAGCACCTCGGACCGCACGACCCACTGCGCCTCGCCGGCGACCGCGGCTTCCTTCGCGGCGACGTCTCGACCCTGGTTGTACGCGACCTCCGCGACCTGGCGGGCCGCGAGATCCTGCTTCGACGGCGACAGCCCGTGAAGCGCCTGCTCGACCTGCTTCAACGCTTCGGCCTCGGTCATCCCCGACCGGATCGCAGCGTTGTACTCCCGGATCGCCTCATCGAGCAGGCGCGCCCAGATCTCGTCGACGGCGATTTGAGACGCGACGCGAGCCTCGCCGGCGAGCTCGGTCGTAAGCGTCGAAATGACCTGCCAGGCCCCGCCAGACTCCTGAATCAGCGCTTCGATCTCGGCGGCGGCGCGTGATCCAATCGGGATCGAGGCGCCGGCCGGCAGAATGTTCGGGTCGCCAGGGGGCGCCGTCTCCATCGTGTCGTCGGACATGGCGAGCGACGACCGCGACGCCTGCCCGGACTTGATCTTCGCCGCCAGGTCCTTCTGTCTGGCCAGCTCCTCGCGCGCATGCTGGCGGCCTACCTGAGCGACCTCGAGGAAGCGGTCGCGGATCGCCGTCACCATCCCGATCTCGCCCTTCGGCCGAGACCGCCGCAGCCCCGTGGTCGACTCCCGCTTGATCTTGCCGGTCTCGATGCGGTCGAGGATGTCCTCGGTCATCTTGGCCGTGGCGCGACGAAGCGCGGAGCCGAGCTGGTCGCCGCCGGTCGTCATCGTGCCAGCAACCATCGCGAGCATGCAGACCTTCGACTCGAATGGCGTCGGGGTGCGACCGTAGCCCTTCGGTTGCGGCACGGGAGGTCCGTCCGGGAGCCGGAGCATCCGCTCCATCCCGAGCCGTAGCGTGAGCTGGCGGCCGGCCTTCGCGTCCTCGGCCTTGGTCTGCGCGCCGTCGCCGTTCCCACCCGGTGCAGTCTTCGACTGCTTCGATCTCCCGTTCGTGGGGACCTTGTCCTTGGGGTTCGGCGACGGCGGTACAGTTTCTACGGGCGCCGCGATCTCGTATTCGTCGTCCTTCAGTGTGACGCCGAGCTTCTCGGTGACCTGCTTGCGAACCGCCGGGGTGAGAGGTGTGATCCCAGCGGATATGGACTTGATCAGAGGGTCGAGGGTGCGGAAGTCCTCTCGCGGGCCGACCCGAGAGCAGATCAGCTGCGGGTACTTCTTCACGCCTGGATAGTTCCAGTCGACGAGCTCCTGAACCACCCCGGGGAGATTGGCGACGCCTTCGTTTTCGATTCCGCAGATGCGAGCGATGACGGCGTCCAACACGACGTCTTCGTCTTCGGACTGCGTGTCACCGACGGAGCGCGACCCGCTCTGGGTTTCGCCGAGCAGCCTCGACTTCGTGTTGGAGCCGTGAGCGATCTCGGCGTTCTCGCCGTTGATCAGCCCGCGCATGCGGTCGACCTGGCCGGCGCCGGCGCTCTCGATCCCGGCGAACTTGAGCTCGGCCTTCTGGCCATCCGCCTCGATCGGCACGAGACCGTAGGCCTCCGCGGTCGCCTGGCCGCGCATCTGCATCACGATCAGCTCGAAGGCCGCTTTCTGTTCCGGGCCCCAGCTCTTTGGGTAGTAGCCCACCGGCATGGGCGCGCCCGCCTTTTGCGCCCAGATCGCGGCGTAGCGCACCATCGCGTCCTTGCGGATGAATGCGCCGTAGAGGGAACGGATCTTGGGTCGCCCCTCGTACCTCGCGCCCTTGAAGTCCCACGGGTAGAGCACCAGCTGACGCGCGTGGATTGGATCCCTGAACTTGAAGTCCGGCTTCGGCGTCTGGTACGTCCGCTGCATCTCGATGATCTCGTCGGTCTCGGACAGCTGCCAGCCATGCGGGTCGACGCTGCGTGGCTCAAGCCATTGCAGGCGGTCGTACACGATCTTGCCGTTGACCTCGCGCGTGCTCTTGGCGAACGCGGCGAACCCGCACTTCAGGAAGTCGAGGATCTCGACGAGCCGCTGCCCAGCCCAAGACGTTTGCAGGAAGTACTCGCGGCCGTAGCGATCGCTCGCCTGGCGCAGCAGGTTGGCCGCGACGAACTCCGCGATCTCCTTGTCGATCGCCTTGTCGCTCGCGGCCTGGATCTCCCACTTGCCCGTGCAGAGCGGCAGCACCACGGAGTCGAGGCCCTCTTTGATCAGAGGGTCGGCCTCCATCTTGTCGTAGACGTCCCAGCGGGCGTTACCCTTCAGCGCCTCGGCGTATTCGTAGTCGAACTGGCCGTACTGAATCGCGACGCCGGAGGCCGCGGGGCGCATGCGCATGCGGGCTTTGAGGCCTTCGACTTCAGATTGGAGCGACGTAACGGCCTCGCGCGTCGGCAGGCCGAGGAGGCGGGTCGCGGCGCGCTCGAGGAGGCCGGGCATTAGGAGGCCGCCGCAATGCAGCGCGATGCAGACCGGCGTGCAGCGCTACCAGACCTGAACGCCCTTGCGCTCCAACCAGAACTCGAAGTCTTCCCAAGCCTCTTCTTCCGTGACTCTATCGCGCCAATCAGTGCCGTACACCTTGTCCATGTAGCTGTTGCGCCCTTGAAGGTTTCTGGCCTCGATCTTGTCGCGCTCGCGGCTGACGTGGTGTGTGTGGCAGAGCGCCTCGCAGTCCGTGACGCGCTCACGGCCGAAGTTCCTATAGTCCAGGTGATGGACCTCTGTAGCTGTCGCCGTGCAGCCAGGGTACTGACAGCGCCAGAAAGCGAGTCGGAACACCTGAGCGCGGAGGCGCGACCAATACAGCGATTGCAGATGGTTGCGGTAGGCGGGCGAGAGGGTTTTGTCATCAGTGAAAAGTCTCTGTTGGCCCATCTTGATCTCCCTGCGGCGAGATGCCGCGTTTGTGCAGGCGACCAAAATGAACGATTACTCTTAAGGCTTCAGTGACTATTTCAATCACATGGCTGCACTCAACTCCCTCGCAAACGCAGTGCTTACTTCGTAGGCGGTCCAACAGAATCGTCTCGATTATCTCGGTGAGTTGGTTCCCCAAGCAGACAGCTACAACGTGAGCGTCGAGACGATCCAGGCGATTGCCCGACACCCCTTTAAATTCTTCGTTGAGATAGCGATTTATCTGATTCGGCCGCATCCCAAGTTCGCGTGCTAATTGGCTTTGAGTCTTGCCAGTCTCGGCCAGAGCGATACGCACGCGATTCGCAATCCTTTCACGCTGCCCTTCTATGTCGCGGGACGCCATCAGAACTGCGCCGTGGCGAGGCCGCCGTCGAACCCGGGTTGCCGCATGCCCGCCACAACCTCGGACGCCTCGCCGGTGGCCGCGACAGGGAACAGCGAGACGATCCGGTAGCCGTCCGCGTCCGACGCGTGCGTCAGCTTCTTGTTCGTCTTGTCGATGTCGCGTGTTCCCGGCTTCAGGGCGACGCGGGCATAGTCGGTCGCGAGGTGCTCGCAGCGCGGGTGCAGGTAGTAGCGGGTCTCGCCCTCGCCGTTCAGCAACATCGCGTTCACGGCGTTCAGCCGGTCGGTCACGGGCCCGTTGCCTGGCGGCACCATCATGCGGAGCCGAGGCCAGTCGGTCGCGAGCTCCTGCCGGATGATCTCGTAGTCGCTGCGGGTTGACTTCGTGCTGCGGGCGGACCCGGAGGCGTCCCCGTAGACCTGAAGCTCCTGGCCCTTTCGTCCCGGGTAGCGCCGCAAGAACTCCGCGCACGCCGCCTGCGTGGTGGCGCCGCCCTCGATCACGATCTCGTCGAGCGCCCATGCCGCCCGCGCGGTGTGCTGTCCGACGATCCAGCACATCGGGTCGACGTTGAAGTCGCACGACAGGTCGAGCGGGAGCGTGCGCTGCTCCTGCACGTCCTCGGTGACGTGCCAGGATCGCGTGAACGTGTAGGCCGGGAGAGCCGACCAGTCGAGCCATTCGGCCTCGTAGAGCTGGCGGAAGTGGTTCGGCGACATCGTGCCTTTGCGCAGGGCTAGGTCGCGCAGGTAGAGGCCGCGCTCACACAGCTCGTCGTGCCGGTCCGCGGTCTCGAGCGACATCGCATCGCCGTTCAGTCCGCACTCGCACTTCGCCGCCGCGGCTCGCTCGCGCCAGGTCCAGGTACGCGCGGCCCAGCCGGGCGAGCCCTTCTGTGCCTGGCGGTAGAGGCGCTCCGCGGTCCCGCCGATCTCCCCGACGTTCCCGGCCATCCGGATCTGCCCGAGCCCCACCATCGCGGGCTCGGTCGTGCGCGAGCTGATGGCGGCCCAGCCTTGGTCCGTCAGCATGCCGAACTCGTCGAGGGCGGCGCGCGCGACCGTGTCGCTGTAGAGGCTCTCGGCGTTATCCCAAGACAGCGCCTCCAAGACGCCGCCGTTGATCAGGGTGGCGCGCACCGGGACGGTCTCGTGGTACTTGCGCAGCACTCCGGCCGAACGCGCCGTCCGCACGATGTACCGCTCGAACCCCTTGACCGACTGCCGGTAGGTCGGGGCGACCCACCAGCTCGGCCAACGGATCGAGGCGTTTGCGTCGGTCCAAGCGCCGCCCAACAGCCAGGCCGCGAGCGTGAGGGACTTACCGATCTGGGGTGCGGAAACTGTCATGTCAATGCGTGCTTTCGACAGGTACATCGGAGCCTGATAGGCCCTCAGCCTCGGCAGAATCAAGACCCTCGACTGCGGCGCGATAGAAGACGGCGTGGCCTTTTTCGATCGGGTTGACGGTGATGTCGAGCGCTTGCGGGTTGCTGCCGTAGCCGCATCGGAAGACTTCGAGGTACGCCTTGACCGCGTCGAGGGCGTCCGCACCCCTGAGAGCTTTCCCGAGCGCCGCGGCGAAGAGCTTGACGTTTCTCGGCTTGTCGGCGAGCTGTCGCATGCGGTCGCGTCCGCCGATGACCGTGACGCTCCCGTACTTGCGTCCTCCGCCGCGGTTGCCTTTCGCGTTCTGGTTGCCGATGTGCCCACCCATCACGCTCCCCCGGAGGCTGCGATCAGGACGGGCTCCGCGATCACGCGGTACGTCTCGGGGTCGGAGAGGTCGACACAGCGGCACCACGCATCGCCGCAGCACAGCGGCGGCCGGTGGAAGTGCCGCACGAGCTGGCCACCTTGGGGGTCGCTGTAGACCAGCCGCATCCCGTGGTGGTAGCCGCGAGTCGAACGCACCGCTTGCTCGACCGGGATCACCGTGCCGAGAAGTCGCCCCTGTTCCACCGCATCGGCCAGGAGCGGCCAAAAGTCCCGCACGGTGCGGCCGAGGGCGGTCGCGATCTTGTCGGCGGTCGAGTAGCGCGGCCGGCTACGTCCCGTCTCGGTCCCGCAGATTGTCGTGACGGTGAGGTCGGATCGGTCCGCGAGCTGCTGTTGCGTCAGGCCCGCCGCGACTCTCGCCCGCTCCATCGCGGAGCCCGATGCGAATGCCGATGGCGTCCGACGATCGCAGCGGGGGGCGCGCGCGGTCTTCACGGCGCGCGATATCGCACACGTTCAGCGCGTTGTGAAGGGGTGCGCTCGTTTAGGGGGTACTGACTTTCGCGGCTCCGCGGTGCTCAGGAAGCGGCAGGTACGCGCCCAGCGACTCCCGTCCGGCACGCGCCGACTTCACGCGGCGAAGGTTCACGACCGCGTCATGGAGCCGCATCCTGGCCTCTCGTTCGCAGGTCTTCAGCTCGTCCGGCGTGCGCTCGCGGTAACGATCCTCGGCACACCGGCAGGGATGGCAGACGGGGTACGCGGCCGTCGGACGCTCCGTTGAGCCGACGCCGCAGACGTGGCACTTCACGCTCACAGGTCGGCTCCTTCGCGTTTCTGCATCTCGGCCCAGGCTTCGTCGATCGACTGCGGTGCGGGCTCGTCAGCCGCGTGGTCGCGGTTCATCCACGCGACGAGAGCTTGCGCGTGACATGACCTCATCCCGCCGAGCCAGTCCTCGAACTCGGTGCCATTGTGAATCACGGTCAGGTGGAATTGGTTCGTCGTGTGACGGTGACGCCAGGTGAAGCGGGCGACCGTCACGACGCCGATGGCCCAGGTCCAGAGTTTGCGGGCGAAAATAAACTTGGGCGTCATCGCAGCGCATCCATGGGGCTTTCCTTGAAATCGGCGAACAACCCCAGGGGCGGAGCGATCGGGTCGCCAGCGACCTCCGGCACGGTCTCGATCCGCACGTCGCATCTCGGCTCGCCGTAGATCTTCCGGGCGTGGACGTCGACGACGCGGGAATCGTCGGCCCACACCCCTGCCTGATTGCAGCCGTCGAACACCGCCTTGGCCATGTTGTCGAGGTCCGGTTTCGTCGCGGGATACGTGACACGCTTCGGTGCCGACTTCGGCCGTTGGAGCACGAACAGAATCCACACCCGCAGCGGTCCGTCGAGCCGTGGTTTGCCCTGGTGAGCCTGCGACGCAGCGAGCGCGATCAGGTTCTCGTACGCCGCGGTCTTGGCGTCGGTGTAGGACTTCGTGAATGAGCCGATGCGAGCGAACCGCGGGCGACCCTTGCCGCGAGGTGGACCGGGGACGGTGAATTCGAGTCGGCGGGCGACGGGGCTGCTCATCGCATGGGCTCGGTGCCGGCCGCAAGCGCCCGAACCTTCCGCGCGTTGTCCCTCGCGGTTTCTGCGAACACGTCTCCGATCGAATTCGGCTGCTGCCAGGCTCTTTCCACGCCTGCCCCCGTGACACAGAGGCACGGCAACGCGAACGTCCCGAGGCTTTGCCCGTCCGCTCGGAATCGCTCGACGAGTTCGAGTCCGCGGTCCTGGCATCGGAGGCATTCGTACACTGGTTGGCCATCGACCTCGCGGTAGTGCGGCCGCTCCGATGACGACGCCATCCCACGTAGTTCCACGGGTTTAGGGAAGTACTGGCAGTCCGACAGTGCTTTGGTGCAGGCCCGTCGGATCGCGTCGATGGCGAGCGGCTTGAGCGCCAGGAAGTAGGCGTCGATCGTGTCCGCGTCGAGCGTTCGGGTGTAGACGCCTGCGAGTTTCGTGAGGAGCCGCTTGAGTTCCGGACGGTCACGGTCGGTCATGATTCGGACCTCGCCCATTCCTCGATTTCGCGCTCGCGTTGCTGGTCTTCGGTCTCCGGAACGTCGCCGATCTCGTCCTGCCAGCGACCGTTTTTGAGCCACCGTTCGGCGTCTTGGAATTCAGCGCAGAACACCCCCGCGTTGCGGCATTCGTCCCGGTGGCGCTTTTGGTTCGTGATGGCCGCGATGAGTTCCTCGGCGTTCGGCTCGAGCGCTGCCTTCTCCCACACGGCGAGAGCAGCGGCTCTTCCGCGCTTGGTCCCGTTCCGTGGGGGGTAGGCTGCCCAGAACCGGGTGAAGCCTTCGAACAAACCCGAGCGCGAAGCGCGACGGGGGGTAGGGGGGGGTTTCTTCTTCTCTGTTTGCTCTGTATGCTCCGGAGGCTCCGGAGGCTCCGGAGGGGCATTGCTCGGCGCATACGGCTCGCATGCGTCGGGCATGCGGCTCGCATCTTCACTTTTCAGCCTATTCCACCTATCCTTGGCTGCTTTTCTTGCTGCTGCTTGACGACGTGGCGCATTTATGGCGAACGGTTGATGATCAGACCAGTCGTTTAGACAAGTCGAGCGCCGACCATTACGGAGCCAACGCAGGCGTCGCAACTCAGCGACGAACCCGATGGCGTCGCCCTCGTAATGGCACGCTGCGGCGATATCCTCGTCGGTCATCCCGGAGAGCCTGCCGTCCGGCTTGTTGACCGCAGCGAACGCCCACAATCGGATCAGGGACCACGCGGCCTCGAGCCCAAGGGACGCTATCAACCGACGTGTCTTGTGGTGATCGAAGAATCCAACGTCGAGACGGAAGTCGGTGTTCATGTGAGGGGGCTCCGCACAGTCTTCCCCCCATCCGGTTTTGCCGGTGGTCCGTTCGTTGTTGAGGCGACCGGAGTCGACTCGACCGAACAGGAGGAAGCTGGGAACCTATCGAAATGGATCACGAACCACTACTCCAGTCGCCTCAACAGGGGGAGCCTAACTCGATTGGGGTGCTGGGGTCAAATCGGAATCAGGCGGCTTTAGTCGCGCCCGCGTCCTTCTTCTTTTTCGGGGGCTTCAGTCGCTTGACGTAGAGGCGCTCCTCTTTCTCGGTGGTCCCGACCATCAAGCCCTCGATCGCGTAGCTCGGGATCTTGTGCTCGTGAATGAGCTCCAGGACGGTGGTGCGCTGGTCCTGGAAGTCGGCCTCGGCCTTGTTGAGCTCGTCGAGCTTGACCAGGAGATCGCCCATCGCGCGGTCGAGCTTCGGGTATTTCTTGACCTTGTCGAGCACGCCGGGGAGCTCGGCTTGGGTGCCGCGCTTGTGCTTGCCGCGAGGCTGGGATTCGTCGTCTTCCGGGAGCGGTTCGCCTTCGGCTGGTGGGGCTTTCGGTTTCTTGGCCATCTTTCCTCCTTGGATTATTTCGACCTCACTTGAGGCGGTGAAACTTCAAGACGCGAGTTGCTCGGACAACCAGTCCCGGACCGCGGACGGAAGGTGGACGGGCTTCTCTTCGCTGTAAAGGACGAGCGCCTCGCGTTCTCCCTTGGGCCCGATCGCGTAAGCGACGCTGTGGACGTGGATGTCGCCGGCGACGAGCTCGCGGAGGGCGACCTCGAGCTGCTCGCGGGTCTTCGCGGTGACGATCTGGATTTTCATGAGAACAGCTCCTCGCTGGCGCGGATGCCATCGCTGTTGGTGGTGATCAGTCGGCGAGACTTCAGCCTCTGGACGTAGGTGTCTCGGCTCGATCGCTTGTACTCGGTCGCGTCCGAGACGATCTCCCGACTGACGGTATGCGGGTACGCCTGGACGAGGACGTCGAGAATCCGCCGCTCCCCTTCCGGTAGCCGCTCCATCCAGTGATCGCGGAGGGCCCTGCCCTTTGGGAGTGGTTCGAAGTCGGGGCCGAGGGCGATGACGCCGTCGCCCGTTGTGACGATCTCACTCGGGCCGACGTGCACGAGCCCACGCTCTTTGAGCCGCTGCAGATAGGTGTCGCGCGAGCTGCGCTTGTAGCCGGTCAGGACGGTCAGCTGCTCCCGGGTGACGCCGTCACGGTGTTGCGCTATCGCGGTGAGAACGCGGCGCTCGCCCAGTGGTAGGGAGCCGTTCGAGTGCGTTTTTTGGCCCCTCATTTGAGGCGAAGAAACAGGAACTTGTCGTCTATCGCGTTGCGACGATTCAGTGGCGGAGGGAGTGGGATTCGAACCCACGGCGCCCTTGCGAGCGCTCCGGGGTTCAAGCCCGGCGCCTTCAGCCGCTCGGCCACCCCTCCGCATTTCCGTTGCGATCTTGTCGGCCGACATCGAGAGCTCTAGGCCGACGACGCCGATGTTCCGAACGATCTGCTCCAGGCGCGTGATCTCCCCAGGCGTGACCGCCGGAACCTCGACCCGTTCCACCTTGGGCGTCGCCTTCTTCGCCGCGGCCAGCTCGGCTTCTAGGCGATTAATGGTTTTCCTCAGCTCGCGCGGATCGTCGGCCTTCGCCTTCTCGATCGTCGCGGCGATCCGCACCTTGAGCGCGTCCAGGTCAACCGCGGCGAGCGCCTTCGGTTGAGGTGTGCGCGTCGCTTGGCCCGGGGTGGCCGACGAGTCGAACGTCTTGCGATCGCGCACGGCGACCTGGCGGAAGATCGGGATGTCCGGGCTCCAGAAGTAGGCCGTGCCTCGCGGGAGCCCAGCCAGTTCGGCCAGGAACTTCTCGCGCTCCCCCTCGTCGGCGTTGGCCTTGATCCACTCGTCGATCGCCTTCCGGTCTTGGGGCCCGGTGATGGCATGGGAGATCAGCATTCCGGCCTGCGTCAGGACGTTCTTCGACAGCGTCGCTGGCCGTTGCGTGATCAGGATCGGGTGCAGCCCCTTCGAGCGGCCCATCTTAGTGACCCGCTGGGCGGCGCCGAGCATCGCCTGCTCTCCCGGCATCGGCCGCTGCGGTGCGAATTGGTCAGCCTCGTCGAGGACCAGGTGCAGCGGGTGTGCGTTTCGGTGGTACAGGCGCGCGAGAAACGCCGTCATGAATCGGACCATCTCGCCTTGCGTGAACTGCTTCAGCTCGAGGACGCAGGATGGGCTCGCGGGGTCGGCGACGAAATCCGCGATGATCTCGCCGGACTCCGGGGCGAGCGGAACGTCGCCGTGCTCCCCGCCCATCACGATGCACGGGATACCGGGGCTCTTCCCGTCGCGGCTGCTTTTCAGGCCCCACCATGCGTCGGTCGGATCGGCGACGCAGAAGCGGGCGCCGGCGGCGTGCAGTTCCTCCACGATCACGGCGGCCGTCGTCGTCTTGCCGCGGCCACGTCGACCGAGGATCGCGATCACGTCGTCGGCGGCGGAGAGCGGGAGCGCGAGGTCGGTGGCAACGCGGAGTTTGGTCACGGCTTGGCCTCGTGGGCTTGGCAGCGAATCTCTGCGACAGTCCCCAGCTCGCCGCAGACGACGCAGGCGGGCGGGTTGTCCCAGCCGCGCGGCATGCGCAATAGTTCCTCGACCTTGTCCGCGACGGCGTCCCATCCGTCTTGGTGGCCGGACGCCGAGAGGAACGCGGCGCGAAGAGTGTCGGCGAGGCGGGTGGTCATCGCGGCGGCTCGTCGTCGTCGGAATCACCGATCTCGCATTCACCCTTGCAATCCGGGCAAACGATCATCCCGTCGCCGTGGCGGGTCATGACGCCATCACGGCTTCGATGAATCGCGCCGCGACTTGCGGGACGATCGCGTTCCCGTAGGCGCGCAGTCGTCCCACTCTGGCGGGAACCCCATGAGCCAGCGGGAAAACGCCGGGTCCAACGCGCCGCGCTTTCCCGTCGGCGCAGTCGATAAGGACGCCGCCGCCCCAAGGGTCAAGCCAGCGCCGTTCCCGTTCCCGTGCTTCTCTTTCATCCTGGCTCGCCGAGCTTCGTGCTTCGTCGGGTCGCATCCAACGTTCATCGCTTGGGCGTCGGATGTTGGCCAGCCCACGAGCTGCGCCGCTATCGCAAGATCTCCCGTCTTGCTCGCTGGCCCGCCCGCAGTCTTGCCCTTGCGCGTCTCGTACCCGCGCAGCCTCCGCGCTTCGTGTTGCTCCAACGTCGAGCCGTCGTACTCCGTTTTCGGACTCGGCCACCCCGCCAACGTCGCCACCGTCTGCAAGTTCTCCCCGCCCTCCCCGCGCGTCCCCGCTCCCGTCGAGTTGTTCTCCTTGGGCGGCGGCCACCCAGTAGAGCCGTTGCCGGATGTGCGGCGCCCCGACGCTCGCAGCGCACAGATCGGCGGCCCCGAAGGCATAGCCCAATGCTTCCAGGTCAGTTCGTACTCCGGCGAGCCAGAGACGCCCATCATCGCTCGCAACCTGCTCTCCAAAGATCGTTGGAGGTCGGCACTCGGCGACGAGTCGAACCATCTCAGGCCAGAGGTGACGTTCGTCCTCTTCGCCGCGCTTTTTGCCTGCGCTCGAGAACGGCTGACAGGGACAGGAGCCGGTCCAGACTGGCCGGTCATCGGGCCACCCGGCGAGCCGGAGCGCGTAGCTCCATCCGCCGATACCGGCAAACATGTGGACTTGGGTTCGTCCGTCAAGGTCCGATCCTTTCAGGTCGCGTATCGACCTATCGTCCACTTCGCCGAGCGCGACGTGTTCGTGTTCGATCAGTTGAGCCAGCCACCGCGAGGCGAACGGGTCGATCTCGTTGTAGAGCGAGACGTTCACGCCGCGGCCTCCCGTCCGATTCCCGGCGCCACCATCTGCCCATCCCGCAACAGGAACATCCGCAACGCCCCGCCCTCCGCGTTGACCTCGGCCGCGATCGCCTCCATGCCCTCGTCCCGCTCGACCGACAGCACGAACGACTGATGCGGGCTCGCGGCCAGGATGCCCATGACTGCGTCGTGCGCCCCGGGATCGAGCGCCTCGAACTCGTCAACCACAACGATCCCGAGGCCCGTCACGCTGGCCACAGCGCACGCGAACGCGGCCCCGAAGGCCGTCTTCTCCCCCTTCGAGAGTCGGGCCAGCGGCACCGCCCTCCCGTTGACCGTCACGATCGGATCGCCCTCCGCGTCCATCGCGGGCCGCAGGTCGACGCTGAACCCGCGCGGTGCCAGCAGCCGGTTCAGGTCCTCGTGAAACGCGAACATCCCGGCGTTCGCGCAGCCCTTGCGGATCCCGTTGGGGCCGAGGTCGGCGACCAGCTGATCGAGTGCGGCGTGCCGCTTCATCGACTCGGCCTTGCGGTCGAGGTTCGTCTGGTACGCCCGCCGCGCCGCGATGTAGGTGACGAGCGCCTCCAGGATCGCCTCGCCGTTCGTGATGCGATCGGCCAGTGTCATGGCCTCGCCGGCGGCGTTCGGATCACCCGCCTCCGCCGGCCTCCCTTCGGCCTCCGCGAGTGCCGCCTTCTCCTCGAGGAGCCGCGCGGCCAGGCGGGTCTCGTCGGCCAGCAACGCGGCCAACTTCGTCTCCCTGGCCGACAGCTTGTCGACCTCGATTTCCAGCGTGGCAGCCGATGACGGTTGCTGGATGACTTTCAACTCCTCGTTGAGCCGCTGCCACTCCCGGCCGGCGGCATCGACCTTGTTCTGGAGCGTGACCTCCAGCTTGCCGCGGTTCACCTTGGTCAACTTGGAGTCGCAGACCGGGCAGCAGCCGACCTCCCCTTTCTGCGACGTGACCGACTCGAGCGCGGCCCTCGCGGTCTTCCCCGCACCTTCCGCACTGCCGAGCTTCTCCTTGAGTTCCCGGCGCCTCGCGTCGATCTCGGCGTTGACCTCGGTGACGCGTTCGATCTTCGCGATCAGCTCCTTGGCGAGCCGGGAGAACTCCATCTTCGAGGGGAGCGAGCCGATCTGCTGCTGCGTGGATTCCAGCTCGCGGGTGGTGCGCTCGACGGCCATCTGGTACGGGCGCGTGTCGGTCGATTTCGGCGCCGCCCGCTCGATCGCCAGATCCCGCTCGCCACGAAGGGCGACGAGCTCGGCCTTGACCTCGTGGAGTTCGGCCTCGGGGTCGACGTCGCCGCCCTCGGGCGGAGTCGGCGCCTCCAGGTCCCCGATAGCCTTGACGTCGCGCGCCGCCTCCGTGCGGGCGTCGTAGGCCGCCTTGTACAACCGTTCGATCGCCGCGACCTCGACCTCGGCGTGGACCTCGCCGAGGAGCTCGTGGACGCCCTTGCGGATCGCGGGCGAGAGCACCACGGTGGACTTCGGGGCGAGATCCGAGAGCAGGCGTTGACGGGCCTTCAGGTCCAGCCGGAGCAGCTCGCCGGATTCGATGCAGGCCCGGGCCTTGGCGCCGGAGACCCTGCTGTGAGACTCAACAAATTGCTGCTTCGCCGATCGCGGACCTTCGGCGTCGGTGCGGGAGAGTGTCACATCTGCGCCGCCGATCATGAGCTGCGCGTCGATCTGCCAGCGCTTGTTCGGTGGGCCGCCGATCGTGCGGAGGGATTCGAGGCCGATGCCCGTCTCGGCGCCATCCGCGGTCCCGGAGAACAGGAGGGAGATCGCGGACTTCAAGCTGCTTTTCCCGGAGCCGTTTGGGCCCAAGATCACCGAGATCTTACCGAACTCGGGAGATTGGAGATCGGGAAGGGCGAGGAGGTTGCGGGTGCGCAGTCTCTTGATCATGACGGATCGCCCTGGCGCATGTTGGCGGCGTCGCTGTCGGCCGCCTGGGCCGTGGCGTCGGCGACGGCGCTCTTGATGCAGGCGGGGCAGGCTTCGACCGTGACGACCAGCTCGTTGTCGCGGTTGGACTCAAGATCGAACGAGAGGGCCTTGTTACAGTCAGCGCACTCAACGGTGGTGACCGTTACCTCGACTTCGGCGTTGTAGATGTCGCGCTCGATCTTGACGGTTGCGCTCATCAGAACCTCCGCTGTCGCCCGGCCGCGGAAGCGGGGGCGGCCTCACCGGCGGGTCGGCCGTGAGGTTCCTCGTGAACTTTTGTTGCCGCCACCGTCTCCCTAGCTACTTCATCGGGTGGCCCTCCCGTGTTTGCTGTCTCGCCTTTGAGCTTGTCGGTAAGGTCGCGAAGGCTCGGCTTGCCCTTGCCCTCAGCCCCCTGCGGCGCCGCCATGCCGCGGGCTTCCATCGCCTCGCGCCAGGTGGCCTCGCCGTCCTTGATCGCGGTGAAGAGTGCGCGGAGGTCGGCCAGTTCCTTCGGCTGGAGCGTCTTGCCGTCGTGCCCCAGGTACTCCTTGATCTGCTCGACCGTGATGCCGATCGTCCCGAAGGCGTCGAACAGCTTGTAGCGCTCGCCGTCCGGGTCCTTCGCGTCCTTCGCCTTCATGGTGTCGATGACGAACCCGAGGCACTCGTCGATCATGTCGCCCGGGATGATGCGCAGGCCCAGCGTGCGGATCGCTTTCGAGATCAAGGCGTTCTGCTTGTTCTGGATGTCGTCGTCGGTCGCCTCGATGACGTAGACGGTTTGCCCGCGACTGCCGGTACGAGTCCGAAGCACCACGTCGCTGTCCTTCCGGCTGTTGCGCTCCACCGACTTCTGGATCGTGACGTCCTGGGTGTAGGAGACGTTCGCCTCCAGATCCGTCACGGAGACCCTGACGATCCGCTTTTCGGTGTCGTCGTAGACCGCGGGCGTGTCGACCACGATGTTGGTCATGCAGCGCATCGCCATCTCGGCGAAGCGGATCGACGGCCCCGTGATCGTGCTGCCGCCCACCGGCTTCGCGTACATCGCGACCGGCGCGAAGCTGGGACGCTGGGATTCCTTGATCATGCGCTCGCGCACGATGTCGAGGTCGCGCGGGTTCCGCATCGCGACCACGTAGCGGGCCTCGACCAGAGCCTTGGCCTGAGCGGCCAGGACCATGGCGGACGTTTCACGGGGCGCGAGCTGCTGCTGTTGCTCGGCCGAGAGCTTCGGTGCGGTGGATTCGGTCATGGGCGTATCGCTCCCTCTCATTTCGACACCCGTCGTAAATCGACGTACGACGACGCCGCGACGGTGTACTCACGTTTGTTCACGATGGCGCGGCGGTAGACCCCGTTGCCTCCGGGGAGCTTCCCGCGCGCCGCCTCACCAAGCGCCTGCGCGATCAGCGCCTTCGCCTGGGCCTTCAGTTCACGACCCTGTTTCTCGAGGTCGGCGCCGCGCAGGTAATCGAGATCCCACTCTGCCGCTTCCGTCGGGAGCGCGATCTCCTCGCCCGTCACGCCCGGGTAGAGCCTTCGCAGCACCGCGTTGTCGAGCGCCGTCGCGGTCGGTTGGATCTTCTCCTCGACGTGCCGCCAGAACTCGGCCTCGGTTTCGGTGAGCGCGCCGATGAACTCGTGATCGCGCTCGAATTCGAAGAATCGGAAGTGGAACGCGGGAGCACCAAACAAGACCGCCAGCACGCCCCACTGAAAATCGGCCGCCGCGATCTCGTGCTGAACCTGCACGGTGTAGTGGAGCGGCGCGCCGTCCTTCCACTCCTCGTCATCGAACCCGGTGCTCTTGATCTGGAGTACGCCCTCGCCTCGGGCCTCGCTCAGGATCACCGCGTCAGGGTGCGCACGCTGCCACGGCCACCGAGGATGAACGGCGAGCCCGTCTTTCCAGCGCTCGACGCCGGGCACGACCTTGAGCCCTGTCTCGCGCTCGTACCGAGCCGCCACGTAGGGCTCCAGTACGGTCCCGAGCGCCAGGAACTCCTCGTCGCGCTCCTCCGGCTCGACGAGGCCGACCTTCTCCGACCACACGTCGAGCGGCCCGCGCCACGGCGACACGCCGACGACGGCCGCCGCGTCCGATCCTCCGATGCCGTGCCGCCTGCGCTCGTGAAATGCGGCTCGCGCTTGACTCTGCTGTGCTTCCATCGCTACTCTCCTGTCGCCGTACGAAAGGCGTTTGGAATTGCGAGGGGCTCGGGTCACGCCGAGCCCTTCGCGTTTAGGCGCCCCCGCGGCCCACTAGTGCCTCCACCGCACCATGCGGTTTCGACAACGGCCACGGGGGCGAGTCCCTCACGGCCAACACGCATCCACGTCCTCGCACGACTCCCGCGGCACCATCTCGACGTGCGGCTGAAACCCCTTCCACACGCAGACCCAGGTGCACACGCAGCGGTTGTCCGAGCAGTAGTAGTTCAGCACCATGCAGCCGGGGCCGTTGACCCACTCGAAACAGGCGTCGGAGCACGACTGCGCCGTACAGGTCGATTCGCGGGTTTCGAGCGTCGCGGAGTCCGACACGACGAGCCCTCCGGGCGTCGAGGGCGCGGCCATGCCGAGGCTGACGACGACGGCGAGGACCGGGACGATCAGGATTCGCATGGGGAGG
>Ga0210379_10000106_pt1 | contig 21758 bp, 17 predicted proteins | sample PLMedo_2_FD_155468 | JGI IMG/M metagenome (GOLD analysis project Ga0210379, IMG submission 155468) | Groundwater sediment microbial communities from an aquifer in East River, Colorado, USA - PLM4_32_coex redo | ecosystem: Environmental > Terrestrial > Soil > Riparian zone | place: USA: East... | reverse complement strand
AGCCCTTGTTCCACGCCGGAATGATGGTGAGGGCCGGAGACGCCGACGCGTTGATTGCCGGCGTGACCACGACTACCGGGCGGGTGATCGAGGCGGGGCTAATGACCGTGGGGCTCGCCGAGGGAATCCGCACGCCCTCGAGCTTTTTCCTGATGATCGTTCCCGGCGTCGGGGGCGCGGAGGCGAAAAGCTTCATCTACGCGGACTGCGCGGTAAACGTGGACCCGGATCCCGAGGTGCTCGTCGACATTGCGCTCGCCTCCGCGGAGAGTTGCCGCGCACTTCTGCGGGAGCAGCCACGCGTTGCGCTGCTCTCGTTTTCGACCAAGGGAAGCGCGCAGCACGCCCGGGTCGAGAAGGTGGTCCGCGCGCTCGCGCTCGCCCGGGAACGCGCGCCGGATCTCGCCATAGACGGCGAGCTGCAGGCCGATGCGGCGCTCGTGCCGGAGGTGGCAGCGAAGAAGCTGAAGGGCAATAGCCTGGTCGCGGGACAGGCCAACGTTCTCATATTCCCCGACCTCGACGCGGGAAACATCGGCTATAAGCTTACCCAGTGCATGGCCGGCGCGCGCGCCATCGGCCCCGTGCTGCAGGGATTCGCACGGCCGATCAGCGACCTCTCCCGCGGCGCGAGCGTGGAAGATATCGTGGCGACTGCCGCTATCGTCCTCGCGCGGGCGTAGCAGACATCAACAAGAAGATCGAACCTGACCGCTTTGATATCAAGGGCCGGAGGAACGAAGCGCCACGTGGACGCACTGTGTCGTGAGCGGGGGCCTCAGGAAACAAAAAAGCCGAAGCGAGCCCGGCTTCTTGGGTATGGCAGTAGCTCTTAGAACAACTTGAATACGATACCGAGACTCAGTATGTTGATGTCACTCTTACCCGTGGTGGCTTCGTTACCCACATCCTTGTATCGCTGATATTGCGCTCTCGCTGCGACATTTTTCGAGAAATTGAATTGTGCTCCAATCCCGTAAGTAAGATCCGGTCCCGTTTCGCTTTGGGAACTAAACGTGCACGCCCCCGTGCAACTGTCTTTAAGATCCCAGAAGAAGACACCCACCTTGCCGTAAACTTCAAAATACTGATTGACTGGAATAGTGCCTACTCCGAGTAACTCCACACCCTTGACTTTCCAGGTAACAGTTGACACCGAATCAGATGCTTTATTTTCGCTGATGTCGGTGTAGCCAAGTTCGACCCCAAGGTACTTGTTGAATTGATAACCACCGAAAACGCTCCAGGCGGAACCTGTGTCATCGCAGCTAGTACCGACAGGTACTGGATTGCTGCAGAAATCATTTATGTCCGACTGACCGCCACTTGCGCCGATGTACCAGCCGCGATCCTGCGCGAAGGCAAGCGGGGAAATACCCGCGGTGGCTGCAACTAACCCGGTCAAGGCAATTGCTTGTTTGATGTTCACGGAAGTCTCCTATCGAAAAATGCTTTGTTGAACTCAATCCATAGACCAGGTGGGGTTCGCGCCGAGGTAAGGTACGCTCACGCTATGACGCTGTCAATTATTCAGCGCTCGTCGATGGGGACATAGTCGCGCGGCTCGGGGCCGTTGTAGAGAGTGAGGGGGCGGATGAGAATGTTGTTCTCAAGTTGCTCGAGCACCTGAACCGTCCAGCCCGGCACGCGCCCTGCCGCGAAGACCGGGACGAACAGGTCTTCCGCGATGCCGTTGAGGAAGTAGACGACGCCAGCGTAGAAATCCACGTTGACGTTTATGCCATGCCGTGCGTACGGCTTCATGGCTTCCACGACCGCCGCGAGAATCTGGTACCACTGCGGCTGGCCCATCTCGCGCGAGAGCTTCTCCACCCCGGCGCGCATGTGGCGCGCGCGCGGGTCCTCCGCGCGGTAGACGCGGTGGCCAAAGCCCATGACGGGCTCCTTGTTCGCACGCTTTGCCCGCACGTACTCGGCCGCCCTGGACGGGTCGCCGATCTCCTGCGCCATGCGCATCACGTTTTCCGCCGCTCCGCCGTGCGCCGGGCCGGCGAGCGCCGCCACGGCGGCGGTGATCGCGCCGTGCAGGTCGGCCTCGGTGCCGGCCACCACGCGCGCCGCGAACGATGAGGCATTCGAGCCGTGCTCGGCGTGCAGGACCATGTCGATGTCCATCAGCCGCGCCGCGTCCGCGCTGGGCTCCTTTCCCTTGAGCATGTAGAGGAAGTTCGTTGCGTGGCCGAGGCGAGAGTTCGGCGCCACGGGTTCGCGGCCGTTGCGGATGTGCTCATGCGCGGCGATGATCATCGGCACCTGGGCGGTGAGCCGGACGCCCTTGCGCAGCGTCGCCTCCGGCGACTTGTCGGCGGTCTCGGGGTCGAACGCCGACAGGGCCGACACCGCGGTGCGCAGCACATCCATCGGGTGTGCACCCCTTACCGTGCGGATCACATCGTAGACTGCGGCAGGCAGCGTCCGCGCTGCCTTCAGCTCGGCGGCAAACGCATCCAGACGCGCGCGTACGGGCAGTTCGCCCATGAGGAGCAAGTAACAGGTTTCCTCGAACGTCGAGCGCTCGGCGAGGTCGTGGATTGAGTAGCCGCGATAGCGCAGCTCGCCGGCGCGCCCGTCGATGTAGCACGCGCGCGAGCGGTCAAAGTACACGCCCTTTAGCCCGCGGTAGATCTCGATCTTCTCGGTTGACTCGCTCATTGATGGGGACGCACACCTTTTTCCTTGCACTTTTCCGCTGCTGAAAGGAAAAAGGTGAGAAGGAAAAAGGTGTGCGTCCCCATTACGGTATCAGAGAATGGAACAAAAAGCTCCGCAACGGGCGCACACTCAGTCCCGCTTACGATCCGTAACCTTTTAAGATATAATGGTTTTTACCGTTTGGGGATAGTCATGCCGATCTACGTATACCGTTGTGGCGCATGCGGATACCAGAAGGAATTCCTGAAGCGCCTCAGCGACGCGCCGCTGACCAAATGCCCGGAGTGCGGCAAGCGCGCGTTCAACAAGCTGGTCACCGCGGCTGGGTTCCATTTGAAGGGCACCGGTTGGTATGCCACGGACTTCAAGAATAGCGGCACGAAGCCAGCCGCAAAAACGGACAAAGCGGACACTACGAAGGACAAGCCCGCTACGACGCAGGACAAGCCCGCCGAGAAAGCTGGCAAGGAAGCGCCCAAAGCCAAAGCCAAAGCCGCAACCGGCGGCGGAGCGACTCCGGCCAGCTAGCCTACAGCACCGGCGCCCGGCACAGAATTTCGCCGTTTCCTGCTATGCTCATCCGCCTCAACGCGGTGGCGTAGAGCCAATTATTCTGTCGCGATGACCCGAAAGCTCCTCGTCAGACGCTATTTCATCACCGGACTCCTGATCTGGGCGCCGCTGGGGATCACGTTGTGGGTCCTGGACCTGCTGGTGAGCGCCATGGACCAGACGCTGCTGCTGCTGCCGCCCGAGTGGCGCACCGAGAGCTGGCTGGGCGTGCACATCCCGGGCCTCGGCGTGGTCATGTCGCTACTGATAGTGTTCGCGACCGGCGTGTTGGCCGCCAACATCATCGGCCAGCGGCTGGTGAAATTCTGGGAAGGCATGCTCGCGCGCATTCCGGTGGTGAATGCGATTTACCACGGCGTGAAGCAGGTGAGCGACACGCTGTTTGCTCCCGGCGGTCAGGCGTTCCGCAAGGCCCTGCTGGTGCAGTGGCCGAGCCCCGGTATGTGGACAATTGCGTTTCTGACCGGTCAGCCGGGCGGGGACGTGGTGAACCACATCAAGGGCGACTATGTGAGCATCTACGTCCCGACGACGCCCAATCCCACCGGTGGTTATTTCGTGATGGTGCCGCGCCAAGCCGTGATCGAGCTCGACATGACGGTGGAAGAGGCGCTCAGGTACATCATTTCGATGGGCGTGGCTTCACCGGATGGCGCCGGCGGCAAGAACGGCCGCGGCGCCCCGCCCATGGTGAAGCAGCCAAGAACCGTCAACGAATAAATAATAAATGGGGACGCACACCTTTTTCCTTACCCGGGAAGACGCGAAAAGGTACGGGAAAAGGTGTGCGTCCCCTTTTGATCATGCGTAGCGAATACTGCGGGCTCATCAACCGCAAGCACCTTGGCCAGACCGTGACGTTGTGCGGCTGGGTGAACCGCCGCCGCGACCACGGCGGGGTGATCTTCATCGATCTCCGGGACCGCGAGGGACTGGTGCAGGTGGTGTGCGATCCGGACTCGCCGGAGACCTTCAAGACCGCGGACCGGCTGCGAGCGGAATACGTGATTCTCGTGGAGGGCAGCGTCCGGGAACGCCCGGCGGGCACCGCCAATCCCGAGCTCGCGAGCGGGGAGGTGGAAGTGCTGGCGCGGAACATCGCCATCCTCAATGCCTCTCTGCCGCCTCCCTTCCAGATTGACGATGAGCACCTGTCGGAGACGGTGCGGCTCGAGAACCGCGTGCTCGACCTGCGGCGCCCCGCCATGCAGAAGAACCTGCAGCTGCGCTACCGGGTGGCGATGGCGGTGCGCCTGTTCCTCGACCGTCACGGCTTCATCGACATCGAGACACCCATGCTGACGCGTTCCACGCCGGAAGGCGCGCGCGACTACCTGGTGCCTTCGCGTGTGCACCCCGGCGAGTTCTACGCCTTGCCGCAGTCGCCGCAACTCTTCAAGCAGCTGTTGATGATCGCGGGCTACGACCGCTACTACCAGATCGTGAAGTGCTTCCGCGACGAGGACCTGCGCTCCGACCGCCAGCCTGAGTTCACGCAAATCGACATCGAAACTTCCTTCCTCGACCAGAATGCGATCACGTCGCTCATGGAGGAACTCGTCCGCCATGTGTTCAAGGAGGTGATCGGGGTGGAATTACCCAACCCGTTTCCGCGCCTGTCCTACGACGAGGCCATCAGCCGCTACGGCAGCGACAAGCCGGACCTGCGCGTGACGCTGGAACTCACCGAGCTGACGGACGTGATGAAGGGCGTCGCTTTCAAGGTGTTTGCCGGCCCCGCCTCCATGCCAGGCGGGCGCGTGGCAGGATTGCTTGTCCCCGGTGGCGGCGAGCTGACGCGCGGTGAGATCGACACCTATACCGAGTTCGTCGGCAATCACGGCGCCAAGGGGCTGGCCTGGATCAAGATCAACGACGTCGCGAAGGGGCGGGAAGGCCTGCAGTCGCCGATCGTGAAGAACCTCTCCGACGAGGCGCTGAAGGCGATCGTCGGGCGCTCCGGCGCGAAGAGTGGCGACCTCATGTTCTTCGGCGCGGATCGCGCCAAAATCGTCAACGACGCGCTCGGTGCGCTGCGCGCGAAGGTCGGCAACGAACGCGGCCACACGCAGCCCGGCTGGCGGCCGCTATGGGTGCTCGACTTCCCGATGTTTGAGTGGGACGAGGAGGCGCGGCGCTGGAACGCGATGCACCATCCCTTCACCGCGCCCGCAGATGGACACGAGGACCGTCTTGGGTCCGATCCGGGCGCCGCACGGGCCAAGGCGCACGACATCGTGCTGAATGGTTGGGAAATAGGTGGCGGCTCGGTGCGGATCCACCGCTCCGATGTGCAGCAGAAAGTGTTCCGGGCGCTCGCGATCGGGCCCGATGAAGCACAGGCCAAGTTCGGGTTCCTGCTCGACGCGCTGCAATACGGCGCGCCCCCGCACGGCGGCATCGCATTCGGGCTCGACCGCATCGTCGCGTTGATGGCGGGCGCTGACTCGATTCGCGACGTGATCGCGTTCCCCAAGACGCAGCGCGCGCAGTGCCTGCTGACGCACGCGCCGAGCCCGGTGGACGAGGGGCAGCTGCGGGAGCTGCATATCCGTTTACGCCAGACAGAACCAAAACAAAGCTGAACCACAAAGGACACAAAGGACACGAAGGTATTTTTGATAAGAGAACTAATGTTCTTGTCTTCCTTTGTGTCCTTCGTGTCCTTAGTGGTTAAAGCTTTTTTCGGGAGTTTTGATGGCCTACAAGATTCCGATCTCAGTGCTGGTGGTGGTGCACACTGCTGCGCTCGAAGTGCTCCTGCTCGAACGCGCCGACCGGCCGGGTTTCTGGCAGTCGGTGACCGGCAGCCAGGACGAAGGGGAGGCGCTGCGCGAGACAGCAGTGCGCGAGCTGAGGGAAGAAACCGGACTCGACGCGGCGCGCTACGGGTTGACCGACTGGCACAGGCAGAATCGCTACGAAATCTACCGCCGCTGGCGCAGCCGCTACGCGCCCGGGGTCACGCACAACACCGAGCACGTATTCGGGTTGCAGGTGCCGCAGCCTCTGGAAGTCGCGTTGCAGCCGCGGGAGCATCTGCGCCACGAGTGGCTCCCTTGGCAGGCGGCGGCGGAGAAGGTCTTTTCATGGAGCAATGCCGAAGCCATACGCGAATTGCCGCGACGCGCCCGGGAATCCGGCTATAAACCCTGACCAGAATGCGGACTTTGAGCACAATCCATCGCACCAACGGTGTGGATTTCTGTCATATGATTAACATCTGCAGGATTACCTGGCGGGGCCAGGAAGGCAATGGAAACCACTACGATCGCATTTGAAGGCTACAGGCCGCTCGCCGAAGAGGTATGCGAGGAGCGCATCCGTGCCGCGCGCGCCGCGCTCGGCAAAAATGCGGTGGTCCTCGCCCACCACTACCAGCGCGCCGACGTTTACAGGCACGCCGATCTCACCGGCGACTCGCTTCAGCTCTCAAAGCTGGCGGCACAGACCGACTCTCAATACATCGTGTTCTGCGGCGTGCATTTCATGGCGGAAGTGGCGGACATACTGTCCAAGCCGGGGCAGATCACGATTCTTCCCGATCTCGGCGCCGGCTGCTCTATGGCCGACATGGCGAACCTGGCCAAGGTCGAGCGCGCCTGGCGCGAGCTGGCGACCGTGCTCGACCCCGATCAGCACGTTACGCCGGCGACCTACATCAACTCCGCGGCGGAGCTGAAGGGGTTTTGCGGCGAGCACGGCGGGATCGTCTGCACGTCCTCCAACGCTCGAGAGATCCTGGCGTGGTCATTCGCGCGGCGCGACAAGGTGCTGTTCTTCCCGGACCAGCACCTCGGCCGCTGGACCGGCTACCTGATGGACATCCCGCTCGCCGAGATGCTGGTGTGGGATCCGGATGAGGAGTTGGGGGGGCTCACGCCGCAACAAATCAAGATGGCGAAGATCCTGCTCTGGAAGGGGCATTGCTCGGTGCACCAGATGTTCCAGCCGCAGCACGTGCTGCGCTGGCGCGAGAGGAACCCCTCCGGCATGGTGATCTCGCACCCGGAATGCCGCTTCGACGTGTGCAAGCTCTCCGACTACGTCGGCTCCACCGACTTCATCATCAAGACCATCGCGGCGAGCCCCCCGGGCTCACGCTGGCTGGTGGGCACCGAGTTGAACCTCGTCAACCGCATCGCCGAGCAATACAAGTCCCAGGGCAAGCTGGTGCAGTTCATGGCGAGCACCGTGTGCATGTGCTCCACCATGGCGCGCATCGACCCCCAGCACTTCGCCTGGGCGCTGGAGAACCTGGTGGCGGGCAAGGTGGTCAACCAGATCAAGGTGCCACGCCACGAGGCCGCGCTCGCGCGCATCGCCCTTGACCGCATGCTTGCGGTCTCCTGAGCCTGCCTTCCTGATCGGCGGCGAGAGCGTTCAGAGGGGCGTGCCGGAGACCGGCGCGACGCGCCAGTAGGGCCGGCGCGCCACCGCCTTCGTCGGGCGCCGCCAATGCAAGATCCCTGCATCCTGGAGCGATACTTCATACTCCAGGATCAGTGACTCGTGACTCGGCCTACAATACCTCTTGTTTTCGTTTCCGCGCCAAGCGCGACGGGACCAATCGACCCGCGACCCGCGGCTCACGTTTCTGAGAATCATGCGCACGCTTCGCGTAGCAACCTACAACATCCATAAGGGCCTCTCGGTCGCGCCTCTGCTCAACCGGCGGCTCACGATACACGAGCTTCGCGACAAGCTGCGTACGCTCGATGCCGATATCGTGTTCTTGCAGGAGGTGCACGGCAAGCACGAGCGCCACGCCCGTCGCTACGAAAACTGGCCGGCCGCGCCGCAATACGAGTTCCTCGCCGACACTGTCTGGCACGATTTTGCCTACGGCCGGAACTCGGTCTACGACGCCGGCCATCACGGCAACGCGATCCTGTCTCGCTTCCCGATTCTCAACTGGGACAACCAGGACGTTTCCGCCCATCGCTTCGAGCGCCGCGGACTGCTGCATTGCGAGATCCGGATCCCGCGCTGGAAGGAGCCGCTGCATTGCGTATGCGTGCACCTCGGCTTGAGAAGCCACGAGCGCAGCCGCCAGCTGGAGAAGCTGCGCCAGCGCATCGAGCGGCTGGTGCCGCGGCAGGCGCCACTGATCGTCGCGGGCGATTTCAATGACTGGCGCTACCGCGCGACCCATGAACTGGCGCATCCGCTCAACCTCTATGAAGTATTCGAACTGGTAAAGGGCCGGCCGGCGCGTACATTTCCGGCGGTGCTTCCCTTCATGTCGCTCGACCGCATCTACGTGCGCGGCTTTCAAGTGCCCACCGCGCACGTTCATCACGGCCGGGCGTGGGCGCGCATCTCCGACCACGCTGCTTTGACCGCGACGCTGGTGCCGTTGTGACCGAATTTGTCAGCGGCAACCGCATCACGCTGCTCAGGAACGGCGTGGAGTATTTCCCCGCCCTGGCGGCGGCAATCGACGCCGCGCAGCGCGAGATTCATCTCGAGGCCTACATTTACGAAGACGATGTCGCCGGCCGTACCATTGCGGCCGCGCTGGCCCGCGCCGCGCGGCGCGGGGTGGCCACCTACGTGCTGGTTGATGGCTTCGGGTCCAAGGATCTCGGTTCGGAGTTGATCGAAGGGCTGCGGGCGGCCGGAGTCCGCTTTCTCGTCTATCGGCCGAACATCTCACCGTGGACGTTTCGGCGCGCGCGGCTGCGGCGGATGCACCGCAAGGTCGCGGTGATCGACGCACGGGTCGCGTTCGTTGGGGGCATCAATGTCATCGATGACATGGATACCCCGAAACACACTCCCCCGCGCTTCGACTACGCGGTGCGTATCGACGGCCCGCTGGTCGCGCGCATCCATCGGGTGGTGAAGCGGCTGTGGGCGCTGGTGACGGCCACGCAATTCAAGTCAACCTCGGCAGGGTTGCGCGATCTGGGGCCGTTCACGGCGCCACGGGGCGGCCAGCGCGCGGCGTTTTTGGTACGCGACAATGTCGCGCATCGCCGCGATATCGAGCAGGCGTACCTTGCTGCCATCAGGCGTGCGCGCTCGGAGATCGTCATCGCGAGTGCGTATTTCTTTCCCGGCCAGAGCTTCCGGCGCGCGCTGATGGATGCCGCCGCGCGCGGCGTGCGAGTCATTTTACTGCTTCAGGGGCGCGTGGAATACGTGCTGCTGCACTACGCATCGCGTGCGCTGTACGGGGCATTTCTCGATGCCGGGATTGAAATCCACGAATATCGCAAGAGCTTCATGCACGCCAAGGTCGCCGTGATTGACCGGCACTGGGCGACGGTGGGTTCGTCCAATATCGATCCGTTCAGCTTCCTGCTCGCGCGCGAGGCCAATGTGGTGATCGAAGACGATAAGTTTGCCGGGCAACTGCGGGCAAGCCTGCTCGCCGCCATGACCAAGGGGGCGGTCCATGTCAGGCGCGAGAGCTGGGCGGCCCAGCCGCTGGCGGTTCGTGCGCTGACGTGGACGAGCTACGGCCTCGCGCGCTTCCTGACCGGCGTATTTGCTTACGGCAGGGCGGGGGAATTTACCTGAGAGGCGTGAGTCGTGATTCGTGAATCGTGATTCGACCCACTAAGAGCCCGGGTGGGGGAAGGGGGTCAACGTGAGGGGCCGTCACCAATCACGAATCACAAATCACGAATCACGGTTGTTCAGTAGCGATATTGATACCCCCCGGGATTGTTGCCCGGTGCCGGCGCGGCATTGGACGGCGGAGCCGGTGCGGGCCGGCTGACGTCACGCACGTTCGAGCCCATCATGCTGGCGGTCGGTGCGCCAGTCGCGGGCCGACCGTCGACGACACCGATGCCGACGCGGACCGTCGAGCCAGGATCGCGGGGCAGCGTGGTGGTGATGTCACGGTCGTTGTAGCGGTAAACCACGGTGTAGCCCTTTACGACTTCGCGCGTAGTCTGGACGGTGCGGCACTGTTGCGCTGGCGGCGCCGGGGCGGTCGCCTGGGGATTGCCCACTTTGTCGCCGATGATGGTGCCGGCGATCGCGCCTGCGGCGGTAGCAGCAGTGTTGCCGCGCCCGCTGCCGACTTGGTGGCCTATGACTGCGCCTGCGACTCCGCCCACTATCGGGCCGACGATACTGTGCTCCTGCGCGGGTGCCGGCGCGGCGGCGGGCGCCGGGTCGCATTCCTGGCGCGACTCGGTGATGCGCTCGAGGATCGGCGTCGAGGAAATGACCTTTGCCGTGTCAATCAAGTCGGTCCCTGCATGACTCTTGCCAGCAAGGGTCATCAGCATTGCGAGCAGGAGCGTCTGCTTCATAATTCTCTCTCCTCCAGAAAGGTCGTCTCATTCAGTGGCGCGGGTTGAGCGATGGCACCATCCGAATCGAACCCGCGCAGGTAAAGCGGCGGCGTCGCCGTCCGAATTTGGCTAACATTAGACGCCAATCACGCCACGACGTTAGGAACTTTACACCTGGTTACATACGCCGATACCGCTCGTGCCGCGCGTTGTCCGCTGAACGACTCATAATGGTGCATGGAGTCGTCTATTGGCACGGAAAAATGGCGCGGACTGGACACTTACATACCCGCCATAGCCGATAACGTATTGATTGTTATGAGCCACCTGACTGGCATCCAAATTGCATGTCCGACTGATGAAAGCGGGAAGCAGCATTTGTTTCCAAGCTTTCTTTTTCCTCCTTTGAAAGCTTTCGGGCGCGGACCAAATCCGCGCCCGTTTTTTCCCCGCTACCCGTCCGTCCCGCGCTGGAAAAGGCCGGTTGGACCCCCATGTTACGATCATGACCGAGGCCCATGAGTGATGAATTGAATCCACCATCCCTCTCCAGGCCCGCCGCGCTGCATCGCGTCGGGCGTTCGCCGGCTTGAACTCTGGCCCGAATCCCGATAGGGTTGCGGGCGTTCACGGGCTCGGACGCACGCAGGTGCGTCCTTCGAATTCCCCGCTCACTCTTCGAAACCCCGGCTCACCCCTCATCCCTCAACTTATGGCCCTGCATCAAGGCACAGTGCCCGCAGCATTGCCACAATCCGCGCCCGCGCCGCGCCGCCGCGAGTGGCGGCTGGTGCCGATGCTGCTGCCGTACCTGTGGGAATACCGGTGGCGCGTGCTGGTTGCCCTGGCCTGCCTCGTCACGGCCAAGTTCGCAAACGTCGGCGTGCCGCTGGTGCTGAAGGAGGTGGTCGACGCGCTCGAGCCCGGGCGCCAGCTGATCGCCGTGCCCTTCGCGCTGTTGATCGCCTACGGCCTCTTGCGGTTCTCCACCACGCTGTTTGCGGAGCTCCGTGATGCCGTGTTCGTGCGCGTTACCCAGCGCGCGGTCCGGCGCCTCGCGCTCACGGTTTTCCGCCACCTGCATTCGCTGTCCTTGCGCTTTCATCTCGAGCGCCAGACCGGCGGCGTCTCGCGCGACATCGAGCGTGGCACCAACGGCGTTTCCACTCTGCTCTCGTACCTGCTGTTCTCGATCGTGCCGGTAATCCTGGAATTCGGACTGGTGGCGGCAGTGCTGTTCGCCAAGTTCGACTGGCGCTTCGTTGCCGTGACCTTCGCCGCTGTCGCGATTTACCTTGCCTACACGTTCGCCATTTCGGAGTGGCGCATCGGCATCCGGCGGCACGCCAATGAGCTCGATTCGCGCGCCAACACGCGTGCCATCGACAGCCTGCTCAACTACGAGACCGTCAAGTATTTCAACAACGAGGAATACGAGGCGCGGCGCTATGACGAGAACCTGCGCAGCTACGAGCAGGCGGCAGTGACGAGCGAGACTTCGCTCGGGCTGCTCAATATCGGCCAGAGCCTCATCATCGCGGCGGCGGTGACCGTGCTGATGGTGCTGGCGGGGGAGGGTGTTGCCGCCGGGTCGCTCAGCCTCGGCGACCTGGTGCTGATCAACGCGTTGCTCATCCAGCTCTACATCCCGCTCAATTTTCTCGGCATGGTTTATCGCGAGATCAAGCAGGCGTTGATCGACATGGACCGCATGTTTCGCCTCCTCGACGAGAACCGGGAGGTCGAGGACCGGCCGGGTGCGCGGCCACTGCCGCAAGGGGGCGCAACAATCCGCTTCGACCGCGTGAACTTCAGTTATGACGGCAAGCGGCAGATCCTGCGCGACCTGTCATTCGAAGTGCCGACGGGAGGCAAGGTGGCGGTGGTGGGCGCAAGCGGCGCGGGCAAGTCCACGCTCGCGCGGCTGCTCTACCGCTTCTACGACGTGAACGGGGGCGCGGTGACTGTGAATGGCGTCGACATCCGCGACGCGACGCAGTCGAGCCTGCGCGCGGCGATCGGCATCGTGCCGCAGGACACCGTGCTGTTCAACGACACCATCTACTACAACATCCGCTATGGCCGGCCGGATGCCGCGCGCGAGGAGGTTGTCGCCGCCGCGCAGGCCGCGCACATTCACGACTTCATCGAGAGCCTGCCGGACGGCTACGAGGCGAAGGTCGGCGAGCGTGGGCTCAAGCTCTCCGGAGGCGAAAAGCAGCGCGTTGCCATCGCCCGAGCCATTCTCAAGAACCCCCGCATCCTGATCTTCGACGAGGCGACGTCTGCACTGGACTCGAAGTCGGAGAAGTCGATACAGGCCGAGCTCAACCGCGTGGCGCACGGGCACACCACGCTCGTCATCGCCCACCGCCTGTCCACAGTGATGGACGCGGACCAGATCCTCGTCATGGATCACGGCCGCATCGTCGAGCGCGGCACCCACCGCGAGCTGCTCGAGCGCGGCGGCCTCTACTCCCAGATGTGGCTGCTCCAGCAGCAGGAGGAAGCGGAACGCGAAAAGGCCGCAGCGACCAGCACTGCCTTACCGGTCACCAGACCCTAGTACTTCTTTTGAAGACAAGAAATGGACAGGATTTACAAGATTAACAAGATTAAATCCAGGAACGATTGGAAGTTGTTTTGAATTAGTCCTGTAAGTCCTGTTAATCCTGTCTATTCGGTCGTGATCCTCAGGCCGCGCGAGGAAAGGCGACGCGAGCCACGGTCCCGCGGCCGCCCGCGCCAGCCGCGAGCGTGACCTCCGCGTGGTGACTCAAGGCGATTTCCCGCACGATTGCGAGCCCTAGCCCGCAGCCTTCCGTCCCGGTGCCGAGCACGCGGTAGAAGCGCTCGAACACGCGCTCCCGCTCCTGCTCAGGGATTCCCGGCCCGTTGTCCTCCACGCTCAGCACGACGGCGTCCGTACCGGCGGTTACCCGTACCGTAACCTGGCCGCCATGCTGGGTGTAGCGGATCGCATTGTCGAGCAAGTTGCCAAGCATGTCGCGCACCAGGAACGAATCGCCCTCGATCCAGGCGCCGCCGCCCTCGCCGTCGTAGCCGAGGTCGATGCTCCGTGCGAGCGCCCTCGGCACCCATTCCGTCGTGGCGTCGCGCGCGAGCCGCGCAAGATCAAGCCGCTCGACCGCGTGCTCGCGCCTGGCCCCGGGTTCTGCACGCGCGAGCGACAAAAGCTGGTTGACGAGCCGCGTGCTTTGCTCGGTCGCCACTTGCAGCTGCCGGAGGGTGTCACGAACGTTGCCTGATTGCGACTGGCGCAGCGCGAGCTCCGTCTGAGTCTTCAACCCGGCGATGGGTGTGCGCAACTGGTGCGCGGCGTCGGCGATGAACCGCTGCTGGGCCGAGATCGCAGTGCCGAGGCGCGCGAGCAGGTCGTTGATCGCGCGAATCAGCGGCCGAACCTCCTGCGGCGCCTGCTCCTCGGGAAGAGCGGACAGGTCGCGGTGCGAGCGGCTTTCGATTTCGCGGCGCAGCGTCGAGAGCGGCGCCAGGCCGCGGCCCACTCCGTACCAGACCGCAAGCCCCGCAAGCAGGATCAGGATCGCCTGCGGCAGCACCATGCGCAGGATGATCTGGCGCGCGAACTCGTCGCGCGCCGTGATGCGCTCGGCGACCTGGATCAGCACGGCGCCCCTGCCCGTGCCCGGCTCCACGGGCGCGCGCAACTCCACTGCACGGATCTCGAAGCCGCGGAACTCCTCGTCGTAGTAGCGAACCCGGTCGGGCGTTGCCGCGAACGTCTCGTCGGGCGGCCTAGGCAGGTCCCGCTCGCCGGTGATGAATTCATCTTTGGGACCCGTCACGAGGTAATAAAGACTCCCCGATTCGGTCGTTTGCAGGATCTGAAGGGCCACTTCCGGGAGGTCCACGGTGATCCGGTCATTGACGACCTTGATCTGGCGGCCGATATCGAGCGCCGCCTCGAGCAATGCGCGGTCGTAGGCGAGGTTGACGAAGCGCGTGGCGATATCGTACGCGACGAGCGTGCTCACCGACCACAGGACGAACAGTGGCGCGGCGAGCCACGCGATGAGCTGCCGCCGCAGCGTCGTCGCGCCGTTCCGGCGCCACACTTTCAGCGGCCACCATTTGTTCTTCACCACATCGTCCACTCGCATAATTAGCCACGGAATCACACGGACAGGAACCCGACCCGGTTAACGTCCATGTAGTCATTCAAGAATTTCTGTGTGGTTCCGTGTGTTTCCGTGGTTGAAACGATTCTTGAGATGGCTCTTAGTCGCGGGCATGTGCCGGTTTTTCCAGCAGGTAACCCAGCCCGCGGATGGTGCGAATGGTGACCCCTGCGGGTTCCAGCTTGCGCCGCAGCCGATGCACGTAGACTTCGATTGCATTGGCGCCCACTTCCTCGTCCCAGCCGTAGAGTTCGTCGGCGAGCTGATCCTTGTTGACGACGCGCCCGCTTCTCAACATCAGCACTTCGAGGACCCCGATCTCGCGTGCCGAGAGTTCGAGCGGCTCGCCATTGAGCGTGGCGCGCCGGCCGGCTGTATCGAGCGTGAGCGCGCCGTGGGAGAGCAGCGAGCTGCCCCCCGACTGGCCGCGCCGGATGAGCGCCCGCACTCGCGCTTCCAACTCCGGCAGGTCGAACGGCTTGGTGAGGTAGTCGTCGGCGCCCAGGTCCAGTCCCTTGACCCGGTCGTCGAGCGTGTCGAGCGCCGTGAGGATCAGCACCGGTGTCTTCGAGCCGCGACGCCGCAGCCGCCGCAGGACTTCATAGCCCTCGAGCGTGGGCAGGCCGAGGTCGAGGATCACCAGGTCATAGCTCTGCGCGGAGAGCACATGATCGGCTTCTCCGCCGTCGGTCGCGGAGTCCACTGCGTAATCGGAGCCCCGCAGGGAACGGGTGAGCCCGTCGGCCAGCACCGGATCGTCTTCAACAATGAGGATGCGCACGGGGGCAATCCGGTTGCTTTTGTGGAGGTAGTGTATCGCAGCGACTCGCGGTTCAAATTCTGGACTCTGCAGTATTGCGTGCCGTGAACTGTTGCACGCCCCGGGTCGAAACCTAGTGCTTTGTAAGATTCACGTAAGGGACAGGGACTAGTCTGCATCATCAGATGCGGGATACTCAGCTGGAAATCCCGCGCGGGCGAGCAGATTGCTCATTCTTTCCTCCTCGGAGGCTTGGTAGTTGCAATTGCCTGTGCTGAGCAGGTGGTTGCGCGGCCTCTTTAATCTCCGCCGGGACAATTTGCACTGTCCCGAGCGGAGTTTTTTTTGGGGGGGTGCCGTCCGGCTGTACATGATTACGCGACCCCTCTCACCCGGCTCGGGACCGTTGCGTAAAAGCAGCCCATGACCGTGGATTACGTCACAAAGCTAAAAACTAGTTGAAAGTTTCCCGCTAACCCTGTATTTTTAATACCTATTCCGTGGCGCGTTGCCACACAGGGAGGATTTCGTGGGCGGGAGGCTATTGGCGCTGGTGGTAGGCTGCGTGCTCGCCGGCAATGCAATTTCGGCGCAGCAGGCCGCCATCGAGCAGCGGCTGGGTCCCAGCATTGCCGCCAAGGTGGGCGCGCTCAACCTCAAGTCGACCAGCGCCCTGGTCCTCGACCAATCCGGCCAGCGGGTGCTTTACGCCAAGAACGTCGACTGGGTAGTGCCGATCGCGTCCATCACCAAGCTGATGACGGCATTGGTGGTGCTGGATTCCGGCCTGCCGCTCGACGAGCCGATCACCATCAGCAAGGAGGACCGCGACGGGCTCAAGGGCACGCGCTCGCGGCTTAACATCGGCATAACCGTCACGCGGGACGACCTGCTCCGGCTCGCGCTGATGGCCTCCGAGAACCGTGCCGCTGCGGCCTTGGCGCGCTCGTACCCGGGGGGCACCTCAGCCTTCGTGTCAGTGATGAACCAGAAGGCGGCCGAACTCGGCATGTGGCATAGCCGCTTCGTGGACGGCACCGGGCTCTCGAACGGGAACGTCTCGAACGCGCAGGACCTCTCACGGCTGGTGGGCGCCGCCCACCGGCACCCGCTCATACGCGAGTACACCACGGACACCCAGTACACCGTGCGGCTTGCCAATGGCCGGAAGATGGATTTCAGAAATTCGAACCGGTTGGTGCAAAAATCCGGCTGGGACATCGGCCTGTCCAAGACCGGTTACATCAGCGAGGCCGGGCGCTGCCTGGTGATGCAGGCGCAGATCGCCACCACGCCGGTAATCATCGTGCTGCTCGATTCGTGGGGCCATCTCACGCGCCTCGCCGACGCCAATCGCATCAAGAAGTGGATTGAGAGTAATCCCTCGCGCCATCCGGCGGGCTGATTCGTTGCGTGAGGCGGAAGGCGAGAGGAGTGAGGCGGACCACCACTAACGCCTCGTCAAACAGCTGCCCAGGCGGTAGTCTCTCCCTGAGACCGTTTCCCGGATCCCGCTATGGGGCAATCCAGCGCCGGCTATTCATTCCACGATCTTCATCCCGACACGGACCGCTTCCTCGACGACGTGATGGCCGGCCTGTCGCGGCCGCACAAGGCCCTGCCGCCCAAGTATTTCTATGATGCGCACGGCTGCGCACTGTTCGAGGCGATCTGCGAGCTGCCGGAGTATTACCTGACACGCGCCGAAATCGCGTTGATGCGCGGCCAGGTCGGCGACATGGCCCGGCACCTCGGGCCAGGGCGCATTTTGATCGAGTACGGCAGCGGGAGCGGCCGCAAGACCCGCATCCTGATCGGTGCGATTAAGCCCGTCGCCTACGTCCCTATCGATATCGCGCGCGAGCAGCTCGGCGCGACGGCGGCGGAGATTGCCCGCGATTTCCCGCGGTTGAGGGTGATCGCAGTCTGCGCGGATTACTCGCGTCCGCTTGCCTTGCTGGAGCTCGACGACCTTGGCGCACGCCGTATTGTCTATTTTCCGGGCTCGACCATCGGCAACTTCACCCCGGCCGAGGCGGCGGCGTTTCTGGCGGGCGCCCGCGAGCAGGTGGGCGCGGGAGGGGGGTTGCTGATCGGAGTCGATCTCAAGAAGGACACGGCCCGGCTCGACGCCGCGTATAACGACGCGCGCGGCGTCACCGCCGGGTTCAACTTGAACCTGCTTGCCCGCATCAATCGCGAGCTCGGTGCTGACTTCGATGTTTCGGCGTTTCGCCACCGCGCCTTCTACAACGAGGCGGCAGGCCGTATCGAGATGCATCTGGAGAGCGTCAAGGCGCAGGTCGTTACCATCAGCGGTCGCGTGATCCGCTTCCGAAAGGGGGAGACCATCCACACCGAGAACTCCTACAAGTACTCGGTCCACGAGTTCCAGGAACTTGCACAAACCGCGGGCCTCGCGCCGGTCGATTGCTGGATGGATGCCGAAAAACTGTTCAGCGTCCATTATCTAGCCGCACCGGGATGAACCGCGCCGCGCGCGGTTCATTAATGGGGCACACCTATCTGACCTGGATAACATGGAGATCGCGCAGTTAACCAATTTATGGACTTTTGACGCTCCACAGGCTGGTCATCTGAGTGAGTGCTGTCCGCCTCCTCAAGCGGAAATTGCGCCGGCTTGACTGTAATCTGTTGTTCATATTATGGAATCCAAAGACCTCTTTGGATTCCATTTGCGGTAAGATTCGAATCCTCATTTTTCTGGATTTCGGCGCAGGCGCCCGGCGGTCGCGCCGTTCCCAATGGCCATTTACCTGATCGTGCTGACCTGCGTGCTGACCCACGCCGGCTTCGGCGGCGCCAAAGTGGTGCTGCCGCTGCACGCGCTCAGCCTGGGAGTGGATCCGTTCTCGGTCGGCGTCATCATGGCGCTGTGGGCGTTGTGCCCGATGCTGATTGCGCTCTACGTCGGCCGGCTCGTCGACCGCGTCGGGCCGCGGCTGCCGATGCTGGGCGGCGCGATCGGGGTAGTCGTCGCGCTGCTGGTGCCTTACTTCTTCCCCGGCATCGCGGCGCTCTACGTGATGTCGCTGGCGGTAGGCACCGCGTTCCAGTTCTTCTTCGTTCCGACGCAAGGCATCACCGGCGCACTGGGCGGGCCGGAGGCTCGTGCCCGTAATTATTCGCTGCTGGCCATTGGGTTCTCGATCGCCTCGTTCCTCGGCCCGCTGATCGGCGGATTCTCAATCGATTATCTCGGCTACCAGACCGCCTACCTGGTGCTGGCGGTGTGCCCGGCCGTTGCAGTGCTCGTGCTGTGGTTGAAGGGCAGCCTGCTGCCGAAGGCCGCAGTGGGTACAGAGGAGTCGCAGAAGAAGTCCAGCTCGTTTGCCTTGCTGCGGATCGCAAACCTGCGCAATGCCATCGTCGCCAGCGGGCTGATATCCGTCGCCTGGGACCTCTACCAGTTCTTCTTCCCGATTTACGGGCATTCGATCGGTCTGTCGGCCTCGGCGATCGGCACCATTATCAGCATGTTTGCCGTCGCGGTGTTCACGATCCGGGTTGCGCTGCCGCACCTGGCCAGAGTATTGAGCGAGTTCGAGATGTTGCTCTACGCCATCGGGTTTTCCGGCGCGGCGCTGCTGCTCTTTCCCCTGTTTCGCGACCCGTATCTGCTCGCGGTGGCATCGTTCGTGCTGGGGCTGGGATGCGGTGTCGGGCAGCCGATGTCGATGTCGCTGATCTACAGCCTGTCGCCGTCAGGACGCGCGTCGGAGAGCGCGGGGCTGCGCGTGATGTTCAACCACTTCACGCACCTCATCGTGCCGCTCGCATTTGGCGCCATCGGCACTGCGTTCGGGTTCGCGCCGGTCTTCGTTTCGTGCTCCGCGCTCATGCTCGGCGGCAGTGGCTACGGGCTTTGGGTCGAGCGCCGACTGAAACCCAAATAGACAGGATTTACAGGATTTACAGGATTAGATCAAAAGCAAGAACAATGCTCCTGGATTGGTGTTGGGTTTAATCCTGTTAATCATGTAAATCCTGTCCATTTGTTTGTTTTTGGCGTTCTAGCGCGCGACACGCCCGAAAAAGCCCATCATTGTCTTGTTGAATTCTTCAGCCTGCTCGATGTTCGAGAGGTGCGCGGCGGAGGGGATGATCTTCAGCTCCGACCCCTTCAGGTTCTGGTGGATCGCCCGCGCCGCTTCCGGCGGCGTGCCGTGGTCGTGCTCGCCGACCATGACGAGCGCCGGGCATTTGATCTCCTTCAGCCGGTCGAGGTAGTCCACCCTGGAGATCGCCTGGCAGCAGCCGACGAAGCCGGCAACGGGGGTCTTGCGAATATCGTTGCCGATACGGGCCATCACGTCCTTGTGCGCGTTGCGATAGGGCTCGGTGAACCAGCGCCCGAGCGTGCCCTCGACCAGCGCGTCCATTCCTTTCTGTTGCGCGTTCTGGATGCGCTCGCCCCACATCTTCGCCGCATCGGGCGGGCGGCGGCTGGTGGTGTCGGCGAGCACCATGCTCTGGAACACGCCGGGGTACTTGAGCGCGAAAGCCTGGCCGATCATGCCCCCCATGGACAGCCCCGCCCAGTGCGTCTGCTTGATCTTGAGCGCGTCGAGCAGCCCCTTTGCGTCGTCGGCGAGCTGGTCGAGCGTGTACTCGCCGGCCGGCGCGCTCGACTGGCCGTGGCCGCGCGTGTCGTAGCGCAGCACCTTGAACTTCTTCGTGAGCACCGCCATCTGCGGGTCCCACATGTGCAGGTTGCACGCGAGCGAGTGGCTCATTGTGAGCCACGGACCGTTGCCTTCGATTTCGTGGTTGATGTCGATGCCGTTGGCCTTGATCTTCATCGCTGTTCCCCTGTTGTGGCGAAAAGTGCGAGCCGCCAGTATAGGTTCTGGCACTCCGGACGCAAAACACCAGAATGACGGAATCTAGCGGACGATAATCGTGATGTTGAAGTCGCCGCGCAGCAGTGACACCGCGTAGCCGCTCTTGGCGCCGCGCGCGGCCTTCTGGAACTCGGCGAGCGACTGCACGCGCCGGCGGCTGACGGCATAGAGGATGTCGCCAGGGCGGAAGCCGGCCTGCCAGGCACGGCTCGCCTGCTCGACGGCCGATACGACCAGCCCGCCGCCGCGCAGCTGCTTGTAGAGCGGGCTGCCCTGTTCGATTTCCACGACGCTCATCCCGGGCAATTCCGGCACCGGGCGGGCCTCTCCTTCGGCCGCTTCCCGCGGGGGCGCGACGCGCGTGCGGATGACGCGGGACTCGCTTCCGCGCAGCACCCGCAGCTCGATTTCCTCTCCTACCGGCGTCAGCCCGAGCCGCGCCCGCATCTCGGCGGCTGCGCGGACCGGACGGCCGCCCAAAGCGACGACCACGTCGCGCTCGCGCAACCCGGCCTTCTCCGCGGGCGATCCGGCGTGGACGCCGGCGATGACCACGCCCTCGGTGGCATTCACTCCGAGCTTCTTCGCGATATCGGGGGTGAGGTCCACCATATCGATGCCCAGCCGCCCGCGCCTGACTTCTCCGAAGCGCACGATCTGGGCGAGCACCGTACGCGCCATGTTGGAGGGCACCGCGAAGCCGATGCCGACGTTGCCGCCGGAGGGGCCGATGATCGCTGTGTTGATGCCGACCAGCTCGCCGCGCAGGTTGACGAGCGCGCCGCCCGAATTGCCGGGATTGATCGAGGCGTCGGTCTGGATGAAGTCCTCGAAGCCTTCGGGCGAGAGACCGCTCCTGCCCAGCGCGCTCACGATGCCCGAGGTGACTGTCTGCCCGATGCCGAACGGATTGCCGATCGCGATCACGTAATCGCCGACCTGCAGCGCGTCTGAGTCGCCGATGCGGATCTCGGAAAGGCCTTTGGCCTCGATCTGCAGCACGGCGATATCGGTGCCGGGATCGGTGCCGACGAGCTTCGCCGGCAGCTGGCGGCGGTCCTTGAGCGTGACGATCACCTGCTCGGCATTGCGGATCACGTGGTGGTTGGTGATTACGTGGCCGCGCGCTGCGTCCACGATGACCCCCGAGCCCGCGGCCTGCTCCTGCCGCTGCGGCCGGTCGGGCAGGTTGAAGAAGCGGCGGTAAAAGGGATCGGCAAACAGGGGATTCGCTTCGGGCGGCGAGCGCGTGATGACCGAAATGTTCACTACTGCCGGCGTGACCTCGTTCACCAGCGGCGCCAGCGTCGGCAGCCCCCGCGCGTCCGTCTGCGGCTGCGCCATAGTGACGCCAGCGGCGATGAATGCCAGCGCGGCGCCGGCAAGCCGTAGCGGACGATTCAGGTGGGAGAGCATGGTTTTTCCAATGAGGGCGAAATAGCGTATCAGATGGCTTTTGCCCGCGGGAGTT
>Ga0210379_10000105_pt1 | contig 21800 bp, 21 predicted proteins | sample PLMedo_2_FD_155468 | JGI IMG/M metagenome (GOLD analysis project Ga0210379, IMG submission 155468) | Groundwater sediment microbial communities from an aquifer in East River, Colorado, USA - PLM4_32_coex redo | ecosystem: Environmental > Terrestrial > Soil > Riparian zone | place: USA: East... | reverse complement strand
TGCCTTCGTCGACGAGCGACGGATTCAGGGCGGTTCGAGTGGGGGCCACGGATCCTCCGGGGTGGGCAACCTGGGAGCCACGAAGCGAATTGAGCTACCTAGTGTGCAGCAACGCCCATACCCGCCGGCGAGAGCACCGCGAGTCGTCTCGGCTGGCGCCCGTACCGCCATTGGTTTCAACCGATTAAGACACCATGTTCGACCACTTCCGCCGGGCTGGCGACGCGCGCTGCTGCGGGCATCTGGGGTAATTGCCCCGGGACGGCCTTCCCGGTGGGCGTGGATTCCACAGGTCGTGGGTTTGGGGCGCCGCCACGGGGCATAATCGGATTCGGGGAATGGGCGGGTGCGGCCCGGTGCTCGTGCCTCCGGCGTTTTCCAGTTGACACAAGCTCTAGCCCGGGATAATTAGCAGAGCCGTCCCCACCGGGAGCCCGTGACCCGACCGCCCGTGGCTACCCCGGGGGGAAAGCCTATCACCGGAGAGGAACAACCGCATGGAACGCTGCGCATACTGTGGGGAAAAGGTGGGGGACGAGGGTCTCTACGTGGACGACGAGGTCTTCTGCTCGGAGGAATGCATGCGCGACTACGGCGCCCGCGTGCCCGACGCGGACAGCGCCGACGTCGACGACGATGACGAGAACGAGAAGGTCGATCACGAGGCGTACGACGAGGGGGAGGACTACTAGGTTCGCCGGCGGGGATTCGGCACCAGAAAGAAGGAAGCCGTCCGGATATCCGGGCGGCTTCCGCTTTTCATGGTCGTCGCGAACGGGAACTAGGCGGTTCTGACCGGCGCCTTGCGTTCCGACATCGAGACGTAGGGGACGTTGTGTTCACCCTGATAGACCTGCGTCGGCCGGAACAGGCGGTTGTGCCGCATCTGCTCCATCCAGTGCGACGCCCAGCCCGCGATGCGCGACACCGCGAAGATCGGGGTGCCGAGGTCGATGGGAATGCCGAGGCGGCTGTACACGATGCCGGCGTAGAAGTCGACGTTCGGGTAGATCCCCCGCGGTCCAAGCCGATCGATCGCGATGCGCTCCAGCTCGACCGCGATGTCGTAGAGCGGCGAGCTGCCGTACTTGACGAACAACTGACGCGCGAGGTCCTGGAGGATGTTGGCGCGCGGGTCCTTCGTCTTGTAGACGCGGTGGCCCATGCCCATGATCTTCCCCTTCTTCGCGAGTTTCTGTTCGAACCACGGCGCGACCTTTTCCTTCGCCCCGATTTCTTCGAGCTGGTGCAGCACGGCCTCGTTGGCGCCGCCGTGCAGCGGTCCCGAGAGGCTTCCAACCGCGGCCGCAATCGCCGCCGCCGGCTGACACTCGGTAGACGCGGTGACGCGGGTCGCGAACGTGGACGCGTTCATGGTGTGGTCCGCGTGCAGAATCAAACAGATGTCCATCGCGCGCGCCTTGAGCGGCTCGTGCTTCTCGCCGGTGAGCATGTACAAGAAGTCGGCGGAGACGGAGAGCGTCGGGTCCGCGTCGACGATCTCCTGCCCGGTGCGCGAACGGTGGAACGCGGCGACCAGCGACGGGAACTTGCCGATGAAGTCGACCGCCATCTCCTCGCGGGTGCCCTCGTCGTAGATGTTCTTGTGCTCGGTGACCGCACCGACGGCGGCGACGCACGTCTGCAGCGCGTCCATCGGGTGCGCGGTCTTCGGCAGGCTCTTGATGACGGCGCGCAGTTCTTTCGGGAGGGTGCGCGCGTGCGCGATGCGCCTGGTGATTTCCGCCAACTCCGATTCGGTCGGTAGCTTCCCGTTCATCAACAGGAACGTGACCTCTTCGAACGTGCTGTGCTCCGCCAGGTCCTCGATGCGGATGCCCCGGTATTCGAGGACGCCTTTTTCCCCGTCGATGTAGCTAACGGCCGATTCGGCCGCGGGTACGTTTTCCAGACCCGGAACGTATTCGATCATTTGAAGTTGCTCCTTCAGACGGCCTAAACCACCCAATCTATACTATAGAACGTGGGCGGGTACAAGTCCGACTTCGCCGCCGCGACCGGCGCGGAGATCAGGAGGCGTTGGGGGCCAATCCCGGTTCGCAAAGTCGGACGAAATTGCAGCGGGAGCAAATCTCGCGCCGCGACACCTTCGTGAAGCGGCCCTCGTGGGCGACATTCCGATCCGGGTCGTCGAGGAGTGAGCGCATGTCGGCGATGCTGCCGCGCACGTAGGCGAGGGTCTCGGTGAGCTCGCGCTCGGCGATGGTGCGCGTGTGCACCTCGCCGGTGGCCAGCTCGAAGCGGCGCATCTCCACCCCGCTGATGGGGATTCCGTAGGCCTGGTGCACGTAGAAGGCATAGCACGCGAGCTGGAGCTGGGCGTCGGGGCGGACGCGCCGGCCCGTCTTCCACTCCCATACGACCACCCGGTCGGTTTCGCGCGTGGCGCAATCCATCTTGAGGACGACTTCCACGTTGTCGAGGGCGAAGCGCGAGAAGCTCTCGATCTCCAGAAAATCGGCGGGCCGGGTGGCCGACAGTCGCTCCCACACCGGCGAGTCATAGAAGACACGAAGGCACCGGTCCACGGTCTCGGCGGCATCGAGCCATTCGGCGTCGGTGACGTGCACGCGGTATTCGTGCTCGAAGAGCGCGTACGCCGATCGCGGGTCCTGGCGGTACAAGCCGTCGCGCGACTCGCGGAATTCCCAGCGCATGAGGTCGCGGGTGATGGCGAAAATCCGGTCGACGGGTAGGACGGCGATGCCGCGGGACACGTTCTGGAGCGACTGCTTGATGCAGCGATGGACGACGTCCCCCACCCACACCGGGCGGGTCCGGAGTTGCTTGAGGGTGTAGATCTCGCGCGTGCGCTGGTCTTCGTCGGGCTCCCAGCCGCCCCAGAAGCCGTAGTGGTTGAACCAGTACTGGCGCGGGCATTCGCGAAACGTGCGGTCGCGGGAGACGGACCACTGGAAGGAGTTCTTGAGCATCGCCATTGCGGGGAGAATAGCATACCGGTCGTATTTCTTCGTGCTGCTCTCGTCCCCGCGGGTCCTGTCGCCGACAGCCGTCGGCGCCACCCGCTCGTGCTTCTGCGATCTCGATGCGCGTTCGGTGTGCTATTCTCGGCGCATGTTTCTCATCGAATCACTCACGGTCGGTCCCTTTCAGAGCAACTGCCACATCGTGGCGTGCGGCGAGACCCGCGATGCGGTCATTTTCGACGCCGGCGACGAGGCAGAGCGGATCCTGGAGACCGTGCGCGCGATGGGCGTCCGGGTGAAGGCGGTCGTCAACACGCACGCGCATCTCGACCACGTGTCGGGGCTCGCCGGCGTGATCGACGCGCTGGGGGTGCCGGTGTTCATGCACCGGGGTGAGCTCGCGAACTACGAGCGGATCGGCCAGCAGGCGCTGCTGTTCGGCCTGCCGGCGCCGCGCGTGGTTCCCATCCATCGCTATCTGGAGGAAGGCGAGACCCTCCACATCGGGAGGATGAGCGGCGAGGTCATGCTGATGCCCGGCCATACGCCGGGGCACATCATCGTGGTGTTTCGGGACGAGAAGCCGCCGCGCGCGGTGGTCGGCGACGTGCTCTTTCAGGGGAGCATCGGGCGGACCGACCTGCCCGGGGGCGATCACGCCCAGATGATGAGGACGTTGGAGAGGTTTCTCCCGATGGCGGACGACACCATCGTGTACTGCGGCCACGGGCCGGAAACCACGGTCGGAGAAGAGAAGAAGTGGAATCCGTTCCTCGCACCGATCGCCGCGAGGAAAGCATCATAGGCGATTGCCGGGAGCACGACCGGCCCTGCCCTATTCCTCCCGCAGCTTCGCGAATTCCTTCAATCCCAGATGAACCTTGAAGCGCGCGGCGCGGCTGTCCCAGCCCGCCTCGGGGTTCGTATACTGGAAGGCCCACGAGCTTCCCCCATACCCGCTGCGCCGCTCGTAGCCGATGACCGAGAAGCGGTAGAGGATCTCGAGCGCCTCGTCGGCGCTGGTGGTGTTGGCGCTCGAGCGGCGCTGTTCGTACTCGCGCGCGAACTCGTCACGCTGAAACGTCATCGTGCTGATCGCCGAGCACGCCTGCAGGGCTTCTCCCCAGTGCGGCCAGTGAGCCATGATCTCGTCGTCGAGCTCGGCCTTGAGGTACGCCGAATAGGCCTCGCGCGCGTTCACCACATCCGGGTTGCCCAGCACCAGCGGGTCGTCGTCGCGCCGCCGGGCTTCGGTGAGCGCGGAGTTCAGGAACTTGATGACGTCACGCGGACGCAGAAACGTCCGCGACAGGATGAAGTTCCACTTGTTGTTCGAGCTCTTCAGCTGCTCGTTGCTGGTAATCGTCTCCCAACGCGCGCCCGGGCCCAGCTTCGCGCGCAGACGCGCCGACACCAGCTCCAGGAGCGAGTCGCTGTCCCATTCCAACCGCAGCGCCAGCTTTTCGGTGATCTTGTTCTTGTCGGAGAACGAGAGCTTGTTCCAGAGGTCGGACCGAAGGTACACGACGGGCTTGAGAGGAACACCGCCGTCGCGCGAGCTCTGCCGCACCGAGCGCACCGCCAGCACCAGCCCCGCGAGCATGCGGGCCCGTTCCTCGGTGAGGGTCGATATCCCCTGGTCCAACTCGTCGAAATGGAGCATGAGCGAGGGCGCTCCGGCCTTGCGCGCGAGTTTGGCGGTGGCGGCGAGCAGCATGTCCGAGAGCGCGTTCAGCTCGGTGCCGAGTTTCAGGTCGTTGGCGTTCCGATCGAGCGCAATCCCGCCGAGTTTGCAGCCGAACACCTGCGGCTCGAACGACATGCTCGACAGCCGCAGCTTGGACGGTCGCAGCACATCATCGAGTTCAAGCGACTCGCCTCCATAATTGTCGGAGAGAAACTGGCGGATGGCCTTGGCGCTGTCGTCGGTGGCGCCGCGCGTGCGCGAAAGCGCCAGCGCCGCCAGCTGGACCGCGATCAGATACCGCCACGAGGAGACGTAGGCCTCGACGTCCGACGAGCCGCGGTCGATGCGCTGCGCGTGGACGGCCCACGGGTAGCCGGCGAGGTTCAGCGACCGCGAGAGGCCCTTGCCGTTGCCTTCCGCAAAGTGGCGCACGAGGGCGGTCTTTCCCGCGCCCTTTCGCCCGAGGACGAGGAACACCTCGCCGTTCTTGATGCGGGTGACCGCGTCCGTGGTGAGGAAGTATTCAAGGACGGCGTCGTCTTCCGCGGCAACGTCGCCGAAGGAAACTAGCTCACGCAGGGAAACCGCTCGTGTCGTGGTGGCCATATCGCTCCTCGCTTGGGTTGAAGCATGGCCAAGGCTGCAAAGGGCATGCCGTGGACGAGGCACGCCTCATGGGCTCGCGTTGTCGCGCATGACGCCGCGGCGTGGATCGGCGGGTGGTGTGGACTTGCACGAAGCGGGCGGGGGGATCGCTTCGGGGGGAACGCTAGCGCGTGCTTTCGATCTGCTGCCTGGCGTGGTAGGAACTGCGGACCAGCGGCCCCGACTCGACGTGCCGGAAGCCCATCGTGAGCCCTTCCTCGCGGATCACGGCGAACTCTTCGAGCGAGTAGTAGCGGTCCAGCGGCAGGGCCGCCTTCTTCGGGGGGAGGTACTGGCCGACCGTCATTATGTCGCAGCCGGTGTGCGCGATGTCGCGAAGCGTGTCCAGGAGCTGTTCCATGGTCTCGCCCAGCCCCACCATGATCCCGCACTTCACGCGCATGGCGAGGTCGCGTTCGTCGCGGTAGAGCACCGCCTGCTCGAGGATTTTGAGCGTGTTTTCATACACGGCCACCGGGCGTACGCGACGGTAAAGGTGCGCCGCGGTTTCGATGTTGTGCGCGAGGCAGTCCGGGCGGGCATCCAGCACGACTTCCAGCAGTTCCTTGCGGCCGTTGAAGTCGGGGATCAGGACCTCGACGTTGCAGTCCGGGGTGCGGCGCCGTACGGCGGCGATGGTCTGCGCGAAGTGCCCCGCACCCTCGTCGGGCAGGTCGTCGCGGTCGACCGACGTGATCACCGCGTAGGAGAGACGCAGGCGCTGGATCGCATCCGCCACGTGCTCGGGCTCAAGCGGATCCACCGGGCCGGGCTTGCCCTTCAGCACGGAACAGAAACCGCAGTGGCGGGTGCACACGTCTCCCAGGATCATGAAGGTCGCGGTTCCCTGGCCCCAGCACTCGTAGATGTTGGGGCAGCGGGCTTCCTGACACACGGTGTGCAGGTTCAGCGACGACACCAGCTGGTTGACCAGCTTGTACTCGTCGTTGGTCCGAATGCGGATCTTGAACCATTCGGGCCGGGGCGGGCGGGTGCCGCACGCGTCAGTTGACATTCGTGATCGACTCCTCCTCCATGCGGCGGCCGAACACCACGCCGAAGTGGGCCGCCACGCGCTCGCGCACGGCGGCGAGCGAGACGGTGGTCGCCGTCTCCATCTCGAGCGACGTCATCGCGCACCCGGGGATGCCGCACGGATTCATGAGCGAGAAGTACGAGAGGTCCGTGCTGACGTTGAGCGCGAACCCGTGGCACGTCACCCAGCGCGAGATCCGGATCCCCAGCGACGCGATCTTGCGCTCGTGCACCCACACGCCGCGGTGCTCGGGGTGACGGCCCGCAAACACGCCGAAGTCCGCCAGTGCGTCGATCAGTACTTCCTCGAGGTCGTGGACGTAGCGGCGGATGTCGCGGCGAACCGGCTCGAGCCGGACGATCGGGTATCCCACCAGCTGACCCGGGCCGTGGTAGGTCACGTCCCCGCCGCGGTCCGTCGCCACCACGCGCGCGCCGCGGGCTTCGATGGCCCGCCGGTCCGCCAGGATGGCGCTGCCGCTCGCGTTGCGACCGACGGTGATCACGTGGGGGTGTTCCACGAACAGCAATACGTCATCGCCTTCGCCGCGCTGCAGGCGCTCCACTTCCCGTTTCTGGACGGCGAAGGCTTCCTCGTAGGGAACGAGCCCGAGATCGATCGACCGGCACACGCTGTTTCTGACGCGGGGAACCATGGTTGCTCGCCTACGCCGGCGTCGGCTTCTCCAACTCGCGCTTGACCACGGTGAGGAAGCGGGCCGCGTCGGCGCCGTCAATGATGCGGTGGTCGTAGGAAAGCGAGATGTAGACGATTGGGCGGATCGCGATTGCATCGTCGATCACGACCGGGCGCTTGACGATGGTGCCGATCCCGAGGATCGCCACCTGCGGCTGGTTGATGATCGGGAGCCCGACCACGCCGCCGAACACCCCCACGTTGGTGATGGTGAAGGTGCCGCCGTGGACGTCGTCGGGGATCAGACGTTTGGTGCGGGCGCGCTCGCCCAGATCGGCGGCCGACTTCGCGAGGCCGAGCAGGTTCATCTGATCGGCCTGCTTGATCACGGGCACGATCAGCCCGTTCTCGATCGCCACCGCGATGCCCACGTTGACGCTCTTCTTATAGACGATGGTGTCGCCGTCGACGCTCGAATTGACGATCGGGAATTCCTTGATCCCGCGGATGCACGCCTCGATGAAGAAGGGGAGGAAGGTGAGCTTGACGCCCTCGGCGTCGAACTCACGCTTGAGCGCGTCGCGCCGTTTCACGACTTCGTTCATGTCGACTTCGAAGATCGTGTAGACGTGCGCCGAGATGTTCTTGCTCATCACCATGTGCTCGGCGATCTTCCGGCGCATGACGCTCATGGGCTCCCTCACCTCGTCCTGGCCGGCCGCGAACACCTGGGTGCGCGCGGTGGGCGCGGGCGCCGCGGGCCGCGGAGCCGGCTCGGGCGCGGCGGGCGCTTCGGCTGCCGGCGGCGCGACGGGAACCGCGGCGGTTGACGCCGACTCGAGGTAGCTCATGATGTCCTTCTTGGTGACGCGGCCGCCTTCGCCGGTTCCCTCGACGAGAGAGACGTCGACCCCGTGCTCGGCGGCGATCTTCTGTACCACGGGCGACGATCGGACGCCGCTGCGCGCCGCGCTCGGCGCGGGCGCCGGGGTGGCGGTCACCGCCGGGCGTGGGGCCGGAGCGGGAGCGGCCGGCTTCGGTGCGGACGGTGGAGGAGACGGGGCCGGTGCCGGGGCAGCCTTCGGCGCCGAGGCGCGGGTCGCTTCGCCGGCCTGGCCGATGCGAGCGACAACGGTGTTGATGTCGACGGTCTTGCCCTCGGGCACGAGGATCTCGAGGAGTACACCTGCGGCCGGCGACGGTATCTCCGCGTCGACCTTGTCGGTCGAGATCTCGAACAGCGGCTCGTCACGGTCGATGTTCTCGCCGATGTTCTTGAGCCATTTCACGATGGTCCCCTCGGCGATACTCTCGCCCATCTGAGGCATGATCACATCGACACTCATCTTCTCTTCCTTTCCAGTTGTCGGTTCGGCCGATGCGCGTCAGGGAGGCCCATCGCGCAGGAGCGAGCGAGGATCACCCGCCGGGCTTCCTTGTGACGGTCAGTTCCGCTCGGCACCGGCGGGTAGCCGAGCGAAGCGGGCGCTGGGCCGACCGGCGCGTATCGGCCGGCCGGCTCTCGCAGTCCTAGTATGCAGCGAGCTTGCGGGCCGCCGCCACGATGCCCTTGGTCTGGGGGAGGAACGCCTCTTCGAGCGTCGGGCTGTACGGGACCGGTGTGTCGGGTGGCGCGATGCGCACAATGGGTCCGTCCAGGTACTCGAACGCTTTTTCGGCGATGCGCGCGACGACTTCGCCTCCGGGTCCCCCTGTCATCGTCGCTTCGTGCAGGACGATGACCTTGCTCGTCTTCTTCGCCGTGGCGAGGATGGCCTCCTCGTCCAACGGCAGGATCGAGCGCAGGTCGAGAACCTCCACGTCGAGTCCGGTCTTGGACAACTCCTCCGCCGCTTCGAGCGCTTTGTAGACCATAGCACCATAGGTGATGATCGACAGGTCGTCGCCCTCGCGCCGCAACGCCGCCTTGCCGATCGGAACCACGAAGTCGTCCGTCGGGAGGTCCTCCTTGATACGGCGGTAGAGGAACTTGTGTTCGAAGTACAGCACCGGGTCCGGGTCGCGGATCGCCGCCTTGATCAGTCCCTTCGCGTCGTAGGCGGTGGACGGGCACACGATCTTCAGGCCGGGCACGTTGAAGAAGTAGCTCTCCGGGTTCTGGGAGTGGAACGGGCCGCCGTGCACACCGCCGCCGCAGGGGCCGCGCACCACGATCGGCACGCCGGCGCCCCAGCGATACCGGCACTTGGCCGCGAAATTGACGATCTGGTCGAAGCAGCACGAGATGAAATCGATAAACTGCATCTCGGCGACGGGGCGCATCCCGACCAGGGCTGCTCCGATCGCGGCGCCGACGATGGCCGATTCCGAAATCGGCGTGTCGATCACGCGCATCGGCCCGAAGCGGTCGAGCATTCCCTTGGTCACCTTGAAGGCCCCGCCGTAGATGCCGACGTCCTCGCCGAGGACGAAGACGCGGTCGTCCTTCTCCATTTCTTCCCAGATGCCATCCTTGATGGCGTCGAGGTAGGTAGTCACTGGCATGCGATGCTCCTCGGTTACTTGCCCTCGTAGTAGACGTCGCGCGTGACTTCCTCCGGCGCGGGGAAGGGCTGCTGCTCGGCCCAGTCCACCGCGTCGTCGATCATCGCCGCGCATTCCTTCTGCATTTCTTCGATCCGCGTCGGTGTCAGCACGCCCTCGTCGACGAGCGCCTTCTCGAAGCGCAGGATGGGATCCTTGCGCTGCCACTCCTCGAACAGCTCGGGAGGCACATAGCCGGCGTCGTCGTGCGCGGAGTGGCCGGTCATCCGAAATGTCTTGTACTCCACGAGCGATGGGCCCAGTCCCGCGCGCGCCCGGTCGATGGCGCGCTTGGCCGAGTCGTAGACGGCGACGATGTCGTTTCCGTCCACGATCTCTCCGGGGATGCCGTAGCTGCTCGCGCGAATCGCCACGTCGGGGATCGCCATCTGCAGTTCCATCGGGGTGGAGTAGGCGTACGCGTTGTTGTTGATGAAGTACACCACCGGGAGTTTGTGCACGGAGGCGAGGTTCAGCCCTTCGTGCCAGTCGCCCCGGGAAGTGGCGCCTTCGCCGTTATAGCAGAGGGCCACGCGCTTTTCTCCGCGCTGCACAAACGCCAGCGCAGCCCCGGCCGCCACGGGGACGTTGTCGCCCAGGTGGCTCACGAACGCGATCACGTTGTAGTCCATGTCGCCCATGTGCATGTTGCCGTCGCGTCCGCGGGTGAGGCCGGCGCGGCGTCCCATGTACTGCGCGACGATGCGGCGCGGGGTAATGCCGCGCATCAGAAACACGCCCATGTCGCGGTGCGACGGCGCCACCACGTCGTCCTTCTCCATGTGGATCGCCGTGCCGACGGAGATCGCTTCCTGCCCGCGGCCGACGTAGACGCCGCCCACGATCCGGCCCTGACGGTAGAGCTTGCGCTCGATGCGATCCTCGATCTCGCGCACGAGCTTCATGAAGTGGAGCATCTTGAGCTTGGTGCCGTCGTCGGGGACGTGGGCGAACCGCGGCTTGCGCACGGGAACGGCTTGACGTTCAACCATAGACGTTCTCCATTAGCGTGGATGGGTCGGGAAACGGGGCGGCGAGCGCCACGTTCGCTGCGTTTTCCAGTATAGCAGTAATCTTTGCGTCGATTTCGGCGATCTCCGGCTCGCCGGTCACCAGACCGCGCGCGAGCAGCAGACGGCGGTAGGCGTCGATGGGATCCTTCTTTTCCCACTCCGCGCGCTGCTCCTGCGGGACGTAGCCCGCGTCGTCGTGCTCCGCGTGCCCCTTGCGGCGGAAGGTCTTGGCCTCGATCATCACCGGCCCGCCGCCCGCCACGCAACGCGCGCGCGCGCGCCGGGTCGCGTCGAGCACCGCCAGCACGTTGTTGCCGTCGACGATCTCTCCGTAGCAGCCGTAGCCCTCCGCGCGCACGACCAGGTCGGCCACATTCGCCTGGCGCGACACGTGCGTCGAGTACGCCCACAGGTTGTTCTCGACCACGACCACGAGCGGCACCTTCTGCACGGCGGCGAAATTCATGCCCTCGTGGAAGTCGGTGGTGCTGGTCGCACCGTCGCCGACGTAGGTGATCGCCATGTTCTTCTTGCCTTTCATCTTCATCTCGAGCGCGATGCCCGCCATTACCGGCACCAGGGCAGCGAGCATGCTGATCGGAGAGATGATGCCGCGGTCGATCCAGCCGAAATGCAGGTTCAGGTCCTTGCCCCCGGTGGGCCCGATGGCACGCGCGCAGTACTGCGCCATCACGTCGACCGGGTTCACGCCGCGCACGAGCATCGCGCCGAGGTTTCGAATCATCGGTGCCAGGAAGTCGCCGCGCTCCAGCGCGTAGGCGCTTCCGACCGAGCACCCTTCCTGCCCGAGGCTCGAATAGAGTCCTCCCACCACCTTGTTCTGCCGGTACAGAATGCCGAGGCGTTCCTCGAGCTTCCGGTTCAGCACCATGAAATAGTACAACTCGAGATAGCCGGTGCGGTCGAGGGTGAGCGAGGCCGGGGCGAAGACCGTGTACTCAGACATGGATGGCCTCGCCGTAGACCGCGTGCGCGGCTTCCAGCATCGCTTCCGCGAGCGTGGGGTGCGCATGAATCGTGTTCGCGATCTCCTCGACGGTGGTTTCGAGCTTAACACCCAGCGTCGCCTCGGCGATGACTTCGGTCGCCTTGGGGCCGATGATGTGCACCCCGAGCACCTCGTCGTAACGCTTGTCCGCGACGATCTTCACGAAGCCGGCGGTGTCGCCGACGATCATGGCCTTGCCCAGCGCCGAGAAGGGAAACTTGCCGATGCGCACGTCGTAGCCCTTCTCGCGCGCCGCGCGCTCGGTGAGTCCGACACTGGCGACTTCCGGGTGCGAGTACGTGCAGTTCGGGACCGCGAGGTAGTTGATGGTCTGCACGTGCCGGCCCGCGATGTGGTCGACGGCGAGGATGCCCTCGCGCGACGCCACGTGGGCCAGCGCCGGCGACGCGGTCACATCGCCTATCGCATAGATGTTCGGGACGCTCGTGCGCATGTACTCGTCGACCGCGACGAAGCGGCCGTTCATCTTGACGCCGACGGCTTCGTGGCCCAGCCCGTCGAGCACCGGTTTGCGACCGGTCGCCACCAGCACCCTCTCGACCTCGAGCGTGGCGGCCTGGCCGGACTTCTTGAGCGTGAGCGCCACGTTGCCTTTCTGGACTCTGGCGTCGGTCACCTCGGTGGAGGTGTAGCACTCGATCCCACGGGCCTTCAGCGACCGCTCGAGCTGGGCCGAGCAGTCCTCGTCCTCGATGGGGAGCAGGCGCGGGAGCAGCTCGATCAGGTGCACCTGCGAGCCGAACGACGCGAACACGGACGCGAATTCGGTTCCGACCGCACCCGAACCGATGACTGCCAGGCTCTTCGGCACTTCGGCCATGCCGAGCACCATGTCGCTGTCGATGATCGCCTTGCCGTCAGGTTTGAGGTGGGGAAGGTGGGCGGGGGTGGATCCCGTCGCAATGATGACGTGCTTGGCGCGAATCGTTTCAGTTCCGGTGGCGCCCACCACCTTGACCGTCGTGGGGTCGACGAAGCTCCCGAATCCGGTGAAGACCTCCACCTTGCGCTTCTTCATCAGGAACTGGATGCCCTTCGCGAGCCGGTCGACGATCGCCTGCTTGTGCGCGTGCACCTGGAGGATGTCGAGCGCCACCCCGCTGGCCGTGATGCCGATGCTGCTCGCGCTCTTGATCTCGTCGTAGACCTCAGCGGTATGCAGGAGTGCCTTGGTGGGGATGCAACCCCGATGGAGACACGTGCCGCCGAGAAACGGGTCCTTCTCGATCAGAGCGGTCTTCAGGCCCACGATTCCCGCCCTAATGGCCGCCACATAGCCGCCCGGGCCGCTGCCAATGATGGCGACGTCGAATTCCTTCAAGTGCGGACTCCTTCTCGAATCCTCATGTGGTAGTCGGCTGCGGGCCGGAAAGCTCCCGGCCGCTCTTCCCTGGCGGAATAACCTCGCGGGCGGTGGGAATTGTGACAGGGCGGGTGATCGCGCAGCGGCGACGCCGCCCCCGTCCGGACGCGGGCATCATACGGTCAGCGCGAGCGCCGACGCAAGCAAAACCACCCGCAAGCGCGCCGCAAGAGGGCGCGTGCGAACAGGCGGTCAGGAGTACTTGGCGGGGCTGTCTCCGATAGCGAGAATGGAGCACGCGAGGATAGGTTCGAGGCCCAGTTCCTGGGCCCGTAACACGACGTCGTCGTCTTCGCTACCGGGGTTCAGGTAGAGCGTACCAGGTCCCTTGCGGGCGATCTCGGCGAGCAGCTTCAGGGTGACGTGGGGCGGGACGTACACCAGGGTGGCGTCGAGCACGACGGGTATGTCGGAAATGGATCGGAAGGCGGGCAGTCCCTCGATTTCGCGCTCGCGCAGGTTGACCGGAAAAACACGATGGCCGTGCGCCCGGTAGGAGCGCACGGCCTTGTTGCCGAACTTCTCGCGGTCGTTCGACGCCCCGATCACCGCCACATTCAAGGAGCCGCCCCCGCCCTCACGGACGCCACCTGGGCGTTGCGCCGGGCGCGGCTCAAGTCGTAGCCGTCGTTCGCACCGTACGGTCCCGTCATCACGAGCTTGTGTCTCCCGAAGGCCTTCGCCTCGGCGAGGCCCTGGAACCAGATGTCCGCCCGGCGCTGCCAGCGGCCCGCCATGGCGTCCTCGACCACGAAATCACCGATGCCGGCGATGTGGATGACGTCGCCGAACTCGAAGGGAGCCCCCGGCGTGTACCGCTTGAGGAGGTCGCGGGAAAGCGCCACGACACCCGGTCGGGTCAGGGTATTGGCGGCGGTGATAAACGGGGTGCTGTCGGTCTCGCAGATCCGGCTGGTGTAGCCGGACACGCTGACGTGGATAGCGAATTCACGGCCGAACCCACCGGCCCCCGACTCGCGTTGCTCGTAGTAGCGGTCGAGTGCCCCCCGCAGGGAGGCTACCTCACCCTCGGTGCCGGCCGGTGAGGTGAGCAGCGTGGCCTCACGAACCGAGCGCGAGCCTTCGGCGATCATGAGTGCCACCGGGGCGGCCACCACCAGAGCGGTCACGATCCATGCGTTCCGGCTCTGTGGCCGGACGCGGGCGACCGGCGAGGACGCCCTGGCCAGCGCGGACCAAGCCCGGGCTCCACCCATGAAGTAGAAGCCGAAGGCGCCAGTGCGCAGGCCCCAGAAGAAGCGATTGAGTTCGGTATGCAGCTTCATATTTTCGTCCAGGCCCCCTTATAGCACCGGCCCGACGGTTAACCGGCGGGCCGCATCGAAGGTGCCATATCAAACTCCAATAAGCGTATACGCAGGGATTGAGGCCTGTCAAAGCCTTTGTTGGGGGGCGACCGGTAGTTCGTGGCGTCCATACGGCACAAACCTTGATTTATCAAAAAGTTATGCGCCTCATCTTTATATCGAACATGAGGGCTTTCGGGCTAACCGACCGCAAGCGAAAGGGCTAGTTATTCTGATGGCCCCCACCGGCGGGGGAGTGACCCGGGGCATTCTGGTTTGGGGCATAACGAGTTGGAGGATTGTCCCCGAAAAATTCATCCAGGAAGATTTCGGCCCGGACGCCAGGAAAATTCAGGTAGACGGGGACCCCGCGGGAGTCGATGTGGCTCTCGAACGGCGCCCCCCCCTGGATCCCAACGGCCAGCTTGCGGGCCGTCAGCGACCGGTCACCGGCCTGGACGAGGACATCGCCGGTATAGCCGACCAGGGCGTCACCCCCCATGAAAGAGTTCGCGAGGAGGAATCGGTAGGTCGTCGAAACCCGCGGGCTCTGCTCTTGGCGCAGGGCCAGCAGGAGCTGGATTTCCACCACCCAGTCCTCGAACACGACCACCTCGCGCCCGCGCACGTCTTTTTTCTTGTTTAGTTTGGTCCCCCCGGACAGAAGGGTGCCGTACACGGAGTCCGGGCTCACGTGGACAACGCTGGCGACCGGTGAACCCGCCTTGGTGCCCGTGTAGGAGAAGTTCCGGACTTCGAAGGTCGTCGGGTCGGCCTCGGTCCGACAGGCCAGCTCCACGGCGTTTTCGTTGACCCCGACGTGCATGGTCGATTCGAAGACCAGGGAGGACTTCGTCCGGGTGAGGTGGATCTCGGACGCGCCGGCCGGCTGGCCGGCGACGAAAAACGTGTAATGGAGGGTCTGCGGGAGCGGCTCCCGCGCCGACGCGGCGCTGCCACCGACCGCGAGGGCCAGGGCGATAAGTCGAGCACAGAATCGCATAGGGATGTGGTCTGGAAGCTCCCGGCGTTACAACGTAGTTGAGTATACCACAGGTGTCGTTTCCCGGTTCCCTGCGGGGTGGCGCCACCTGCCCGGCATGGTACCCAAGTTGCTAGTGCGATAAGGGACGATCACCGGGCAATGGACGTTGTCACGCCCGCCGCGGTAGTCTCGGGCCGGAGTCAATCGGGATGGGGCATTTCGCGGTACTCATGTATCACCGGATCGAGTCGCCTCGTTGCCCGGTCGCGGCCGCCGACGAGCGGCCGTGGTCGGTGACGCGCGATCGGTTTTCCGCGCAACTGGACCGAATCGCCGCCGACGGCGGGAAGGGCGTGTCGATGCACCAGGTCCACGAGCACCTCGCGTCCGGTAAGACGGTGCCGCCCGGGTGGGTCGCGATCACGTTCGACGACGGGAACGAGAGCGACGTCGAACACGCGCTGCCGATGCTCGCGGAGCGCGGATTTCGGGCGACCTTCTTCGTCTGCGGCGAGCGTATCGACGTCGCCGGCGGTCTTTCGACCACCATGCTGCGCGAGTTGCACGCGTCCGGGATGCACATCGGTTCCCATGCCATCACACACCGGTTTCTCACGACGTTGTCCGCGGACGACGAGAACGTGGAGCTGCGCGGGTCGCGCGAGCGACTCGAGTCGATCGTCGGCGCGACGGTGGATCACTTTGCGCCTCCCGGCGGGCGCTGGTCGGCGCGCACCCGCGAGGGGCTGCGCCGGCTCGGTTACCGCGCCGTGTCGACCTCCCGGTTCGGTTACAACGACGCGTCGCGCCCCGCCTTCGCGTATCGCCGGCTGCCGGTGGTGCGCTCGACGGCGGACGGCCGCTTCGATGCGATGATACGCGGCGATCGTGTGCGGCTGGTCTCCGGTTACACGCGCGACCGCACGCTGGGATGGGCGAGGGCGCTCCTCGGCGAGGGAGCGTACGCGCGTGGGCGCGCCGCGCGAACGGGAAAGCACGCATGAGAACGCTGTTTTTCGTCAGCGTCGGGGTGATCGTCTACACCTACCTGATGTACCCGGCCATCATTGTCTCGTGGGCGCGGCTGCGACCGCGCCGGGTGGAGAAACGTTATCGCCACGTCCCGGTGAGCGTGGTGCTGGCCGCACGCGACGAAGAGGCGAACATCTCGGCGCGGCTCGAGAACCTGCTCTCGCAGGAGTACCCGCGCAACCTGATGGAGATCCTGGTGGTCTCCGACGGATCGACCGATCGGACGGCGGAGCTCGCGCGTCTCCACGCTGCCGACGGGGTCCGGGTGATCGAGGGCCCGGTCGCGCTGGGCAAGGCCTCCGCCCTCAACACCGGCGTGGCGAACGCGTCGCACGCGGTGGTCGTGTTCGCCGACGCGCGCCAGCGCTTCAGTCCCAACGCCATCGCCGAACTCGTCTCCGTCTTTCACGACCCGTCGGTGGGCGCGGTCAGTGGCGAGCTGGTGCTGCTCGCCGGCGACGACGTGGGCGAGGTGCACGAAGGGGTGGGACTCTACTGGCGGTACGAAAAACTGATTCGCCGCAGCGAGAGCGCGGTCGACTCGGTGGTGGGGGCGACCGGGTCGATCTATGCGGTGCGCAAGGAACTCTACACGCCGCTCGCCCCGAACACGCTCCTCGATGACTTTCTGGTGCCGATGCGTATCGTGCTCGCGGGGTATCGGGTGATCTTCATCCGCGCGGCGCGGGCGTTCGATCTGTCGTCGCCGACCGCGTCCAAGGAATTCTCCCGCAAGGTCCGCACCCTGGCCGGCAATTTCCAGGCGGTGACGATGGAGCCGCGTCTCGTGAGTCCCCGCCACAACCGGGTGCTGTTGCAGTTCGTTTCCCACAAGCTGGCACGCCTGGTCGTGCCGTACTTCTGCGTGACGGCCTGGGTCACGAGCGCTCTCCTGCCGGGCCATCTGTACGCGGGGGCATTCGCCCTGCAAACGGTGTTCTACGGGCTCGGCATCCTGAACCTGACGCCGCTGCGCACGGCGCGAATGGCGGCGGTGTTCCGCGTGTCGTGGACGTTCATCGTGCTCAACGCCGCCGCGGTGATGGGATTCTGGGTGTTCGTGACACGGCAGGAGCAGGTGGTGTGGCGCAAGACCTGACCGATAACCACTCGTTTCGTCGCGGGTCCTGTCGCCGACAGCCCAATGCGGCTCGCTCGTCCGCGCCTGCGCACTAGACTCGCTCGCCGCCCGGGCGCCCGTCGGCGCCACCCGCGGCGTGGATTGCCCGACTCACTCGTGCTTGCGGCGGCCTCTTTGCGCCACGATCTCGAGGTAACGCACCAGCAGATCGACGCCGTATCCGGTCGCGCCGGGCGATTGGTACGAAGGACCGCCGCGCTCGTTCCACGACGTGCCCGCGATGTCGATGTGCACCCACGGAGTCTTGCCCGCGAACGCGCCAATCAGTGCTCCGCCCGTTATCGGCGACCCGCCCCGCCCCGCGTAGTTCTTGTAGTCGCTGATCTCGCCCTTGACGCTCGCGAAGAAGTAGTCGTCCATCGGTAGCGGCCACACCGGCTCCCCCGAGCGTGCGCCCGCCTCGCGCAGGTCGTCGAGGTCGCGCGACGAAGTCCCCATCATGCCTGCCACCCGCGTTCCGAGCGCGATCACCACGCCGCCGGTCAGCGTTGCCATGTCGACGATCACGTCCGGCTGGTAGCGCGCGCGCGCGTAGGACACCACGTCGGCGAGGATGAGCCGGCCCTCCGCGTCGGTCGTGAGCACTTCGATGGTCTTGCCCGAATGGACGGTGAGTACGTCGCCGGGGCGGAACGCCGCCCCGCCCGGCATGTTCTCCACGCACGGCACCAGCCCCACCACCCGAACCGGGAGCTTTCGCGCCGCCGCCGCCGCCACGGCGGCGACCACCGATGCGCCGCCCGCCATGTCGCTCTTCATCTCGTGCATCTTCTCCCACGGCTTGATGGAGATGCCGCCCGAGTCGAAGGTGACGCCCTTGCCGACCAGGCACACCAACGGGAGCGTGCGGTCGGCCAGCCGGTGGTGCGCGAACACCAGCCGCGGCTCCTGGCGACTGCCATCGGCCACGGCGAGCACCGCGCCCATGCCGGCTCGCGCGATCTCACGCCGCCCCCATGAACGGCATTCGACGCCGTGGCTCTTGAGCAGCGCGCACGCTTCGGTGGCGAACCCCACCGTGCCCAACCGGTTCGCGGGCGTGTTGACCCAGTCGCGAACGCGTTCGATCAGACCGACTACCAGCCGCGCTCGCCTGACGGCGTCACCGAGTTCCTGCGCGGGTGCGTCGGCGACCAGCACCAGCCGCCGCAGGCGGGTCGGGTGCGCGGCCTCCACCGCGTACGAATACAGCGAGAGGGCGAGCCCTTTGGTGAGTGCGTGCGCGATCACGCCGGCGCCCAGCGAAGGCGCGGATGCGCGCGCGTCGTCGAGGGCGATGGCGGCGGACCGGGCGCCGAGGGCGACGAGCGCGCGACCGGCTGCTCCGCCGGCGTCGGCGAGTTCTTCGGCGTTGACGCGCGCCGGGTCACCAAGACCTACGGCGACCACGTGTACCAGCCGCCCGCCGCGCTTGATCGAGGCGGTGCGCGTTTCACCGCGCCCGGCCTTGAAGGTGGTGTCGGCGACGAGGAGCGCGCCGGCGCCGGTGTGGGCACGGTCCAGTCGTGCGGCCTCGCGCCCCAGGCGGCGCGACCCGGCATAGACCGGCAGCACCAGACAGTCCTCGCGGACGGCGGGACGGGTCGTGCGGGTCGTGACGGATCCGATCATAGCTGCCTCTTTCTGGAGCCTGCGCCCGGCCAACGCGCCGGCGCTAGAAGGTGTAGGTGACGCCGATCGTGAGGTAGAACCCCGAATAATCGACCACGAAGCTCACGTTCTCGAGGTCGCCCACCTCGTTGGGAACCGCAAGCTGTTCGAACTTGCCCTCCATCAACTGGATGCGTGCCTCGGCGCTGATACCATAACGATTCGTCAGGTAATAGACGGCCCCGGTGACCGCGTGCACCCCGGCGCTGAACCCCCATTCGTCGGCCTGCGACGGGAGCCCCGGGATCTCGTCGGTGTACGGCGCTCCGGTTTCCTCGTCGACACGGGTCTCCGTGTACTCTTCGTGCGGGAACCCAAGGCTGAACCCCCCGCCGACGTACGGCTGGAATTCCTTCACCGCGGCGTCGGTGAAATTGTAGACACCCGAGAGTTCCACCACGACGAGCTGCACGTCGAAGTCCCGGTGGTACTCGAGCGCCGGCAGCGGGATGGTGTCTGGCACCCCGGGAATCTGCGGCACGAACACCCCGCTGCTCGAGGAGGTCAAGAGCGACAGGCTGGTGTTCACCCGCACACTGAAACGCGGGTGCGGCATGTGCGCATAGGCGATCTCGAACGTGAGCCCGTTGCCGAAATCGTCGGTGACCGGCACCGGAAACGGCGGTTGGGTGCGGCCGTCGAGGTAGTCGATCATCTCGTCGTTGCTCGCGCCGCCGAGCATCCCCATGCGAAGCGACAGCGACGACGTCGGGATGGGACCGTAGTACTTGCGGGCCTTGAGGATCGGCTCCGCGGACGCCAAAGGTGCCAAATACACCACGGTTGCGACCGCGAGCGCAACTGCCCGTCGATTCATCAAGAGAGCCCTCCCGGATAGAGTTGTGTCAGGGAATTCCGATGTTACTTAGTCGGAATCCGTTGCAAAGTCAACTCGTTGTTTGTATTGTTGCTTGCGGATCGGACGGTGCAACTGCTGATCGTGTCGTCTGTTGTCGCGCTCCGGTGATCGTCGGGCGGGGCGGTCCACGGTCGGTGGTGGAGCCCGAAAGGCCGGTTTGAAGAAGATTCTGTTCGTCTGCTCCGGGAACACGTGCCGGAGTCCCCTGGCTGAGGCCATCGCGAAGAACATTCTGCCCGGTCGGCTCGACTTTCGGGTCGACATTGCCTCCGCCGGCGCCTCCGCGCTGGAGGGATCACCCGCCTCGCAGTACTCGATCGAGGTGGGACAGGCACACGCGCTCGATTTGTCGACGCATCGCGCGCGGCTCTTGACCCCGGCGCTGATTCGCGGCGCCGATCTGGTCGTGACCATGGGCGCGCGGCACCGGGAGATGGTTGGAACACTCGACCCCGACACGCTCGACTACGCATTCTTGCTCACAAATTTTTCCGACCATCATTTCGGCGACATTCCGGACCCCATCGGCGGCGGGCTCGAGACCTACGAGCGCACCTACCAGCTGATCCGCGATTGCGTCGAGTCGATGGCATCCCGGCTTTCACGCTTCGACGGGTGGAAGTCGCCGTCGGCAGGCGGGGCATCATGAAGATCGCAATTGGCGCGGACCATCGCGGCTTCGAGCTCAAGGAGCGGATCAAGCAGCGGCTGCACGACCTGCACCACGAGTCGGTCGACGTCGGAACCGGGAGCGAGGCGAGCGTCGACTACACCGACTTCGCCATCGCGGCGGCGGAGTTGGTCGCCGCCGGCGCGGCCGATCGCGGCATCCTGATCTGCGGCAGCGGCGCGGGCATGAGCATCGCCGCCAACAAGGTCACGGGCATCCGGGCCGCGCTGGCCGTGAGCCCCGAGGGTGCCCGGCTGGCGCGCGCCCACAACGACGCCAACGTGCTTGCACTGGGCGCGTGGCAGCAGGACGACGTGGCCCGGGTATTGGAAATCGTGGAAGCATTCATCGCCACGGAGTTCGAAGGCGGCCGGCACGCGCGGCGCGTGGACAAGATCCGGGAATACGAAGAGCGAAGGGACCGGCGATGAGCGACCTGTTTCCCCTGCTCGAGCGCAGCGATCCCGACGTCGCCGCCGCCATCCGCGGCGAAGCGCGTCGCCAGCACGGGACGCTGGAGATGATCGCATCCGAGAATTTCGTCAGCCTGGCCGTGCTCGCCGCGATGGGCACCGTGCTGACGAACAAGTACGCCGAGGGTTATCCCGGAAAGCGCTACTACGGCGGCTGCGAAGAGGTGGATCGCGCGGAGGATCTCGCGCGCGAGCGCGCGAAGACACTCTTCAACGCACCGCACGCCAACGTGCAGCCGCACTCGGGAAGCCAGGCCAACATGACGGCGTACTTCGCCTTCCTCAAGCCGGGCGACAAGATCATGGGTCTCGCGCTGTCGCACGGCGGCCACCTCACGCACGGGCACCCGGTGAATTTCTCCGGCATGTTCTTTCAGGTGGCCCCGTACGAGGTGGACCGGGAGACACGCGTCCTGAACTACGACGCCCTGCGCGGACAGGCGCTGCGCGAGCGGCCGAAGATGCTTGTCGCCGGCGCGAGCGCGTACGCGCGGCGGTGGGACTTTGCGGCGCTGCGCTCGATCTGCGACGAGGCGGGGTGCCTGCTGATGGTCGACATGGCGCACATCGCCGGGCTCGTGGCCGCCGGGCTCCACCCGAGCCCGGTGCCGTACGCCGACGTGGTGACGAGCACCACCCACAAGACCTTACGGGGGCCGCGCGGCGGATTCGTGCTCGCCCCGGCCGCGCACGCCGAGGCGGTCGACAAGATCAACTTTCCCGGGTTGCAGGGCGGGCCGTTCATGCACATCATCGCGGCCAAGGCGGTGTGCATGAACGG
>Ga0210379_10000103_pt1 | contig 21844 bp, 15 predicted proteins | sample PLMedo_2_FD_155468 | JGI IMG/M metagenome (GOLD analysis project Ga0210379, IMG submission 155468) | Groundwater sediment microbial communities from an aquifer in East River, Colorado, USA - PLM4_32_coex redo | ecosystem: Environmental > Terrestrial > Soil > Riparian zone | place: USA: East... | reverse complement strand
CAGCCGGACGGTATCAACCAGCGTTTCCAAGCGGATGGACCAGATCCAGAAGACGCTTCCCGCCGGCGTCCAGGCCCGAACCATCTACGATCGCACACGCCTGGTGGACGCCACCCTCCACACCGTCCGCGAGAACCTGATGGTCGGCGCGGTGCTCGTCATCGCCGTGCTGTTCCTGCTGCTCGGCAACGCTCGCGCCGCCCTGCTGGTGGCGCTGACCATCCCGCTGGCGGGGCTGTTCGCGGTCACGGGGATGGTGCAGAACCGGATCAGCGGAAATCTCATGAGCCTGGGCGCAATCGATTTTGGCATCATCGTCGACGGCGCGGTGGTGATGGTCGAGAACATGATCCGGCGCTTCGCCGAGCATCAGCACCGGCTGGGGCGGTTGCTCACGCGCGACGAACGCCTGGCCGAAGCGTTTTCGAGCGCGCGCGAGGTCGCGAAGCCGACGCTCTTCGGTGTCGGCATCATCATGATCGTGTACCTCCCGATCCTCACGCTGAGCGGAATCGAGGGCAGGATGTTCAAGCCCATGGCGTTCACGGTGCTCCTCGCCCTGGCCGGCGCCCTCCTGCTCACGTTCACGTTCGTGCCCGCCGGCGTCGCGCTGCTCCTGCGCGGGCGGGTCGCAGAGCGCGAGAGCGCGTTCGTGCGCGGCGTCAAGCGGCTGTACGCGCCCACGCTCGCGCGCGCGCTCGGCGCGCGCTGGGCTGTCATCGCGGGCGCGGTGGCGCTGGTAGCCGGGTGCCTGTGGATCGGATCGCGCCTGGGAAGCGAGTTCATCCCGTCGCTGGACGAAGGTGACATCGCGATGCACGCGATGCGCATCCCGTCGACGAGTCTGACCCAGGCGGTGGCGATGCAGCATCAGTTGGAAGAGCGAATCAAGGAAGTCCCGGAAGTCGAGCGCGTGTTTGCCAAGATCGGGACGGCGGAGATCGCCACCGACCCGATGCCCCCGTCGGTGGCCGACGTGTTCCTGATCATGAAGCCGCGCCGCGAGTGGCCCGACCCGCGCAAGCCGAAGGACCAGCTGGTGCGCGAGATCGAAGCGCGGGTCGGCCCGGTCCCCGGCAACAACTACGAATTCACCCAGCCGATCGAGATGCGCTTCAACGAATTGATCGCGGGGGTGCGCAGCGATCTCGCGGTGAAGGTCTTCGGAGACGACATGGAGGTGATGCTCCGGCACGCCGACCGCGTGGCGGACCTGCTGCGCGAGATTCCCGGGGCCGCCGACGTCAAGTCGGAGCAGGTGACCGGGCTTCCGCTCATGACCGTGGAGATCGACCGCGATGCCATCGCGCGCTACGGGCTCGACATCGCCGACGTCCAGGATGTGATCGAGATCGCGATCGGCGGCAAGTCCGCCGGACACGTCTGGGAGGGGGACCGGCGCTTCGACCTAGTCGTGCGTCTCCCCGAGGAAACCCGCCTCGACCTGCACGCGCTCGAGTTCCTGCCTATCCCGCTGCCCGGCAACGACGGTCACCGCGGTGCGCAGCCGGCGTCGCTGGACGAGATGCCCCACCTCGAAGCCAGTTATCTCCCGCTCGGCGCCGTCGCGCGGATCGAAGTCAGCGAGGGTCCCAACCAGATCAGCCGCGAGAACGGGAAGCGGCGCGTCGTGGTGCAGGCCAACGTGCGCGGGCGTGACCTCGGCTCCTTCGTGGAAGAGGCGCAGCGGCGCGTCGACGCGGAAATCGCCCTGCCCGCCGGCTACTGGATCACCTGGGGCGGGCAGTTCGAGAACCTGATTGCCGCCCGCAAGCGGCTGATGGTCGTGGTGCCGTTGTCGCTGCTGCTGATCTTCGTCCTGCTGTTCGCGACCTTCAACTCGGTGAAACATTCGCTCATCGTATTTTCCGGCGTTCCGCTCGCCCTCACGGGGGGCATCCTGGCGCTGTGGGCGCGCGGAATTCCCTTCTCGATTTCGGCGGGCGTGGGCTTCATCGCGCTCTCCGGCATCGCGGTGCTCAACGGACTGGTGATGGTTTCGTTCATCAATGCGCTGCGGCGCGAGGGACACACGCTCGACGTCGCGATCACGACCGGCGCCCTGACGCGCCTGCGCCCGGTTCTCATGACGGCGCTGGTCGCCTCCCTCGGGTTCGTCCCCATGGCGATCGCGACCGGCAGCGGCGCCGAGGTCCAGCGCCCGCTGGCCACCGTCGTCATCGGCGGGATTCTCTCATCGACCTTGTTGACCCTGCTGGTGCTGCCCGCGCTGTATCGAGTCTTTCACCGGGAGTGCGACTGATCCGAGATTGCGGGCGAGCGAACCGGGTGCTATGTTCATTCCAGCCCGCCCTACCGACGCATTCCCTCCCCTGGGAATCGATCCGAGTTGAATCCAAGCTCCCGGTCGCGTGCCTTCTCACTCCTCGCTGTTTTGGTCTGGCTGATCCACCCGACAACTGTCGCTGCGGAAGAGCTCCCGCCACTACGCGACGGCGGGCTCGGTGGCGGCGCAGCTCCCACGCATTACCGCGCTGCCGGCCTGGCCGGTCGAATCGCGTCCGACCTCCAGGCCCAACTCTCGTTTCCGATCGGTCTCGCGTGGCAGCGACCGTCGACTTTCCTCCTCGGCACGGCGGGCCTGGCCGCGCTCATCGCGTCCGACCCCGTCATCTACAACGCCATGGCCTCGCCGCTGGTGACTTCCCATCGGAACGTCGTCGGCCCGGCGCAAACTGTATCGAGATTCGGCGACGGCACCGTCGCGATTCCACTCATTCTCGGCTTCGGGGTCGCGGGACTGATCGCCGGCTCGGAGCGCGAGAAGCGCACGGGCGTCATGCTCACCGAAGCCGTGGTGACTTCCGCCGTGTGGACCGGACTCATCAAGTACGCAGCCGGGCGCGAGCGCCCGCGCGAGCTGCACGAGGCGGGAAGCGACTGGACCGGCCCCGGCGGCGCCTTCGACGACGAGAGCGGGCCCGTTCCCCACCTCTCATTTCCGTCCGGCCACGCGACCGGAGCCTGGGCAACCGCCACCATTCTCGCCCACCAGTACCCGCGCGGGTACCTGGTCCCGGCGATTGCTTATGGCTCTGCCGCAGCGGTGAGCTATTCGCGCATGATCGTGGGGGCGCACTGGCTGTCCGACGTCGTCGTCGGTGGACTGATCGGGTACGGTTGTGCCCGGCAGGTCATCTCCGCACACGAGCCCAACACGGACACACAGGCGTCGCGATTCCATTTTACGATCGACCCGATCGGAGACCAACGAGGTGCCGGCATGGCGGTCGACTTCTAGCGTTAGCCCCATCGCTCCTATTTGACACGCTCGATCCATCGCGTTAGACTGCAAGGGCTTGTCCTAAGGCCGCCGCCTACATTCCGGGAGCATTCCACCATGGCTGTCGAACCCCAGGCCAAACTCGAGCACCTTCTCCGCGCACAGTCCGAACACTTCCCGCACTGGGAGAAGCTCAAGGACTGCATCGATCAATACATCGACCTCATGCTCAATTATCGCCAGAGCGGGCATCCGGGCGGGTCGCGCTCGAAAGTGCACGCGATGGTTTCGCTGTTGATGAGCGGCGCGATGCGCTGGGACATCCGCCACCCCGAGAAGCGTTTCGGCGACCGCTTCGCGCTGGTCGCCGGGCACACGGTGCCGCTCATCTACGCCACCCTGCCCACGCTCGCGGAACCCTTCCGGCTCAAGTACGAGCGCACGAAGGACACGCGCTACTTCATCCCCGAAGACCGCATGGTGTGGTGGGAAGACCTCCTGAAGCTGCGGCGCAATCACGGGCTGCCCGGCCACGCCGAGATGGAGGGCAAGACGCTCTTCGTCAAGGCCAACACGGGCCCATCGGGCCACGGCTCCCCGCCGGCAGCGGGACAGGCGCTCGCGCTCAAGCGCGCCGGGGCCGAGGGTGTCAAGGTGTTCGCGTTCGAGGGCGAAGGCGGCCTCACCCCCGGCGGGGCGCACGAGACCATGAACTCGGCGTACGGGCTCGGTCTCACCAATTTTCACTACGTGATCGACTGGAACGATTTCGGTATCGACGACATTCCCTACAGCCATTTCCTGCACGGGAGCCCGGGCGAGTGGTTCGGCGCCCACGGGTGGCGCGTGGTGGAGGCGAAGAACGGGTCCGAGTGGGAGTCGGTGACCCGCGCGATGATCGACATGGTGTCCGGAGCCAATCCGGAGAATCGCCCGAGCATGATGTTCATGCGCACGCGCAAGGGGCGCGAATACGGCAAGTACGACAACAAGTCGCACGGCACTCCGCACCCGATGAACCACGAGCTGTTCTGGGAAACGAAGAAGCGGTTCATGGACGCGTACGGGGTGTCGTTCCAGGGCTTCGGCGAGCCCGCGCCCAGGGAGCCCGCGGACATCGCCGCGCAGGCGCGCGCCAACCTCGAGGTGGTGGCCGACGTCATCCGCGCGGACGGCGCCCTCGTCGACTACGTCACCGAGCGCCTGCTCGAGATCGGCGAGTCGGTGCCGGCGGAGATTCCGTCCTTCAAGCTCGACGTCTCTAAGAACCCTACTGCAGACAACCGCCTTTATGACTTCCAGCAATATCCACTGGAGATGTGGGCGAAGCCCGGCGACAAGCAGCCCAACCGCGCCGCGCTGGCCAAGTGGGGTGCATGGGTGAATGCGTGGAGCCAGAAGCACTACGGGCGTCCCTTGTTCATCGCGATGAGCGCCGACCTCGCGGACTCGACCAACATCTCGGGCTTCGCAAAGGACTGGGGCGAGCAGAAGGGGCTGGGGTGGTTCAACCGCGAGAAGAACCTCGACGGCGTGCTGCTCCCGCAGGGCATCACCGAGTTTACGAACTCCGGCATCACGACCGGCATCGCGAGCGTCAACTTCTCGCGCACGCCCTACGAGGACTTCAACGGCTTCTATGCAACCTGCTCCACGTACGGGTCGTTCGTGTACCTCAAGTACGGCCCCATGCGCCTGTTCAGCCAGCTCGCGCAGGACTCGCAGATCAAAGTCGGCAAGGTCCTGTGGATCGCCGGGCACAGCGGCCCCGAAACCGCGGAGGATTCGCGCACGCACTTCGGGATTTTCGCGCCCGGGGTCACCCAGCTCTTCCCCGACGGCCACGTGATCGACGTCCACCCGTGGGAGTACAACGAAGTGCCGGTGGTGATCGCGGCGGCGCTGCGCACCAGCGCCCCGATCGTGGCCCTCCACCTGACCCGACCCGCGATCGAGATTCCCGACCGCGCGAAGCTCGGGATGGCGTCCCACTTCGACGCCGCGCGCGGTGCCTACGTGATTCGCCCCTACCGAGTGGGTCAGCAGCGGATGGGAGTCGTCGTCGTGCAGGGCACCTCGACCACCAACAACGTGGTCAAACTCCTGCCCACGCTGGACGAAGAGGGCTTGAACGTGAAGATCGTCGCGGCCATCAGCCCGCAGCTCTTCGCGCTCCAGGACGCCGCCTACCGCGACTCCGTCTACGCGGCGCACGAGCGCCTGGACGCGATGGCAATCACGAATCGCGCGCGCCGGCTGATGGTGGACTGGCTCGACGCCGGCGTCACCGGCGACTACTGGTTGAGCAGCGACTGGGACAACCGCTGGCGGACGGGCGGGACGGTGGACGAAGTGATCGAGGAAGCCCATCTCTCGCCCAAGTGGCTGCTGGAGGGCATTCGGCGCTTCGCGAAGGATCGCCCGCAGCGACTCAGGCGGACGAAGGAGCTGCTGGGCCGGCTGGAGTAGCCTACGCGGCGCTGACCGTCTCTTCGCGAATCAGCCGCGACGCCTTCGCCACCAGCGACTCGAGGAAACGGCGGTCGTCGTCGGAGAAGGCGTCGAGCGTGTCGCTGTCGATGTCCAGCACGCCGATCGCCTTCCCGTGGTCGAAGATGGGCACGACAATCTCGGACTTCACACTCGGGCTGCACGCAAGGTAGCGATCGTCCGCGCACACGTCCGGGACGACGATGGTCTGCTGCTCACGCGCCGCCGCACCACACACGCCCGCGGAGAGCGCGATGGTACGGTGCTCGGGGGCGGGTCCCACGTACTCGGAAGGATCGAGCGTCAGCGTCTCGCCCTGCAGCCGGTAGATTCCCACCCACGAGTAGCGCTCGAAACGCGACTTGAGCTCGCGGACCAGCGCCGTCGCCGCGCCCCGCGACCCCTGCGCCACCCGGATCTTGCGCAGGATGTCGTTCTCGACGTCGGTCGAAAGGGCGCCCGCGTCGAAATGACTTGCCCGCGACGGGAGCTCGTCGGCCGGGGCGTGCGCCTCACGCCTGCGAATATCGCGCTTCATCAGCACGAACCCCGCCAGCACCAGCACCAGGGGCCAGAAGCGAATGAACGGCTCCGCGACGCGTGTGCTGATCACCCCGGTCTCGTAGAGGAAGCTCGCCGCGGCCAGCGCGAACACCATCGCGCCGACGATGATGCCGGAGTTGCCGGGCGGGCAACTCGCGCCGGCGGTGATGAAGGAGGCACCGATGATCATCGGCATCACCGGCCACAACACCGCCATGCGTCCCCATTCGACCAGCCCGCCGGCGAACGCGGTGAGAGAGAGTCCGAGCAGAATCGCCCACGTACCGGCGAACACCACCCCGAAATTGAGCCGCCCCTGGAACACCCGCAGCAGCACGACCCCGCTCGCCGTGATGACGAGCGGCCACAGGTTCTCCCAGCCCAGCAGGACATGGTTGCTGACGAGCGAAAGCAGCACGCCCCAGAGCACGAGCCACCACCCCATGAGATGCCGATTGCGCTGCTTCACACGTCCATAATACGGGACCCGGTCGGCGCGCGCAACCGTTGGCACGACCGGCTGGGCCGGCTCGCCGCAACAGCTTCCGAGCCTGCCTTGACGCGCCCCCGCCGATCCGATAGATTCTCCCGGACGGCGGGCCCGAAGCCCGCCGAACTCATATCTTCACGACCTGGGAGGATGCATCATGAAACGGCTGACCACACTCGTCGGGGCCATGGCGGCGCTCCTTGCCCTGGGGGTCGGAATGGCGTGCGCCCAAACCAAGAAGGTGGATCCAGTGGTGGTTCTTGAGACGTCGAAGGGCAATATCGAGATCGAACTCTACCCGGACAAGGCGCCGGTGACGGTGCAGAACTTCCTCTGGTACGTCGACAACAAGTTCTATGACGGGCTGATCTTCCACCGGGTGATGGCCGGCTTCATGGTCCAGGGCGGCGGCTTCACGCCCGAGATGTCGCAGAAGAGCGGCAAGCCCGCTATCGAGAACGAAGCGGGTAACGGTCTCACCAACGACAAGTACACGATCGCCATGGCGCGCACCAACGTCGTCAACAGCGCCACCTCGCAGTTCTTCATTAACGTGGCCGACAACGTGTTCTTGAACCACAAGAACGAGACGCCGCAGGGCTTCGGCTACTGCGTGTTCGGCAAGGTCGTGAAGGGAATGGAAGTGGTGGACGCGATCGGCAAGGTCAAGACGGGGACGAAGAACGGCATGAACGACGTGCCGGTCGAGACCGTGTCGATCAAAAAGGCCTACCGCAAGGAAGCCGCGGCTGCCAAGAAGTAGGTCCCGCACCGAGCTAGCGCGGGTGGCATCGAGTCGGGGTCCCCGCGGACGAAGTCCCGCGGGGTGGCGAGATGACAGGACCCGCGCGGTTGAGCGAAACCCCGGGCTGTCGGCGACAGGACCCGCGCAGTTGCTACGAAGGCCGCGCCGGAGACGGCGCGGCCTTCATGCTTTCTTGCCCCGGCGGGTTTCGGTCTCTTCCCCGTCGAAGTTGAGATGGTGGAGCACCCGGTGCCCCACCGGCGCCAGCACGACACCGGCCGTCGCGATGAACACCAGCCCCGCATAGAGTGCGAAGAAGCTGGCGAAGAGCTTCCCGCCCGGAGACTGCGGCGCGTCGACCGGCCCCATGCCCCCCAGCAGCATGGTCGTATTGAGGAGCGCATCGCGCCAGGCCAGGTGTTCGTAGTATTCGTAGCCGGCCATGCCGACGACGATCGAAAGCGAGATGATCCCGGACGCCAGGACGCCGTGGCGGAGCATGCGAATCAGGAATTCCCGGGTCGAGATCGGCCTGCGCGACACGTGCTCGTAACGCATATCTACTCCTTCTCGGTCCGCACCGATTCAAACACGCCGATGAACCGCTCGCGTTCGGTGAGGTTACCGCACGCGTCGTCGATCTCCGCGTACCGCCCGCGATGGCGTTCCAGGAACGCCTCGTAGCCGGATCGCGATTCCCAGCGGTCGACGGTCACGTAGCGGTTGGTCCCGCTGCGCAGCAGTTCCGTCCCGAGGTACCCGGCTCCCTCCCGGAAGAAGCGCGCCCACACGCCATCAGGGCCATAGGCCGACTCGAACGCGGCGCGGCTTTCCTCCGCGACTTCGTAGGTCCAGATGATCACGAACATGGTTAGCCGCGTCCGATCAGCTTGAGAAATCCGTCCTCGTCGATCACGGTGACGCCGAGCTTCTGCGCTTTCTCCAGTTTCGATCCGGCCCTGTCGCCGGCCACCACGTAGGTGGTCCCCTTCGACACCGACGACGTCGCCTTGCCGCCCCGTGCCTTGACCTCGGATTCGGCTTCTTCGCGCGTGAACTTGGTGAGCGTCCCCGTGAACACGAACGTCTGCCCGGCGAACTCGCTGCTCCGGGGCCGCGCCGCGTGGGCGACCGTCACCCCCGAGTGCAGCAGCTGCTCGACGAGCCTGCGGTTCTGCGGTACCGACGCCCACGCCCGGATCTCGCGCGCGATCACCTCGCCGACGCCGTGGATCTCGGCCAGCTCGTCTTCGCTCGCGACCAGCATGGCCTCGATGGAGTCGGCGTGCTCGGCGAGGAATTCCGCCACCGTCTCGCCCACGTTACGGATGCCCAGCGCGTAGATCAAACGCGGCAGCGTCGTGTGCCTCGACCGCTCGATCGCGTCGATTACATTCTGCGCCGACTTCTGCGCCATGCGCTCCAGCGGCAGCAGGTCCTCGACGGAGAGCCGGTAGAAGTCCGCGGGTGTTTTCACGAGCCCCGCGTCGACCAGCTGGTCGACGAGCTTCTCGCCCAGGCCCTCGATGTCCATGGCTCCGCGCGACGCGAAGTGAATCAACCGCCCCCGCACCTGCGCCGGACACGCCAGGTTCGGGCAGCGCGTCACCGCCTCGCCCTCGCTGCGCACCACCCTGGTGCCGCAGACGGGGCACGACTCCGGCATCTTGAACTTGCGCGGCGAGCCCTTGCGCAGGTCGAGGATGGGCGCGACCACCTCGGGGATGACGTCGCCGGCGCGGCGCACGAACACGAAGTCCCCAACGCGCACGTCCTTCTTCTCGATCTCATCCTGGTTGTGGAGAGTCGCGTTGGATACGGTGACGCCGCCGACCCGCACCGGCTCCAGGCGCGCGACCGGCGTCAGCGCCCCGGTGCGCCCGACCTGGACCTCGATGCCGAGCACGCGCGTGCGCGCTTCCTGCGGCGGGAACTTCCACGCGATCGCCCAGCGCGGGGATCGCGCGCGCGTTCCCGCCTCGGCCTGCACCGAAAAGTCGTTCACTTTGACCACGACGCCGTCGATCTCGTACTTGAGTTTGGCGCGCTTCGCTTCGAGCCGGGCATGGAAGGCGATCACCTCGTCCATGCCGTCGACGCGCTTCGAAAGCGGGTTGACGGGAAGGCCCCACGACCGCATCGCCTCCAGCACGTTCCACTGCGAGGTCAGCTTGTTGCCCTCGGCACTGCCGAGGCCGTACGCATAGAAACGCAGCGGGCGCGTGGCCGTGATGCGCGGGTCGAGCTGCTTCAGCGATCCGGCGGCGGTGTTGCGCGGATTCGCGTAGAGTTTCTCCCCGGCGCCCATCTGCTTCTGGTTGATCCGTTCGAAGTCCTCGATCGTCATGTAGACTTCGCCGCGCACGCTCACCGCCTGCGGCGCCTTCGGCCCGCGCGCCGCCTGCGCGAGGCGAAGCGGTATCGCGCGGATGGTCCGCACGTTGCCCGTCACGTCTTCGCCGTTGACTCCGTCGCCGCGGGTCGACGCCTGCACCAGCGTGCCCTCCTCGTACACCAGCTCGACCGCAACGCCGTCCATCTTGGGTTCGCACACGTAGTCGGTTTCGCCGGTGGCGCCCACCACCCGGACCAGCCGCTCGCGCCATTCGCGAAACTCGTCATCGGTCATGGCATTCTCCAGCGAGAGCATCGGCACGCGGCGCGTGACCACGGCGAATCCCTCCGCGGGGGGCGCGCCGATGCGCTGGGTCGGCGAATCGCGCGTGCGCAGCTCGGGCCATTCGGCTTCGATCGTTTCCAGGCGACGCAGCAGCCGGTCATACTCGGCGTCCGAGACCTCCGGATCGTCGAGCACGTAGTAGCGGGTGTTGTGGTGTTCGATGTCGCGGCGCAGCTTCTCGACATCCGCGCGTGTGGGCTTCCGGGTGGGCATGCAGGTTGCTCCGTCGCGGATTGTAGCAGAGACGTCCCCGCGGTTGAAGCAGTAGCCTCGACGCCCCGCCCGTTGTAGAATGTCGTCATGGCGAATCGCCGCGGCACACCGACCTCCATGGAGGCGCCCCTCGTCGGCGAACTCGAGCGCCTCGGCCCCGACGGCCGCGACGCGCTCGTGATCGGCGTCGAGGCCCCCGGGTTCGACGCACTCTCGGCGCGGGAGAAGCGCTTCGCGTACCTGATGGTTCGCGCCGCGATCCCCGGGAACACGATTGCGTTCCACCAGAGTCACCGCGACGCCTGCGACATCGCGCGCCTGCTGGAGGCGTGTTTCGCCCACGGCGAGGTCCTGGACGCCCACGTGCGCGATGCGATCCACGCGCACCTGAAGCTGGTGTGGGTTCACCACGGACCGTATCACCACCACACCCACGCGAAGTTCGTCCCGGCGGCGCTCACGGCGGAGATGCTCGCCGGCGCCGCGCACCACGCCGCCGCGCGGGGGGCGACCCTCCCGGTCCGGCCGGGCGAAACCGTCGCGGCCCTGCTCGCACGGCTCGAGCGCTCCATCTTCGACCCGCAGTACGAGCCGGTGCGGACCAACCAGTCGGCGGGAGCCGACATCGTGGCCACCAGCGCGGTCAATTACTACGACCCGGGAATCACACGCGCGGAGATCGACGCACTCCCTCCCGAGTGGCGCGAGCGCGTGAACGTTCGCTTCGCGCGCCGCGACGGGCGCGTGGTTCCGGAGGTGTACCGCGTCGGGGGCGTCTACAGCCGCGAGCTGGAGGCGATCTCGCACTTCGTTCGCCTCGCGATGCCCGACGCCGAATCCGACGAACAGCGGGCCGCGCTGCAGTCGCTCCTGGATTTCTACGCGACCGGCGACGAGGCTCACTTCCGCGCGCACATGGTCCACTGGCTCCAGAGCAACGCCCGCGTCGACTACCTCAACGGGTTCATCGAATCGTACATGGACCCGCGCGCGGTGATCGGCCAGTTCGAGGGGAACGTGAGCGTGCGCGCGGGCGCCGGGCTGATCGAGAAGATCGCCGCGAACGCCCCCTACTTCGAGGCGCGCATGCCGTGGCCCGACGTCTACAAGCGCGCCGAGGTGACGGCGCCCGTGGCCACGATCGTCAACGTGCTGGTCGAGACCGGCGACGGGGGGCCGGTTTCACCCGCGGCCTACAATCTTCCCAACTACAACGACATTCGCCGCGACCACGGGAGCAAGAACGTGGTCCTCCAGAACATCGAGAACACGCGCACCGAGGGGCTGGAGGAGACGGTCGTCAACGAGTTCTTCCTGCCCGAGTACCGGGACGCGACCCTCGCGCTCACGCACACGCTGATCCGGCCCCTCAAGGTGTATCTGCACGAGATCATCGGCCACGGCTCCGGGCGCCCCGACGCCTCGCTCGGCGCGGATCCGCGCGCCACGCTCGGCCGGGTCTACTCGGCGCTGGAAGAGGCGCGCGCGGACCTGGTTGCGCTTTACCACATCGGCGACCCGCGGCTGGCCGAGATCGGCGCCTACGCGCCATCGCTGCGCCCGGTCGTGGTCGAAACCGCGTTCGCGGGGTATCTGCAGGGATGGTTGTCGCGGCTGGATCACGTCGTGGGCCACGAGGTGCGCGAGGCGCACGACCGCGGTCACCACGCCATCCTGATGTGGCTGGTGCGCGGGGGTTACACCGGCGAGGACTACGGCATCGAGGTCGTTATGGTGGACGGGGACTTTTTCGTGCGCGTGCGCGACGTCGAGAACGCCCGCCGCGGCATCGGCGACCTGCTGTCACGCTTGCAGGTGATCAAGTCGACCGGCGACGGGACGGGCGCCAACGGCATATTCGACGAGTTCGGCACCCGGCTCGACCCGGCCTGGAAGGCGAACATCGTGGCCCGGCGCGAAAAACTCAAGCTGCCGAAACTCAAGGCGTTCGTGTTCCCGCACCTCACCCCAGTCATGCGCGGCGGGAAGATCGTGGACGTGAAGCTCGCGTACGACGAGGACCTGACTGCGCAACAGCTCCGATTCCGGAGACTGGAACACAGCACGCAGATCGGAGACGATTAGGATGATCTTCCACCAGATCGACGCAGGCGGCGACCGGAACTTCGCGTACCTGATCGCCGACCGGCCCGGCGGCGTCGCGGCCGTCTTCGACCCGCCTCCCGACCCGAAGCGTTACGCGGACCTGATCGCCCGCGACCGCCTCACGGTCGAATACGTCATCATTACCCACGGCCACAACGACCACTGCTGGGGGGCGGCGCCGGCGAAGAAGGCCTTCGGTGGGAAACTGGTCGGCCACGCGTCCATGCATCTCCCCCTCGACCTCAAGGTAGACGAAGGCGACGTGCTGTCGCTCGGAAGCCTCTCGCTCCGGATTCTCTACACGCCGGGCCACACCGACGACCACATCTGCGTCGTGTGCGGTCAGCACGCAATCACCGGCGATACGCTCTTCGTCGGCAAGGTCGGCGGCACGGATCTCGGCCCCGGCGCGAAGAAAGAATGGGACAGCCTGCAGAAACTGATGCAGCTCCCCGATGAGACCGAGGTCTGGCCCGGCCACAACTACGGCGTCGCGCCCACTTCCACGATCGGCCACGAAAAGAAAACCAACCCGTTTCTTCTCCAACCCACCTTCGACGCCTTCATCGACTTGAAGGCGAACTGGCTCGAGTACAAGAAGCAGCACGGGATAAAGTAGCGCGACACCGCCTCCTCACCCGACTCACCCTGACGCGCCGTCCCGCCCCGCCCGGCGAAAACCCCGGGGCACACCCCTTGCACGATCTCCGACCTGAACACCGCCGCTTTTTTCTAAGCGGCTGTCCAACAACGAGTTGGTGTTCCGGGAGGCGAATCGCGCTTGGCCAGTTTCCTGCCGGGTGGACCGGCGACATCCGAACGAATCGACGACCTCGCATCCGAGCTGGTGCTCTCGCTGGAGCTGTCGAGGGGCGAAGGCTGCGATCTGGCCGCGACCGCGCAGGCCGCCGACCGGCTGGTCCACGCGTTTCACGGCGCCCTGGTGGCGGCGGACGAAACCGAGCGCGCGGACTCGAGTGCGCGCGTCGACGACGTGTGCCGGCTGGTCGAGCGGGCCTACGCCCAGTGGAAGAGCGTCGACGACGCGTTCGCCAGCACCATTCGCCTCGCCTACGAGCACCAGGTGCCGCGCGCCAACCTGCAGCTCGACGACATTCATGCCGTTCTCAAGCAGCGCGTCGGCGATCCCATCGCCGAGGCGTACACGGAGCTGCGCGCGCGCTGGGTCGCGCACGTCGGCGCCCACCCGTGGGACACATTCATGAATCGCGCGCCCGATCACGTCGACCACGCCGTGCTCGAACGGGCGTTAAGCGCACTGGCGCGCGGCGACGACCTCGACGTCGAGGACGCGCTGGAGGCGGTGACGGGACCGCTGCGCCACGCGTTCGCGGACCACGTTCGCGCGCACCCGACCGACCTGGACGACCTGGAAATGGGTCTGTGGCGGCGGCCGGAAATGCTGGTGGCCGGTGACTACTGGGGGCACGCCAAGAGCCTCCGCCTGCTCGACGTGCTGGCCGAGTCTTCATCGGAACGAACCAGGAAAGCCGCGAGCACGCTCAGCGATTTCTTCGCGCCGGGGCGGACCGCTTCATCGATCGTGCGCGCCCTCCACGAGGTGCACGAGTCGCAACGGGATCGTTTCGCGCGCTGCCTGCTGCTCCACCCGGACTACGAAGTGCGACGTTACGTCGCCACCAGCGCCGATATCAATTCGGTATGGAAGGTCGTGACTCCGGAGTCCGTGCCCTGCGCCACCGTGCTGTCCCTGCTCGAGCGCCTGGTCGGGTCGAGCCGCTACACGACCGCGCAGCGGAAGATCTTCTTCGACTCTGCTTACCGGCGGCTACTCTCGCTGACCAGCCGATCCGACGTGCTCTACGCGCGCGGGATCGTTCGCATTTTCGTAAAGCTCAATTTTTTCCTGGAGGACGGCTACTTCCACAAGCTGTCCACGCTGCTCGACTACCTGGCCGCCAAGGAGAAGACGCACGGCATCGACAACGCGCTGCTGACCAACTACATCGCCCGCGTGCGGGCGGAGAAGGAGCGCGCGGGCTCGGTATCCGGCGCGGATCCGTCGTTCGACGGCGTCCCGCTGGTGGTGCTGCGCAAACTCGCGCGCGACGGACACTTCTGGACGCAGCTGATCGCCCACCCGATCGCCAAGATCGCGCGCGAGACCGTGCCCCACGTCTCCACGCGCGACCGCGCACTGCACGCGGCGAACAATCACCGGGTCAACCCGGAGGTCCTCCGCGGCCTGGGGCGCAAGCGCGAACTGTTCTCCACGCACCCGTCGCGGATGGCGCTGCTCGCCAACCCGCAGACCCCGATCGCGGTGTCTATGAACTTCGTCTCCGACCTGACGCCCAGGGACGTCGAAGCGCTTCTCCGGCGCGCGACCGTCCACCCGGAGCTGCGCAACTTCCTGCGCGCGCGCTACGACTCGACCCGTCGTTAGCGGGTGGCGGCCAACGGGCGCCCACAAGGGCGAGCCACCGAGTGCGGAGGCGCGAATGGCGAGCCCACCGTGGGCTGTTGGCCGACAGGACCCGCGGCGTCGCGAGCAACTTTTCAACTTGCTGGTGACCGGCGCGTTCGCTACGGTCTCGCGCAGCCGTGACCGCCGCCGTTGAGCATAGTCTCGGAGCCACGCTGGCCGTCTGGTGGACGCTGCCCTTCGCCGGCATGCTGCTCTCGATCGCCCTCTTTCCACTGTTCGCGCCGCGCTGGTGGCACCACCACTACCCGAAGGTGGCGCTCGCGTGGGCGCTCGTGCTCGCGGTTCCGTTCCTGATCGAACACCGGGGCGAAGCGGCCCACGAGATTGCGCACGTGCTCCTGGCCGATTACGTTCCCTTCATCGTTCTGCTGTGGGCGCTCTACACGGTTTCCTCCGGCATCCTGCTGACGGGGACCCTCAAGGGCGCTCCCGGACAGAACGTGCTGATCCTCGCGTCGGGCACGCTGCTGGCATCCTGGATCGGGACCACCGGCGCCTCGATGGTATTGATCCGCCCCCTGCTGCGCGCGATTTCGTGGCGCAAGCATCGCGCGCACACGGTCGTCTTCTTTATTTTTCTGGTGAGCAACATCGGCGGCTCGCTGACCCCGCTGGGAGACCCGCCGCTGTTCCTGGGGTTTCTGCACCACGTCCCGTTCTTCTGGACACTCCACCTGGCCCCCGCGACCCTGTTCCTCGCGGTCCCGCTCCTCACGCTTTTCTATCTTCTGGATCGCCGGTATTACCGGCGCGAGGAGGCAAAGAGCCGCGGCACGGCGGAGGTCATGGGCATCCGGGGGTGGCACAACTTCCTTTACCTGGCCGGCATCGTGGGGGCCGTGCTGTTGAGCGGCGTCTGGAGAATCGGTGAGACTCACATACTCGGTGTGGAGCTGAAGATCGAGGGGCTGGTGCGCGACGCGCTGCTGGTCGTCCTCGGCGTGCTCTCGCTGAAAACGACGAGCGTGGGCGTGCACCGGGCGAACCAGTTTTCATGGGGGCCGATCCGGGAGGTCGCGATCCTGTTCGCGGGGATCTTCGTCACCATCATTCCAGCGCTGGCGATCCTCAAGGCCGGGGAGCATGGCGCGTTGCGTTCGCTGATCGCGCTCGCGGATTCGTCCCGAAGCTACTTCTGGCTCACGGGCGGGCTCTCGAGCTTCCTCGACAACGCGCCCACGTATCTCACATTCTTCAACGCGGCGCTCGGCGACCTGCTGCCGAATCTCCCCGAGGTGGAGGCGGTTCCGCAGCTGATCGCGATGCACCACCACTACCTGCACGCGATCTCGTGCGGCGCGGTGTTCATGGGGGCCAACACCTACATCGGCAACGCACCCAACTTCATGGTCAAGAGCATCGCCGAGGAAGCCGGCATCGAAATGCCGAGTTTCTTCGGCTACATATTCAAGTACTCGATTCCGATCCTGATTCCGCTATTCTTGCTCGCAACCTTCGTTTTCTTCGACTAGCGCCGCGGGCCCGGGAGGGCAGACCATGTCGCACTACGCTGAATTCGTGATCCACGGCAACGACCGGGAGATCGTCGCGTACCTGAAGGGCTTCGCCGCCGGTTCCGGGTTGGAACGCGCCTTCGTGTTCGCCGCGGAGGCCGGATTCCACACTGGCGCGCTGCGCGAGCGCATCAAACACCACGGCGACGTGACGCACGTGATCTGCGACGCCCCCCATCGTGACCGTCTCCGCGCCGCGATCAAGCAGGCTCCCCCGCCCTTCGAGTTCGACATCAAGGAGGAGCGGAAGATCGAACGGGCGTACTTTCCGTTCTCGTTCGAAACGCCGAACCGCAAGACGGCAGAGATGATCAAGGCCGTGCTGGGCTCGCTCCCGAAGGGCGTGAAGGCAGCGGATTATTCACCGCACGAAGTGACCGACCCGAGCGCCCGCGGACCCGAAGTCTACTCGCCGGCGCACGAGTATACGTTCAGCGGACGCGGCGTGATCGAAGGCGACGTGCTGGGTGTGGTCGAGACGCGGCATGCGCTCATGGACATCGAGTTCACGAAGTGCGACGAGATTTCGGTGCACCACGCGGCGTGATAGGCCGGCTGTGGAGGGCGGTGTGCACTCCCTCAGACGCCAATCCGCAGTCGCGCATTCCAACAATTCTGCGCGGGAGGACGGCGGCAGAGGGAGTGCACGCCGCCCCATGCGGAGTCCGATATATCGTCCGCTCGGTTCAACGCTTCCCGCTCGGGGCGGCGCTCATGATCGTCTTCATCAACTCGGGGTCGTCCGGGAGGAGCCCCGACGCCGGCAGCCGCCGCGTCACCTCGATCCACTTGGGATTCTTCGCGAACACATCCTTGAAGTAGGCGAGCGCCTCCTTCTCCTTCCCCGCCGTCACCATCGTGATCGCCGCCCAGTATTTGACCTCGGGGTTGCTCGGGAGCAGCTTCGCCGCCGTCCCGTAGGCCTCCATCGCGCCGGCCACGTCGTTCAGGGCCAAACGCTCGTCGCCCACGTTCATCTGCTCGTACGCACGGTGCACCTCGACCAGGCGGCGGATTTCCTTCACCGGTTCGGCGGCGTCCTCGACCCGGAGATCGACCTCGCGGTCCGCCCAGGGCCGCCCCGTCGATTTGGCCGGCACGATCAGGATCGCCGCGCTCTGCTTGCCCCGGATGTCCCCGCCCTCGCGCTGCGCCGCCTCGAGCGCTGCCAGCAGGCGTTCGGCGAGGTCGCCCCGCGAACTCTCATACGCGCGCGCCATCGCGTCCCACACCGTGTTCTTGTCCATGAGATTCGCCTGCACGCAGTACTGCGCGCCCGGGTGATGGCCGGCCTGCGCGATGCATTTCGAGCCGGTGTGAACGGCGATGTTGCCGTGCGTGTCGACCATCGCCACCTGGCGAACGTCGCGCTGCGGGTCGGCAGCGAGGAGTGCGTCGAGCGCTTGCTGTGCGGTCTTGCCCGCGCGCATCAGGTCCAGGCCCAGCGGGCCGTAGGAGACCTCGGCCAGCGACTGCGTCGCCACCGCCCCGACGCCGGCCTCCGCCCAGCTCACTACGGAGCCGACCGAAAACCAGTGGGACTGCACTGCCACGCCGAGTTCTCCAGTCACCGAGTCGCGCGCCACGATGGAGTACGTGTGCACCGGCCGCACCACCATCACGCCGGTCCGGCCGAGCGGCTCCGCGTGTACCGCCAGCGCAACCGTCAACAGCGAACCCGCGAGCAGCATAGAGCGCTTCATGGCAACTCCTTCCCGGCGGTTGACGCCGGACGCGAAAGGGCCTATTCTGTGGACTTCGATCCCCACGCTACCACAACCGCGCGTGCCCGCGAAGGGCGGCGCTTTCCAACGGATGAGATCATGAAGTCCCCGAAGGAACCCCTGCTCGACCGTTTTCTGCGCTACGTCAAGATCGACACCCGCTCCGACGAGAACTCGACCACCTGCCCGAGCACGCCGAAGCAATGGGATTTGCTTCGCCTCCTGCACGAGGAGCTGCTCGGCCTCGGGCTCAAGGACGCGTCCATCGACGAGAACGGGTACGTGTTCGCGACGGTACCGTCGAATCTGCCCCCCGAGCAGGCCGACAAGGTCCCCGTGATCGGGTTCCTCGCCCACGTCGACACCGCCCCCGCTATCACCGGCACCAACGTCAAGCCGGTCGTCCATCGCAACTACCAGGGCGGCGACATCGCGCTGCCCGGCGACCCGAGCCAGGTCATCCACCCGTCCGATTACCCAAACCTCGAGAAGATGTACGTCGGCATGGACATCGTCACGTCGGACGGGACCACGCTGCTGGGCGCCGACGACAAGGCGGGCGTGGCGGAAGTCATGACCGCGGTCGACACCTTCCTCCAGAATCCCGACATTCCGCGCGGGGTCGTGAAGGTCGCTTTCAACCCCGACGAGGAAATCGGGCGCGGCGCCGACAAGTTCGACGTGAAGCGCTTCGGCGCGGAGTTCGCGTACACGATGGACGGCGGACCGCTCGGTGAGATCGAATTCGAGACCTTCAACGCCTTCGGCGCCGTCGTCACCATCGAAGGGTTCGGCGTGCACCCGGGCTACGCCAAGGGGAAACTCGTCAACGCGATCCGCATCCTGGGCGACTTCGTCTCGCGGCTGCCGCGCGAAATGAGCCCCGAGATGACCGACGCGCGCGAGGGGTACATCCACCCCTACGTGGTCGAGGGGCAGAACGAGTCCGTCAAGCTGCGCCTGCTGCTGCGGGATTTCGAAATGAGCGGGATCGAAAAGCAGAAGGCGATTCTGCGCGCGATCGTCGAGGAAGTGCAGAAGATGCACCCCAAGGCGAAGGTCGCGGCGGAGTTCAAGGAGTCGTACCGCAACATGCGCTACCAGATCGAGAAGGAACCGCGGTTGGTAGCCTACGCCGAAGAGGCGATTCGCCGCATCGGCCAAAAGCCGAAGTACACGATCATCCGCGGCGGCACCGACGGCGCGCGGTTATCGTACATGAATCTCCCCTGCCCGAACATCTTCGCGGGCGGCGAGGCGATTCACTCCACGCTCGAATGGGTCCCCGTGCAGGTGATGAACAAGGCGGCCGAGGCCATCGTGCGCCTGGCCGAAGTGTGGGCGGAGCGATCCACCACGCGTCAGTAGCCCGCGCCTCAATCCCCGAAGGAAATATCCAGCGTGCGCGCGGTGAGCACGCCGTTGCCATCGACGGGCACGCGTTTCATGGTCGCGATCGCCTCCTTGAGCGGGACGTAGCGCACGTGGGGCGGGACGATCGATACCATGACGCCGTCCATGCCGTCGGCGAGTGCTCGCACGGCAGCGGCGCCGAAGGTGAGCCCGAGGAGACGATCGGCGGCGGTCGGCGACCCGCCACGCAGGAGGTGGCCGAGTACGACGGTGCGCGCCTCCCGGCCGGTGCGGCTCACGAGCTCCCTCGCCACGTGCTCGCCGACGCCGCCCAGGATCTCCTCGCGCCCCGGCTCCCGCGCCTTCACCGTCACCGTCCCGCCGACCGGCGTCGCTCCCTCCGCCACCACCACGATCGCGTAGGGGCGGGACTTCGCGGTGAGCTTGCCGATGTGGGCGGCCACTTTCGACACGTCGAACGGAATCTCGGGGATCAGAATGGCGTCGGCGCGCCCCGCAATACCGGAGTTGAGCGCGATCCACCCCGCGTAGCGCCCCATCACCTCGACCACCATGACGCGCCGGTGCGCGGCGGCGGTCGTGTGCAGCCGGTCGATGCACTCGGTCGCAAACGACACGGCGCTGTCGAAGCCGAACGTGAGGACGGTGGACTCGAGGTCGTTGTCGATCGTCTTGGGCACGCCGACCACGCGCAGGCCCTTTTCGCGCAGGCGCTGGGCGATCGCGAGCGATCCGTCGCCGCCGACCGCAATCAGCGCGTCGATCCCGTGCCGGCGAAACGCCGCGATGACGTCGCCGGAACGGTCGACTTCATCCACGCGGCCGTCGGGACGGGTTGTGCGCGCCCGGAACGGGTCGCCGTGATTGGTGGTTCCCAAAATAGTTCCGCCGAGGTGGGCGATGTTGGCGACGTCGCCGCGGCGGAGCGTCACCAGGCCCCCGCGCTTGAACCGTTCCGGAAACAGAAGGCCGTCGTAGCCTTCACGAATCCCGACAATTTCCCAGCCGAGGTTGCGGGCGGCGTAGACGGCCGAATGGATCACGGCGTTCAGGCCCGGCGCGTCCCCGCCGCCGGTGTTGATCGCGATGCGCCGAGTCGCGGACATGGGACGATTCTACCGGCCCGAACTCGGGCGCGCGAGTCTGATCTTGGCTGGGGTCGAACTCAACGGCTGGCGTGCTTGCGCCAGGCGCCGCGCGCCTTCTGCCATTGAGCTGCCAGCCGCATGCGCAGCGGTCGCGGAAGGGCGCGTCCTGTCCGGGTGGCCAGGTACTGCCGCGCGAGTGCGACCTGGCTGACGTCGGCACGCGACGGCCACGAGGACTGCACGCGAAGGAACTCCTCGGTCGCGCGGTCGACGTGTCCCTGATGGACCAGAAATCGTACGCCAGAGAGCGACACATGCGCCGCGCCGAGCGCGTCGCCGTCGTCGCGAAGCCAGCCTGCGGCACGATCGAGCAGACGGAGACCGTCTTCGGTCGGCACTCTAGCCACGTGATCCTGGAAACGCTCGAGTTCCCCACGCGGGATCGCAGACTTGAGCCGGAAGGCCACGGTAGTGCCGTGGCGCACGTTCTGCACGGGTTCGATGCGAGCGTCGAGGCGCGCCATCATCATCGGCACCCAGTACGCACCCCAGTACTTGAAATCCTGACACACCAGTAACGTCTTGCCGGGCAGGAGCCGGTTGGAGATCGTTAGCAGCAGGTGGCGCATGCCGCGCCACGACTTGGCCCCGTCGATGAATAGAATCTCGACCGGATCGGCGCCCGGGAGCCCGTCGAACAGCGCGACCGCCTTTTCGCCGGAGAAGCGCGTGGCCCCGGCATCGGCGTCGCCCTCGATCGCCTCGTCGGGGAGCGCGCGGGCGTGCGACACCACGATGTCCGTGTAACCCACCATGTTTCTCAGGAAAAATGGCTCGAAGGAATCACCCGAGGTGAGTGGAAGCGGGGCGCGTGCCGCCATGAACTCGCGCCAGAGAAAGTTGTCGATCGCGTGGAGCTTTCCGCGCGCAGCGTGGCCCGAGGCGCGCATACCGGCGGCGAGGCAGACCGTGCTCCCGCCGAGCCACGGCCCGATCTCGACCACCGTCCCCGCACCCGACCACGCGTGTTGCCCAAGCCAGAAGAGATAGCGCTTCTCTTCCTGGGCGAGCATGGTGGGAACGGAACGCGGGTAGTCGAAAATGACAGACTTCCAGGCGCGATGTTCCATAAGAAAATAGCCGCCGGCGATAAGTTCGCCGGC